>OGZM01000483.1_pt1 | contig 49696 bp, 44 predicted proteins | sample 1576821 | NCBI WGS metagenome assembly OGZM01 (sample SAMEA3541491, study PRJEB24748) | human gut metagenome | biome: human gut; feature: human-associated habitat; material: faeces | place: China | collected 2012
ATGTTATCATGGAATGCTTAAATACTCTTGGTGCAGAAAAACTTTTTAAAGCTTTTGAAATGATGAAAGAAAGTTCTTTTGTTAAAAATAATTTCAGTATAAATATGGTTTTTAACGTGGAAAATCTAAAAAAAGCACTTAACGGGAGTTTTAAAGACAGGGTTATTTCTAAAACAGAAAACAAAATATCCTCACATCTCCTTCTCCATGATAAAGAATATGCAGACAATGAAGATTATGAGAATCTGTTGAAAGTTTTAGGATTGAGTGATTAACTAGAAAAAAATGCCAAAAAGAAAAAAATTTCTTTTCAGCATTTAATTTTAATTTATTTTGTTATTTCTATTTCTCCACATTCAAAACTGTATAAGAATGTCTTAAATTTTCATGTCTATTAGATGCTGCTGCAAGACTTCCTCCTATGGAAAAAATAAGTATAATCATTAATGCATTTAATAAAAATCTTTTCATAAAATCCTCCTGACTTTGATACTGCTATTTTAATAAACAGCAATGTCATTTTCATGTCAAAATAAAAAGGATTTATTTTCTTGCACACTCCTGGGCATTTCCTTTTAATATATCAAGAGCATGAACAAGAGTATCAATTACAAAAGACAGATTTTCACATGCTCCCTTAGGACTTCCGGGAAGATTTAGTATAATTGTTTTGTTTCTGATTCCGCATACACCACGGCTTAACATAGCCCTTTTTGTAATGTTCATAGACTGCATTCTCATATACTCTGCTATTCCTCTTGCCTCTTTTGAAATAACAGAAAGAGTAGCCTCAGGAGTAACATCTCTTTCAGAAAAACCTGTCCCTCCATTTGTTAAAATCAAATCTGCATTCCCTGAATCAGAAATTTCTTTAAGCTTATCAGCAATAATAAAAGTTTCATCAGGTATAATAGTTTCCAGAACTACTTCATAATCAGCATGAGAATTTACCATTTTTTTAAGTTCTGCACCTGTTATATCTTCTCTTTCCCCTTTTGAACCTTTGTCGCTTATTGTTATAATTGCAGTTCTGTACATTAATTTACACCTCTTTTTCTTAAAATATTATACAAATACATTATCATAATACTTATCCACAAAACTATAAGAACAAGCATCATTGCTTTTTCATCCTCTCCATTTTCCACAGCAGAATAAATTGCCACTGGAAGTGTCTGAGTTTTGTTTGGAATATTTCCTGCAACCATAAGAGTTGCTCCAAATTCTCCCAATATTCTTCCTGCACCAAGAACTATTCCTGCAAATATTCCATTTTTTGACATAGGAAAAACAATATCTTTTAAAAGCTGATATTTGTTTACTCCCAGAAGAAGAGCCTCTTCAATATACTCTTTTCTTATAGAAAAGATTGCCAGTTTTATACTTTGGTAAACAAGAGGAAGAGAAACTATTACTCCTGCAAGAACTGCACCGTATATGGTAAAAGTAATTCTTATCCCAAAATATTCATTAAGAAATTTTCCAATTACTCCCTGCACTCCAAACACAGAAAGAATAAAATAACCGCTTACTGAAGGAGGTACAAATATTGGAAGTGTCACAATAATTTCCAAAACTATCTTTAATTTTTTTGGAAGATTTTCTCCCAAAAATATAATAAAAAGAGAAAGAATTGTTGATACAGTTATTCCCAGCAGTGCAACTGTAAGGGAATTTTTTATTAAAAAAAACATTTTACATCACTATAAATCCATGTTTCTTAAACTTCTCTCTGCTGTTTTCTGTTTTTAAAAATTCAAAGAATTTTTCAGTTTCTTTATTATTGTTCATAAGAGCAAGAGAGTATATAATTTTATCATGAGAATCTGCAGGGAAACTTGCCACAACTATTGGGTTCTTCATTCTGTTTTTATCAGAGTCATAAATTATTCCAAAATCTGCCTCTCCCATATCAACATATTGTGCTGTAGCTGTAACATCTTTTGCATAAACTATTTTTTCAGAATTTAATGTATCAAAAATTCCTAAATTTTTAAGAGCCTGTAAAGTATAAACTCCTACAGGAGCTGTTTCAGGATTTCCAACAGCTATAAAAACATCACTGTTTTTTAAACCTTCAATAGAGTTAATCTCACTTTTGCTGTATGAACTTTTTACAAGAATAAGAACATTTGAAAGAAAATCATAAGCATTTTCTTTTTTAACAATATTTTTGTCAATAAGCATATTAACATTTTCCTGATTTGCAGATATAAACAAATCAACAGGTGCTCCTTTTTCTATCTGTGCTCTAAGAGTTCCTGAACCTCCAAGATTTAACAGAACTGTTTCACCAGATTGTTTTTCATACTCAGGTATAATCTCTTCAAGACAGTTTTTAAGACTTGCTGCTGCACTTACAACTATCTCTTTTGAAAAAGCAGACACTGACAATAATACACATAACATAAAAACTACAAATTTTTTCATTCACATCACTCCCCAATAAATTTTTTAATTAAAAATAAAAATCTCCGCTTTTGCCCCCTGTTTTGCTCAACAGGTGAATATCTGAAATCACCATTCTCTTATCAATACTTTTGCACATATCATATATTGTAAGAGCTGCAATATTTACCCCTGTGAGAACTTCCATCTCTATCCCTGTTTCTCCAACTGTTTTTGCTGTTGCGTAAATATGAATTTCACACTCTTTTTCACAGATTTTGAAATCAATATCACACCCGGACATAAAAATAGAATGACACATTGGAATAATATCGCTTGTTCTTTTCATTCCCATTATTCCTGCTACTCTTGCAACTCCAAGAACATCTCCTTTTTCAACTTCCCTGTTCACAAGTTTTGAAATAACTTCCTGTGAAACTTTTATCTTTCCGAAAGCTGCGGCTGTTCTTTTTGTTTTATTTTTTTCGCTCACATCAACCATATGAGCTTTCCCATCTTTATTAAAATGAGTAAAATCCATTTTTATACACCTTTCCCAAATGAACAGTGAGGGAAATGACAGACTTCACAGTCAAGACATAAACCTCCGTGTCCATATTTAGCTATATCTGTAAAAGTAAGCTTTTCATCTGCAAGAATTCTTGGAAGAACTAAATCAAACACAGTTCTTTTGGCATACATTACACATCCCGGAAGTCCTAAAATAGTTTTTCCCTCTTTGTATGCCACAAGAAGCATTGCTCCCGGAAGAACCGGAGAACCATAAGTTACTAATTCTCCTCCTATCTCCTTTATAGATGCAGGTGTCATATCATCAGGATCTACTGACATTCCTCCTGTACAGATTATCAGTTCTGCATCGCTTTCAAGAGCATTTTTTATATTATTTTTTATTACTTCTTTATCATCTGGAGAAAAAACCTGCGATATAACTTCACAGCCGTACTCCCCGACTTTAGATTTTATAACAGGTCCGAATTTATCCTGTATTCTTCCATAAAAAACTTCGTTTCCTGTTGTGATTACTGCAGTTTTTTTAGAATTTATTTTCTTTACTGAAATAAATTTTTCTGCACATGATTTTTCAAGCTGCTCTATTTTTTTCTCATCAATTACAAGAGGAATTATTCTTGTTCCTGCAATTTTTTCTCCTTTTTTTACAGGAGTATTGTTGTGAATAGTAGAAATAATTATCTCTCCAATAGAGTTTGCTTTTAAAAGTTCTTCAGTATTAATTGAAACTATTCCGTCTCTGTCAGCAAAAAAATCTATTTTCCCCTCTTTTACATCTCCAAAATACAATCCCTCTCCAGCTGTATGGTTTTTTATTCTCTCTGCTGCCTCATTTTCATGTAAAGTTCCCTCTTTCTTTTCCCATACATACAAATGGTCTTTTCCTAATTTTAAAAGCTCAGGGATATCCTCTTCTTTTATAATATGCCCTTTTTTAAAAGCTGCACCTTTAAATTCTCCCGGTACTATTTTTGTTATATCGTGACACAATACCATTCCAACTGCATCTTTTGTATTAATTATTTTCATTAAATCTCAGCTCCTGTTTTTTAATTTAAATTACAGTAATAATATCTCCCTCTTTTATATATCCGCCTTTTAACACTCTGGCAAAAATTCCCTCTCTCGGCATAATACAGTCTCCTACTCTGTGGAAGATTTCACAGTGTGAGTGACACTCTTTTCCTATCTGAGTTACTTCAAGAAGTATTTCATTTATTTTCAGTTTTGTTCCAACTGGAAGAGTCCTTAAATCAATCCCCGAAACAATTATGTTTTCTCCAAAAGAGCCGTCAATAACATCTCCGCCTCTTCTCTTAAAATCCTCTATCTTTTCGTAAGAAAGAAGACTCACCTGTCTGTGCCAGTTTCCTCCATGGGCATCATTCTTAAGCCCGAATCCCTCTACAACTTCACATTCATGTATATTCTTTTTCTCTGTTCCTCTTTTTTCGCTGATACATACAGCTATAATTTTTCCCTCTTTATTTTCCATTTTCTCCTCTTTCTTTCATATGAGCTGGTTTCTTTCCATTTTTCACAGCAATAATCTCTGCCATTATCCCCAAAGCTATCTCCTTTGGCTCTCTGTTGCTTATATTAAGCCCAATGGGAGAATATATTTTCTCCAGACTCTCTTTTGAATATCCCTCTTCAATAAGCTCTTTAAATGTTGAGGCAACTTTTCCCCTGCTCCCAACCATTCCAATATATTTTACATCTGTTCTGCTGTCTAAAACTGCTTTCAGACACTCTTTGTCATTTACATGTCCTCTTGTAACAATAACTATATATGAATTTTCATCAAGAGGATAATTTCTTAAATTTTCTCCCATATCTCCCAGAATGATTTCATCAGCTTCTGGAAATTTTTCTCTCTTGGCAAATTCCTCTCTGTCATCAAATATCACTACATATTTATTTAAAAATTTCCCAAGAGTGTAAAGCTCTGCTCCAAGATGTCCTCCTCCCATAATAAGAAGTTTTTCTCTTTTGGCAAATACTTTTATATATGCTCTTATAAAACCTCCGCATTTCATATGAAGAGTTCCCTGCTCTGTAAGCTCAAAACTTTTTTCATAACTTCTGTTTTCCTGTATTGCTTTCAAAGCCTCTTCAATAAGATTATATTCAAGAGCTCCTCCGCCTACTGTTCCGATAATACTTCCATCAGAAAAAACTCCCATCATAGAGCCCTCTTTTCCGGGACTTGAACCATTTACTTCAAGAACAGTTACAACTGCAGCGCTTTTTCCTGAATCTACTGCATCACTTAATGCTTTTAAAATTTTTCCTTCCACTGCTGTTATCCTCCAATCTGATTCATATTTCTAAGCTCTTCATCATCATTTTCTTTCCCGAAAAGATGTTTTTCAGGTTTGTTTAAAATTTCATCTGTTAATATTTTTTTTATACTTTCTTTATCTGCATTTTCATCCAAATATTTTTTTATATTTGTATGCCCGTTTATATTCAGACATTTTTTTATATTCCCGTCTGACATTATTCTTATTTTATTGCACGATTCGCAGAAACAGCTGTTTATGGGACTGATAAATCCTATTCTTCCTCTGCTGTTTTTCAGTTTATAATATTTAGATACTCCTTTAATTTCAAAGTAATTCTCTTGAAATTGAAATAAATTTTGCAATAAATTATAAACCTCTTCGTTGCTTATTCCTGTAAACTTTTTTCCCTCACCTATTGGCATAAGTTCTATAAATCTTACATCTATATCACTATTTAATGTCAGTTCTGCCAGAGATTTTACAGCACTGTCATTTATCCCTTTTATGATAACTGCATTTATTTTTACTTTCAAACCAGACTTCTGCGCCTGTTTTATTCCCTCAAGAACTTTTGAAAGTTTTCCTCCTCTTGTGATTTCAGCAAAAGTTTTTTCATCAAGAGAATCAAGACTAACATTTATTCCTGTCAGTCCTGCCTTTTTTAAATTTTCTGCTTTTTCACTTAAAAGAGTTCCGTTTGTAGTAAGATATATCTCTTTTATCCCTTTTTTATATATTCCCTCTATTATCTGAGTAATGTCTTTTCTTAAAAGAGGTTCTCCTCCTGTAAGCCTTATTTTTGTAATTCCAAGCTCTGCACCTGATTCTGCTATTTTTAAAACATCTTCTGCTGACAGCACATCTTTATGCTCATATGAATAATTTTCAGGAAGACAGTATATACATCTTAAATTACAATTTTCTGTTAAAGATATTCTTAAATAGTTTATATCTCTGCCGTAGTTATCTTTCACAAAATACCGCCTCCTTTACTTTTTTAATTTCTGTTTAAAAGATAAAATACTGCCTCTGCTGCTCCTCCTGATATTGTTCTTGCCTTATCAGAAATTGTAAAACAGTTTTTAAGTTCCTCTTCTCTTGGGTCTATGTCGCTTATTTTAAGTCCTTCTTTAACATAGCTGTTATCTCTTATCATTCCTCTTATAAGTCCGTCTATTGATGCCAAAACAGGTGTTTCATTAATATATCCTATAATTTCATCTTTCTTTACAACACTTCCTATATCATGAACTATTTTTAAAGTTCCTTCTGCCGGTGCATAAATAACTCTTTCTCTTCCATATCCCTGAATTATTCCGGGTACTCCTGTATTCTCACTTGCTCTTCCCTGAAAAATCAGTCTTCCCAGATTATGCCCTCTGTTTGTTTCTATAACCACATCTGCATCTTTTCCTGCCTCAAATCCCGGTCCAAACGCTATTGTTATTGGAGCAAGATCTTTTGACATTCCAAGATTTTTTTTAGCTATTATGGCATCTATTAAAACATCTGGTTTTATTTTTTCAAGAATTTTCATTTCAGGGTCTATGTACACAGGAATTTTTCCCTCTTCCCATATTTTTTCTATGTCCTCAGCAGTCTCAGCAAATTTTGAAACTGCCCCTTCAAGGGAAAATTCTTTTTCATATATTGCCTCACCATAACACACTTTTCTTCTTATAAAATTAGGTTTTGGTATCTCAAGAACAAGAACTTTAAATCCCATATTATGAAGTCTGTTTATAGTTCCGGAAGCAATATCTCCTCCTCCTCTTACAACAACCTTTTTATCAAAACTATACATTTGTCTCACCTTTATTTTTCAGCTCTTCTTTGGTATCTATATCAATAAACTCTTCTCTGCTTTTAAATTCCACAAAATTTATTTTTTTCTCCTGCTTTATTATCTCTCTTCCTCCTCTGTCTCCAGAAAGATTCATAAGCATATTTTTGTATCTGTTTGGAAAAATAACCGGAGAAAATCTCTGTCCCTCTGCACAGGGAACTGTTATATTATCATCTAAAAAAGATTCTCCTATTATTCTCATAATTGTTTTTTCACTTAAAAAAGGCATATCCCCAGTAAAAAACATTATATTTTCTTCTTCTGTTTCTTTTGTTCCCAGTTTTATGCTTTCACTCTGCCCTAAAAAATATTTTTCATTTTTTAAAGGCGTCACACTATATTTTCTGCATATCTCTAATACTTCTTCATCTTTATACGTCACAAAAATATTTTTGAAAGGTATTGAAACAAGCTTTCTTAAAAGAATTTCAATCATGGGAATCCCATTTATTTCATAAAGAAGTTTGTTCTGCCCAAATCTTTTAGATTCTCCGCTGCCCATTACAACAGCTGATATATTTTCAGGTGTATAGATTGTCTTCTCTCTTACTGAGCCAAACATGAAATCAGGAATCTCTTTAAAAAATTTAAATGCTGTACTTAGTTCTTCAGTTGTTTCTATACCATTAAGAAAAATAATTCTTCTTTTATCTTCAGCAAAATTTCTGAAAAATTTACCATTTTTCAGATAATCTTTTAATATACCTTCATCAATATTTTTATGAGTATTTTTTTTATTATCGTTCATATACATATTAAATCTATGTACATTCTCCTCATTAAAAGGAAGTCCCAAAGCTTTTATATTTCCCACTCCGATTACAATATCTGTAAAAGACAGAATACATGGTTCATAAGGTTTCCAGTATTTCATAAGTTTCTGTTTTGAACCGTCCCCTTCATAAATAACATAATCATACTGAGATTTTAATTTCATAATCTCTTTTTCATCTGGAGAGATTAGTTTTCCATTTTCAATTTTTAAGCCAAGAATATCTATATTTTTTCCTGTACCTTTCAGTATTTTTTTCTCTTCACACAAAAAAAGGTTTTCATACTGATTTTTACACGGCTCAAAAATTTTTGTTGTTGTTGTCACAAGAACTCTTCCATTTTGGCAAAGCTCCTCTGCCAAAAGAAACATAAGAGAGGTTTTTCCTCCGCTCCCTGTAATTCCAACTATCATATTTTTTTCTATTCCAAATTTTTTATAAAACAAAATCTCACCTGATCTCATTATTTTTATGCATACTTATATATTTTATTATACAATCTTAAGTACAATTATTCAAGTACAGCTGTTTTTACAAACATAAAAACCCGTACAGCCTGTATAAAATGGATTTACGGGTTTTTAACTTATTATAAATATATTTTACTTTTTGTATGCTGTATGTTCTAAAGGAAGTGATGTTCTAAAGTTTTTGTCAAACTTATAATAAGCATTCTGAACAGCCGGTGCTGTAGGAATTACTGTTATTTCTCCTACACCTTTTGCCCCGTAAGCCAGTTCATTTTTATTTTTTTCTACTATTATACTTTCGATTTCCGGAATATTAGTTGCTCTGAACAGTCCAAGAGTTCCGAATTTTACCTGCGGCACTCCCTCTTTTACAGGCATTACTTCAGTAAGTGCAAAACCAAGTCCCATTACTACTCCGCCTTCTATCTGTCCTTCAAGAGCCTTTGGATTTACAGCTCTTCCAACATCATGTGCAGCAATAACTTTATCCACTTTTCCAGTTTCTTCATTTAGAATTACAACCTGAGTTGCATATCCATAAGCCACATGGCTTACTGGATTTTTCTTGTCAGAACCCATTTTATCTGTTTTTCCTGAATATTCTGTATAGAAATCCCAGCCTTCAAGTTCCTCAAGAGTTTTTGTTTCAAGCTGTTTTCTAAGTTCAAGCCCTGCTTTTCTTGCTGCCTCTCCTGTAAATACTGTTTGTCTTGATGCTGTTGTTGTTCCGCTGTCAGGAGTTACATGTGTATCCGGAGCTTCTACAATAACTTTGTCTGTTGAAAGTCCTGATGCCTCACATACCATTTGAAGACAGACAGTTCCTATTCCCTGTCCTATACATGCTGCTGATGTTCTTACTTTTACAATCCCGCCTTCAACTGTAATTCTGCATCTTCCTATATCTTCAAGTCCTACTCCTATCCCGGCATTTTTCATTGCACAGGCTATTCCTGCAAATTTATTTTTATAATATTCTTCCTTTACTGCCTCTAAAGTTTCTGCAGCTGCTGTTCCTTCATCTGCAATCTGTCCATTTGGAAGTTCCTGTCCCGGTCTTATTACATTTCTGTATCTTATCTCCCAAGGGTCGATTCCTGTAAGTTCTGAAAGCTGATTTATGTTTGCCTCAATGGCAAATGCTGACTGCGTAACACCAAATCCTCTGAAAGCTCCTGCCACAGGATTGTTAGTATATACTGCTATTCCTTCTATATCAATATTCTGATAGTTATATGGTCCTGCTGCGTGAGTACATGCTCTTTGAAGAACCGGTCCTCCAAGAGAGGCATAAGCTCCTGTATCAGCAATTATTTTAGCTTTCATAGCTGTTAAAATTCCATTTTCATCACAGGCAGTTGTCATCTCTATTGTCATGGGATGTCTTTTTACACTGTAATTTATACTTTCCTGTCTTGTAAAAGTTACCTGTACAGGTTTCTTTAATACATATGCAAGAAGTGCTGCATGGTGTTGAACAGACATATCCTCTTTTCCTCCAAAACCTCCCCCTACATAAGCAGATGTTACTCTTACCTGCTCAGGCTTAAGCCCTAAAAGTCTTGATACTTCTCTCTGTTCATCAAAAATTGACTGGCTTGATGTATATAATCTTAATCCGTCTCCTTCAGGAATTGCAAGTGCACTTTCAGGTTCAAGATAAGCGTGTTCTGTTCCAGGGTTTGTATATGTATTTGTTACAACATATTTTGAATTTTTTATAACCTCATCAGAATTTCCTCTTTGAAGAACTTCTCTTACCAGAATATTTTTTTCTTTTTTATGTATAAGAGGTGCTCCCTCTGCCATTGCCTCTTCAGGTGTAAACATAGGAATAAGTTCCTCATATTCAACTTTTACAAGTTTTTTAGCCTCTTCCAGTGTTTTCTTATCTTTTGCTGCAACAAGAGCCACTGCATCTCCTATATATCTTGTAATTCCTCCAACAGGAATCAGTGCCTCCCAGTCTGATATAAATTCAAGGTGTCCTATATAATTGTTTCCCGGAACATCATCTGCTGTAAGCACTCCAAGAACTCCCTCTAATTTTAATGCTTCAGAACAATCTATTGAAAGAACTCTTGCTCTTGGATATTTTGTTCTTACTGCACTTCCATAATACATTCCTTCAACTTTATAATCTTCAGCATACTTTGCTGTTCCAAGAGTTTTTACAACTGCGTCAACTCTTCCTGTATTGCTTCCGATAAGTCCTTTACACTCTCTTTTTTCTATACTCTTATCTGTTCTCAATATCTCTGCTGCCATTAAAATTGCCTGTTCAATCTTAACATATCCAGTACATCTGCATATGTTTCCAACAAGTGCTCTTTTTACCTCTTCTCTTGTTGGAGAAAGAGTCCTTAAGAAAAGTGCCTTTGCTGCAATAACCATTCCCGGAATGCAGAAACCACATTGAACTGCTCCGCATTCTGTAAAGGCATAGGCAAAAGCCTCTTTTTCCCTTTCAGGTAATCCTTCAACTGTTGTTATCTCTTTTCCAACTGCTTTTTTAGTTGTTAATATACATGATTTAACTGCTTTTCCGTCAACAAGAACAGTACATGTTCCGCACGCTCCCTCTTTGCAGCCATTTTTCATTGATGTCAATCCCATATCTTCCCTTAGAAAATCTAAAAGATTTTTATCTTCTTCAGCAGATACAGTTTTATTATTTACTATAAAAACGAATTTCTCATTCATTGATTAATTTCCTCCGTCAAATTTTTAAAAAGAGAATGGTTTTCTTTTTAAGAATTTTCCTCTTCCTTTTTTTCCTATAAACCTGTTATTCTCGACTATTATTTCTCCTCTTGAAATAGTCATCACAGGATATCCTGTTGCTTCCATTCCTTCAAAAGCTGTATAATCTACATTCTCGTGAAGTCCTGCTTTTGTTATTATTTTTTTTATTTCAGGGTCAATAACCACTAAATCTGCATCTGAACCAACTGCAATACATCCCTTCTGCGGATATATTCCAAATAGTTTTGCCGGATTTGTGCTTACTACCTCTACAAATTTATTTATGCTTATTCTGCCCTTTGACACTCCCTCTGAAAACATAAGAGGAACTCTTGTTTCTACTCCGGGAATCCCATTAGGACATTTTCTGAAATCATCTTTTCCCATCATTTTCTGTTCTTTAAAATTAAATGAACAATGGTCTGTTGCAATAGTCTGGATATACCCTTCTCTTATTCCCTCCCAAAGTATTTCCTGATGATTTACTTCCCTTAAAGGCGGACTTAAAATATATTTCAGTCCGCCGTTCTCAGGAAGATTGTAGCATCTTTTATTTAATAGAAGATATTGAGGGCAAGTTTCAGCGTATATTTTCTGACCGTTGTCTTTTGCCTTTTTTATATGTTCCAATCCCTCTTTACATGAAAGATGAACTATATATAAAGGACAATCTGTTACAGAAGTAAGAACAGCCATTCTGTTTATTGCTTCTCCTTCACATTGTGAAGGTCTGCTTTTTTCGTGATACTCAGGAGATAATTTTCCTTCTTCTCCCATTTTTTCTTTTAAGTACGCAATCATATCATTATTTTCAGGGTGAACTGTTAAAAGCCCTCCTGATAAAGAAAGCTTATTTGAAAGTTCCAGCATATCTCTGTCAGAAAGTTTATAATCATAAGTCATATAACCTTTAAATGAGGGAATTCCATCCTCTATCATGCTGTCTATTTCATTTAATATATCTTGATTTATATGTTGTATTACTCCATGAAACCCATAATCTATTACTGCATTATTTTCTGCAAATTCATGATATCTTTTTAATTGATAATGAAGATTACAATCTTTTGGTCCAAATCCCATATGATCTATTATTGTTGTAGTTCCTCCGCAGGCAGCAGCTACAGTTCCCGTATAAAAATCATCAACTGATTTTGCAATGCCCACATCAATATTAAAATGTGTGTGAACATCTATTCCTCCGGGAATAAGATATTTTCCTTTTATATCAACTGTTTTTACACCATCAATCTCAATATTTTTTTCTATTCTGCTGATAACCCCGTCTTTAATATATAAATCACTTATATAGTTTTCTGTATCTGTTATAATATTTGCATTTTTTATAAGCAGTTCCATTTTTATTACTCCTTTTAAAACTCAAATCTCTGTTTAAACTAAATTAAATATGAATGAGTTTCTTTTATAGAATCAACCACTGATTTCATAAAATCAGATAATTCTTCGTAAGTATATTCAACTATCTCTTTTTCCAAACGAACAAAATATTTTTCTCCTGCTATTGCAAGTCCTTTGTTCTCGCTCTCTTCCATCATCTCTTTTGATGAAAAATATGTAAGCCTGTCTCTATATGGAATACATGGCTGAATACAATGATACTGGCAGTTTCCACATTCGTTACATGCATCATCTATGTGAAGAACAATTTTTCCCTCAATAGTGTTTATTGAAGTATTTGCTCTGTTAGGGCAGATTCTTATACATGACTGGCATAAAATTTTACAATTTAAATTATCTTTCTCTGATATTCCTTCAAAAGCTATATGCTCATCTGTTTTCTTTCTCTGTACTTCTGACTTGCAGTAATTTTTATCATTTCTTACTTTATCCACAAGTTCATTTATTTTTTCTAAATCCAGTTTTCTCTTCTCTGGATAAGAACTGCTGCAAAGCTGTTCATATAATTTTCCCAGTTTTTCATATCCTGTAGGCTGCAGTAAAGTTGTGCAGACAGTTATAGGATATATTCCTGCTCTGAATATCTCTTCTATATTATTTTTGTCAGCTCCTCCTGAAAAAGATATTTCCAATCCCTCTCCCACTGCTTCTCCTAAAATTTTAGCCAGAGATATTGCAAGAGGGTAAAGGCTCTTTCCTGACATATACATTGTATTTCCAGGAAGTTCTCTCTGCTTTATATTAACAGGCATAGTGTTGCAAAGTTTTACTCCGAATGTTACTCCTTTTTTTCTGCTCAGTTCAATCAGGTTATTTATCTTTTTTACAGCCTGATCAAATTTTAAATCTATTTCAAACTGATGTTTGTCTATTGATAAATAATCATATCCCATATCTTCCATGATTTTTGTTACATAATCATATCCAAGAAGAGTAGGATTGCATTTTATAAAAGTATTAAATCCTTTTTCTTCAATCAGATATCCTGCTATTTTTTCTATCTCGTCAGCCGGGCATCCATGCATTGTAGATAAAGTAACTGTATTGCATATATGTGCAGATATTGAGTTTATAAATTCTGCATCTACTTTTTCAAACAAATGTAAATTATCTAAAAGATATTGTCTGCACTCTTTAAATGTCTTTGTTTCTGATGCATCATTAAGTCCGTTTAAAAAACTGTCTACACTCTCTTTTTTTATTCCTGCAAGATCATATCCAACACTCATATTAAACTGAACTGCTTCAGGATCTCCCAGATCAAACTCTTTTGCTGCAACTTTCACAGCAAACCATGCTCTTATATATTCATCCATAGCCTCAAGAGGATGAAGTTCTGAAGACCATTCGACGTTATAACCTTCATCATTAGCACGAATACATGGCTTTTGAATACCAAGTTCTTCACCATACATATGCTGAACTGTTTTAAGTTCTATAAATCTTCCACCACCTGCATAACAGGCAACTATATTTTGAGCCAGCTGAGTGTGAGGTCCTGCTGCTACTCCCAGAGGACTTTCAAGCTCTCTTCCGCAAAATTCCATTTTTTTATTTTTATCTGCTGTCACTATTGTCTTTACATCAAACAATGTTTTTTTAGTTTTATATTCCTGTAAACATTGTCTTATAAGTTTCTCAAAAGACATTGGCACCATTATATCTTTCACTTTTCCTCCTACTGAACAAAAATATTGTTCTCCTAAATCTTTATATTTTTATTTTTTATTTTCTAATTCTTTTTATTTCCCAATTCATTAAAAATTATATTTAATATTACAACTGATACACATCCAAGTGTTACTGCACTTTGAAATAAAATTCTTCCCCATGACGGGAAATGTTTAAATATTTCAGGAACTGCTATAGGCACAAGAGCCAGTCCAATACTAACAGCAACTATCATAAGATTTTTATTTCCTGCATAATTTACTTCTCCCAATCTCTTAATTCCATTTGCCGCTACAATTCCAAACATTACTATTCCTGCCCCTCCAAGTACCGGCGAAGGTATTGAAGTAAATACTGCTGTAAGTTTCGGAAAGAAACTTATAAGAAGAAGTATTATTCCTGCTGCTATTCCCACAAAACGACTCGCTACCCCTGTTATTGCTGCAATACCTACATTCTGCCCAAACAGAGAGTGGGGAAATGTATTAAATATACCTGCAAGAATTGATGAAACTCCATGTCCCCTAAGTCCAGCAATAAGTCTTTTTTCATCTTTTTCATCTGCCTCACATATATTGCTCAGATTAAGCTGATTTCCTGTAGCATCTGTCATTATAACTAACTGTACAAGAAAAAGAGAAAGTATAGATGTTAATTCAAACTTTGGCATTCCAAATTTAAAAGGGGTATTGAAAGTTATAATCCCCATCTCTTTTACTGATGAAAAATCTGCTATTCCCATAAAAACTGCTACTATTGTTCCAAATAAAATTCCTATAAGAATTGCTATATTTCCTAAAAATCCTTTTGATAATTTTTGAATTAAAATTATTATTCCAAGAGTGATAAAAGCTAAAAACAGATTTTTAAAACTTCCAAAATCTGCTGCTGCAGGATTTCCTCCTCCAGCCCATCTTATTGCTACAGGTATAAGAGAAAGCCCCATAGAAGCAACCACTGTACCTGATACCAACGGCGGAAAAAATCTTAAAAGTTTTCCAAACACAGGTGCCATTACAAAACAGAAAATTCCTGATATGATTGTTGCTCCAAACATTATCTGAAGTCCTGTTACAGGGTCAGATGTTCTGTACGTAATTCCAATGGCAGCCAGTGCTGCAACTCCTGCAAAACTTACTCCTTCTACCATAGGAAGTCGTGAACCTATTATATTTTTTATTCCAAGTGTCTGTATAATAGTTCCTAAGCCAGCCATCATAAAAGATGCACTTACAAGAATGTGAATGTCACTTTGAGAAAGTCCTAAAGAATTTCCTAAAATAATTGGTACTGCCATTGCTCCTGCACACATTGCTGCTATGTGCTGCATTCCCAAAAGAAACAAGTCTCTTATACCAAGCATCTGGTCTGTAGGATGTATCTCCTTATTTACCGTTTTCATAATAAAGTTCCCCCTCTACATTCTGTCCCATAATTTTTGTGCTGTTTCTCTTGATTCTGCAAATATTTTCTTTTCATCTATATCAATAAGTTTTCTGTCTTTCATTATAATTTTTCCGTCAATTATAGTTGTTGTTACTGTTCTTCCCATCATTCCAAAAAGTATGTGAGAGTTTATATTGTCTTTTGTTAAAGGAGTAAGCGGATCATAATCAACTACAATAATATCTGCCAAAGCTCCCTCTTTTAAAATTCCAAGCTGCCCTTCAAAATATTCAGCTGCTATCTCTCTGTTATTTTCAAACATAGCTGCAGGAACTTCTCCCCATGCTGCAGAAGGATTTTTGTTTTCATGTTTGTGAATAATATTTGCTGTTTTCATTGATTCAAACATATCACTTGTATATCCGTCTGTTCCAAGTCCTGTTCGTATTCCTTTTTCAAAAAGTTTTAAAAACGGCTGACATCCAACTGCATTTCCCATATTTGATTCAGGATTGTGTACCACATTTGTTTCTGTTTCTTTTAAAATATTAAGTTCATTTTCATCAACATGTATGCAGTGAACTGCCAATGTTTTCTTTCCTAAAATATTGAACTCCTGTAATCTCTCTACTACTCTTTTTCCATATTTTTTTAAAGAATCCTCAAGGTCATCTATTCCCTCTGCCACATGCACATGGTAACCTGCATTCAATCCTTCCATTTTTTCTGCACACATTTTTAAACTGTTGTTTGAAAGAGTGAAAGCTGCATGAAGTCCAAACATTCCTTTTATCATGTTCTGGCAGCTGCTGTTATATTCTTTTATAAAGTTTATATTCTCATCTATTCCCTCTTTTAATATTTCCTCTCCGTCTCTGTCTGATACTTCATAACACAGACATGTTCTTATACCAATTTTTTTTGCTGCTCCTGCAATAGTAAATAAGCTGTTTTTCACTGCATAAGGGCTTGCATTATGATCAAAAACTGTTGTTACTCCATTTTTCACACAGTCAATATAAGTTGTAAGTGCGCTGTATTTCAAATCTTCTAAAGTTAATTTTTTATCTATTTTCCACCAAAGTCCTTCTAAAATATCCATGAAATTTTTCGGCGCACTTCCTGTTGATGCCATTCCTCTGGCAAAAGCACTGTATATATGATGATGCACGTTTATTAATCCCGGCATTATAATTTTTCTTTCTGTATCTATTATCTCTTTACCTGAATTTGAATATTTTTTTAATATTTCTTTTGTAGTTCCTATCTCTGTAATTTTATTTTCATCTATAACCACAGCTCCATTTTCTAAATATGGATTTTCTTTATCTTGTGTTATTACTCTCCCGTTTATTAATATCAAAATTTTTCCTCCGCTTATATAAAATTTCTAAATTTTTCCATTAATATATTTAGCAATTTTTATGCCAATTTTATATTAAATTTTTATGCTCTTTTTCTATAATATATTGTTCTCTTTTAGATTTTTTAACTAAAAAATAAATCATCTTTTGCTTATTATTATCGTTTTGATAAATAATGATTATCATAATGATAATAACTTTGTATTATATATCTGTATTTTATTTTTGTTATGTAAATTTCATTATAAAAATGTATTATCATAATGATAATTTATATTTTAAAAGAAAAACGGCTCTTTTTACAAAAGCCGTTTTCCTTACTTGGTTTATACATCTAATAGTTTTTTAGTAGTTATCTCTTTATTCTTATTACTTTTCCTGCTAATTTTTCATTCTTAGCATAATTGTCAATTACTACTTCTCCGTTAACTATAACATGGCTTATTCCTTCTGGGAATTGGATAGGATCTGTGAAAGTTCCTTTGTCGATAGTAGTATTTTCATCAAATATTACTACGTCTGCAAAATATCCTTCTTTTAATAATCCTCTTTCATCTATTTTGAAAGTTTTAGCCGGTTTATTAGTCATTTTGTAGATAGCTTCTTCAAGAGACATTGCTTTCATCTCTCTTACAAATTTTCCAATTACTCTAGGGAATGCTCCGTATACTCTTGGGTGAGGTTTTCCTCCAAGTAATCCGTCTGTACAGATATTGCTTTCTTCTCTTGTCATGAATGTTACTACGTGCTCGTCTTTACCGTAGTAGTCGTACATTCCAACTGCGTTTTCTTCTTCTTTTAGTAAATCAAACACTGCATCAAATTTATCTTTTCCTCTTAATTCTGCTATTTCAAGAAGATTTTTTCCTATACAGTCTTCGTTTGCTTTTGTTTTAACTGAAGTAACATATATTCCTTCAAATCCAGCAAAGTCTATGAAGTTATCCCAACCAGGAATTCCGTTTATAATGTCATGCTTCATTCTTTCTCTGTCTTGAGGATTTCCTAATCTTTCAACTAATTTGTCTGTTCCACCAGCATGAGCCCAAGGCGGAATAATTACTCCAAGCATTGTACTTCCAGCTACATATGGGTATTGGTCGTAAGAAATTTCGATTCCTTCTTCTTTACATTTGTCTAGTAAAGCTAAGATATCTTTTATTAAATGCCAGTTATTTTTTCCACAGATTTTAAAGTGTGAGAAGTGAATTTTAACTCCGCTTTCTCTTGCTATACTGATAACTTCGTTCATAGACTCTATCATAGTATCTGCTTCACTTCTTTGGTGAATAACCAGAGGTCTGTCATATTCTGCTGCAACTTTACAGATTTCTACAAGTTCTTTTGTTTCAGAGTAAGCACAAGGAATATAGATAAGTCCTGTAGAAAGTCCAGCTGCTCCTGCTTCCATCTCTCTTCTTGTTATTTCTCTCATTTTTGCTAAATCTTCATCATTAGCTGGTCTTGCTTCAAGTCCCATAGCTTCCATTCTGATATTTCCGTGAGGAACTAAGTATAATTCGTTAGGTCCGCATCCTGTTTTTGATATTAAATCAAGATATTTATCTGTTGTTTCCCAGTCCCAAGAAAGATCGTCACTGTCACCGTCAAGTCCAGCAAGGTTCTTTCTCCATGAACTTACATATTCTTTAGGAAGAGGAGCCATAGAGATTCCGTCTTGCCCTAATATTTCTGTTGTTATTCCTTGACGAACTTTTGGTTCAACAAAAGATTCTGATGGTAATAATACTTTTAAATCTGAGTGGCTGTGTGTATCAATAAATCCAGGTGCTACAATTTTTCCCTGAGCATCAATTACTCTGTCTGCCTCTTCTGTAACTTTTCCAACCTGTTTAATTCTGTCATTCTCTATAAGGACATCTCCAGAAAATCTTGCACTTCTGCTTCCGTCTATAATCATTCCATTTTTTATTAACGTTTTCATAACTTTGCTTTCCTCCTATAATTTTAATTTATTTAAATATTATTAGACTTCTTCAAACTCTATTTCAGGAGCTGGTTCTACACCCATGCTTCTGTCAATTGCTGATACTGCAAATATTACTACAAAGGCTACTAATCCACCTGGTACCATTGCATTTAATCCGTAAGGAGTTTTTAATACATAAATCCATACTGCTGCTACTGCTGTACCTGTTAGAATAGATATAAATCCTGCACGTCTTGTTACATTTTTATAGAAAAGTCCACAGATGAATGCTGCGAAAGGACCTGCACTTCTAAGAGCAAAAGCACCCATCATAACACTGATTACGTTACTTGCTTCTAAGGCGATAAATAAACCTACAACTCCAACTATAAGCATTGCTGCTTTAGATATGAAGATTTCTTTTTTGTCGTCTTTTACGCCTTTGTTAATATAAGGAGTAAATATATCATTTGTAAACATTGTTGCTGTACCAATCATGTTTCCTGAAGCACTACTCATTGTAGCTGCAACGATTGCTGCAAGAACAATACCTGCTATTACTGATGGAGCAAATGTGATTGTTGCCTGTGCAAGTGCATTCTTTTGTGATCCTCCAAGAACATATCCGTCAATACATACATAAGCAAGAAGACCTATGATTGCTGGAACTATTGCATAAGCTGCTGATACTATTCCTGCAAGGATAGAACCAAGTTTAGCTGCGCTTCCGCTTTTAGCTGAACAATAAGTCTGAACTATTTCCTGTCCTGTTGGGAAAGTCATAAAGTACATTGCAATATATCCGATAATTGTTGTTGCTCCTACTTTTGTCATGCTTAAAAAGTCCATGCTAGCTCCGTTAGCATCCTGCATAGCTCTTGCTTTTTCAAATAAAGCACTGAATCCGCCAACTTCTTTATTGTTTACCATGATGAACATTGCTATTGTCATACCGATTGTTATAAATAAAACGTGCATAAGGTTTGCTGCTGTTACTGATTTAAATCCACCAAACATTGTATACACTATAACTACTACTGTACTTACTATTGCTGCTGTTCTAAAGTCAAAACCTGTAACAACGTTTATTATAGATGCTGTTGCTATTATTTGAGCTCCGGTTGCCATAAACAGTGCAAGTATTGAAGTTATTGCTGTAAATATGTGAGATGCTTTACCATATCTTTTGCTTATTATTTCAGGAACTGTGTTTGCCTGTGCTCTTCTGAAATATGGTGCAATAAATGATACAAGAACAAATCCTATTCCTCCGGCTATAACATACCAAGATGCTGATAAACCATATTGATATACGTTAGTTGCAATTCCTGTTGTACTTGCTCCTCCTGTATTAGCTGCGAAAAGTGTACCTGCAAGAACAACTGGTCCAAGTGATTTACTTGCCATTAAAAAGTCATCATTACTTTGTTTCTCAGTAGCTTTTTTTCTTGACGCAAATAATCCAATAGCTACTGTCGCCATCATATATAGTAAAATAATTACTAAAGACGTTATCTGTGCTTTACTCATAATAAAATTACCCCCTCATTAATATCCCATTCTAAATATAATCATAAATTTTAACTTTTTTTATTTTGCTTTTTTCTATTTTACTAAGTATGCTTTTAAAATTGCATAGTATCCTTCAGTTACTTTATATAATTGATCTAATTCGATATACTCATCTATTGTGTGAGCTAAGTTTTCTCTTGAAGGTCCGTAACCTATAGTTTTGATTCCAGCCTCTCCAGCATAGTGAGAACCGTTTGTACAGAAGTTGTAGTGAGTAATTTCAGGATTTTGTCCGATTTCTCTTAAAGCTACAACTGCTTTTTGTACATACTCTTCATTTTCTTCATAAACCCATCCTGGGAAGAATCTCTCTCCAGTGATTTCATTTCCTGTCCAGCATTTTTCTTTTCCTACTGCGTAAGATACTTTTGCTTTGAAAGTTTCATCTGCTGCCTGCATTTCATCTATTAATTTTTGGATTGGAGCTAAAACACTTTCTAAAGTTTCTCCAACAAGAAGTCTTCTGTCATAAGTAGCTCTGCAGTAATCAGGTACAACTGATGCTCCTGGATATGGAGATGATTTGATATCTGTTAATTCAAGGATTCCATATCCTAAAGTTTCATGATGAGTCATTGGAAGTTCTTTAATTCTTCCGATTATTTCCATCATTTTGTAAACTGCGTTGATTCCTTTTTCAGGGTTAGCAGAGTGAGCTGGTTTACCAAATGTTTCTACTACGATTTCCCCTCTTCCTCTTTGTCCTATTTTTAAGTTTAATTGAGATGCTTCTCCGATTATTACATAATCAGGTTTTACATATGCACTGATTTCTCTTGCTGCAACACCTTCAAAACACTCTTCGTGAACTACACCAGAGAAGAATATTTCTCCTGCAAACTCTTTGTTAAGGTCTTGAGCTAAGTATGCTCCTGCAAGAAGCATTCCGCAGTCTGCACCTTTCATGTCAGAAGTTCCTCTTCCGTAAAGTTTTCCGTCTATTATTTCTCCTGCAAATGGTTTTTTAGTCCATTTTTCTTCATCAACTGGAACTGTATCAATGTGCCCGTCCATTAATACTTTTGGTCCTTCATATTTTCCTTTTACTGAACAGATTACGTTTCCGTATTTGTCAATATGAACTGTATCGTATCCTAATTTTAAAGCTGTTTCTTTAATATATTCTGATACTTCTTTCTCTTCTCCTGAATAACTTCTTCTTTGAATTAAATTTTGTAAAACCTCAACTAACTGCTCTTGTCTTTCTTTAGTTAACATTTTTTCCTCCTCAATTTTTTAAGAATAATTTATTTTTTAAATTTCATTATTTACAATTTTTACATATTATTATGTGATCCGTTCCAAACTACATTTCTGTATCCTTCAACATCTGTATCTCCTTCTGTACTTATGCAAAGGATTTTAGAATTTTCATCTATTTTTAAAGCTTTCATTAATTCTGCATATTCTTCTTTCTTTTCACAAAGAATTGTGAATAATCCAAGTCCAACTGCTCCAGATTCTCCGGAAATTACTCTTGTGTCATCTCCTAGAGGGCTTGATAATACTCTCATTCCTCTTGCAGCTATCTGGTCATCACATGATACAGAGAAATCTGAGTTGTCTCTTAAAATTTTCCAGCTGATTGTGTTTGGTTCTCCACAAGCAAGTCCTGCCATTATTGTTGTTAAATCTCCGCCTACATTGTGAGGGTTTCCGTCGTTTGCTTCCATAGATTTATAAATACAGTTTGCTCCGTGAGGTTCACAGATTACTGTAACTGGTCTGTCATCTCCATAAAGATGAGCTAAGTATCCTTGAACTGCTCCTGCAAAAGATCCTACACCTGCTTGTAAGAATACGTGAGTTGGTTTTTCATCTCCGCAAGCTTTTAACTGCTCAACAACTTCGTTGATAATTGTTGAATATCCCTGCATTATCCATAAAGGAATTTCCTCATATCCGTCCCAAGCTGTATCCTGAACCATTATCCAGCCATATTCTTCAGCACCTTTGTTAGCAAGTCTTACTGCGTCATCATAGTTAAGGTCTGTGATTGTAACGTCTGCTCCCTCTCTTGCTATTGCATCAAATCTCATTTGAGCAGATCCTTTTGGCATATATACTACTGATTTTTGTTTTAATCTGTTTGCCATCCAAGCAACCCCTCTTCCGTGGTTACCGTCTGTTGCTGTTACAAATGTAACATCTCCAAGTTGTTTTTTAACTTCATCAGATATTAAAACATTATATGGAAGATCGTTTATATCTTTTCCAAGTTTTTGGCTAAGATATTTTCCTATTGCATATGATCCTCCTAAAACTTTAAATGCGTTTAATCCAAATCTTTTTGATTCATCTTTAAGCCATACTTTTTTTACACCATAGTGTGCTGCAAGATTTTTTAAATCTACTAGCGGTGTAGCTTTGTAGTTAGGCAGACTTTTATGAAACTCATAAACATCGTGCATACTTTTTTCATCAAATCCTACAAGCTCTGATTTTTTATATTCAGCGTCTCTGCTTTTTGTATTGTGTACCCATTTTAATAATTCCATTTTTTCCTCCTGAAATTTTTTGTTTTCACTCTTATATAAAGCAAAAAGTATGCCTTTTTAAAAAAATATTTATTTTGATTTATTACAAAACATTTTGTAAAATTTAAATACTGTTTTTAAGATTTTTTTATTTTTATTTTTTCGCAAAATGAGAAACTTATCGCAAAATGAGAAATTTTGCAAATTGTCTTTTTTCTTTATTTTTTAAATTTTATTTTTTCCTCTTTCTCATTTTGAGAAAATATACTATAATTATTATAAAGATATTTTTTGAAAGGAGTTTTCCCTATGGAGTTATGGACAAAGATAAAAGATGATATTGCCAAATATGCTGAAACTATATCACAGATATTAGATATTGACGTTGAAGTAATGGATAAAGATTTCACAAGAATTGCAGGAACAGGAAGAATAAAAGATAAAGTGGGAATGAATATGTTTAATGATTCTCATATTTATAAAAAAGTTTTAAAAACAAAAGAAACATATATTATTACAAATCCCAGAAAAGAAGAGATATGTGAAAACTGCCCTTCGAAAGGAACATGCAGCGAGGTTCTTGAAATTTCAACTCCCATTATTTTTAAATCTGAAGCTGTAGGGGTAATAGGTCTTATCTGCTTTGACGAAATTAAAAAAAATAACTTCTTAGAGAAAAAAGATTTATATATTGGATTTTTAAAACAAATGGCATCTTTTATAAGTTCACATATATATCAAGAGGCTGAAAAAATAATGATAGAGAACAACAATCAGGTTCTTTTAAACATTGTTGACAGAATGCCCAATGCAATTATAATTACAAATGAACATAACAAAGTAGAACTTGTAAATACTATGGGAAACTCTCTTTTTGGATATTATAATCCTGAATCTCTTGTTAAAGCAGAGGGGATTACAGATTTTTTGGATAAAAAAGAGTTTTCTCTTACTTATAATGGAGTTACTCTTGACATTGTAGGAGATATCATTAACTTCCCAAATAATATGGGAAGATTCAGAACTCTCTATGTTTTTCAGGAGGCTGAAAAATTTAAAAAATATATTCACCAGTTTAACAATAAATTTGCCAAGACATTTATTTTTAACTCTTCTCAAATGCAGAATGTTTATTCTAAAATACAGAAAGTGGCAAAAACTACTACAACTGTTCTTATTACAGGGGAAAGCGGAACAGGAAAAGAGGTTGCTGCAAGAGCTATACATGAAAACAGCAACAGATCTGAAGGACCTTTTATTCCTGTAAACTGCGGTGCTATTCCTGAATCTCTTATGGAAAGTGAATTTTTTGGTTATGTGAAAGGTGCTTTTACAGGAGCAAACCCAAAAGGAAAAATAGGATTTTTTGAACAGGCTGACGGAGGAACAATATTCCTTGATGAAATAGGAGATATGCCTCTTTCACTACAGGTAAAACTTTTAAGAGTACTGCAGGAAAAAACTGTTTCTCCTATCGGTTCTGATAAAACAAAAGAGATTGATATCAGAATTGTTGCTGCTACAAATAAAAATCTTGAAGAGCTGGTTAATGAAAACAAATTCAGAGAGGATTTATTCTACAGATTAAATGTTTTCCCAATAGATATCCCTCCTCTTCGCAACAGACCAAAAGATATTGAAGAACTTACAACTTATTTTATAGTTAAATACTCACAGCTTTTTGACACTCCTGTCAAAAGCATATCAGATGAAGTTATGAAAATATTCCTTACTTACAGCTGGCCTGGAAATATCAGAGAGCTGAAAAATATTGTGGAATATATTATAAATATCGTTGATGAGAGGGACAGTTTTATATCTGTAAAACATCTTCCTCCAAGACTTATAAGTTCTTCTGATAAAAAAGAGATAAAAACTCTGGCAGAAATGGAAAAAGATGCTATAGAAACTCTTTTAGAAACATTCGGGACTTCTTCAAAAGACAAAGTGAAAATAGCCAAAACTCTGGATATAAGCCTTGCAACTTTATACAGAAAATTAAAACAATATAACCTGGATAAATAGTTTTTTAAAAAAGGAGGGTAGAATTTGTCACTTTTAAAAAATATACAAAATCATGTTAAAGAATATGCTGAAATAATTGCAAGTGTTGTTGAATGTGAAGTAGAAATAGTTGATAAAGATATGATAAGAATTGCAGGAACAGGAGCTTTCAAACCATTGGAAAATCAAATATCAAAAGGGGCTGTATACAGAAATGTTCTTGTTACCGGAGAAAGCTGTGTTATTGAAAACCCAAGCCAGCACCCTTTATGTGCCCAGTGTAATTTTAAAGAAACATGTGAGGAAAAACTTGAAATTTCTGCTCCTATATTTCATAAAGATGAAGTAATCGGAGTAATAGGGCTTGTATGCCTTAACGATAGAACAAAAAGGAAGGTTCTGAATAAAATAAATTCCCATTTAAAATTTACAGAGCAGATAAGTGATTTTATTTCCGGAAAGATTAAAGAATTTGAAGAAGATTTTGAAAAAAAAGAAAGAATGGAGATTTTAAATCAGATTATCAATAATTTTGATAAATGTCTTCTTGTTATTGATAATGACGGAAAAATAATTGATGCAAATGATAATGCTCTTCATGAATTAAAAATAGCAAATAATTTCAGGTATATTCCTTCATATATAAAAGTAACACCTAAAAATGAAATTGTTTTTGGGAAAAATGTATTTACTGCAGAGACTGAAAGAAAAACTTATACTCTTGTAGGATCTCTTCTTCCTATAGCTTCTTTCATTAAAAACAAAGAGTATAAACTTTTTCTTTTTGACAACTACAGCAAAAACAATGCTGAAATATCAAAAATTGCAGTAGCAGACAACCTTATAAATATTGATGACATTCTGGGAGAATCTAAAGCAGTTATGAATCTTAAAAACAAAATAAGAAAAATTGCTGAAACCCAGTCCACAGTCCTTATTACAGGAGAAAGCGGAACAGGAAAAGAGCTTATTGCCAGAGCAATACACAGCTGCAGTGACAGGAAGAAAAAACCTTTTATAGCCATAAACTGTGGTGCAATTCCTGACTCTCTTCTTGAAAGCGAACTGTTCGGATATATAAAAGGAGCTTTCAGCGGTGCAAGTTCAGAAGGACGTATTGGAAAATTTGAGCTTGCAAACGGAGGAGTTATTTTTCTTGATGAAATAGGAGAGATGCCTTTTTATCTTCAGGTGAAACTTTTAAGAGTTCTTCAAGATAAAGCTGTTGTAAGAATCGGGTCTAACAAACTTACAAAACTTGATATTCGTATAATTGCAGCTACAAATATAGATTTAAGACAGAAAATAAAAGAGAAAAAATTCAGAGAGGATTTGTATTATCGTTTGAATGTAATCCCTCTTCATATTCCTGCTCTTCGTGAAAGAGAAGACGATATTTTTCTAATTATGGATAATCTTATAAAAAAATATAATAATATATTCTATAAAAATGTTCACTCTGTCAGTGATGAAGTGAAAGAGATTATGAAAAATTATTCATGGCCGGGAAATGTAAGAGAGCTTGAAAATACTGTGGAATTTATGATAAATATGTCTGATGAAAGAGGAATTATCACAAAAGATATGGTTTATGAAAATATTATAAAAAACAGTGTTCCTCTGTCTGATACAGAAGATGATGAACCTTTGATTACCATAGAAGAAAGTGAAAAACAGCTTATTCAAAAGGCTCTTCTTAGATATGGAAATGATACAGCAGGAAAAAATATTTGTGCTAAAAAACTTGGTATTGGAATTGCAACTCTTTACAGAAAAATAGAAAAATATAATTTATAATTTCAGCTTTCTTTAATTTTTAAGGAGATAAATATGGCAAAAAAAGATACTCTTCTCAACAAAACATCTGATGAAAAATATTATCTTCAACTGTATAAAATATTTAAATCAGAAATAGATTCAGGAAAAATGAAACCAGATTCAAAACTTCCCTCAGTAAGGCAGGCAGCTATGAAATATAAGGTTAATATGAACACTGTTCTTCAGGCATATAATCTTTTAGAAAAAACCGGACTTATTGAAAAAATTCCGGGAAAAGGGTGTTTTATCAGAAAAAGTTCAGATTTTAGTCTGAATATAAAAATGCAGCCTATAATGGATATTTACAGATATGGACAGGAGCAGACAGAAAAAATTATCAACTTTTCCAACGGAACACCTCCTGCTGAATATTTCCCTGCTGAAATATATAAAAAACTGGCTGATGAAGTAATGGAAGAATATGGAGCTGAACTTTTTGAATACCAGAATGTTCAGGGAGTTGAAAGTTTAAGAGTTGTTCTTTCAGAAGAACTTGAGAAAGATGATATTTTTGTTACTGAAGATGATATCCTTGTTACTTCTGGAACACAGCATGCTATTGATATTATTTTAAATCTTTTTTACTCTTCATCAAAGCTTACTGCTGCTGTTTCAGATCCAACATATCCCAATGCTTTAAGTCTTATCAGCAGACACTGTAATGTAAAAACATTTGAGGTAAAAGAAAACGGCTGGGATTTGGATGAATTTGAAAAAGTATTAAAAACAGAAAAAATAAATCTTGTTTATGAAGTTTTTAACTTTCAAAATCCAACGGGAATAAAATGGAGTACAGAAAAAAAGAAAAAACTTCTTGAACTGGCAGAAAAATATGATTTCTATATTATAGAAGATGATACTTTTTCTGAATTTTATTATGAGGGAGAAAAGCCTGAAACTTTAAAAAGTCTTGATAAAACAGGACATGAAAGAGTTATATATATAAAAACATATTCAAAAATTATTATGCCGGGAATAGCTGTTGCAATTATGATTGCTCCAAAAATTTTTATGGAAAAAGCTGTTCTTATGAAATACAGCCTTGATACTACATGCTTAGGATTAAATCAGAAAGTATTGGAACATTTTATCAAAGACGGCTATCTTGAAAAACATATCTCTGATGTAAAAGCTATTTTTAAAGAAAAATATCATTATATGTTAGGGCTTTTGAGAGAAGTTCCATATCTTCAAATAATGTCTGTTCCAACAGGAGGTTTCTTTATATGGGTTCTTCTTGCAGAACATATTGACGGAGAAAAATTTTACAGATACTGCCGTGAAAGAGGAGTTTCTGTTCTTCCGGGAAGTGTTTTCTATAACGATAAAAGGGCAGCCTGCAAAATCCGTCTTACATTTGTTTCAGGTACTCTTGAAGAAATAAAGCAGGGAATCGATATTATAAAAGATATATTAATCCATTGCAAACATCCAAAATAAAGACTATACTTATACTATAAAATCTGACAGCAGAGGAGAAAACAATGAGTAAAATAATTAAAAAAGCAGCAGCAATACATGACCTTTCAGGTTTCGGCAGAGCATCACTGACTACTGTAATTCCTATTCTTTCTACAATGGGAGTACAGGTGTGTCCTGTTCCCACTGCTGTTCTTTCAACACAGACAAGCGGTTTTGAGGATTACAGTTTTTTAGATTTAACAGACTATATGGAGCAGCATATTGCTCACTGGAAAAAACTTAATCTAAATTTTGACTGTATCTATTCAGGCTTTTTAGGTTCTGTAAGACAGATAAAAATTGTTTCTGATTTTGTTGATTACTTTGGAACAAAAGATAATATTGTTGTTGTTGACCCTGTTCTTGGAGATGACGGAGAACTTTACGGAACAATGGAAAACGATATGATAAGAGAGATGAAAAAGCTTATAGGAAAAGCAGATATAATTACGCCGAATTTTACAGAGGCAGCTTTTCTTCTTAACAAACAATATAAAGAAGTTATAACTGAAAAAGAAATAAAAGAGTGGCTTAGAGAACTTGCAGATTTAGGACCAAAAATTGTTATCATCACAAGTGTTCCTGATGAAAAAAAAGAACCGGAAGATAAAAAAATTAATGTAATTGCTTTTGATAAAGAAAATGATCAATTCTGGAAAGTGTCATGCAGTTATATTCCTGCGTCATATCCGGGAACAGGAGATGCTTACACAAGTGTTGTTATCGGAAGCATTATGCAGGGAGATTCTCTTCCTGCGGCAATAGACAAAGGAGTTCAGTTCATCACTAACTGCATAAAAACAAGTTATGAATTTGATTACCCTCACAGAGAGGGAGTTCTTTTAGAAAAAAATCTCAGCTTATTAAATACATCTGGTTTTATAAGTTCATATGAACTTCTTAAATAAATATTTTTAAAGTTAAGTTGGCAGGAGGTAATTTATGAAAGTTTTATTATTAAATGGAAGTCCAAGATTAAACGGAAACACGAAAACTGCTCTTAAAGCTGCAGCAGAGGGAATTGCAGAAAATTGTGAGCATGATGTTGAACTTATTGATATAACAAAATATGATATTAAAGGATGTATGGGATGTGATTCATGTAAGAGAAACGGAGGAACTTGCGTTATAAAAGATGATGCTGCACCTCTTGTTCAGAAAATATATGATGCTGATGTTGTAATATTTGGTTCTCCAGTTTACTGGTGGGGAATAACAGCACAGCTTAAAGCTCTGATTGACAGAATTTACTGTAAAAATCCGGGACTTGACACTCTTAAGAAAAAAATCGGAATTATTGCTGTGGGAGCAGCTGACCTTTCTGATAAAGAATATCAGCTAATCAGCGGACAATTTGAGTGTATCTGCGAATACCTAAACTGGGATCTTGTTATAAATGAATCTATATCTGCTTACAGTGTGGGAGATTTAGAAAAAAATACAGGAAAAACAACTGAATTAAAAGAACTTTGGAAAAAAATCTAATATTTTGAATTTTTAGTAAAATAAAAGAAAACAGCTCTTTTACAAAAGCTGTTTTCTTTACTTAATTTAAGTATCTAATAATTTCTTGGTAATTATCTTTTTTAAACTATAATTCTTCCATAGTTTCTTCGAACAAGATTTCCTCTCCAATATTTTGGTCATACTTTTTCAATGTTACTGCTTTCATTAATACACAATAAATAACTACACTTGCCATTGATCCTGCAAAGAAAGCATAATCTCCAAAAAGTAATCCTATAAAGAAAGCTCCAAATAATGCTACAATAGCACTCATATTAAATCCTTTATAGTATTCATATTGACCACCTGCTGTATATAAATCTTTCACATTAAGTTTACATTTTCTTATAATAAAATAATCAGCAAGCATGATACCAATAATTGGTCCAAGCATTTGTGAAATCCAGCTTTGAATATCTACTAAGAATCCTCCTGAACTTTGAATTTTCCAAGGCATCATTCCAATAGAAATAACTCCGCAGATAATTGTACTCATCCAATATTTTATTTTTGGAGAGAAATTTAATAAAACAAGGGCTGGCGGTAAAAGATTCGCTGCAGTATTTGTTGACCACTGAGCAAATACAATTACTATAAAGCATAAAATTAAACCAATGTTACTATTTGAGAACAAATCTGGAACTACATCATTTAAATCCCAGAACCCTGATGTTATACCACTTGCTACTCCAATAAGCATAGTAACTACTCCAACAAGCATAAGCCCAACTACCTGTCCAAAAATAGCACTTCTATTACGTTGGAAGAAATTCATATTCTCATAACCAGGACGTCTTTTTATCTGTCTTGTTAAATCACTTCCGTTAAGAGCCATTGTCAGCCATCCACCTGCTATCCCTGCAACAGCAAAAGCAAAAGAATATCCTCCTTCTGTTTCTATACTCATAATTTCAGGAATTGTAATATTATATTTATTTAATGTTCCAATTAATATTGCTGAAAACATTACAGCCAGTGATGGAATTGCAATCCAACCAAATTTTGCCATAGCTTTTAATCCATACATTGTATTTAAAACTTGGATTGCAGCAAATATTATAATCATCATCATTAAGTTATCAAAACCAGGAAAAATAATCGCCATTATTTTATTTAGCGAACCTGCTCCAACCCAAGTAAGAAATCCAAACCAATACAAACCAGGTATTGCACGGATTAATCCTGCAACATTGGCACCTTTATAACCAAAAGGAGCTCTGATATATGCTGCAAAAGGAACTCCGTATTTAGTTCCTATATCACCTACAAGTGATGTAAACAGAGTTACAATTCCATATCCTATCAACATAACAACTACTAAAGTCCAGGGAGATAATCCTTTTCCTCCGTTATAATATTGAGCTCCCAAACTGAAAGCAACAATATTAATAGTCATTCCTGCCCATAAAATAATATAATCAAATAGTGCCATATCTCTTTCTTTATCACCTGTTGGCAATAATTCTTTACTACGAAGTTTTAGATTCTCTGCATTATATTCCATATGCCCCTCCTTTTTATTTTAACTTAAACCATATTTTCTTAAATATTGTTCAGAAATTTTTCTTTTAATAAAATGCCCGCTGTTTTTTTCTCCCTTAAACTCCCCATTTTCAACTATAACTTTTCCTCTTGCTATTGTCATAACCGGATAACCTTTTATTTCCATTCCTTCATGTAAACAATAACTTATATTGTTATGTAATACATCTTTATTAAGTGTCACTTCTTTTTCCATGTCTACAATAACTATATCCGCATCTGAGCCTGGAGCTATAATTCCTTTTTGAGGGAAGCAACCATATATTTTAGCAATATTTGTACTTGTTAATGCACAAACATTATTAATAGTTAATCTTCCTTTGTTAACTCCTTCTGAAAGCAGAATAGGAAGTCTTATTTCAAGACCTGATAATCCATTTACAACTTTTGTAAAATCTTGTTTCCAAGTTCCATCAGCATTTTTTTCTAAGAACATTGATTTTTCATCTACATCAAATGTGCAGTCATCAGAACCTGTTAATAAAATTGTTCCATCCTGTAATCCTTTCCATAATGCTTCTGCTTCTTTAGTTGTTCTTAAAGGCGGTGAACATATAGCCAAGTGACCATTTTCACCTTCATATAAATCATCAAATAGTGTTAAATAATGAGGGCCTGTTTCAACATAAACAGGTAATCCTTGTTCATGTGCTCTTCTTGCTGTATTAAGAGCTTTTTCATTTGTAGTATGTACTACTAATAAAGCGTTCCCTACATATTCTGTAAAATTAACTGCTCTGTCAAAAGCCTCTGCTTCACATAAAACAGGTTTACATTTAGCAAAGTTGACCCAGCTCATATCATTTTCCGCTCTGCATTTTTCTATATTAGTTTCTGCTATCGCATTACTTTCACAGTGCACCATAGGTAGTCCGTTCACTTTCTTAGCACGCTCAAATACTTTAAGCATTGTTTCGTCATCACTCATGACACCTTCTTTTTTATATGTCATAAACATTTTAAAAGTAGGAATACCATACTCTGCCATTTTTTCAATATCATTTATTGCTTCTTCTGTTGATTCAACAAATTTTCCATGAACACTAAAATCAATAGCAGATTCTTTCATCTCTTCTGCTCTTGCAAGTGCCTGTTTATAAGGAGAATCCCCCTTGCTCATATTTGCAAAGTCCATAAACATTGTTACTCCTCCAAATGCTGCACTAACACTTTGTTCAAAGAAAGTGTTGGCTCCAAGGCATCCTTGGAATGGTGCCTGACAATGCATATGTGCTTCTACGACACCTGGCATAACGTATTTTCCATTTACATCAATAACTCTTTTTGCTTCATTGTCATTAAATTTACCAACAGCAGCTATTTTTTCTCCAACAATAGCAATATCACATTCAACTGTTGCTTCAGGTGATACTATTTTCCCATTTTTAATAATTAAATCGTATTGCATAACATCCTCCTTTTTTAAATAAAAATAACTTAAATAAAATCTAATCTTTTTTATTGTTTCTTATTACGTTTTTCTAACAATTCTGGTTCCATTTTATTTTTTTCAAAATCTCTCATCAATTCTACAAATACCTTGCTAAGCATAAGAAGTGCTATTACATTAGGTAAAACAACTACACCAACAGCTATATCAACTATAGTCCAAATCATCTCTGTTGTTTTTCCTAATGTTAAAAATGGCGGTATTAAATAGATAATTCTGGCAAACATTTTAGTTTTTTCACCAAAGATATAAATAAATGATGTTTCAAATTCTATTTCCCATCCAACCATTGTAGAGAAAGCAAATAATAAAACACAAATTCCTATCATTCCTTTACCAAAAATTCCGTAAACATTTTCGAAAGCTGCCATAGTTAAATCTATTCCATTTAATCCACTTCCCCATATTTCAGGACCACTGCTTAAAATAACTAAAGCAGTCATAGAACAAACAATTATTGTATCCACAAAAACTTCAAATGATCCAAACATTCCTTGTCTTATAGGATGATCTGTTTTTGCTGTAGCATGAACAATCGGAGCTGATCCCATTCCAGCTTCATTTGAGAAAACACCTCTAGATACTCCTCTTTGAATAGCTAAAGCTACTGTTGAACCTGCAAATCCTCCAAAAGCTGACATCGGCTGAAAAGCATGAACAAATATTAATCTGAAAGCTTCAGGTACATTTTCTATATTAGCTATTAAAATTCCAATAGCTCCTAATACATAAAATCCACACATTGCAGGTGTTATTTTTTCACAAAATACACCTATTCTTTTAAATCCACCTAAAATTACCATTCCTGCTACAACTACAGAAGCTATAATTGTAACATAAGGAGGAATATTAAATATATTTTTCATTGCCATAGACATTGTATGCGGTTGAACAAAAACTGCTGTTCCTAAACCTCCAACAACCATCATTAAAGCAAAAAATTTAGCTAAAGGCTTCCAAGATTCCCCAAGTCCTTTTTCAATATAGTACATTGGACCACCATAAAAGTTACCTTCACTGTCTTTTTCTCTATAATGTACTGCCAAACTAACTTCCACAAGTTTAGTTATCATTCCAAACAAAGCTACCAGCCACATCCAAAATACTGAACCAGGTCCACCTATTACGATTGCTGTAGCAACTCCTGCCATATTAGCATTTCCAACTGTTCCAGATAAAGCTGTTGCAACTGCTTGAAAAGCTGTCATTGTTCCTTCAGATTCGTCTTTTTTGTTATCTTTTCTAAATATTGCAAACAAAGTGTTATCAAGAATATATCCTAACTTTCTAACTTGAAAAAATCTTGTTTTCACACTAAATAATAAGCCAACTCCAAAAATTAAAATCATTGTTGGCGGTCCCCATAGAATCCCAGCAAACTTCACTATAAGTTCTTCCATTTAATATCCTCCCATTTCCTTAGTTATAAATTCTAACTCCTTATTTCCATTCTTAGATATAAAGCAAAAATTATACCTTTTTTCAAAAATAGATTTTTTGTTTTTTATCAATACAATGAGTTTAATTTTTTAACTTTTTTAATAATTTTATTATTTTTTATTTTTGCAAAATGAGAAAATCTTCGCAAAATGAGAAATTTGTAAATTCTCTTTTTTTATTTATTTTAAAAATTTTATTTTTTTATTTTTCTCAATATGAGAAAAATGTTATAAATTATTTTATTCTACTCATTATTAAAAAAATTAATAATTTTCATAATAATATATAACCTTATAGAACAAGTCCACCATAAAATAAAAAACTCCAGTATATATTCACTGAAGTTTTTAAAAATTTTTATTTAATAATAATTATTGTATATATCCTTTTTCTTTTAATTCTTTTTCTATAAGGTTAAGAGTTTCTTCGCTGTCAGCCTCTATTGTATGGAAATGTTTTCCAAAAGTAAGATTTTTAAGCGGAGTTGATGCTCCGTTTTTAATTTTCTCTAAAAATTCTTTTACTTTTCTTCTGGAATTTATATTCAGCTCTGCATGAAGATTTCCATAAACTTCATGTTCTACAAAAACATCTGCAACAGTCCCGCCTAAATCAACAACTGTATTAAGCTCATCTTCAATCTGCTCATCAGAATGAACAACAGAAAATACTCTGCTGAAAATATTAGTTTCCTGTAAAATATATCCTCTTGTAGTAGAATATATTTCATGGTTTTCTGCACGAAGAAGAGCTATATCCTGAACTATTATCTGTCTGCTTACATTATATTTTTTTGCCAGCTCCGTACCTGAAATAGGCACTTTAGTTCCCCTTATCGTGTTTAAGATTTCTCTGCGTCTTTCTTTTCCTGTCATTTTTTCCTCTCTTTATTTTACAATACACGAAGATTTTTTAAAGAGACATCAAGTATTGGAGAAGAATGTGTTAAAGCTCCGCTGGAAATATAGTCCACACCAGTTTCTATAACTTTTGAAATATTTTCTTTTGTTATATTTCCGGAACATTCTGTTTCTGCCTTTCCTTCTGCCATTTTAACAGCCTCTTTCATCATTTCAGGAGTCATATTGTCAAGCATTATAATATCTGCTCCTGCCTCAAGAGCCTCTCTCATCATCTCAAGATTTTCAACTTCAACTTCTATCTTTCTTACAAAAGGAGCATATTCTTTTGCCATTCTCACAGCATTTTTAACTCCTCCTGCTGCATCTATATGGTTATCTTTTAAAAGAATTCCGTCAGAAAGATTATAACGGTGATTGTTTCCTCCGCCTATTTTCACAGCATATTTTTCAAAAATACGCATATTCGGAGTTGTTTTTCTTGTATCTAAAAGTTTAATTCTGCTTCCTTCCAACAATTTTACCACATTGTTTGTATAAGTTGCAATACCGCTCATTCTCTGTAAAAAGTTCAAAGCTGTTCTCTCTCCTGAAAGAAGAACTCTTATATCTCCTGTAACTTCAGCAAGAAGTTCTCCTTTTTTAACAGAGTTCCCATCTTTTGTATAAAACTTTATCTCTGTATTTTTATCAAGAAGATAAAATGTTCTTTCAAAAACAGAAAGCCCTGCAATTATTCCATCTTCCTTGCAGATAAGCTGAACTGTTCCTTTTTTATATTCTCTCATAACAGAGTTTGTTGTTATATCTTCACTTGAAATATCCTCTCTCAGTGCCATAAGAATAAGTTCGTCCATATTCATTTTCATTGTTATCTCATTCATTTTTACTCATTCTCCTTTATAGTTCTGTCTTTCTCTATCTCTTTTAAAACTATATCTCTGTATTCTTTAAAAAGCTTTTCTGTATCTTTATATTTTTCCAAATCAACTTTGATATCTGAAATTTCTCTTTCTTTATTTTCTCTGCTGCAAATATGTTTTGCTGCTGTTTCACCGAAAACAAGACTTTCAAGAAGAGAGTTGCTTGCAAGACGGTTTGCTCCGTGAACACTGTTGCAGCTTGTTTCTCCAATAGCATAAAGATTTTCCATAGAGGTCATGCTGTTCATGTCAACATCTATCCCACCCATAAAATAGTGCTGGGCAGGCACAACAGGAATACACTCTTTTTCAGGATTATATCCCTCTTCAATACATCTTTTTACAATATTGGGAAATCTTTTTTTAATATCAATTCCCTCTTCCATAATAGGTCTCATATCAAGCCACACATGATTCGTTCCCTCTTTTTCCATTTGAGCCAGAATTTTTTGTGTCAGCTTATCCCTTGGGATTAATTCATCTGTAAAACGTTCATAATTTTTATCATAAAGAAGTGCACCTTCCCCTCTCACTGATTCAGAAACAAGAAATCTTCTTCCTTTTTTCTGTGAATAAAGAGTTGTAGGATGGATTTGGATATAGCTTATATCTTTTAATTTTACGCCGTTTTTCTGTGCTATTGCAAGAGCATCTCCTGTAAGATGAGGAAAGTTTGTTGAATTTTCATAAATTCCTCCAAGCCCTCCTGTGGCAAGAATAACATTACGAGAATAAACAGGAACTATATTTTCTTTATCATCTTTTATAACTACCCCTGCACATCTGTTATTTTCTGTTATCAAATCTATCATTGCTGTCTTTGTAACAATTTCTATATTTTCTCTTTTTTTTACGGCAGCCAAAAGCTTTTCTGTAATTTCCTGTCCTGTTATATCATCGTGATATAAAATACGAGGTTTTGAGTGAGCTCCCTCACGAGTATAAAGAAGTTCCCCATTTTCTTTTGCAAAATCAACTCCAAATTCCAAAAGCTGATTTATAACATCTCTTGAAGAGTTAATCATAAGCTCAACAGAAGATTTTTTATTTTTGTAATGTCCTGCTTTCATTGTGTCTTCAAAGAAACTATCAAAATCATTTTCATCTCTTAATACACAAATTCCTCCCTGAGCAAGAAAAGAGTCGCTTTCTTCCAAATCTCCTTTTGTTATCATAAGAACTTTCATATTTTCAGGCAGATGAAGGGCTGCAAAACACCCTGCCACTCCTGTTCCTGCTATTATCACATCATATCTGCTTTCCATAATTCCCCCAAATTTATCTTGCCATTTCCAGCATATTTTCTAAAGGCTTATAGGCATTTTCTATTAAGTCTTTTTTCAAATGAACCTGCGGCTCATTTGTTTCAAGTGCCTTTATAATTTTATCCAATGTTATTTTTTTCATATCCATACACTGAAACTTTTCTTTAGGAAGATAGAATTTTTTATCAGGATTTTTTTCTTTCAATTCAAAAAGAACCCCTTCTTCTGTACAAATTATAAATTCCTCTTTAGAGCTTTCTGAAACATATTTTATAATTCCTGAGGTACTTCCTATATAGTCTGCCATTTCAACTATATCTTTCTGACATTCAGGGTGTACAAGAATTTCTGCCTGAGGATATTTCCTTTTTGTATTTTCAACTTCCTCTTTAGTTACTGAATTATGAATATAGCAGTGTCCTTCATTGAAAATAATATTTTTTTCAGGAACTTTTTTTGAAACATAATATGCCAGATTTCTGTCTGGTATAAAAAATATATTTTTATTAGGAAGATTTTTTACAATCTTTAAAGCATTTGCTGATGTTACACATACATCTGAATGTGCTTTAAGTTCTGCTGTAGAGTTTACATAGCAGACAATTGCTGTATCTTCATATTTTTCTCTTATCTCTTTTATTTTTTCCACAGATGCCATGTGTGCCATAGGACAGTCTGCATTTTCATCAGGAAGAAGAACTGTTTTTTCCGGATTAAGAAGTTTTACACTCTCTCCCATAAAAGATACCCCGCACATAACTATTACTTTTTCTTTTACTTCTCTTGCTTTTTCACTTAAAAAATATGAATCTCCCACATAGTCTGCAGCTTTTTGAACATCATCATCAGTGTAATAATGAGCAAGTATTACAGCATTTTTTTCTTTCTTAAGCTGAGCTAACAGTTCAAACTTATTTTCCATTTTCCACCTCTGTATTTTCATTTGTATTTACTACTGTCTTGTCAGTAGATAGTATACACAATTAACAGATATTTTTCAAGGTTTAATATAATAAAAAAATAAAAGAGGCTTCTAATTTAAAAAGCCTCTTTTAAAAATATTAATTTTTAATTTTTTTATTTAAAAAAATCTTTTATTATACTTATAATTATCGGATAAACTGCAACAACTGAAACTAATCTCAAAAACTGCATTACTGCAACTTTGGCAGAGTCTGCTCCAAGTTCACTGGCAATAATAGACATATCTGACATTCCTCCGGGAGATGCAGAAAAAAATGAAGTCTGAATAGAAAAATCTGTTATCTTGTAAATCAACAGTCCCAATAAAAAATTCATAAGACAAAATCCAAATATTATAATAAAAATAGGAACTGCTATCTCTTTAAGACTTAATAAATCTTTCATTCCCATTTTAGCACCTATCATAGCGCCTGCAAGCACTTGGATAAACTGACGGAGCTTTACAGGCATAAAAGCCTTTGAAAAAAATATATTGTATACTGCAACTCCTGTCATCGATACACTCATTGCACCTGCCGGTATTCCTGCTGCAAATCCAACAACTCCTGTTACTGCACCAATACACAAAGTAATTAACGTATTTTTTAATTTCTGAGAGAAAGAAATTTCTTCTGGCTGCTTTTTTTCATTTTCCTGATAAATAAATTCTTTTCTCTCTTCATTTCTTAAACTGCCGTATTTTTTAGTTAAAAATTTTATAATAACAGGAATTATAGTCACTACAGATATAAGCCTTATAAGCTGCAGAACTGCCACTTTTGAAGAATCTGCACCAAAGTCGTAAGAAATAATAGTCATATCTGCAATTCCTCCAGGTGCTGTTGCAAAAAGAGCTGTTACTATATCTATTGATGTAAGATAATGAATAAGCATTCCCATGAAAACATTAAATACTCCCATAAGAACTACCATTAAAAAAGCCGGGAAAAATACTTTCTTAAGCCCTTTTATATCATCGAAAGTTATCTTAGCACCTATAAAAGTTCCTGTTGAAATCTGTGTTATTATTTTATAGCTTTCAGGAAGGTAAGCACTGTCTGTTAAAATATTGAAAACTGCAACAGAAAAAAGAGAGCCTATCATTGCTCCTGCAGGCACTTTTAATTTTAATCCTATTCCTGCTCCCAGCATTCCAACTAATATTGTTATAAAAAATTCCAAGATTTTTCCTTCTTTCTTTTTAAATATCTTATTTCTATGCTATATATTATACTACTATAATGTATAAAACTCTAAAATATTTAAAAGAAAACTTTCACTCTTTCATCAATAGGATTAAATGTTTTTTCTCCTGCTGGTCCAACAGGCTTTCCAAAAGGCATTTGAGCTGTTAATTTCCACTCTTTTGGAATATTAAATTCTTTTTTAACTTCCTCATCTATAATTGGATTATAGTGCTGTAAAGTAGCTCCAAATCCCTGTTCTTCAAGCAGACACCATACAGCAAACTGCAGCATTCCATTTGACTGTTCTGCCCAGATAGGAAAATTCTCACTGTATAAAGGAAATTTATTCATAAGTTCTTTTGTAATTTCTGTATCATCAAAATAAAGAACTGTTCCATGCCCTGCTGCAAAGCTGTTTATCTTATCCTCTGTAGGTTTAAACTTATCTGCAGGAACAATTTTTCTCAAAGTTTCCATAACTATATCCCATAATTTTTTATGACTTTCTCCAAAAAGAACAACAGTTTTTGCACTTTGATTGTTAAATGCTGACGGAACATGCTGTACTGTCTCTTTTATAATTTCTATAGTTTTTTCATCTGAAACAGGTGTTTCACTGTTTATACTATAAATTGATCTTCTGCTTTTCAAAACTTCCATAAAATTTTTACTCATATTATCACCCCTGTTTTTCTTTTATAATATTTAGACCACAATATGACTATTTTAGTTTAAAATAAAAGTTTTAAAAAAAGAAAAGAGGCTTCACAATGTGAAAAGCCTCTTTCATATATAAGTTTACTGCCTTGAGAACTGATTTAATTATTTTTTAACAATTATTTTTCTTCCATATTTTTAATGCTTGCATAAGTAAGTCCTTTAATATGCTCTAAAGTTGGTTTTCCAGTAAATAGAGATGCTATTAAAGAAACTGCTACGTTACTTCCAATAATTATTAATGAGATTAAGAACTCAAATACTTTTGGCTGAACATATCCTGGGATAAATTTAGTTAATAATCCAGCAGGGTTTCCTAAATAAGTTGCAATTATAACTGATACGATAAATCCACACCAAACAGCTTTTGTATTAACTTTGTCAAAGAAGATTCCAACTAAGAATACTCCTGCTATTGGTCCTCCTAATAATCCAGTGATAGCCTGGAAGTATAAGAACATATCTCCTTGTCCTGCCTGGATAAATCTCATTGCAAGAATTGTACTTACTATTCCAACAGCCCAGCTTGATTTTTTAGCAAAAGAAAGTTTATCAGCATCAGACATTCCCGGTTTGAACTGCTCTAAAAGGTCAGCTGTCATACAAGTTGAAACAGAGTTTAAACTTGAAGAAACTGTTGATTGAGCAGCAGCAAATATAGCAGCAAGAATAAGCCCGGATACACCAGTTGGTATATATTTAATTACAAAGTATGGAAGAATTGCGTTTCCGTTTATTCCTGCAGGTAAGCTTTCTTTAAAGTGGAAGAAGATATATAGTGCTGATCCCATTCCAACAAAGATAAAGATACTTGTTAATAATAAAGGTATATTGATGAATAAGCTTTTCTTAGCCTCTTCTTCGTTTTTAGTTGTGCTGTATCTTTGAACGATATCCTGACTTCCTACATAAGAGTAGATAGAGTTTACAAGACCACCGATTAAGATTGTCCAGATACTTACTTTTGCAAAATCAAGTGAGAATATAGATGCGTTAACTATTTTTCCGTCATTTGCAAGAAGTTCAAATCCTTGTCCAACTCCTTCCGGAGCAGCAGCAAATCCGAATATTATAATTAAGAAAGCTCCTGATAAAAGAACAATTGTCTGGATTGCATCTGACCATAAAACAGCTTCAATTCCACCCATTGATGTGTAAGCAACACATAATATAGCAACTATTGCAGTTAATATATATGGATTTAAATTTGGAAGTGCCTGCATTAAAGCAAGAGTTGGCAGATATAAAACAACAGCCATTCTGATTACGTGGAAAAGAACGAATGATAAACTTCCAATTAATCTGAATTTGTTATCAAATCTTTTTCCAAGATATTCATAAGCAGTTACAACATTAACTCTTCTGAAGAATGGAACAAATACTACAGCAGCCCATATAACCATAAGAATAATTCCTAAAGGTGCCATTCCAAGAAGCCAACCATTATTGTAAACAGATGCAGGAATAGCTATAAATGAAATAGAAGACAGTGCAATTGCATAAATACTGCATGCAGTTACCCAAGAAGGAACTCTTCCGCTTGCAGTAAAATAATCTTCTGTAGAAACATTGTTCTTAGAAAAGTAGAACCCTAACATTAAAATACCTAAAAAATACAAACCAATAACGACCCAGTTAAACCAATGCCAAGCCATGTGAAACCTCCTAAATTTTTTATTAAATATTTTCTATTTTGATTTTGTTCTCGTGAACATTTATGTTCTAGTTAATAATAATTTATTTTTTAATATTTGTCAATAAACTATTTTTAAACATATGTACTAAAATTAGAAATATTAGTCTGAAAAAGTTATAAAACATATGAAAAATTAATGTTTCTGACATGCTGAAAAAAATTTTTTAATTTTTTAAAATTTTTTTAAATTCCGTATTTTACAGAAAGCTGAAAAAATTTTTTCCTGTTTTAATTTTTATTAAATCCTTAAAATATAATATTTTAACTAAAACAGACCTTTATTTTTCTATTTTTCATAATCTATAGTATATTTTTTAGCTTTAATGTTCTGAAAAAATAAAAATTGTTGACAAATTGTTAAAATAAATATATATTATCAGTGATGTACACGAGCACATTTTTAAAATTTATAAGCTGAAATGTTAAATAAAAAAACAGGAGGTCAATATGAAAAAAATAGTTTTTGCTGCATTGGTATCTGCATTAGTTTTAGGAGGATGTTCTTCAGCTGGAGTTAAAAATCCGGGAGTAGAAAGAAAAATAACTTGGGAACATGCTGGAAATCTCCCTGCACAAAAAGGGTTTGAAAAAAATATAGGAGTTGCCGGAGTTTTATCTGGAGTTCTTGAAGGAAAATATGTTCTTGTTGGCGGAGGAGCAAACTTCCCTTATGCACCTACATCTGCTGGAGGAGCTAAAAAATTATATTCTGACGTTTATTTATTACAGGCAGACGGAAGTAAATTAGATGTTGTTGAGCACATTAATCTTGAAAATGAAATCGGATACGGTTCTTCTGTAACTGTTAAAGACGGAGTTTACTATATCGGTGGTTCTTCTAATCCAGAGGCTGATAACGATATTTTATTCTTCAGCATGAATGAAGGAAAATTAAATGTTAAAAAAGTTGGAGACCTTCCTTTCACTCTGCAAAATGGTGTAGCTGTTGAGAAAGATGGAAAATTATATATTTTAACTGGAAAACAAAATGGTGCTGCAAGTGACAAAATGTATTCTTACGACATTGCTACAGGAGAAACTAAAGAGTTGGCAGCAGTTCCGGGAGGAGCAAGAACTCAAGCTGTGGGACAAATATTAAACGGAGAATTATATGTATTCAGCGGAGGAACTTCTGTTGCTTACACAGACGGATATAAATATAACTTTGATATAAATACTTGGACACCAGCTGCTTCTGTTGAGTTAAACGGAAAAGGAATATCTCTTATCGGAGCAAATTCTGTTAAATTAAACAATAAAGAAATGATGGTTATCGGTGGATTCAATAAAGAAGTATGGGACGATGCAAATAAAAACCTTGGTTCTCTAAAAGGTAAAAAACTTGATGCTTACAAAGCTGCATACTTTGGTACAGACCCAGCTGAATTTAACTGGAACAGAGAAATCCTAGTTTACAATGCTGAAAAAGACACTTGGACAACTATGGGACAAATCACATTTGATGCTCCATGTGGTGCCGGATTATCTGTAATAGGAAACAAAGTATACTCTGTAAACGGAGAAATCAAACCGGGAGTAAGAACTGACAGAATGTATTCTGGAACTTTATTAAGAAAATAATATTCAAACATCACTAAGTATAATAAGAATAAAATTATCTCTGAAAAAATATCAGCTATTTATATTGCTCACAGAATGAAAACTTGAAACTCACTTCGTTCAGACAGTCAAGTTTTCTGTATTCTGTTTCGCTGCATAAATTACGCAGATATTTTTAATCTCGATAATTTTATTCTTATTTACTAATTTACAGCAGCTGTTTAGCTATATTCTTTTTAAAACAAAATTTATACTGTCTTAAACTCTTTCTGCTGACAAAAGTTAATAAAAATAGTCTAAATTCATTGACAAATAAGACAGGAAAAGATATATTTTACTCAAAAGCCACAATTAAAAATTAAAGGTGAATAATTATGATTACTCAAAAGGAAATAGCTGAAAAGCTCGGTATAAGTCGGACTACTGTTGCAAGAGCAATAAACGGAAGTTCTTTAATAAAGGATGAAACAAAAGAAAAAGTAATGAAACTCATTAAAGAGATGAATTATGAAAAAAATATTGTTGGAAGTTCCCTTGCAATTAAAAAAAATAAAAAAGTTTACTGTCTTGTTATAAAATCCAAAAATGAGTTCTATACTCAGGAAATTATAAGAGGACTTAATGATGCAGGAAAAGAATTTAAGCCTTATGGATTCAGAATAGAAATAATAGACACTGATATTAACGATTCTGAAAAACAGCTTGAACAGCTTAAAACAATTCTTGAATACGAAGATATAGACGGACTTATCATCACGCCTCTTGAAAAAGAAAAAGTGTACGAAATGATTAAGCCTCATTTAGACAGAATAAAAGTAGTTTCTCTTGGAATAAGACTTGGAGACGAAATATTCCATGTTGGACCAGACCACGTGAAACAGGGAAGAATTGCCGCCTCTATTATGAACTCTCTTCTGAGAACAGGGGAAAAACTTCTTATCATCAATAATGGAGATGACAGAATATCTTCAAAAGAATATATTGAAGGATTTATTGAAACAGCACGTTCTGGAAATGCTGAAATTATAGGTCCTATTAATGGAAACGGCATAGAAAACAGTGTTGAACTTGTAAAAAATCTTTCTGCCAAAGGTGAAATTACAGGAATTTATATAAACAGATATGCACATGATATCTATGATAAAATTCCAAAACATTTTCTTGCAGATAAAAAAATTATAACAAACGGAATAAGTAAAAAAATAAAGAAAATGATTAAAAACGGAGTTATTACAGCAACTGTTATGGAAGAAATCTCTGCAGAGGGATATACTTCTGCCAAAAAAATGTTTGAACTTCTGTATAAAGGAGCTGTTGAAACAGGAAACTGGGAGATTTCAAAATCTCATATAATTTTTCTTGAAAATTTAAATGATTAATATCAAGGAGTTAAAATTGAAAATAGTAGGTATAGATATTGGCGGTACAATGATAAAATACGGATTGCTTTCTTTAGAAGGAGAAATTCTTGAAAGTGGAGAAACAGCAACTGAGGCTTCAAAAGGTGTGGAAGTTCTTTTTGAAAAACTTTGCACTATTGTTGAAGGATATTCTAAAGAAGAGATTGCAGGAATAGCTGTGTCAGGTACCGGACAGATAGATGGAAGTATTGGAAAAGTAATTGGAGGAAATGAAATTATTCCAGGATGGATAGGAACAAATCTTGTTGAAAGACTGGAAAAGAGATTCAATCTTCCTGCAGTTTTAGAAAATGATGTTAACTGTGCTGCTCTTGGAGAAAAATGGCTTGGTGCCGGAAAAGGGCAGAATGATTTTGTATGCCTTACAATAGGAACAGGTATCGGAGGAGGAGTCGTTTTAAACGGCAATATCTTCAGAGGAGATACTTGTGTTGCTGCTGAATTCGGACATATTCAGATAGAAAAAAACGGCGTGCAGTGTTTATGTGGAAAAAAAGGATGCTATGAAAGATATGCCTCTGCTACTGCTCTTGTAAGAATGGCAAAAGAAAGAACAGGGGAAGAACTTAACGGTAAAGAGATTTTTGACAGAGAAAAAGCTGGAGAACCTGTTTTTGTTCAGCTTGTAAAAGACTGGGTAGATTACTTTACTGACGGACTTAGCACTATTATATATATTTTTAATCCGGCATTGGTTATTGTTGGCGGAGGAGTTACAAAACAGGGAGATTATCTTCTTGATAAAATATACAAAAGCATAGACAGCAAAATTGGAATAAATTACAAAAAAAATCTTTCCATTAAATTTGCTGAACTGGGAAATAATGCAGGAATGCTTGGAGCTGAATATCTGCTTCTTAAAAAAATAGGAAAAATAAAATAAAAAGCATTTGACAAAAAAGATAATTAGGGGTATATATTAAATATAAATGTTCACGAGAACAAAAATTATTTATTAAGGAGATGGGACAATGATATATGGTGAAATTAAAGATTTAAATCAATACAAAGGAATATCTGCAAACTTAGATAAAGCTATAGAATATATTTTATCTGGAGAATACAAAAAAGGAACTCCGGGAAAAAATGTTATTGATGGAGACAATCTGTATTTCAACTATCCTGACTGCCCAATGACAAAAGAACTTGAAGATGGATTTTTTGAAAGCCACAAGCAATATATTGACATTCACGTTGTAATATCTGGAGAAGAAAATCTTGGATATGTTCCTCGTCCAGAAGCTGTTTTAACAAAAGAATATGACGCAGAAGGGGATTACGAACTTTTAGATGGAGAAATCAAAAATATGTTCCATTTGACACCTGAAAGATTTGTAATGTTTTTCCCTGACGAACCTCATATGGCTCTTTTAAAAGTTGGAGAAGTTAAACAGATTACAAAAGTTATATTTAAAGTTTTAGTTTAATTATTAAAAAGTGAGGCGTATTTAAAATGAGTAAATTTGAACAAGTTAAAGGAAAATTAATAGTTTCATGCCAGGCTCTTCCAGATGAACCGTTACACAGCTCATATATTATGGGAAGAATGGCTTATGCTGCTCTTGTTGGAGGAGCATCAGGAATAAGAGCGAACACTGTTGCTGATATAAAAGAGATAAAATCAACAGTAGATCTTCCAATAATCGGAATTATAAAACATCAATATGGAGACAACAATGTATATATCACACCTACTATGGCAGAAATAGATGCTCTTATGGCTGAAGGTGTAGATGTTATTGCTATTGACGGTACAAAAAGAGAAAGACCTGATGGAAGAACTCTTGAAAATCTTATGAAAGAAGTCAGAGCAAAATATCCTGAGCAGTTATTCATGGCTGACATCTCTTCTGTTGAAGAAGCTGTTGAGTGTGAAAGATTAGGATTTAATATGGTTGGAACTACTCTTGTTGGATATACTGAATATACAAAAGGGAATGACCCTTTAACTGAACTTGCAAAAGTTGTTGCAGCAGTTAAAATTCCTGTTGTTGGAGAAGGAAATCTTGATACTCCTGCAAAAGCTAAAAAAGCTCTTGAAATAGGTGCTTACACAGTTGTTGTTGGAGGAGCTATTACAAGACCTCAGCAGATTACAAGAAAATTTGTAACTGAAATGGAAAAATAATTAATATCTAATTATAAAAATCACCCTACAAAGTAAAAATCCCAGTCCTGAAAAATCAGGCTGGGGTTTTTATTTTAATTTATAAAAATTAGTTATTATTTATATTTTTTTAATTTTTGACTTGGGACCCACCATTTTAATTTCCATGCAATAATCCACATAAATAAAACTATTCCCAAACTTACCCAAGTAACAATATGTCCTCCTTTAATTGGAAATAAACTCATTATGATTGGCGGAAGAACTTGTAATCCTATTATTAAAGGTCTATTGAATAAATCAGCAATACCTGAATCTTCTATTCCTCTAGAACGTAAGTCTGGATCTACAACTCTCTGCAATAAAACTCCTGTAGCGGCAACACCTGTCGCATGTCCCCAGCACATCATATTACGTTCAAACCAATCTTCTCTTGAAGATTTTCCGCCAACATATATAAACCACCAAAATGTAATAATAAAACCTATTCCACAAACTACTAATAAAGGAACTGCATAATTTAAAACAACAGATAAATTAAGAGAACCTATTCCTGATACCATTAAAAAATCTGTAGCTACACCTTGAACTCTTGATATCATAGAACGGTCTACATATTCATGAACTTTTGTTTTATTTATAAAAGCATTTATCACAAAGCCACAAAGTAATGCTGTACAAAATTCCGGAACCGCAACTCCATAACCCATTTTAGCAGTAAATATTTTAAAATATTTAGAAATTAATATTCCACCTACAGATGCAAGTAGAACTAAGCCAATATGAAAGGACATTGGATCTAAACATATTGCTGAAATTGTTATTTTCCCAGCAGATTTTTGTTTTTCTGGTGGTATTAAACCTGTCCTTAATTCAGAAGGAAGTTCCTGAGGATCATTAACATAATGTGTATAACCTTTTCTTGCTCCCCAGTTTATAATCGCCATTCCAAAAACAATTCCACCTACTATTCCTATCGTGGCGCATGTATTTCCAAAATCTGTCATATTTGCAATTCCTAAATCTTCCAATGCTTTTCCAACAGCTACTGCTGTCCCATGTCCGCCATAAAAACCAGTAGCCATCATTAATCCAAATTCATTTGGTAAATCATTGAAAAAATATTTTAAACCATACATTGTAACTAACATTCCTATCGCATATTGTAAAACTGCTATTCCTGTTATATTAAAAAACATCCCGCCAATAACTGTTCCAGACATAGCCTCTTTATTAGGTTTATCTCCTATAGGAGTTGCAGCAAAAATAACTGTAATTAATATCCCTGCATAAGTTCCAAATCCAGAAGAAAACTTTAACACAGAAAAGCCTTGTGGTCCTAATATTAATGCCAAAAAACCAGCAATTAAAGCAGCAGGAATAAGGAGTTTTTGAAATATCTTAACTTTCGCTCTTAAAATTTGTCCAATAACTAATAAAGCTGCCATAATACAAATATCATTAAAAATTATATTTAATGCCTTAGATATTGTTAAATTCATAATATTTTCTCCTTTTTAAAAAAAATAATAAGGTAATTGTTCATCAAAATTTTCTTTTTTATTTTTATACCAATTACATAGATGTTTTATAGTTTCCATAGCTTTATGTCGAACAGCTAAATCTGAATTAAATCCTTGATGAGGCTGTACATAAAAATTCTCTTCTAGTTTTAATGCCTTATCTACAATTTCTTTAGCCGCTTTTAAATTATCATCGGAAACTTCTTTATTATTTCTTAACAAATTTGAAAATTCATCTTCATCAGAGAATACATCAAGCCCTATTCCTGAAATAACTCCTTTTTTATAAAAAGTTAAAAGAGTTTTCTCTGGAGCTATATCTCCTCTGGTAACATTTATGAATATAAGCCCTTCTTTAACTTTAGAAAAAAATTCATCTGAAAAATAGTTAACATTATACAACGGACTGTTTTTATTCGTAGTTAAATTCATTACATTTACTATAATATCTGATATTTTAATAGCTTCTTCTTTTGAAATAAATTCCACTTCATTTCCATATATTTTTTTCAAATCTTCTTCACGAAAATCAACTGCTTTTACTTGCAAATCATTAGCTTTTAATAAATCATAAACTTTTTTTCCTATTTTTCCAACACCAAATACAGTAGCTACTCTAGTTTTACTCATTTCCATAAAAGATGTTACATCGTTTCTTTCAAAAGTTTTTGCTTTCTTACTGTATTCATTTAAATGTCCACATGCAGCATATAAAAATTTTATTGCTGTTTGTGCTACTGCATTAACACAATATTCACGAAGAGAAGCTATATTCATTTTATCTTGTAAATATTCAAGATGATCATATCCAGCACTTCTTGTTATAATACTCTTTTTCCTTCCATTAAGATATTCTGTTGGTAAAATAGAATGTGTTTTAGTAGTAATTATTTCTGGTAATACTACATCTGTGTTTTTTCCTAAAAATTCTTGAATAGTTTCTGGAACTATTAAATACTTTAAATCTTTAGGTAAAAAGTTGTTTTCAATTGCTTTTAAAGTTTCACTTTTTAAATGTTTTGCCTCTTCACCAAGGGCTTCAAAATGAATAATATCGTATTTCATAATTTCCTCCTAAAATATTTTTCTTCTATTTTAAGAAAAAATATGATATAATCAACTTGTCTACGGTATGATCATTATCATATCTAAACTCTCAAATTATTATTAATTTGGGAGTTTTTTTCTTATATAGAATAATTTGAATATAAAAAACCTCCTTTAAATTTTATTCGATATAATAGAACGACGTTCGTTATTACAGTATAATTATATTATTCTTTTTTCTCATTGTCAATATTTTTTTATTTTTTATTGTTTTAAAATAAAAAAAAATGTTTTAAAATAAAAACAATTGAAAAAAAAATATAAATATTATATTATTAATTAT
>OGZM01000503.1_pt1 | contig 48241 bp, 42 predicted proteins | sample 1576821 | NCBI WGS metagenome assembly OGZM01 (sample SAMEA3541491, study PRJEB24748) | human gut metagenome | biome: human gut; feature: human-associated habitat; material: faeces | place: China | collected 2012
ACTATATTACAGGAAAAGAATCCGTGTAATCCGCGTAATCCGCGCCTAAAATTATATTCATAACCCGAAAAGAAAGAGTTAATTCAACTCCTGATTCTCATAAATTGTGAAATAGTAGTAATTCTTTCCCTCCCCGTTGAACTAATGCCTTGTGCACTCTGTTCTCTGACCAAAATAGAACATTAATTTAGTTTTTAACCATTAAACCTGTTTAATTATGACATGTAAAGATTCTCACTTTTTGATTGGCCTTGGAATAGGTTCAATCTTCGGAGCACTGGCTTATGGCTTTGCCCGCAGTGCAAGAGCAAAAAAAATGAAAGCAGAAGTATTCGATGCCCTGCACAGAATTGAAGGACATACCGAATGCCTGATCGAATCTGCTAAAGAAAAGGCATTGTATGCCGGAGAAAAAGTTGCTGACAGAGTGGCCAATGAAACATCTGTCATTGCCGAAAAAGCCAATGATATCAAAGGCAAAGTGCACTCTATGGCTGATGAAGCTAAGAAGTAATCAATCTGTTCATTACCGTAAAAACAGAGGGAAGCGGGGTATCATACCTACACTCTCTCTGTTTTTCATTATATACTTGTGATTGAATGGGCCTCACTCACCAACGAAGCCGGATAATCGCAAATCTCCAATATCTTAATTGCATTATGTTCGGTCGCAACTCCGCGTTTCAACTTGTAATCGAAAGACAGGATACCATCTTTCACCGACTCGCTGAAATAATATAATTCGTATTCATCTTCCAGCATATCGGCCAGTTCCAGATCGTGCGTAGACACAAATACCAGATTATCACTTTTCACCAGCCAGGAAAGCACAGCTTTCGAAATCGCTATCCGCTCCTTGGTATTGGTCCCTCTGAACAATTCATCGAGCAGGAAGAGATGGTTCCCATGACCGCTTTCATCTACGAAATCTTTGATAGTCGTCACTTCCTGCATAAAGTAACTCTTATTTTCCATTAGGTTATCTCCCTGGTGAATGGAGGACAGAAGAGAAATTCCGGTATTTATCTCAAAGACTTCTGCGAAACAAGTATGAAGTGTTTTCGCTGCCAACAGATTCACTCCTATCGTACGCATGAAACAGGTCTTACCTGCCATATTCGAACCGGTTATCAATGCAGATTTCTCATGAAGCACCATATCGTTCGGAATACAGTTTTCTATCAGAGGATGATACACTGCCTGTGTACGCAATCGCTCTCCTGCCCTGTTATTTCCCGGCAGACAGTAATAAGGTAGCTCCTCCCTCAAGATGGCAACAGACAAAATAGAATCCAGAAAACCGATGAAGCGGTAAACATTGTGGATAGCCGTCGCCTTCTCCTTCAACAGATGAAAAGTTCTGCCTACCGCATACGCCTCGTGGAGAAAGAATACCCGGATTAATTCCGCTACCATATAAAACATAATAGCCATGTCGTTATCCAGACTGAGGTTAAAACGGAAATAAGAGATATACTTCTTCAGCCCCTCTACAGCCTTCAGGTCATTCGTGATAGAAGGATCTACAGAGGCAAACTCCTTGTTCTGCGCCAGCTTTCCCGCCTGTCTTATCATCTTCAGAAGCTGAGGTATGGAGAAAAAGTATCTCTGGATTTTCGCCTTATTACGATAGTGCAACACTGCATTTGCCACGAATGAAAAGACAAATAAAGTAAGAAATACTCCCGAATGAGTGAGCAGCATCAGAGCCAGAAACAGCAAAGGCAGAAACCGGCAGATATTAATAAGAACCATCTCCTTGGCACCAATCCCTGTGTTATCATTTTCCAGAATGGATACGATGGAATAAGCATCCGGTTTATCCAGTTCTTTCAGTGCATTGCTTAAAAGAGTACGCAACTCCGTATGAGTTGCCAATGAAGACAGAAGTGCTTCCTGCTTTTCCATGCTGGAGGTTTTATCCGATAGCAGAAGATAATACAAGTACTGCCTGCCTATACTGGAATGACAATAATCAATTTCAGCAAAAAGGTCATCCAGATTCAGGTCGTCAATGCTGTTAGCAGATAAACCGGTTTCTCCTTCGGCATTTCTATAAAGGAAATAGTTCGCAATTTCGGACATGGTGTGCTCTTTATTGTTCAGTAACTGTTTTGTGCATTATTCAGCCTCTTCCGTATCAAGGCAGAAGGGATGTCCTGCCGGATCAAACATCGTTCGTGAAGTCCTGAAGTACTGCTCATCCGCCTGCCGTGCTCCCAACTGAATGGCATAAGCCACAGCCTCCTCCAGATTTTCCACATAGAAATCAAGATGAAGCATTTGTCCCTGCTTACCTTCTTTCCAAGGCCATACAGGTGGCTGGTACTCTTCAATCTCCTGAAACGCCATCACCATACCGGATGGAGAAGTGATAGCCGCCCAACCATTCGCACGTTGATGTGTCAGCTCCCACCCCAGCAATTTACTGTAAAACTCTGCTAAAACTCCTGCATCTTTACAGTCAACCACTATATTCATCTTATAGACTAAAGATTTCACATTTGATGTCATAAAGCCCTGTTTTATAATCAATTTATTGAGTAAACAACAGGGAAATCCGGACTTCTACATCCGAACCTCCCTATTCTATACTCCTATCTACAAATACAAGTTTTGCTTTATCCGCTATGGAAATACTTATTAACAAGTTTCAGCATTTCCTCCTGATTATCGTGTACTTCACTACGCAAGGTACGATCTTCATAGGAACGCAATTTACTGATAATTCCATCGACCATTGCAGGACTAAATACATGATACTGTTCGAAAATAGCACGCTGTTTTTCCAGGCAATCGGCAGAAGCGGCACAGCTATCAGGGAGTTGAGCCAATTGTTTCAGCTTATCCTCATTTTCCTTCTTATGAATATTCACATTCACATAGGTCTTTTCTGCAATCTCCAAAGCATTTTCAATTTCAAAACCATGACGACATGCTACGGCCAATCCGGCTATCAGTTGGTACAAATCGGCAGAACCGTCCGGAGAACGCATTTCCACAGTTTGCTTCTGTGTAGTATCATAGTGGCTGGGAGCTTCCAACGGATTAGCCAGCATACACATATCTGTCTTTGCCGACCATCCAAGCGGAACACGTACCAATACGGAACGGTTACGGTCACCCCAGCAAATATTTGTCGGAGCTTCCTGATGCGGCACCAAACGGAAATAAGAGGTAGGATTCGTATTACCGAAAGCTGTAATGGAAGGTGCAAGCTCCATCATTCCCGCAATAGCCTTACGGGCAGTTTCAGAAAGTACACCATCTTTCAACATCTGGTTTTGGCCGTCTTTCATAATACGCATATGGATATGCAATCCTGAACCGGCCTTTCCGGCTGTAATTTTCGGAGCAAACGTAATGTCATATCCATATTGATAGGCCAGATTACGGATAACCCATTTCGCAATCATCAACTGATCGGCAGCCAGGTCGGCACGTACCGGCAGGAATTCAATTTCATTCTGCTCATAGATTTTACCGTCAAGCGTGAAGTTACCTACCTCAGAATGCCCGTATTTGATCTGTCCGCCCGTCTTTGCAATATGCAGCATACAGTCGGTACGGAAGTCATTGAACTTGGCATAAGGAGCAGATTCATGATAGCCACGTTGATCCGTAGCAGGGAACAGTCCACTATCTTCTGATATCACATAATATTCCAATTCACCCATAGCCTGGAATTCCATTCCGGTTACATCAGTAAAGGCTTTGCAAGCTTTACGCAACGTATATTCCGGTGAACTTTCCAGAAGTTCACCATCTTTATTGAAGTAAGAGCAAAGCATGGAAAGTGTTGTAGTTTCAGCAAAAGGATCGATAAAGGCTGTGCAAAAACGCGGCACTACATACAAGTCGCTACTGCCCGCTTCAATAAATGGGAAAAGGCTTGATCCGTCTACACGCTCACCACAAGTCAGTATGGCATCAAGGTAAGCAGCGTCGTTAATGACAAAATTCAATGTTTTCAGTCGCCCGTCTGCTGCTGGATACATGAAGTTCACCATGCGGATATCGTTCTCCTTGATATAAGAAATAATGTCTGCTTTCGTAAATTCGGAAGCCGGTTTTTGAAGAGCAGCCACCAGTTGGTTGGCACTCATCGATAGTTCATGATTCATACGTTGGTTGTTTTTTAAGTTATTGTATGGTTAACAATGTGTTGTCATGCAATGATTCCCCACAAAGATAATATTTTATAATAACTTCAATATATATGATACTCAAAAAAAGAAATAGAATGAAGGTTTGGCAAAAGGTGATGAGATAAACTATTTGTATATCCGGGTTGTTATAATAAGAAAAGTTATAGGGAATAGTAACCCGGGCTACTATTCCTTTTTTCCGTCATATCCCCACTTTACATAAATAGCACCCCAGGCAAACCCTGCCCCAAATGCTGTAAAGATGAGGTTATCACCTTTCTTTAGCTTATCTTCAAAATCCCAGATACAAAGCGGAAGTGTGGCGGCACTCGTATTACCATAACGCTCAATATTAACCATCACTTTCTCGGTTGGAATCTCCAGACGTTGCGTTACAGCAGTGATAATGCGCTGGTTGGCCTGGTGTGGAATTACCCAGTCAATATCGTCTTTACTTAAATGGTTTCTTTCAATGACAGCTTCACAAGCATTAGCCATATTGGCCACAGCGTATTTGAAAACCGTACGCCCTTCCTGATAAATGTAATGCATGTGATTTTCCAGCGTATAATACGAAGGAGTACATACAGAACCACCTGCTTTAATATGTAGGAAAGGCAGTCCCTTACCATCTGTTCTCAGCACTGAATCCATTACACCCAAATCTTCCGTAGTAGGTTCCAGCATGAAGGCTGCCGCACCATCACCGAAAATGGGACAAGTGGCACGATCCGTATAATCTATGATTGAAGACATTTTCTCAGCCCCTACCACAATAATCTTCTTGTAGTTTCCCGAGCGAATAAAGTTTGCTCCCGTCTCCAGTGCATACAGGAAACCGCTGCAAACTGCCTGTACATCGAAAGCAAAAGCACGTTTCAATCCCAGTCGCTCACACAGAATGGAGGCTGTAGAAGGTAAACGATAGTCAGGAGTGGTAGTAGCAATAATCACCAGATCAATTTCATCCGGTTGAGAATTCGTACGTTGCATTAATTGTTTGGCAGCCTTGCGGGCCATATACGAAGTTCCCAGTCCCTCTTCATGCAAAATACGTCTTTCCTTTATGCCTATACGTCCCATAATCCATTCATCGGTGGTATCGACCATTTTGGAAATCTCATCATTGGTCAGGATATAATCGGGTACATATCCTCCGACTCCTGTAATTACTGCGTTTATTTTCTCCATAAACTCTACCTAGTTTAGTAAATTCTGATTATAGGGACAATTATATATAAGTGATAATTAAGAAAATGCGGGCGCAAATATACAGAAAAGACTATGAATTCCAAGAATTGGCCAAAAACACTTTGGTCTTTTACCAATGAAAAGGAATAATTGACCAAAATTTCGTTGAATATTATTTCTTAATCCAAATATTGACGATTTCTGAGATAAACATTTGATGTTTGGAAAGTTCGTTTTTATAAGCTTCTTCCATGATTTTTGATTTATAAGGTTCGATCAGGTTGGCATAGTCCAACTCCTGAATAAACATCTTCTTGCACTCAATAATCATTCGTGCTTCTTCAAAGCTCATTAATTCTGAAGGAGTTTCCAGAGGAGTAAGTCCGGCCTCTTTCACCTTATCCGTATTCCTTCCTGACATTGTACCGCATATACGCAGGGCATCGCGATATTTTTCATTAAAGAAGCTGAGGGTAAAACTCTCATGCTGTTGGAGGAATTGATAAGTATAGCGGGTATCGCGTATAAAAATAAAGGTAGAAGGACGTTCCCAAATGTATCCCATACCACCCCAACTGGCAGTCATTGTATTGAAGGAGCTTTCATCACCTGCCGTTACAAGCATCCACTCTTTACCAATCAGTTGAATCACATTGTCGGGCAAATCGGAGGCTTCAAGTTTATCGTAACGAGATCGCCAATCAGTAGAGGTTATACCACTTTCGGAGGATTCGGAAGTTTGATCATTTACTTTCTTATCATTGGGATTCGTACAAGATGCAAGGAATAAGAAAAGACTGATTACCGGTAATAAAATAGTTGTTTTCATTGATATAGGATAATTAAGTTATGAATCATTTAGTGTGCTCAAAGATAATCAATTTACTGAAAAGTTTTCTCTACTTTAGGAAGTGTTTGTTCAATGAGAAGTTTATTCATAAATTCACTTGGACTCATGTTATGACACCGCTTAAAGTTTCGAACAAAAGTACCAGTGGTTGCATAGCCACACTGTTCTGGCAAGTCTTTAAGGGCAATTGAAGGATTTTCTCTCATCAGTTGTTCGGCATGCTGAATACGGAAATTATTCAGCCAAACACTGAAGCCTTTATCACAGAATCTATTGATGCTAACCGATAAATAAGAACGATTCGTATTCAGTACATCAGCCAATGTCTCTATCGTAAGGTCACTTTTAAGGAAGTATTGTTCGTCACGAACTTTATGTAAGGCTTGCCAAAATAAAAGTTCATATTGATCCATAGATGCAGAATGTGATTCAGGCACATCTCCTTCATCGCATTTCTTAATCATTCCTTGAAGTCTATAATTTACAGCGCCTTGTTTCTTCAACTTACGGTACATAGATATGGACTTGAATGTGGCTGCTACAGAAATTACTAATAGAAAAATACAGATTGCAGCCACATGTGTATTTATTCTATTTACATCTTCACTCTCATTAAGCTCATGCTTCAATTCCTGAATCTTTAAACGCTCTGCATAATTCTTTTTATCGTTCTTCGCTTTAAATTCCAAATACGTTTGCAGAACTGAATCTCGTCGAGCTAATAAACTCAAAGCTTTTTCATATTGTTTAGTTTCACGACAGAAAGAACTAAAATTGGTAAGGGCTTTCATTTGAAGCTCCATCCGAACGGGAGTTTTAACAATCTCTTTCATTAAAGGTTCAACAATCATATAATATTGACTTGCTTGTTGAATCTTACCTTTTTTCCACAATAAATCGGCAAACGAGTAACAAGGAGATAAAAAACAATTAGGCAAGATGGCTTCTTTACCCTTTTTTTGATAATTCTTCGCTCTCTCTTTATAAGATTTCATGGCCCTATCCAAAAACACAAAAGCAGAATCTTCCAGCTCTTCAGTAATATAGGTTTCAGCCATCATACAGTTTAAAACAATCTTATCACCTCTTTCTGATAATAGCCTTGCAGCTAAGTAAATACGTGCACTATCAGGCTTATTAAGCTCCATATAGCTTTTTACAACTTCATTCTGCATTGAAGTATTAGAAGCTATTTCCTGATTGTCCTTGATCTTATTATAATACTCCAATACATCAGAATAATAGCCTGTCACACATAAATATTTTATCAAAGAAATGCCAGAAGCTTTCTGTAAGTCTGCAAAATCGTAGTCTAAAGCCAGCTGATATGCCTCTTTGTATAATGGTAATGCATTATCATAGTCTTCTAACATTACAAAATGACTCGCTATAGTTAGAAGGCACTTGCCTACATCTTCAGCTCTATCAGCCTCACGATACTGTTTTAGTAATTTATACCAAATAGGAAGAAATTCTTCTTGATTTCCCACTCCATTAAGCAATAACGCTTTCATCTCATTCAATTGCCACTCTTCCTTTTGTGAAAGTGAATGATCTGTTTCTAGCATTTCTATCCATTTAAGTCCCTCAAAATAAGCATCTGAAATTCCAAATCTATCCAACTTATTATAAATCGTCACTAATTGAAATAAAATTGTCTTTCTATTCTTCCCTGAACTTAAAGGTAAAACCTCCATTAAAAGTTGTCTCTGCTTTAGTATTCCATCTATTTCTTCCTCATTTCTATACGATATTTTAATCATAGATGCTATCCTATCCCGAGATGGCAAATTTCTTACTTCAGATAATAAAGAATCAAAAGGAACTGATAATATCGGCATTTTTGATAATTCTTCATCCAAAATTTCTTTTTTGCCAAAATTAGAACAAGCACTGCATAAAAACAGAAAAAGAAATAGATAGAAACTTTTCATTTGAAATAACTATCTAAAGGTTATTGCTCTGAATGCGCAAGCACTGGCACAATCTTCACATTGAGTACAGTATCTCTCTTCTGTCATTTTAACTTTTTCATTTTCAATGTAAAGAAGTTCCAAACTGCATGCATCCACACACTCACCACATCCCGTACACTTGTCAATGTAAATAATCCATCTACCAACAGGTCTCGGATCTGATTTCTGATTATCCAAAATTTCTTTTTTTTCCATAACTCTATTGTTTTTTAGTTAGTCGCTTCAAAACTACGGAATCTATTTAGAAAAACAATCCTATTTGTACAGAAATATTTTCCTTATTTGAATTAAAAAGATTTTTAGAAGCATTTTCATACCCCATCGTCAATCGGGCAAACCAAGTAAAAGAAACGGTATGAGTATAAGTTAGAGATAAATGCAATGCCCATCTGGGCTCTGTTAAGTAATTGTACTCCTGCCCCAACCGATCCATATTCTGCCATAATTTGATTGCAGGCGTATTCTGTCCTGATTGCAACTGTTTTTCAGCTATCATAGTTCCACCTCCTTTACCGTACTCTGCCCCAATAGCTAAATCAATTCGGGCATTAGATAATAAGAAATTCCGAGTAAATGTAGAATATGCAGTAAAACGGTGTACAGTTTGCGTATATTCAGCCGGATAAAAAAGCAATTGACTTTTTGTCTGCTTAAAGTCAATTCCCGAAACGATAGAATAACGACTATTCCACTCATTATAAAGTCGATAGTAACCATAAGTCAACCCATATTCATTAATACGGGAAGTAGAACGAAGAACCTTCCCCAAAGGATGCCATGTACCCATGTTCTCTTCCTGCTGCTGCAAAAGATCATAACTATCCGACTTGTCAAACAAAACTTTCCAACTCCATTCATGGCGATTCAATGGAGAAACTAATGAACCTATACCTTTATAATCCAGTTTCCAGCCATCTGTTTCACCTTCTTTCTTGTTTTGTATACGGTCACTTACTATATTTTGTCTGACAAGGTTCCCTCCTATCTGTTGAAATAGCCGGAAGCGTCCATAAACTCCTTCTTCTTGTAAGAATCCTCCGAACTCCTGTGCAGAATAATACCATTTTATGTTTTCCCCTTTAGGCAAAGTTTTAAAGTACCCTAACGGATAAGAAACAAAGAAAGGATATGCCGTATGAGTACCTATATTCTGATAGTCCACCGTTTCTTTACGATTGCCATAAAATATGGAAGCACCCAAACGATGACTTCCACACTCATAACCAACTCCGGGAGTTATTTTCCACTCCATCCACTGGTTTTCATTCCGGGGATCTGTATCCTTGGCATTCAGGTCAACTAAATAATCGAACCTCGAACCAATCAGCCAATGCGAAGAAACGGGTAATGAAAATGCACCGGACAGTTGGTATTGTTCCGAACGCTGATCGCCACTCACTGAGTCACAAAGATTTATTCCACGCCAGCAGTCACCGGTCATCCCATTCCAATTCACCTCTTGCTTCCGGTTATTCACATATCCTATTTTTCCATATAAAGAGACATTACCTATAGTCTGGTAAGATTCACCAAACACCGCATACTTATTGGATGAAGCGGGCAAACTGACATTACCAAAGTTTCCATCTTCAAACCTATACCCCACTTCCGCCACAGAGAACGAGCGGAAACGGTTGAATGACATTCCTACCGGATTAGCTCCTGTCAGCCAATTATTCTGCTGATAAACCTCTTGCATAGAATAGATATGCAATGAATCAGACTGCGCATATACGGGAATCGCCGACAGAAGCCATAAAATAAATAATGTACTCCGCATAGTTGCTTGCTTATTTTTTCAAAGACGGTTCGGATACGATAAAGTCCTCTGCCGCATTGTTCGTATCCTGATAAATGAAATGCCCGTTGGTTGATGCTGCACTTTTACGTATCAACGATTTCCCGGAATAATCTCCTTCCGGAATATACACAGGTTCATGGTTCAGTTCATTAGGCACACGCTTATTGGCAAGCTTGGCTTCATTTTCCACGCACTCCACACAATCAATCACCCACTCTTTCGGAATCATCAAATAGAATTTAGTCTTATTCGAAGCTTGGGGCCTATTTTCCCTGTTCAATGGATTATTTATATATTCCTCTGCACTAATGCCTTCAAATCCAAATATCATGAATGTGGGGCCAACTACCGGAAATGAATACATCCATGCGGTCGAGTTAAGATTTAAAAGCAGGTTCAATGGTTTCACACCGGGTGCTATGCTCTGTTTGCTCAAACTTACATGCCAGAATCCCCAGTCAATTTTAGATAAATCAACTGAATTAGCATGCTGATATTCGCCTCCGGTATGATCTACAGCATTCGTTGCAATGGTAGTTTCCGCTCCGGGCAATAAAGGATACTCCTTACCGCTACCCGGAAATTGCCAGGTCATATCAGCAACGGGAATCCGTTTCATATCCGTATATTTCACCCAAGGAGATACAATACCTGGCATCGGATCCACCAAAGCCAGACACAATCCATCCAGATATACAGTCTCATCAGAGTTATTATAGAGTGTAACATATTGGTCAGCCTGATAATCTGCTCCCAACTCTCCTTTACAACCCACATAATAAATCTCTTTAATGACCAACGCATTTATTTTAGAACGAGCCAGTTGCAACTGGACTTTCATCACTTCTTCACCCTGTTCGGGCAATAACGACAAAGATTCCAATCTTCCACTGAAAATAATTCCGGAAGCAGATTGATAATGTACGGCAACTGTATAATATCCATATTCCACATTAAACAGAGCTACTCCATCAGAACCACATGAAGAGGTATAAACCGTACCTTGATCCTTATTTGTCAATACCACCTCCATCTCTTCAAAAGGCAAGGTCACTTCATCCGTAGGAGAAAGTAGTTGGACACTCACAGAGCATGAAGAACTATTCTCATCCCCGGTACAAGCACAGAGGAATAACACGAAGAAAAACAATACATAATATTTCATTCTCATTCAATATCTAAAATTTAATACAAATACTAACTTTAAAAGCGGATACTAATTTCCGCACCATAATATAAATCCGGATTCACAACTGCATATTTCTGTATACTCTGCCGATATCGTTTCGGATTGGATTGCAGCAGGTTATTAGCACAAAAAGCAACCGAAACATGACGTCCTATCTCTTTAGTAACCCGAAGATTCAATAAGAAATAAGGTTTATACGAGTCCTTCAGAAAAGCGGTAGTTGTATTCGCCCTGATCACTAAGTCAGCAAAACGTTCATCCGTCGCCATATCCGACGTGAAAGGATGTTGGTTTCCCTCTCCGTCTATATAATAAACCGGATTCAGGCACTTCTGATTATTACTGTCCGTGTACACAGGGTTATTAAACCGGCTCTCCATTCCCCGCTGTTGTTTATCCATCCACACAGCCTGAAGCGTTAGGCTTGTGATCAAACCGATTCTGGGAATTTGAGTAACACACTGAAACCGGCTATTCAATTGTTGCCAGATTTGAGTATTCGCAACAGAAGACCCTGTTTCATAAATACCTACATAAGGGTAAGCTTTTCCATTCACTTCTATCTGAGGATGCAAGGCAGAAAGTGCCGTATTCTTTTCGCATACATCCAGATATCCGCCACTTATGTAAAATGAAGAACGCAGCGTCTTTGAATGAATCGGACCAATGGTATACTCAACACCTTGTTTCTCCTGTTCTATACCATTCTGGGGTGATAAATAGGTAGCAAACGTAGTATTCAAAGTATATGGAAGAAGTTCACCATCATTCATGACACCCTCATCCGTCAATTCCGGTTGTTCTCCTTTACTGATCAAAGGGGAATAGCGGCGATAGGAAAAAGGTTCGGCAAGTTGGGAGGTGCAATAGCCATTTTTGAGATGTTCCTTAAACCATACCACATCCGCAGTAACACCTCCTATCCGAAAATTCACCCCTATTTCAAACTTCTGATTAACAGGCAAACGTAAGTCGGAGTTAAAATTACGGTCAGTTATAAATGTATGCATGACGGTCAGACGCTGATTATTCTCAGCATCATTGTACGTAAAGCAATTCATATCCGTATACGATTTATCGGGATACAAATAAGCAAGTACAGGCATCTTATGCATCAATCCCCACCCCAGACGTACACTGAAACGACTTAGAAAAACATCATCTGTCCTATCAATAAATATCTGGGAAAGATTGATACGCGGATCAACAGAAGAGCTCCGTTGTAGACGCTGAGTCGGCAACTGAGTAAAACGTACTCCCGCCTGCACTTCGGTCCGCATCTTCCCATAACGGAGAATAAAGTGATTTTCAGCAAAAGCAGAATACTTATATAATAAAGGTATATCCCGATAAGACCTTGTCCGCATTCTGAGCATTTCCAAGGGAGGACGAAGAGGATCGAAACTTATTCCTTTTCCACGATTCCCTTCCACTTCAGCATGAAGTCCCAGTTGCAAATGGTTACTGATGTTCTCACCCATCGTTTTTCTGTGATTGGCAGTCAACGATACATCTCCGCTCAATGGCTTGCCTTCAACGGATAACTGAGAGAAATAATGGGGAGGCAAGAACACTCCGGCATGTTCACCTGCCTGTGCGGTATAGGTAGTGACTTGCTGTGTTCCCGAATAATATGTACTGGATTCATTCTTCTGGCTCCCATACGTAAACCCTAGCTGATATTCAAGATTGGAAATCCAGGAACGATTCAAATTCCACTGTCCGTTAGCAGAAAAAGATATGTTTTGATCCAGATATTTCCGAAATTCACCATCCACTGTATTCTGCCCTCTTTTATCATTGTCCTTCATCCAATAACCACGCATATTAAGACGCAAAGTAGCCGACCGGAAATCCTTCGCATAAGCCGCCTGGATTCCAAATCTTTGAAAAGATTCTTCAAAGACTTGAGGCGATTGATTTGAAAGTGCATAATCTGCTCCTAAATAGAGAGTTCCCCCATTATTACTGATTGCAATGCCCTTCCCCACAGAAGCAAGTTTCTCCGTAGCTGTCAGACGAATACCGATGGTAAGAGGTTGTATCCCGGCTTTCGACTTAACCAGAACAACCCCACTGGTCGCATCTCCATAACGTGCCGAAGGAACACCACGTATCACCTCGACCGACTCCACAGAAGATGGAGACAAAGAACGCACGTCGAAACCGGATAACACCGTGCTATTAAAGAGGCTTCCCCTACCTTCAAGTCCCATTTGCTGCATATTGGCATTATTATTCATGCGGAGTCCATCCACCACTATGGCTGTCCCTAAAGCATTAGTCGTATTTTCATAAGTTGCACTGCGGATAGTAAAGGCAGCCGGAGCATTCAGATCCGGATTGCGTACAAGAACACCGGGTAGTAATTGAGATAAGACAGAAAGATCAGTAGCCTGTATATGACGAATAGCATCCTGCCCAATGACAGAACGTGTTCCCGGAGCATTTGATTGAGTAGCAGTAACAATCACCTCCTGTAACCGGATGTTGCGAAGAGTATCTATAGCCTGCATTTCAGTCTGTCCATATACCGCCAGCGAACAAACCCAAAAAGCAATTAATATATAACCCCTGTAACAATTATTCATTTGTACAACCCAAGATGGTAATTTACATACCTAACGAGCGTTATATAGTAACCCTCAGATTAGGGGGGCAAAGGAAACAATTTTCTACCAACATTTCATTACCAAACTTTAAAAAAATGCAGAATAAAATCACTCTTTTCGGACTTTTGTGTGTACATTTGCAAGCAACAGAACAACAATATCATGCCATTTTTCATATTAAAGACATTACTTATTTGTACTTTTCTGCTGACTTGGGCTGTACTAGGTCTTGCTTCTATCTCTCTGATTTGGAGAAACAAGCATAAAAAGGATTTGGCCATATTATTAGCACCAATCCTACTAATATACTGGGGGTTAACGTCGTATAGCACATTATACGAAAATTTCTTCCTGCTTCAGAGAACATCTCTCTTACCTACCCTATACTGTTGGGGACTGACTTTTCTCCCGCCTTTACTCTATTTCTTTATCCGCTTCCGTATTACCGGAATATTTCCCCTAAAGTCACAATGGTGGAAACATATGTTACCTTCGATGGTCTTATCGTGTTGTTACATATTGATGTCAGTTTTAAGTCCGGTGGCAGATCGCTTAACTTACAGTTGGGCTGAAATTCTATCATCGTTCCCGGCTTGGTGGACACTTTTCCGTTTAACGTGTATAATAACAGGGATCACACAGACTTTCATCTACATATTACTCTTGCGAAATATGAACGAAACAGACTGTATATTCCTAAAATCAGCTTCCGATATTCAAAGAAAAAGCATCCTAATATCAGGGTTCTTCTTCATGTTCTTACTGAATATGTTCACTTCTTCATATATCTGCAATCTTTTATACAACCTTTGTATTGGCGCATTAAGTGGATATATCTTTTATAATTCTCTCTTACACCAATTCATAAAACAAAAGCTCAAGTTACGTATTTATCGGGAAACATTGTCCCCGTTCCCAGTGAATACCCTAAATCAACAACTAGAAAGCAAATCAGAAAAAGATGTCGTAGAAAAAGAGGTGCTCATAAATGACAAGAGGAACTCCAAAGTATACTTGACTCCTCAAAAGATCGATGAAATAAACCAACTATTACAAACACCGGAATTCATTTATGATCAAAAAATAAAATTGGAGCAGTTTGCTCAAAGAGTGGCAGTCAATTCCACCTATTTAAATAGATATTTCAATCAAGAATATGGATGTAGTTTCCTTCAATACCTCACGTCACTTCGCATCGAAAAAGCAGAAATGCTGCTAAGAGATTCGAATGCAGAAATAGAAGACATCTGTTATAATACAGGTTTCAACAGCCCTTCTGCATTTCACAAAGCTTTTAAAAACCGATATGGTTGCTCTCCCTCGGAATGGAGAAGAAGATGTCTCACTTAAAAGTTGAATTCAGCTGTTCAATAAAAAGTTGGTCTGAGTTACTCTCACTACTCTCACTTTTAATACGAATCGTTGATAGTTAAGATATTAAGTGTGGTGATAGTAAAAAATTCAGTGTGAGGGTAAGTGGCTTACTCTCACTTTCGCAGTCAACCCGTATCAGGACGATACATTTATTTATTTCACATTAGTCATTATTCTACTGAAGGCCAGATATATATCTCTTTATCCTTAGGAACAGTCGGGTATTGACCTTGGTTAATAAGCCGATCAACCTTGGTTGACGAGCCGATTAACCTTGGTTGATAGGCTTGTTAGCCAAGGTCATCCCCCAACAAGACTTATTGGAAAACTCAACACACACAGGGCAAGAAGCAAATGATCCCCTGTTTGTTTTCTAATCACTATTGAAGCTTTTATCGCAAAACATATGGATAAATCTTGTTTAGCACACACTTCATATCATCAAAAAAAGGTTGAAATCGTAAAAACAGAAAGATTTATTCTGAATAAACATTCTGAATTTCAGCCACTTAAAATTATTATTTTAGTTTACTGATTTTAGCATTTAGATTTCCCAACTTCCAACTATTTTTGCCTGTGTTCATCTGAGAAAACAATAATATAAACCAACGGATATTTCCGGATAATCATTATGAAGGAATAGCTGCATTAGCCATTTTATAAAACAGCTAAAAACAAACTGAAAATCAATATACAATAATCAACAAATACAATATTAATTTTTATTCTTATGAAAAATGAAAAAATAGACATGAGTAGGGAATCGGATACTTTCCGTGTCTCCCAAGAAGGAATGTATATTATTACAGGTACCAATTCAAGACATGGAATAACAGTATCTGCCGGAGTACGTGCAACAATTGTTCTACAAAATGCCAACTTATGTGATCCGGAAAACATGGGTGTCGCATTCCATATTGCGGAAAACTGCCATATCACGGTGATTCTTGAAGGAAACAATATACTACACAGTGGCCGTGAAATGGCTGCAATCCAATCAAGAAAGAACTCCATCCTGACCATTAAAGGCGATGGAAAATTAATTGCATACGGTGGAGAAGGTGCGGCCGGTATAGGATGTGGATATGCTACCGAATGTGGTGACATTATTATCGAAAGTGGAACCATAGAAGCCTATGCAGGTTATCAGCACGAGACTTCATGGCGTGCCGGCTCTGCAGGAATAGGTGGTGCCGGTCAATATGCAGGTCGAAAAAGCAAATGTGGAAACATAACCATTTTAGGAGGAAAAATCATAGCCAAACGCGACAAAGGAAACTGGGATATTGGCCCGGGGGATGAAGGAACTTGTGGCAATGTAAAAGTAAATAAGAATGCAATAGCTTCCAGTATGTGTGTGTATGGCTTCGCTACTTCAGAACCAACTCATACTCCAATTCCTATTCCTGACCCTGAACCTACTCCTCATTTTGGTACAGAACAATATGGAGATTTGAAACACATACCTATACCCAATGCAGGATTAATCATTCTCTGCCCGTTTCTACCAATGCTTTTTATGAGGCTTAATATGTTAAGTGAAGACCGCAGGAGTTTCAATAGTAACGAATCAAAAGTACGAGCTATATTCATTTTACAACGCCTTATAGCAAATGAAGACAAGGAGTATGATGAAAAAGATCTGTTCCTCAACCGTTTGTTAATAAATTACCCCTCCAACGAATCACTCCCTAAAAGACTGGAACTTAATCAAAATGAACTTAGCACAATAGATTCTCTATTGGAATCAGCAAAGACAAACTGGGAAAAAATGAGGAATACCTCAATGAGAGGTTTTCAAGAAGCTTTTTTGAGAAGAGCGGGATTTATAGAAAAGACTGAAAGGGAATGGGTTCTAACTGTAGATGAACGCGCATATGATATATTATTGGATAGCATTCCCTGGTCATACAAACTCGTACGGTTTCCATGGATGGAAAATATACTCAAGGTTAACTGGAGATAAACTCCTGCTCTGACAACAGTTCAGAAATTCACTTTTACATTTAAATAATCAGTATAGAAGACCTTTATCTTCTATACTGATTAAAAATTTTATGCAATCGTTATTGAAGAATCCAAATAAACATCCTGAATGGTATTCAATAATTGAACACCCTCTTCCATTGGCTTTTGGAATGCTTTCCGTCCGCTGATCAATCCCATTCCACCGGCACGTTTATTGATAACCGCTGTAACAACAGCATCACGCAAATCCGATTCTCCATGAGATTCACCGCCGGAATTAATCAAACCGACACGCCCCATATAACCATTAGCAACCTGGTAGCGACAAAGGTCGATAGGATGTGAAGTTGCGAGTTCAGAGTACATTCTTTCATCCGTTTTACCAAAGTGAATAGCTGTGAATCCGCCATTATTGGAAGGAAGTTTTTGCTTTACAATATCAGCCTTGATGGTCACTCCAATGTGGTTAGCCTGTCCGGTAAGGTCGGCTGCCGCATGATAATCTGTGCCATCTTTCTTAAAATCATTGTTTCTGAGATAACACCAGAGAATGGTTGCCATACCTAACTCATGAGCATATTCAAAAGCTTGTGATATTTCAATAATCTGACGACGACTTTGCTCCGAACCGAAATAAATTGTGGCGCCAACAGCTACTGCACCCATATTCCATGCTTCCTTCACAGTTCCAAACATCACCTGATCGTAAGAGTTTGGATAAGTCAGCAGTTCATTATGGTTCAGTTTTACAACGAAAGGTATTTTATGGGCATATTTACGGGCAACGGCCCCTAATATACCAAATGTGGATGCAACTGCATTACAACCTCCTTCGATTGCCAGTTTCACTATATTTTCAGGATCAAAATAGATCGGATTAGGAGCGAATGATGCTCCGGCTGTATGTTCTATATCCTGGTCGACCGGCAGAATGGATACATACCCGGTATTCGCCAAGCGTCCATGCCCGTACAAAGCCTGCAAGCTATTGAGGGTACGTACATTTCTGTCAGAGTCCACCCAGATTTTATCAATCACATCAGGCCCAGGAACATGAATTAATTTCTTATCTATTGTCTTACACGTATGGTTCAGGTAATATTCTGCCTGTTGTCCCAACAAATCAACTGTTTTACTCATAATATATCCGTTTTTAATTTAGAATCATACTAAATAAACAGTTTTCTTTGTCGATTGTTTTATCGCGAAGCCGAAAAAGATTACTTCTCTCAGAGCAAGTTACAACCCCAGAACTTCATCTATAAGTATCAGCGTGATTCTACCTTTCGGATGGCACTTATGAAGGATTAACCTCTCATTGCAGATACGATCCGGCGAGGAACAGTCACTGCATTTTCCGGTAATAGAACAAGGCGTTTTCATTCCCTCATGCCGTGCTACATTTCGGGGTGCTGCGATCTCACGAATACGGGAATAGGCATCCTCCGGTGTTTCAACAACTTTATTCCGACCCGCTACTATGATAATCTTACGTGGCCCGAAAGCGATAGGCGCTATGCGATTACCGATCATATCCAGCCAGTGCAACGCTCCGTCCGAGGCACTGATAGCATTTACCCCGGTCATAAATGTATGGCAAACCAAAGCCTGCCTACGGCGTTCAATCAGTTCCTTAAACCTGACGTTCTTTTCAAATGTATCTATGAAACAGTATCTATTCTGGCTGCGCATCCAGTCTATCGTACCCGTGGCATACAACGATATAGAATCTCCGAATGAAACAGAATCGGGATTTATTTCTTCAATTTTTGAGCGTACTATTATTCCTGCTTCTTGCACATTGGGAGCAACAAGTACTTCAAAGCCATTATTGATAAGTTTCTTGATTAATTTTTCCGGGAAAGCCATAAGCATAGTATTAATTATCGGTGATATTTTCCTTTATCTTTTACCAGTATCACCTTTAACTGCGGATCGAAGAGCATCTCGCGTCCAACGGAAGACAACAAAAGTTGTAACTGACTACTACGATGTTCCCAAGTTAATAGATCTATGGAACGATTCAAACTTTCTTTTATCTCAGTATACCAACATCCGGGAAAGGACAGAGCACTCACAACCTTTTTATCTGCAATTTCCTGCAAGCCCTTAATAAAGCACTTCAATTCTTTTTTGCTTAAATCATCCGGATCATCGTAAGGTACATAAAACGAAGTATAATAACCACTTTGTGTGAATACTTCCAAAGCTTTCCAACTCTGTCCTTCTATAATCAGCCGATCTTTCTCTATCTGAAAAGATTCTACTAATCTGTCCAAACTTGAAAGTGCCATTATTCTATTCTCAGGAGTCAGATTCTTTATATCCAACCACATTTTTCCTTTTTTCTTTCTCATATAAGAAAAATAGGATGCCAGGCCCAGGTAGAAAGTAGTATCAGCATCATGTGTTACATCAAATTTACGACTCTCACGGAAGACGAGATCAACTTCTATATTCGGATAAATCATATGCTTCTCATATAACTTCTCCATCGAATTACAACGATGGAGCCAGATCTTATCCGGATAGCGGCCTATCTCCCGGAATCCCATAAAGAGGATACACATCAATGTCAATACGATTCCCACCACAAGATGAATTGTTTTCATAATCAGTTTCGATAAAAAAATATTTGAAATAAGTTTTTATAGCCCTGTTTGGGTAATGATATTGCCTGTTTGATATTACAAATATACGATTTTTATTCAGATTAGAGAAGAGAAATAGACGAATCGCCCGTTTCTTTCTGTAAAAATGGTACTTTAATCCGTAATTTATCTAATTACAAATATTATCAACCAGCGTAACTTTGCAGCATGAAAATATTAATATAATAAATGAAATATAGAATACTAAAATGATCTATTGAAATATGAAAAAAGTACTTGTAATATCCGGTCATACAGACCTTGCTACTTCAGTAGCTAACAAAACGATCCTTAACACAATTAGCCAGCATCTTCCTGAAGCAGAAATAGTAAAGCTCGACACTCTTTATCCCAACTTCAGAATCGATGTCGACGCAGAGCAACAACGTTTATTGAAAGCCGACATCATCGTGTTGCAGTTTCCAATCTTTTGGTACAGCGCCCCTTCCATACTGGAACGCTGGATGGAAGAAACATTCCGACATGGCTTCTCTCATGGTAGTACCGGCGACAAACTGAAAGGCAAAAAGCTGATACTCTCATTTACTACTGGTGCCCCACAAGAAATGTATTCTCACGAAGGGACAATGGGGTATACGATTGATGAGCTTCTACCCTGCTATAAAGCCACATGTAATCTTTGTCAAATGGAATTTGCCGGATATATCTATACTGGCGGTGTAAGTTACGGCACACGTACAACCCCAGAATTGATAGAACGGCAAAAGGTAAAATCTGTAGAACATGCCGAAAGATTGATCAGATTGATGGAAACACTTTGATTGCGGAAAAAATATGATTTTTTTCTTCATCATTTTTTGTTGCTGAACTTTCCGAAACACAAATGTTATTAGACTACAAATGAAATAAAGTTCATTCATTTTGGTGGATATTTAACCAATATTTTATAATTTTGCAGATGTGTTTTTGAATCTTTTGCGAGAAATATGAAAATATCTTTAAACATTAGACGAATTTTTCTTTTTACTGTCCTTTTCATCAGTAGTTCCGTAAGCAGGTGTCAGATTTATAAGTACATAGGACTGGAAAACGGCCTGAGCAACCAGAAAATATATTATATCCAAAAAGACCGAAGGGGATACATGTGGTTCCTAACCCAAGAAGGGGTAGACCGTTATGACGGAAAACATATCAAGCATTACAATTTTTCAGACGACAGCATGAAGCTGGACTCACGAATTGCTTTGAACTGGCTCTATATGGACAGCGGGAATATATTATGGGTAATCGGTCAGAAAGGTCGTATTTTCAGATATGATTCACAGCATGATAAATTCGAACTGGCCTACGTACATCCGGAACTGATCAGAAATAAATCACAGGCATTTCTAAATTACGGTTATCTGGACAAGAGCGACCGCATCTGGCTATGCTATAAAGATAGTATTACATGGTATGATATCCGTACCGGAACGACATTGCATATGCCGACACCAGTCAACGGCGAAATAACTGCCATTGAACAGACGGATGGCAACCATTTCTTTATCGGTACAGGGAGTGGGCTGTTTCATACCGGAATAGAAAAGGGGAAACTGAATATAATGCCTAATAAAGTGGTGGAAGGTATCGGCACATCAGTGCATGAACTCTATTACCATGCTGTTTCAAAACAACTGTTTGTGGGAAACTATAAAGAGGGAATACTTATATATGACGTAGGGAAAACAGGAAAAATCATCCCTTGTCAATCACCCAATAATGTAGAGATAAACCGGATCGTTGCTTTGAATGCCCATGAACTTCTAGTAGCCACGGGTGGGAAAGGTGTATATAAACTGGATATGAATACATGCATGAGTGAGCCCTATATAACAGCTGATTATAATAGTTATAACGGGATGAACGGAAACAATATCAATGATATTTATGTAGATGAGGAGGAACGCATCTGGCTTGCCAATTATCCTACCGGTATTACCATCCGTAACAACCGCTATGGAAGTTACGACCTGATAAGGCATTCCCTTGGCAACAGTCTTTCACTGGTGAACGATCAGGTTCATGATGTACTGGAGGACAGTGACGGTGACCTCTGGTTTGCGACCAGTAACGGTATCAGTCTTTATCAGACCGACACAAAAGAATGGCGCTCATTCCTCAGTTCCTTTGATCCGGTACCGGATGATGAGAATCACATCTTTTTGGCACTGTGTGAAGCCTCTCCCGGAGTGATATGGGCCGGCGGTTTTATGCCAGGCATTTGCAAAATAGAAAAGAGGAAAGGATTTAAGATTAGCCACATTTCTCCTGCTGCTATTGCAGGAGTACGTCCCGACCAATATATATTTGACATTAAGAAAGATTCGGCCGGTGACGTCTGGTCCGGCGGATATCATCATTTGAAGCGCATCAATCTTGAGACAAAAAGTGTGCGTCTATATCCGGGAGTAAACTCCATCACTACCATCCAGGAAAAGGACATCCGGCAGATGTGGATTGGTACAAGAATGGGGCTCTACCAGCTTGACAAGGAATCGGGAGTTTATCTGTATGTTGACCTGCCCATTGAATCTCCCTATATATGCGCTCTGTACCAGAGAAACGACGGCATTCTATATATCGGTACCCGTGGAGCTGGATTGCTTGTATATGACATTAATAAAAAGAAGTTCATCCATCAGTACCGTACAGACAATTGTGCGCTGATTTCTGACAATATCTATACAATTCTTCCGCGCCAGGACGAGAGCCTGCTTATGGGTACGGAAAACGGAATTACCATTTATTCACCTAGAGAACACTCCTTCCGCAATTGGACGCGGGAACAAGGATTAATGAGTGTAAATTTCAATACCGGTTCTGCTACAACCTATAGCAAAAATACACTTGTTTTTGGTGGAAATGACGGGGCTGTCAGATTTCCGATAGACATACAGATACCAGAACCACATTACTCACGTCTATTACTACGCGATTTTATGATAGCCTATCATCCCGTTTATCCGGGCGATGACGGTTCTCCGCTGGAAAAGGATATTGACGAGACTGACCGACTGGAACTGGCCTACGGACAAAACTCCTTTTCTCTTGATGTAGCTTCCATTAATTATGATTATCCTTCCAACATTCTTTATTCATGGAAGATTGACGGTTTTCACAAAGAGTGGAGCCGTCCGAGCCTGGACAATCGAATTGTTGTAAGGAATCTGCCTCCCGGCAGTTATACATTGCAGATTCGTGCCATATCCAATGAGGAAAAGTACAAGACCTATGAAACAAGGAGCATTCAGATTGTCATAACGCCTCCGGCATGGGCCAGTGTATGGGCCATGGCTGGATATGCAATCCTACTGGTGTTGGTTATGGCTATCATATTCCGTATCATCATACTGCACAGACAGAAGAAGGTTTCGGATGAAAAGACACGATTCTTCATTAATACTGCCCATGATATACGTACTCCGCTTACATTAATAAAAGCTCCGCTGGAGGAAGTCATAGAAAATCGTATGGTGAAGGAACAGGCATTGCCGCATATAAATATGGCTCTTAAAAATGTGAATGCATTGCTTCAGCTGGCGACCAACCTGATAAATTTCGAACGGGTAGACGTCTACTCTTCCACCCTTTATGTTTCTGAATATGAATTGAATTCCTATATGGATAATGTTTGTGCTACTTTCCGCAAATATGCCGAGATGAAACATGTCAGGTTTGTTTACGAAAGCAATTTTGACTATCTGAATGTGTGGTTTGACAGTGACAAGATGGGATCTATTCTGAAGAATATTCTGTCAAATGCATTAAAGTATACACCTGAAGGTGGCAGCGTACGCATTTACGCCTGTGAGGAAGGAAACTCCTGGAGCATCGAAGTGAAAGATACCGGAATCGGCATTCCCTCATGCGAACAGAAGAAATTATTCAGGAATTGTTTCCGGGGTAGTAATGTCATTAACTTGAAAGTGACAGGTAGCGGAATCGGTCTGATGCTGGTATACAAACTGGTCAAATTACATAAAGGCAGGATTCATATTCAAAGTACTGAGCATGAAGGCACTTGCGTGCAGGTAACTTTCCCGAAAGGGAACAGCCACCTACATAAAGCAAAATTCATCTCTCCCAAGACACCGAATGAATGTTCGGAGACTATCGTATCTGGTGGCACTCCAGGGTTACTATCCATGGAAATATCCCAAGTAAACGGCTCTTTACAACGTATCCTGATAGTAGAGGACAATGATGATCTGCGCAATTATCTTATTGATATGTTCAAAACGGGTTATAATGTCCAGTCCTGCCCGAATGGAAAGGAGGCACTTGTCATAATACGGGAGTTTGACCCGAATCTCGTCATATCCGATATAATGATGCCCGAAATGGGTGGAGATGAACTCTGCTCAGTTATAAAAGGTGATCTTGAAATATCTCATATTCCGGTCATTTTGCTGACTGCACTGGGAGATGAAAAAAATATGCTCGAAGGACTGGAAATCGGAGCGGATGCCTACATCACCAAACCTTTCAGTGTGGGGATACTCAAGGCAACGGTCAAAAACATACTTGCAAATCGTGCTTTGCTCCGTCAGGTTTATAACAGCATTGAAGATAGAGAACAGACTCTTCCAGTCAATTGCACCAATACCTTGGATTGGAAATTCATAGCCTCTGTCAAGGAATGCATAGAGAATAACATGGGAAATTCAGACTTCAATGTAGACATGCTCAGTAGTCAGCATCACATGAGCCGTACAAGTTTCTTCAACAAATTAAAAGCATTGACCGGTTACGCTCCAGCTGATTATATCCGGATGATACGTTTGCAACATGCCGCACAATTACTAAAACAAGGCGAACATACGGTAACAGAGATTGCTGATATGGTTGGATTCTCGGATGCAAAATACTTCCGAGAAGTATTTAAGAAATATTACAATGTAAGTCCAAGCAAATTTAATACAAAATCAGAAAACTGATAGTCAATAAAGTTGGTTACTCAACTGTTGAGCAGCTGACAAAAAAGGCATTAACTACCGAAGAGAATCATCGTAATAGCCGGAAAAAGATTCCAACTATTACGATGATAAAGAACAACGTTACCAGCATCTTTTTAGACACTGTAATGAATATCTGATCACAGTTTATTACAACAATAGGTTCTTTATCACTCACCCATTGCTTGAAATATAAAAATACATTTCAGAGCATGCACTCAACGTTTAAATTAATACAATATATTATAGAGTTCGTATCATTGATGAAAAAGTCCTCAAAGATCATTTTTTAAAGAATGCTTTGATATGCTTATGCTATACATCAAAAATAAAAAATCCCTGTAAATTATGTTTTACAGGGATTTTTATTTTGCAATTCTTTCCAGCGGAGAGACAGGGATTCGAACCCCGGGTACCTCGCAGTACAACGGTTTTCAAGACCGCCGCAATCGACCACTCTGCCACCTCTCCAAAACTCCTCTTTTAAGAAGTGCTTTTCTCTTAAAGCGATGCAAAAGTACTATTCTTTTTTGATATCACAAATATTTCGGCACAAAAATATTATTTCTACGATATTTTATAAACGTAATTCATTTTACGGAGAGTCTATACTTGAAATGCTCCATATATATATTGTAAAATAACAGGAAAGCATAAAACATGCTGTCAACAAGAAATCAACTTCTTGCTGACAAGAAGTTAATTTCCTGTCAACAAACTCTTAACTTCTTGTCTACAGAAAATCATCTTCTTATAAGTATATGATAATCAGTACAAAGTTTTATAGCAACCCATTTATTTTTGTAAATATTTCCATTTTCAATCAGCAAATGATATTAGTCCCGCTATTAACCTGCCATTTACCAATAAATGAGTAAAAGAGTGCAGATAATAAGCACAAAAAAACAACCTTAACTGCCAACTCCCATACCTAACAATAGTTATTTTATGTCGTACAACATAAAAAATGACTATTCATGCAATGCTATGTGGAAAAAGATAGTAATTTTGCAGTCCTTATTAGGATAACAACCATTACCCACTAACAAAATGAATATTATGGAATTGAACAAAACCTTTATCGACGGGCTTTGGAGCAAAGAAATCAATGTCAGTGATTTCGTGAGTAAAAACATCGCGCCTTATACTGGAGACGCTTCTTTCCTGCAAGGACCTACCGAACGTACCAAACATATTTGGGAGCTTTGCCTCAAAGCACTCGAAGAAGAAAGAGCTAACAACGGAGTACGTTCTCTCGACCCTCACACTGTATCAACTATTACTTCACATCAGGCCGGCTATATAGATAAGGAGAATGAACTTATCGTTGGTTTGCAGACAGATGAGCTATTGAAACGCGCTATCAAACCGTTTGGTGGCATCAATGTAGTAACTAAAGCTTGCCGCGAAAACGGTGTAGAAGTAGATGATAAAGTAAAGGATATCTTTACCCATTATCGCAAGACACACAATGACGGCGTATTCGACGTATATACTGAAGAGATCCGCTCATTCCGTTCATTGGGTTTCCTCACCGGACTTCCCGATAACTATGCCCGCGGACGTATCATCGGTGACTACCGTCGTCTGGCCCTTTACGGTATCGACCGCCTCATCGAAGCCAAAATGGAAGATTTGCACAATCTGACCGGTCCGATGACTGATGACCGCATTCGCCTGCGTGAAGAAGTGGCAGAGCAGATCAAGGCTTTGAAAGATATTAAGATAATGGGCGAATATTACGGACTCGATCTCAGTCGTCCGGCTACTTCCGCACAGGAAGCCGTACAATGGGTGTACATGGCCTATCTGGCCGCTGTAAAAGAACAAGACGGTGCAGCCATGTCTCTGGGTAACGTTTCTTCGTTCCTCGACATCTTTATTGAATATGATCTGGCACACGGTAAAATCAATGAAACATTTGCCCAGGAGCTGATCGACCAGTTCGTTATCAAACTCCGCATGGTGCGCCATCTGCGTATGCAGTCATACAACGATATCTTTGCCGGAGACCCGACCTGGGTAACGGAAGCCATTGGCGGACGTTTCAACGACGGACGTGTGAAGGTAACAAAGACTTCCTTCCGCTTCCTGCAAACACTGTATAACCTCGGTCCTTCTCCCGAACCGAACCTGACTATACTTTGGGGACCTGAACTCCCTGAAGGCTTCAAGGAATTCTGCGCACAAGTATCCGTAGATACCAGCTCCATCCAATACGAAAATGATAACCTGATGCGCGAAGTACGTAACTGCGACGACTATGGTATCGCATGTTGTGTATCCTATCAGGCTATCGGCAAGCAGATACAGTTCTTCGGGGCACGTGCCAACCTGGCAAAAGCCTTGTTGCTTGCCATCAACGGTGGACGTTGCGAAAATACCGGTACTGTCATGGTAAAGGGTATTCCCGTATTGACCGGTGAAACATTGAAGTTTGAGGAAGTAATGTCGAACTACAAGAAAGTGCTGACCGAAATTGCCCGTGTTTACAATGAGGCAATGAACATCATCCACTTCATGCACGATAAGTATTATTACGAAAAGGCTCAGATGGCATTTATCGATACGAATCCACGCATTAATCTGGCTTATGGTGTGGCAGGTCTTTCCATTGCCATCGACTCACTGTCGGCCATCAAGAATGCAAAGGTTACAGCCCGTCGCAACGACATCGGCTTAACGGAAGGTTTCGATATCGACGGTACATTCCCATGTTTCGGTAATAATGACGACCGTGTGGACCACCTTGGGGTAGACTTGGTATATTATTTCAGCGAAGAACTGAAAAAGTTGCCCGTTTACAAGAATGCCCGTCCTACCCTTTCATTGCTGACGATCACTTCTAATGTAATGTACGGTAAGAAAACAGGTGCTACTCCTGACGGACGTGCCAAGGGTGTAGCTTTCGCCCCGGGTGCCAACCCGATGCACGGACGCGATAAGAACGGTGCCATCGCATCACTGAGTTCCGTTGCTAAGTTGCGTTATCGCGACTCACAGGACGGCATCAGTAATACATTTTCTATCGTTCCGAAATCTCTCGGCCCGACACCGGAAGACCGTGTTGAAAACCTGGTAACAATGATGGACGGTTACTTTACTAAAGGTGCACACCACCTGAACGTAAACGTGCTGAACCGTGAAATGCTGGAAGATGCCATGGAGCATCCGGAGAAGTATCCGCAACTCACAATTCGTGTTTCCGGCTATGCTGTGAATTTCGTGAAGCTGAGCCGCGAGCATCAGTTAGAGGTTATCAGCCGTAGTTTCCACGAAAGAATGTAATATGATAAACGTACACTCCTACGAAAGTATGGGAACATTCGACGGGCCGGGTCTCCGGCTCGTCGTTTTCCTACAAGGCTGTCCGTTCCGTTGTTTGTATTGTGCCAACCCGGATACGATAGATGCAAAGGGGGGAACACCTACCCCACCGGAAGAAATTCTGCAAATGGCTATCAGCCAGAAAGCTTTTTTCGGAAAAAAGGGTGGCATCACATTCTCGGGTGGTGAGCCTACATTACAGGCCGAAGCGCTTATACCTTTGTTCAAAGATTTGAAAGCAAACGGCATTCACATCTGCTTGGATACCAATGGTGGCATCTGGAATGAAAAAGTAGAAGAACTATTGAGCCTGACGGATTTAGTGCTACTGGATCTCAAAGAATTCAATCCCGAACGTCATAAGAAACTGACCGGATGCAGCAATGCAAAAACTTTGCATACGGCAGCTTGGCTGGAGGAACAGAACCGGCCTTTCTGGCTACGCTATGTATTAGTACCGGGATATAGTGATTTTGAGGAAGACATTCGCAGTTTGGGCGAACATCTCGGCCAATATAAAAGTATACAGCGGGTAGAAATTCTTCCTTATCATCGTCTGGGCATGCACAAGTACGAAGCTATGGGATGGGATTACCAATTGAAAGAGGTAAAAGAAAACACTCCCGAACAACTGGAACGTGCAGAAAAGCTATTTAAGGAATACTTCGAAACGGTGAGAGTTAATTGAGTTGAGAGTTGAGAATGGAGAGTTGAGAGTTACTATGCAGCGTGATAGCGCAGCCACTCTCAACTCTCCATTCTCAACTCTCAACTTCTCTTAGTAAGTCAGACGGATACCTGCCTGCAACGTAAAGTTCGTCGGATTTTCCTTTCGTATAGTCTCTATCGAAGAGCCATCATCAAAGAAATAGGAAACACCTGGCTCTACATATATTCCCACTCTATTACTAATATTATACTGAGCACCTACCGCACCCATTACCGAAAGTTGCACAGGCTTCACTGTTTCCTTTTCACTTCCTACCTTACCATAGACACACTTCTCTATTGCACCACCGGCAGATACATACACCGTGAAACGTTTATCATTAACGAAACTCCAGTTCGCACGCACCGGAATACCGATATAGTGCAGTTTCTGATCTGTCTTTTCCGAACTGTTTTCGTAAGTTATCTCAGACGACAGCATCGTATAAGTCACACCGGTTTCCACCGAGAAGTTTTTCGGCAATGCTTTCCGCACTGATACACCAAAACTGAGCGGTTGCTTATGCTTGATATCCTTAACCTGACGTACATTTTTCCGCAAATAAGGTACACCACCTTCAAAAACAAGTTCTTGCCCATCAGGAATATTCAGAACACCATTAGATACATCCGGCAAGTCCAACTTATCACTAAACATCGGACTGGAATTAGGACCGGCCTGCATATCATTTCCCATTGTATTCATGGCAAGTGCTCCTGTATTTCCAACAGACATACCAATCGCCCAACCTTTATTTTTCGTAGAAGATTTCTTTTCGGTCGGCAAATGCAGTTTGTCTCTACTGGAAGGACGGTATACCTCGCGCTCCTTTTCTTTAGAAGTTGAAGAAGAGTTTGATGAGACGACATCGTCTCCATTCGCCTTTTCTGTGAGCACTTCAGTGTCCTTTTCCTGTATCTGTGCACCCACTTCCGATATATTCTTTTCTGTTTCCAAATGTTGTGCCACAAGAGCTTGACGAGAGCTTTCCTGTTCAATCACTCTTCTGATAACAGACTCCGGTTCTTCTCCCTGCACATCCGGCTCTGCAGGTTCAGGCAGCACATCAGGTATAGCCGCTAAAGCCGGTTCAGCCGCACGACGCACATCGTCCACTACCGGACTTTGCAGCAACCAAAGACTGACGGACGACACAGCTACCAGCGCAACCGCCGCAGCCGTCATCGCCCAACGACGGAACAGAATCTTTTTCTTTGTCCCGACAACAGACATGGGTGCAGAAGTCAGCAATGCCTTCTCCAATCGCTCCCAGCCGGCATCAGGTAGCGGCTCGGAGTAATCATCCAACCGTTCCTTTATCTTTTTCAACCACAATTCATCATCTTTCATCATACGTCCTTTCCTTTAAGCATTGTTTTTCATCCACTCCCGCACTTTAGTAGCCAAAGTAGCTTTGGCACGCGTCAGCTGCGAAGCTGATGATTTCTCATTAATTCCCAGCATCTGGGCAATTTCCCTATGAGATTTATCTTCAAATATATACAAGTTGAATACGGTGCGATAACCAACAGGCAATTCACTGATAAACTGCATCAGCACCTTCTGAGGAATAGTATCCACTGCCGAAGCATCGGGTTCTTCGTACGTTTCGGGTACGTTATCCAATCCTTCCGACTGGTTTATTACATCATTCTTGCGCAAGTATTGCAGCGCCGTATTCACCATAACACGCTCCATCCACGCCCGCAAGGAACCATCACCCCGCCAAGTGAATTTATCAAAAGAATCGAAGAGTTTCAGGAAACCGTCGTGCATCAGGTCTTCTGCCGTTTCACGGTCGCCCGCATAACGGAGGCACACGCTGAGCATTCGCCCAGCATAGCGCTCGTACAGTTCTTTCCTGGCAAGGTTATCCCCTTGCCTGCATCGTCCTGCCAGTTCCTGTTCTTCCATTCTTTCCTTTGACACGCGTTTACCTTATAAATGCAGCAAAGATAGAAATACTGCACGTAGCGAACAAGAAATTAATTCTTTTGTTTCTTTAACAGTCATATGTGCAGTATTTCCCCTCATCACGCATTTCTTAAATACATGGAAAAAAAATAAGATTAACTCCAAAAACATGCAATTGATGAAAAAGCTGAGATTTTATTCGGTAATACTTCTACTTACGTTTTTAGCGGTACCGATGTTACAGTCTTGTCTGGGTGATGCTGATGACACTTCTAATGGTACTCTTTTTACAATCGGTACCATAAAGGTTATTGAAGATAAGGAATACTATTTTAATCTGGATGACGGTGAGAAGATGTATCCCAGCGATACAACATATATACATAATTATACTGTGAATGACGACCAACGCGTCTTCATCCATTTTCTTCCGTTGGAAGAAAGTATTTCGGGATATAAGTATAACGTAAAACTGATCCAGATAGAAGACATTCTGACAAAGGATATCATTCCGCTGACTGAGGAGACTGCCGACAGTATTGGTAATGACCATATTAATGTCGTCGAGTTGTGGATTACAGGAAATTATCTAAACATAGAACATCAATTCTTCCACAACAATAATAGCAGTAAAAAACACATGTTGAATCTGGTCATCAATCAAACAGAGCAAGCATCTGCCTCGGAAGATGATTATCTCACATTGGAGTTCCGCCACAATGCTTATGATGATGAGCCACGCACACTGGGTTGGGGAGTTGTATCATTCAGATTGAAAGAGATAGCCAATCAACTGGTAGGAAAGAAGGGATTAAAAATTATCGTGAATACGATTTACGACGGAAAACAAACTTATACGGTGGACTTGAAAAAATAGCAGATCAAGTTAAACGAAAAGATATCAACCTAAACTATGACCTATTGAAGACGAAGAGGGTACATTCCTAAAGTGGATGTACCCTCTTTTACATTTATAGCTGTACCAGGATACGGAATACCTTTCCCGGATTAGCTACCCACTCCGTCATTGCTTCCAATGCATTTTCGGGCACTGCTACTTTCGTTATTAATTCTTCTACCGGACAAGTACCTGCCTTCATATAGTTAATTACCGCGCGGAAATCGGCCGGCAACGCATTTCTGGAGCCTCGTATATCCAATTCTTTCTGAACAAAATACTTGGTCTGAAAAGCGACTTCACTTTTTGCATAGCCAATGCAAACTACACGGCCTGAGAAAGCTACCTCATCGACAGCCATTACATAAGTCACAGGGCTACCGACTGCTTCTATCACAACATCAGCCCCAAAGCCTTCCGTAATCTCTTGTATCCGGCTATGTACATTTTCTGTCTTAGAATTTACTGTATAAGAGGCTCCCATTCTCCGAGCCAACTCCAACTTCTTATCATCCAGATCCACAGCAATAACAACAGCACCTCTAAGTGCAGCACGTACAATAGCACCTATACCAATCATACCACACCCGATGACCATCACATATTCATTGTCAATCACCTGACCGCGTGAGACAGCATGAAATCCCACACTCATCGGCTCAATTAAGGCACAATCACGAGGAGAGATGTCACCTGCCGGAATTATTTTAGTCCAAGGCAATACAGCATACTCACACATCACACCATTCCGCTGCACTCCCAATGTTTCATTATGTTCGCAGGCATTGACACGGCCATTACGGCACGAAGCACACTTACCACAATTAGTATATGGATTCAGAGTCACATTCATTCCTCTTTCGAAACCTGCCGGAACATCCGGACCTATTGCTTCAATTACCGCGCCCACTTCATGTCCCGGCACTACAGGTAATTTTACCATCGGATTACGTCCCAGGAAAGTGTTCAAATCAGAACCACAAAAACCTACATATTTAATTCTCACCAACACCTCACCGGCACCAACCACCGGTTTTTCAAGTTCAACCACCTTCATTTCAGAGGGATTGACTATTTGAACTGCTTTCATTTTATATATTTGAAATTAATTGTTTAATCAATGACTTTATAACCTTTCCAGCCATAGTAGGCACAGAAAATAAAGCAAATCATCGGCACACAGTAAGCTGCATAATAGATGTGCTCATTGGCGTGCATGAAATAAGCCGTCAGTTGAGGGAGACATGCATTGCCGACAATAGCCATCACGAGAAAAGCCGAACCACTTTTTGTCTGGTCGCCCAATCCCTTCAAAGCCAGAGAGAACTGTGTGGGATACATGATAGACATAAAGAAAGAGATAGCCAGCATGGCATAAAGTCCTACCATACCTCCCCAAACCATTACCACTCCGCACAAAAGAATATTCATTAAGGAATAAACCAATAACATATCCTGCGGACGGAACTTCACCATCAATCCTGTACCAATCCAGCGTCCTACAAGGAAAGCAAGCATATAAAGTCCGAAGAAAGTTGTTGCGGTTTCTTCCGGAAGTCCTGCATAAGAACAGCAATAGACAAGAAACAAACTGTTGATCGCTGTCTGTCCGCCATTATAAAAGAACTGCGCAATCACCCCCCAACGCAAGTGCGAATGTTTCAGCACACCAAAATCAATCAGCTTTTCTTTCTTTGAACCGGAAGAAGTAGTCTTACTTTCATCCCCTATCTGCGGCAACTTGGAAAATACGAATACCACAGCTATGATTATCAGCAATAAAGCCAGCATCAGATAAGGAAACTTCATGGCATCCGTCTCTACCTGTATATAAGCCTGCCAGCCACCCGGATAATCTACAGGCAATGTATCACGTGTATAATGCGTACCACTCAGAATCAGTTTACTCAGAAACATAGCAGAAATAAAGGCTCCGAGTCCGTTGAAAGATTGCGCCAGATTCAGCCGTCGCGGTGCTGTCTCGGGTGCACCTAAAACGGTAACATACGGATTGGCGGCAGTCTCCAGAAAACACATACCGGTAGCAATGATAAAGAATATGCAGAGGTAGGCCCAATAGGCTTTCAGCATGGCAGCCGGAAAAAAGAGCAAACCTCCCAATGCCGCCAACAATAAACCGAAAATAATGCCCGCTTTGTAGCTATAACGCTTCATGAACATAGCTATCGGAATCGGAAAAATGAAGTAAGCAAGCCAATAAGCAGTTTCTGTAAATGACGCCTCAAAAGTGTTTAATTCACAAGTCTTCATCAACTGCCGTATCATTGTAGGAAGCAGATTACTACTAATTGCCCAAAGGAAAAAAAGGCAGAAGACCAAGGCCAAAGGTATCGTATAAGTATTTTTTTTCATGGTATTATTATCTTCTTATTCAGACATGTTTTTGATATATGGCAATATGGGAAGATCAGTAAATCCATAGAATTTCCGGGCATTCTCTCCGAGGAATAACCTTTTCTCATCTTCCTGCAAATCGGGTGATTTCACTATAAAATCATATGACATCTTGTAAGTGATTGCGGTAATGGTACGCGGGTAATCCGATCCCCACATCAGTTTCTCCATCCCGACCAGTTCGGCAGCTTCCCGTATAGCTTTTACTGCTCCCCTAAAGGGATAGAATTCATCATTGAAAAGCCAGGTGATTCCTCCGGATTCAATCATCACATTTGGATATAGGGCTAACCGTATCTGTTCTTTCCAATTCGGACGCGTCACCATTCCGAAATGCCCGATAGCAATTCTCAGCCGGGGACATTCCTGAATGACCTCCTGCATCTCGGGAATTTGTGTTGCTCCGTCCGCCAAGTCAATAGAAAGCATCACATCCCGTTCTTCCATATAATGGAACATCTGCATCATTTCTTCACTATTCAGCATCACCCGTCCTTCTCTAAGCAACAGACGTTGAGCCGGAATCTTAATAGCTTTAAAACCTCTTGCTATCAGTTCTTTTGCCTGTGCCAGAAACCCGAGTTTACGAAACTCACACATTCCGCAAACAAAGAAACGACCGGGATAACGGGAAACAACCTCTGCCAGATATTCATTCTGAATACCGTCTATAAATTCTTGCGTAATGACGGCAGCAGATACTTGTGCATAGTCCATGTTCGACAGGAAAACTTCTGCACTGTTCACCCCGTCCACCATAAAGGGAGGAACCATCTGACGGACTTCTCCCATAAACAACGAACGTCCGTTATCCATCGTACGAATGGGTAGGTCATCTACCACTGTATCTTGCCGTAACCATAAATGGGCATGCGCATCAATTATTGTATAGTCCATATAGACAGCTATTTTTTAAGAGTTAGCCCAACTTACACGTTGCTGTTCTCCAATAATCTCCCGTACTTCATGTACCAATTCCCAGTCAATCGGTTCTTCTATAAAGGATACGTTCTTCTTTACATTCAGCGGATTAGCCGTACTGAACAAAGTGGTCGCAATTCGTGAATTACTTACAGAAAATTGCATTGCCAGTTTTTCTATAGGATAGTTCTTTGCCTTACAGTGTTCCATTGCTTTACGGCAAGCTTCCACCAGTGATTCAGGAGCCGGATGCCATTCAGGAACGCCACGCTCGCTCAATAATCCCATTGAAAGCGGAGAAGCGTTGATCACTCCTACTCCTTTCGATTCAAAATAATCAAGAAAATCAATCAGTTTATCATCGCACAAACAATAATGGCAGAAATTAAGGATCGATTCTACCGTACCACTCGGCGAATGATCAATCACCCATTTCAGGTTTTCGAGTTGTAAGTCGGTGATCCCCACATGCCCAACAATACCTTTCTCGCGCAAGCCGACTAAGGCCGGTAATGTTTCATTTACAATCTGATTCAGATCGGCAAACTCAATATCATGTACATTTATCAGATCGATAAAGTCAATGTTCAGACGCTCCATACTCTCATACACACTCTCTACTGCGCGTTTTGCAGAATAATCCCAGGTATTGACCCCATCTTTTCCATAACGTCCCACTTTAGTAGAGAGATAGTATCGGTCACGCGGAACATCTTTTAAAGCTTTCCCTAAAACAGTTTCAGCTTTATAGTGCCCATAATAAGGAGAAACATCTATAAAATTCATGCCTGCTTCGATGGCAGTAAACACAGACTCAATTCCTTCTTTCTCTTTAATATCATGGAAAACTCCTCCCAAAGAGGAAGCTCCAAAGCTGAGAGATGACACTTTCATCCCTGTCTTTCCGATTTCATGGTATTGCATATCAATTAAATTTAAAAGTTTTTAGATAGGGCAAAAATAGGGCAAGAATAATTTCAGGACAGCATGCAAAGTACAAAAACAACACGTAATGGTTTACGTAAAAAAAACATCCTTTCATACCATCTTTTATCGGGGAATATGCTTTCTTTGTAAGTGAATCTAATAGCAGACTTTAAAATGGAATACCAGAAACATACTTCACTCAAAGATCTCGCCAAAGCATTGGGCGTATCCATTCCCACTGTATCCAGGGCACTAAAAGACAGTCCGGAAATCAGCAGTGAACTTCGTACTAAAGTCAAAAAACTGGCAAAAGAGATGAATTACCGTCCCAATCCTTTTGCCATGAGTCTGCGAAAAAACACTCCGCGCATCATCGGAGTCGTTGTGCCGGATATCGTTACCCATTTCTTCGCATCCATCCTGAACGGAATAGAAAACATGGCAGTAGCTAACGGATATTTTGTTATTATTACCACTTCACATGAAGCATACGAATACGAGAAAAGGAATATCGAAAATCTGGTAAATATGCGAGTAGAGGGCATTATCGCCTGCCTGTCTCAGGAAACCAGAGACTATTCACATCTTGCCGCCCTAAAGGACATTAATATGCCACTCATCCTGTTCGACCGTGTTTGCCTGACCGATCAGTTTTCGTCGGTAGTAGCAGATGGTGTGCAATCTGCACAAATGGCTACCCAACATTTATTGGATACCGGCAGCAAGCGGGTAGCTTTTATCGGAGGAGCCAATCATTTGGATATCGTAACCAAACGAAAGCATGGTTATTTGGAAGCTCTGCGTGACAATCACATTCCTATCGAAAAAGAACTGGTAATCTGCCGGAAGATAGATTATGAGGAAGGCAAAATAGCTACGGAAACCTTATTATCTCTCCCGCAACCACCTGATGCCATCCTTGCCATGAATGATACATTAGCTTTTGCCGCCATAGAGGTTATTAAAGAACATAGACTTCGTATCCCCGAAGATATAGCCATCATCGGATATACGGATGAACAACATGCCAATTATGTAGAACCGAAATTATCAGCTGTATCACATCAGACTTATAAAATGGGAGAAACGGCTTGTCAATTACTTATAGATCAAATCAAAGGGGATAAAACAGTCAGACAAGTGATTATTCCGACAAATTTGCAGATAAGGGAAAGTAGTAGAAAGAAATGAGAAAATGGCTTCTCAACCTGCGGAGAGACGGGGATTCGAACCCCGGATACCCTTTAGGGGTATACACGCTTTCCAGGCGTGCCTCTTCAACCACTCGAGCACCTCTCCTTGTATATTTCGACAAGTATTTTCCAATAAAAAAGCAGCCGTTATTTAGCTGCTTTCTGCGGAGAGACAGGGATTCGAACCCCGGGTACCTTTCAGTACAACGGTTTTCAAGACCGCCGCAATCGACCACTCTGCCACCTCTCCAAAACTCCCTTATAAGGAAGGCTTTTCGTTTAAAGCGGTGCAAAGGTACAAATCATTTTTAAATCTACAAACTTCCTGCCATTTTTTTCACGAATTAATCGTACTTTTGCGACATGATATATCCACAGAACTTTGAACCTAAAATAGGTTTCGACCAAATACGCCAGTTGTTGAGCGAAAAATGCCTCAGCACATTAGGCGCCGAACGCGTAGCCGATATGACGTTCTCCGACCATTTTGAAGAAGTGGAGGAACGCCTGAACCTCGTTACAGAATTCGTACGCATCATACAGGAGGAAGATAACTTCCCCGCACAATATTTCTTCGACGTCCGTCCGTCACTGAAACGAATACGCATAGAGGGAATGTACCTGGATGAGCAGGAACTTTTCGACCTGCGCCGTTCGTTGGAAACGATACGGGACATCGTGCGTTTTTTAGAAAAGGATGACATAGAAGGAGAAGACTCCCCCTACCCTTGCCTCCGGAATCTCGCCAAGGATATATTGGCATTTCCGCAACTGATTCAGAAAATAAATAATATACTTTCACCTTATGGAAAGATAAAAGATAATGCTTCTTCCGAGCTGGCACATATTCGTCGTGAATTGGCGAGCACCATGAACAGCATATCCCGTTCTCTGAACAGCATCTTACGCAATGCCCAGTCGGAAGGCGTAGTAGATAAAGACGTTACCCCGACCATGCGCGACGGCCGTCTGGTAATTCCGGTTGCTCCGGGATTAAAACGAAAGATTAAAGGTATCGTACATGACGAATCAGCAAGCGGAAAAACCGTATTTATAGAACCTGCCGAAGTAGTAGAGGCCAATAACCGTATCCGCGAACTGGAAGGAGATGAGCGTAGGGAAATTATCCGTATCCTGGTAGAATTCTCTAACCTGTTGCGCCCTTCCATTCCCGATGTATTGCAATCATATGAATTCCTTGCAGAGATAGACTTTATCCGTGCCAAGAGCTTGTTTTCCCTACAAATATCAGGTATAAAACCTGCATTGGAAAATACGCAGTTACTGGATTGGACTATGGCTGTACACCCATTGCTGCAACTTTCCCTTGCCAAACACGGTAAGAAAGTAGTTCCGCTCGACATTGAATTGACTGAAAAGCAGCGTATCCTTATTATATCCGGTCCCAATGCGGGTGGTAAGTCTGTTTGCCTCAAGACAGTGGGATTGTTGCAATATATGTTGCAATGCGGTATGCTCGTTCCTATGCACGAACGTAGCCATGCCGGTATCTTCAGCAGTATATTCATCGATATAGGTGACGAACAGTCCATTGAAGATGATCTGAGTACTTACTCTTCACATCTCACCAACATGAAGATAATGATGAAGAATTGCAATGAACGCAGTCTCATCCTTATAGATGAATTTGGTGGTGGAACCGAACCACAAATCGGTGGCGCCATCGCCGAAGCCGTACTGAAACGTTTCAACCAAAAGCTGACGTTCGGTGTTATTACTACTCACTACCAGAATCTGAAGCACTTTGCCGAAGACCATGAAGGAGTAGTGAATGGAGCCATGTTGTACGACCGCCACCTGATGCAGGCACTTTTCCAACTTCAGATAGGTAATCCCGGAAGTTCATTTGCCGTAGAGATAGCCCGGAAGATCGGTCTTCCGGAAGATGTAATTGCAGATGCATCCGAAATTGTGGGTAGCGAATATATTAATGCCGATAAGTATTTGCAAGATATTGTACGCGATAAACGATACTGGGAAGGCAAACGTCAAACTATCCGCCAGCGTGAAAAGCATATGGAAGATACCATCTCCCGCTATCAGGCAGAAATGGAAGACCTGCAGAAATCCCGCAAAGAGATTATCCGTAAAGCTAAAGAGGAAGCAGAACAGCTGGTACAGGAAGCCAATGCACGGATTGAAAACACCATCCGCACCATTAAGGAAGCACAGGCTGAAAAAGAGAAAACCCGCCAGGCACGTCAGGAACTGACCGAGTTCCGTGAATCGATGGAAGCTCTTGTCTCTAAAGAACAAGAGGAGAAGATAGCCCTCAAAATGCAAAAATTGCAGGAAAAGCAGAACCGAAAAAAAGAAAAGAAGAATAAAGAAACAAACAACAGTCCTTCAGCCCAGGAGCTGGCTGCCCAAAAAGCCAAACAGGAAGCTGAGCGCCTGGCAAGCATTGCTCCGGGAGCTATGGTAAAGATAAAGGGTCAGAGCTCGGTGGGCGAAGTACTGGAGGTAAATGGCAAAAATGCCATTATTGCTTTTGGCAGTATCAAAACCACTGTTAAGCTGGAACGTTTGGAACGCACAAACTCCGCCCCACAAAAGGTGGACACCTCTACTAAGAGTACCTTTGTCAGCAATCAAACCCAGGACAGCATGTACGAAAAGAAATTGCACTTCAAGCAAGACATCGATGTACGCGGCATGCGTGGTGACGAAGCTCTACAGGCAGTAACCTACTTTATTGATGATGCTATCCTTGTAGGTATGTCACGCGTACGTATCCTTCACGGAACAGGTACAGGTATCTTGCGTACCCTTATCCGGCAATACCTGCAAACAGTTCCCGGCATCAAGCATTTTGCCGACGAACATGTGCAGTTTGGTGGTGCAGGAATCACAGTCGTTGACCTATAAATAAAATAATTATGAAATCAATCAAAGAACTCTACCGTATCGGTACAGGGCCATCAAGCAGCCATACAATGGGGCCCCGCAAAGCTGCTGAGATCTTTCTGGAAAAACATCCGGAAGCTTCCTCATTTAAAGTGACTTTATACGGTAGCCTTGCTGCCACAGGAAAGGGACACATGACTAACATAGCCATTACCGACACCCTGCAGCCAGCCGCTCCGGTAGAAATTATTTGGGAACCCAAAATATTTCTACCTTTCCATCCCAATGGCATGAAATTCGTTTCATTGGATGCTTCGGGAAAAGAGACTGATGCATGGACAGTATTCAGTGTAGGCGGTGGTGCGCTGGCTGAAGAAAATGATGGTGCATCTTCTGTCAATACCCCGGATATCTATGGCATGAATCACATGATAGAGATCCTACAATGGTGCGAAAAGACCGGAAAAAGTTACTGGGAGTACGTCAAGGAGTGTGAGGAAGAAGATATATGGGATTACCTGCAAGAAGTATGGAAAACCATGCAAGCAGCCGTTCGCCGCGGATTGGAGCAAGAAGGTGTACTGCCCGGTCCATTGAACTTACGCCGCAAAGCCTCTACTTATTACATACGTGCCAGCGGGTACAAGCAGTCTTTGCAATCTCGCGGGTTGGTATTTTCCTATGCCCTTGCTGTAAGTGAAGAGAACGCCTCAGGGGGAACAATAGTTACCGCACCCACCTGCGGTTCTTGCGGTGTGATGCCGGCAGTATTATATCATCTTGCTAAAAGCCGTGATTTCAGTGACACCCGAATTCTTCGTGCGCTTGCCACAGCCGGTCTTGTAGGAAATATCGTAAAAACCAATGCATCCATTTCTGGAGCAGAAGTAGGATGTCAGGGAGAAGTAGGTGTAGCCTGTGCCATGGCCTCAGCTGCTGCCAACCAATTATTCGGTGGTAGCCCTGCACAAATAGAGTATGCAGCCGAAATGGGGCTGGAACATCACCTCGGCATGACTTGCGACCCGGTATGCGGATTAGTTCAAATACCTTGCATCGAACGCAATGCATACGCTGCCGCCCGCGCACTGGATGCCAACCTTTATTCTTCTTTTACTGATGGCATGCATCGTGTATCCTTCGACAAAGTTGTAGAAGTAATGAAAGAAACCGGAAACGATTTGCCATCACTCTACAAAGAAACCAGCGAAGGCGGATTGGCCAAGGACTATCGACCAATGGGAGAATAGTGATTAGTGATTAGGGGTTAGTGATTAGTGATTAGTGGGCTGCGCCATGTACTGCAAGAATACTAATCACTTATCACTAACCCCTAATCACTAATTTACCGGCGGATAAATCGTATCATCCTTTCCCGTCACATTCACCGTATTCATCAGTCCTCCATCTTCCGAGTAGAATAACTGATACTTCTGATTTCCCTGTTTTACTTCAATCACATATTGCATGGGCTGCAATGGATACAGCAGGAAATAATAATCATCTTGTACCCAGTTTGCATATTCTCCACTACCAAATGCAGTCTGTACAGCCTCAGGAACATCATTCCAGAATATTTCAGATTCCGTCATCAGCCAATTGGCATTGGGATCAAACCATATATTTGATTCTTTTCCATCCAACCAGCAATCGGCCACAAAATAGGTTCCTTTTTGTTCCCATTCTATTCCTGTTGCACTCGGATACTTCTGTTTCAGGGCTTGTACCACAGACTCAGGAACATTAATGCTCTTATCATCATCATCGTCGTCACTGCATGCACTGAACGTAACAGCAGCCATACACATCATCATCGCTAACATTAAAAATCTTGTCTTCATCTTTTTCCCCTCCATTAATCATCCATACTGACGAATTGTCCTTTTTTATTGAATTTCAATGAGAAATCATTAGCAAGCTCTACTTCTATACCTGTACCTTTACGTTCTATCTTGGTGATAATTTCATTCGGGAAATTCTTTTTCACATAATCCTTAATGGAAACAGGGATAAGGGCGGCAGGTACAGCACCTTTCTTGCAATCTACTTCCGTCCAGTTACCTTTCTTGTCGAAATCAATCTCTGTACGGTCAGTCAAAGTCACTTCATACTTCTTAGATAAGAATTCACTGTCTATCTTGATGTATGAGATCTGCGGTTTACTGAAATACTGATTGATAAAGTTACGCGCATTCAAAGGGAGCTCCTTTGCGTCTTTGGTAATCACATCACCTGCAAAAGCGAACTGAACGGCCACAATAGCCAATACGAGAATAGATAAAATCTTCTTCATAATCGTTATTCTTTTAAGTGTTACTAATTTATTTCTTGTTTTTATTCACACTGCAAATAACGACAGCGAATCGGGAAAGATTTGGGAATATTCGCCTTTAGCTTTTCTTTTCAGATTCTTTAACAAGCAAAAACAGATGCATTCCTTCCTGCCACTTATAAGTCAGACTGAGAGAAGCAGAAATTGCAATAGAACGGGCAATGGCAAGTCCCAGACCGGTAGAATCTTTTTTCCCATCGATACTGCGATAGAAACGCCGGAATAGCTTTTCTCCATCCAATGGATGTTCGCCACTATTTTTAATAATCAATGAAGAAGGCGTCGTTTCAATATGCAACTCTCCCCCCGCATGGTTGTGTACTAAGGAGTTTTTCACCAAATTGGAAACCAGAATCTGTGCCAGAGACAAGTTACACCGGATCACGAAAGGTTCTTCTCCCTTTATACGTACCAGATGTATCTTTTTCCCTTCATATATATCCATCAAATCGGGCAATAGTTCATCCAAAACTTCATCTACAGAAACATCTTCCGTTTCGGTATATTGCCCATTCTCAATACGGGACAACAACAATAAAGACTTATTCAGCCTGACCGCCCTACCCAATGTAGTGTATATTTCATCCAGTTCTTTCAACTGTTGCTCGGTCATCGACTCATTCTCAGCAAGCAGTTCTACCTTGCCGCGCACAATGGCAAGTGGGGTCTGCAACTCATGCGAAGCATTTTCTATAAACTGCTTCTGCTCTTCATAAGCTTTATAACTACGATTTCCCATATCCACAGCTGCCTCTCCCAACTGCTGGAATTCCCGTATCTTCGTAGGATTATCCAGCACCGGAAGCTCTTTCCCCGGTTGAATTTGTTGTAACCAGTCCAGCAAGCGCTGCAATGGGCGGAACACACTTTGTAATATCAGGCGCGTACCGATAGACGTACAAATCAGGAAAAGTAAAAACAGTGCTCCCAGATACCAAAGAATGGCTTCCACCATATCATCACGTTCCAGAATGGAAATCATCAGTTCCAATTCATAATACTGTCCGTCCGGCATACGGAAAGCTGTTTTCAGCACCCGCACCGGTTCATCCTCATCTTCGCTTTCGATATAGACGGTAGAGTCATAGAACTCTTCATCATAGTCTTCTGCCTCTTCTTCGGATATAGGCCGGAATTTATAAAAAGACATCAGCGTCCCCTCTGTTTCAAGAACAGACGGGTCCATCAAGGCATTATTAATCAATATCTCACTATAGTTTTCAAGCGTGTCATCCGTTTCATCCATCACTTCATCAATAATGGCATAATAAAACAACACACCCCATGCAGCCATCAGCAGAAGTAGCAGTAACGAGAGCTTTCGGTAGGTATAATGGAGAAGTTTCATGACTCGGAAAGTTTATAGCCAAAACCATATACCGCTTTCAATTCCACGGTAGCATCAGCTTGTTTCAATTTCCGGCGGAGATTTTTCACTTGAGAATAAATAAAGTCCAAAGAATCTGCCTGGTCAATATTATCGCCCCATACAGACTCTGCAAGGCTCATTTTATTAATTACACGATTAGGGTTGACTATAAAGTAATAAAGTAAATCGAATTCTTTCCGGTTAAGTTGCAAAGGCACTCCCCCGACCTCCACTTGCCGTTTATCAGGATAAAGCAACAGATTCCCCACCGTAATGGAAACATCCCCTTTTGCCTGCCTCCGACGAATAACAGATTTTACCCGCGCATTCAGTTCCGCCAGATGGAAAGGTTTGGTCAGATAATCATCAGCTCCCAATTCCAATCCTTCTACTTTGTCATCCAAGGAATCTTTTGCTGAAATGATTAATACACTGTCACTACGATGAAGTCGTTTAAGTTCGCGCAACAAATCCAGACCACTTCCACCGGGCAACATGATGTCCAGTAAGATGCAGTCATAATCGTAGTCATTCACTTTGTCCAGTGCCGAAAAATAATCGGCAGCAGTTTCCACTACGAAATGTTCTTTCAAAAGGGAAATGCGGATTGTTTCCCGCAAATCCGGTTCGTCTTCTACAATCAGGATTTTCATACCGGCAAAGGAAACTCATAAATTGGGAAACATTCTGGAATATCTTATCAAATACTGTCCGTTTCGTACACTTCTTCCAGTAATTCTTCTTTTGCTATAGAAATCTTGCCATCAGCAGATACAGTTATTGATAACGGAATATAAAGATCGGACTGCGGATAGCAGATGCTTGCTGCATAAACCATGCCTTTCGATGTGTTTTTATCGTACACCAATCCTTCAAGAATAGAGTGTTTCAAGAATTTAGCACCCACCAATGAGGCAAAACTCTCCTTTGTAAATTCTTTATTCACAATAGACTTACCACCGGAAGTTATACGTAGTGTAATACGGTTATCTACAAATTTTTCTCCCTGTTCATTCGTTACAACAGGCAAACTGTCATCCGGGCGGCGAATCACATTCGAGTGATACTCCTTACCATTATAAGTAAAACTCATTTTACTATCAGACACCTGCATACGTTGCAAACCGTTGGCATCCACACTGTCTTTCATCAATACCTGCACATCTTCCCCATCTCCTTTTTTCTGAGAAGAACAAGCTGACAACAGCCACACGGCCATACATATCCAGAAGTAAAATACATTTTTCATTCTGCCATTTGTTTACAATTAACGGAGCAAAGGAACGAAAAGAGAGGCAAAAATACAAGGGAAAGCCGGAATAAATGAAAAACGGACGGATAATGCTCCGCCCGTTTTTTGAACTAATACCTTCTTTATTCTTTTATATTACCTATTGAATCCTGTTGTTTATAAGACAAAAATAAAAGCGAAAAGTTTAATGGAACTTTTCGCTTTAACATAAAACAATATTTCTGTTTGTTTTTTATAAGTCTCAGGCCTTCAAAGTTTAAGGCTCATCCAAATAGCGAACAATGATTGAAACCTGCTTAGGGAAAAACGTGCGTGCCCTGGGCGTATAGCCTGTATGAAGCAATGCTGCATAAAGTTCTTTATTTCTCCTTATCCAGCGAGTCAATGTCCGGATAGCACAACGTTCAGTTATATCAGGACAATACAGGTGAGCTAATTCTTTTTTCTTGTACGTCCGGATCTGAAACACAAAATCATCTTCTATCATCATAATGTTTAGGTTTATTGCTTGTAAAGATACAACATTCAAAAGGCGAAGTCAAGTATTCAGGCAAATAATTCAATACTATTTATCCTAACGGATCATCTTCGATGCCTCCGTCACCACCTTCGTCAGGATCAGGGGTTGTACCTCCGGAAATCACAGTGTTTCCTGAAGCCATACGCGTCAGACTGGCGCTCTTCAGCATATCCAGAAAAATAGTACCCGGAGTAAAGATTATCTTCCTGCGGCAAATTGTACTTGCCGTTACATCTTCTAACTTATCCTGACTTTTAGCCTGGATTCCGGGACGGAAACAACCAAAATCTCCTAATTGCACAGAGAATCCCTTGTTAATATTCAATTTCAAAGTATCAATCAATGCATCCAACACAAATTTCACTGCACCTCTTGGCACCAATCCCACTTTTGTCACCTCTTCACATAATTCATCAAACTCAATCATTCCAAGAGTACGCGACTCTGCAACAAACTTTTCTGCTTTCTTTTCATCAAAACCAAACACTCTTTTACTTACAACATAGCGAATAGACATAATTTTTAAATTTAAATGATTAATAAATTGTTCTTTGTTTGTGATCACGTTGCAAAGATACTATGCTGTAAAAGTGGAGTGGTGCTTTAACGGTGACCTAGGGGTAATTAAAAGGAAATAAAATCATCCCACACCCATATGAACCTTATATTCCCTTGATTATTACTCTTAATATAAGGATATTCTTATACCAAAACGTTAGCCAATAAAGATATTAGTTTCAACTCAGACTAAAAAGATAAGCCAGCGGGAAGTCATTTATCTTCTGGATGCATTTTCAAATAGTCATAGGCTGCTCTTGCCAATTTATAGCCCCAATACAAGCCAAGTAAAAGGAAAAATAAATAAGACAATAAAATAGGAATATTTTTACTGATTATAAAACGATATAAAACCATAATCATAAAATAATTCCAGAAAACTCGATTTATTATTATGTTCGAATAATAATAAAATTTATATATCAGTTTCTTTATTTCCACTCTTTCTTTTATTTATTATTCTACAACTTATCAATACTAATAGTAATATAAAGTAAACTACACCATAGTGTTGATCTATCACTCCCAAATTGATAAAATCGTCAAAAAACATCATTTTGACAGAAAAAATAAATATAGCATATACCGCTATACTATTTATATCATTTATATATTTCATCGGATAAATTATTTTTCTTACCACATTATTCAGTTGAGATTCTTACAGTTTTGCTTCTGGTTATTTTGAAGTATGTCATAGCAATTTCTTCTTTAACTATCTTAATCAAAATCTTTATTTTGATGCTTCTTCAAATAATCATAAGCATTATTGATCAGTTTAACCCCAAGAAACATACCAAGTAAAAGAAAAAACAAGTATGATAAAATAGGAGATATAGGTTTTTCCAAAATATAATGAATTATCATTATAATAGAAAAATATCCCCAGAATAGATAATAAACTATTACTCCAGAATAATAGTATAATTTATAAATGAACTTTTTCATAATAAAATGTACCTTTATTTTCATCTTAATAAAAAATAGCTATTGAATTTAAGACATCTGAGATTAAATTCATACTTCATTTTTCTTTATTTTTATATACAATTCACTTATTATCAGTAATACTAATAACACAAAAGCAATAATACCAGCATTACGATTAACTATATCTAACTTGGTGATATTATTAAAAAATATTCTTATAATTAGAAATATAGCTCCTAAAACCAATATAATTTTACTAAATACTTTCATCATTTTTACATAATTTAGTTACATAATAGAGTAAAAATAATACCTATAACACTATCAAAATCAAATAGACCCAGCTAATAGTGTAAAAAAACTTATATGAAAATTTCATAACAATTATACAACCAATCTGGTTGATAATTAGCATCTTTCAATCAAACCACCCCTTTATACGTTGCCACCAACTTTTTTTATCTTGATTATTAGAATTTTCTTGTTGAGAGTTAGAATTTCCATTTCCTTGCTGTGGATTATCTTTTGGCTTACTCCCTTCAACCACTTCTTTAGCAACTTCCATTCCAAGTCCTGTACTGACCAATCCTACTCCTAATTTTCCTTTAGGATTTCTTTTAGGAGCAGGATCGCCACTAGATGCTGTAATATTATCTTCTATACTATTCTACAAATTAGAATAATACATAAACCATTTAGATTCGTTACCTTGTAAATCATATAATGAGGATTTTGTTAATTCTAACAATTCTTCCAGATTCAAATTCTATTATTCCCAGATTGGGAGCAATAGACTTTTCAAAATAGAATACAATAGAACTATTAAATTTCTTATTATAATAATCAAGTTTACAGGTATATTTTGGAAAATTATTGCATAATTTATTTATACTAGGACCAATATCATTTACATTTCAATTTAGGAGGTTCATAATATCCTGTAGCCACATGCGTTACTACCCTTTTATAATTGGAGACATCATTCCTACAAAAATAATAGTCTGCAGCTTTTGCTGCATCATTAATTGGGTTATCAGGAAGTGCTCCTCTTTCCATCATCTCAGTCAGTATATTATACCTCTTAAAAACAGAAAGTATCTCTTCTGTAAGTGGATAATCGTCATCTTCCCAAAAGAAAAGTTTACCCTTTACTATAGCATACCTCGATGGAAGTTCACCCTTACTTCCTATTACAGCATCTGAAAAATACCATTCTTTAGTGTCCATTAAACCCAAAATTTCCACAACCAAAACATTTTGATACACAGTATCCAAAACCCATCTTGATTGTTCTGATTGAAAAGATAGTTTTACTAACGTGTCTTCAACTGAAACCTTAAATACTGAGTCCTTTTTAAACAAAGAACACTTGGATACAAAATCAGATATG
>OGZM01000514.1_pt1 | contig 47566 bp, 37 predicted proteins | sample 1576821 | NCBI WGS metagenome assembly OGZM01 (sample SAMEA3541491, study PRJEB24748) | human gut metagenome | biome: human gut; feature: human-associated habitat; material: faeces | place: China | collected 2012
AAATTTTCTGTATTCTGTTTCGCTGCATAGATTACGCAGATATTTTTAATCTCGATAATTTTATTCTTAGATTTTATATTAGCAGCAGTCTTTTTTTATAAAATAAGTTTGGAGGAAGCGGAAATGAAGAAATTTTTATTCTGCCTTATAGCTTTAGGGATTTTAGCTGGATGTTCAAATGTCGTGAAAAATCCTGAAGCAGAGAAAAAAATAACATGGGAATATATGGGAACACTTCCTGCACAAAAAGGGTACAGCAGAAATATAGGAACAGCAGGACTTCTTTATGGTTCTCTTGAAAACAGATATATAATTGCAGGAGGAGGAGCAAATTTTCCTTATGAATCAGTTTTAGAAGGCGGAGCAAAACAAAACTATTCAGATGTATATGTTCTTGAGGAAAAGAAAAATGGTTTAGAAGTTGTACAGCATATCAATTTGGATAATGAAATCGGGTATGGAGCATCTGTAACAACAGAAAAAGGAATTTACTATATTGGAGGAAGTTCAAACAAACAGGCTGATGACGATATCCTGTTCTTAAGTATGGAAGAAAAATTCGGGCTTCAATATAAAAAAGTAGGAGAACTTCCATTTACTCTGCAGAATGGTGCAGCTGTGGAAAAAGACGGGAAACTTTATATTTTAACAGGAAAGCAGAATGGAAAAACAACAAACCAGATGTTTGAATATAATCTGGAAACAGGAGAAACAAGAGAACTTGCACCTGTACCCGGAGCAAAAGGAAGAACACAGGCTGTTGCTCAAATATTAAATGGTTCATTATATATTTTCAGCGGCGGAGATATAACAGCTTATACTGACGGATACAGGTATAATTTTGATACAGACAGATGGATGGAAGCAGCACCTGTAAAAGTAAATGGAAAGGATATCTCTCTTCTTGGAGCAGCCTCAGTAAAATTAAATGAGCAGGAGATGCTTGTAGTTGGAGGATTTGACAAAGAAGTATACGATAATGCTGTTAAAAAGCTTGGAACTTTAAGAGGACAGGAACTTCTTAAATTTAAGGCAGCATATTTTACAGCAGATCCAGATGAATTTAACTGGAATAAAGAAGTTTTGATTTATAATGCTGAAAAAAACAGCTGGAAATCAATAGGACAGATTCCTTTTAATGCTCCATGCGGAGAGGGACTTGTTCTTATTGGAAATAAAATTTATTCAATAAACGGAGAGATAAAACCGGGAGTAAGAACTCCAAAAATATATGGAGGAGAATTTTTTAAACTTTAAAAATAAAGGGGAAAAAATGAGAACGGAAATTTATGAATAAGGAAATCCGTTTCCAATACTTCATTTAGAATTTAGAGCATAATAAAAGTTCAAAAAATATAGAAGAGACTGTTACAAATTGATAATTTGCAGCAGTCTTTTTTTAATTTCTCAATTTATTTGCCTTTATTTTACATCAAATAAACAATATACATCATAAGGATAAAATTATACATAAACTTTTGGTTTTTTGTTATAAAATCTATTTTTTTAAACATATTTTGCCAGTCAAAATATTTGCATGAAATAGTAATATCATGATATAAGTAAAATACTGTCAATAATATAATTTTGTGAGGAGAAAAATTTTATGAAAAGAGAAAGTTTATTGTTATATTTTTTTATTAGTGTAGTTTCTTTTGCAAGTGAAGCAGTTATTCAACTTGAAAATACAATTATACATGATAATTCAAATCGTGAATTTTTTGTTCAGCCTAAAGAGGTAAAAAATACTTATACTGTAACACAAAAACAGATTCAAGAAAAAAATTATAAAAATGTTGAAGAAGTTTTAAGAGATTCTCCGGGAGTAGTTGTAAATAATACTGCTTTTGGTCCAAGAGTTGATATGAGAGGAAGCGGAGAAAAATCTCTCAGCAGAGTTAAAGTTATGGTAGACGGAATCAGTATAAATCCTACTGAAGAAACTATGGCAAGTCTTCCTATAAATTCAATTCCTATTGAATCTATAAAAAAAATTGAAGTTATTCCAGGAGGAGGAGCTACTCTTTATGGAAGTGGTTCTGTTGGAGGAGTCATCAATATTATTACCAATTCAAATGCTACAAAAAATAATTTTTTTATGGATTTAAAATATGGTTCTTTTGACAATAGAAATTTTGGATTTTCAGGAGGACAAAATGTCACAGATAAATTATATGTAAATTATGGGTTTAATTATATAAACAGCGAAGGGTACAGAGAGAGCGAAGAAAATCAAAGCACAATATATTTAGGAGGTTTTGATTATAAAATAGATAATAAAAATAAAGTACGTTTTCAAGCAAGACATGGAAAAGAAGAGCTTAACGGTACAAATGAAGTTTCAAAAAAGATTTTGGAAAAAGATAGAAAAGCTGCAGGTTTAAATATGGATTTAGAAACAAAAAATAACAGCTATACTTTTGATTATGAACATAGATATAGTGATAATCTTGTTCTTGCCGGAACAGTATTTTATCAAGAGCAGAAAAGAAAAATTGACACAGAAAGTATAGATGACATAAAAATTTCTATATCAGACAGAAATTATACTTTTAACAGACTTGATTATATTTTTAATGATGTTAAATCTATAATGAATGCAGAATTTTCAGAAAGAAAATATGGTGTTAAATTAAAATCAAATTATACTTATGATAAAGGAAATTTTATACTTGGTTATGATTATTATACTTCAAATAATAAAAGACATTCTTTTGTTAAATCTGAAACACTTAAAAATTATTATGACGGAAACGGAAGTTATCTTCAGCTTAATCCGGAAGACAGGCTGCCGGTTATAAATAATGTAGATATTGATTTAACTAAAGATTCACACGGATTATACGCTTTTAATAAATATGATTTGAATGACAGTCTTTCTTTTACAGCAGGAGTAAGAGGAGAATACACTTCTTATAATGGAAGCAGAAAAAACGGACCAAATACAATGCCTTTCATAAGCCCTAAGGTTCAGGAAATAAAAACTGATGAAACTCTTGAAAATTATGCCGGTGAATTAGGAGTACTTTACAAATACAGAGATACAGGAAATGTATATATGAGATATGAAAGGGGATTTGTTACTCCTTTTGCTTCTCAGCTTACAGATAAAATTCATGATAAAAAACTTTCTAATAAAAATAATCCTAATGCACAGCAGGCACCTTTAGTAAATGTGGCTTCAATATATGTAGCTAATGGTTTAAAATCTGAAATTACAGATACATTTGAGGTAGGAATAAGAGACTATGTTTTAAACTCTCTTCTTTCTCTTTCATTTTTTATGACAGATACAAATGATGAAATAACTTTAATTCAATCAGGAGTTACTAACCCTGCTATAAAAAGATGGCAGTATAAAAATATTGGAAAAACAAGAAGAATGGGAATAGAACTGGAAGCAGAACAGGAATTTGACAAATTAGGATTTTCACAATCTCTTTCTCTTGTTAATGCTGAGGTTATTAAAGGAGACAGCAGTTATGGAATATCAAAAGGAGATAAAGTTCCTCTTGTTCCTGAAATGAAAGCGGTTTTAGGAGTAAAATATAAACTTACAGAAAATCTTTCTGTACTTGGAAGTTATACTTATACAGGAAAAAGAGAAGCGAGGGAGCTTGATGAAAATGATAATATCTTTAAGTATAATATCGATAGTTACGGAGTTATTGATACAGGAATGTTGTATGCAATAGATGAATATTCAAATTTAAAAATAGGAATTAAAAATGTGGGAGGAACAAAATATAACCTTAGAGAAACAAGTTTAGAGGCTTATCCAGCTCCTGAAAGAAATTATTATCTTGAACTTAATGTTAAATTTTAGAAAATATTAGAAGAGAGGGAAGAAATTAAAATGAAAAATAAATTATTTTTACTGGCTTTTATAATTGCTTCAAATTTATCCTACGGATATAGGCAGGTAGTAGACACAGAACATCTTGTAACTATTGAAAAAGGCAGCTATGAAGACCTTTTGAGAACAGTTGATGAGTATAATCGCCTTAATGGGAATAAGACAAATTATCTTGGAAATAGTAATGAGCTAAAAAATACAACAGATGGAATAGATATAATTGCTATTGGACAGTTTACAAATAATGGAAAATATATGGAAGAACTAAGCAGCAAAAAAGGATTTTACAGAACAGACAACTATCATACAGTGGCTGATTTAATAGAGAATGGAACTTCTTCACTTAAAGAGGATGGAACTTTAAAAAAACTTCCTTCTATTGAAGTAGGAGATACAAAAAGATTTTATTTTGGAAACGGGAATACAGTTAATGATATAAAATTTGCTGGAGCTGATACTTTTAAAAAGGCTGCAGAAAACTCTGCTGAAAAAAAGAGTACAAAATATCTTTTAACAGGCTCTTATATGTCTATTGATTCAGAAAAAATGAATCAGCTGGACATCTCTATGGAGGACTATAAAAATAAACTGGAAGGCAGATCTAAAAAAGAAGTTATTAAATATTTAAAAGAAAAATTAAAATCTGAAAAAGGAATAGAAACAGTTATAAAAAACAATGAGCTTTATACAGAGGACAGTAAAGGAAATCAGTGGAAAGTTTTATATAATTTAGAACCTGTATCTGTATTTCAAGGAGCATGGGCAGATGAAAAATTTAAAGACACCGTTTTTTCTAAAATATATGTCTACAAGTCAAGCTCAGAAAATGAGAAAAGTACCGGAGATATTTTATATACAACTGACAGGAATATTTATATAGAGGATAAATATGATTATACTCCTAATATAAGAACTGAGTTCAGCGGAAATAAAACTTTTGCAGAGCTTATTAAAGATAAAGAAAATTCAGAGTCTCAGATTATAAAAAGCTATTATAATGACAAAAAAACTTTGACAGAAGAAAAATTTAAAGAAAAATGGGTAACTCCTTTTGAAAAAGACGGAGAGTTTTATAAAGCTTATAATAGTATGAATACAGCTTTAAAAGAAGCAAAGGAAAAACAGATAGTTTATGAAAATAAAAAAAATGAAGCTTCTACTCAAGTGGAAATTATAAAAAATAAACTGCCTGCTGATTTTTATAACTATATTTTTGCTTCAGATCGTGAGAAGAAAGAATATTATGATAAGCAGTCTCAAGAAATTCAAAAAAGAATAGATGAGTATAACAAGGCTGATGAAGTATATAAGACAGCGAACAAAGAATATTATAAAATTTTGGAAGAAATTTCTACAGATATTCCTAAAAAGTATGGCTTTTCTAAGGCTTGGAGAGCTAAAGAAGATGAAAAAAAATGGATTAAATACTTGGATTTTATAGTAAAAGACAGTTCTATGACATCTGAACTTGTAACAAAGAATGTTGAGTTTAGAGGAAAAGGACGTATTAATGGAACAGTTGACCTTGGAGAAGGATATAATAAAATTACAATCACTGAGCAGTTTTCAGGTCAGTTTGGTACAAATATAATTTTAGGACCTGAAGCAGCTTTAAAAAATGTAGATATTGTTTATATAGGAGGAGGAACAGGTACAACAGGTTCTGCTTCTGTTTCAGGAAGAACATCTCTTTCTCTTGATATTGATAAAAATATAAAGAACAGCAGCGGACATTTAATACAGCATGCTTTTAGAAATTCAGATAAAGATATTATATTTTCTAATTCAAATTCTGCAAATCCTGATTCAAGAAATAATTTCTCAATAGAATTAATGGTCAGCAGACTCGATAAAGATGAAATTATAAATATAGGAAGAAAATTGGAATACGAAGGAAGAAACCCGGCTACAAACGACAATAATGATCTTTCTGTTCCTGAAACTCTTAAATATAAATTAAATCTTGTTTCTGACTCTATAGCTCATGAACTTTCTCCTATGAAGGAAACAGATAAAGATGGGAATTCTTTAATGAAAGTTGCACTGAAAGATTCTATAAAACTGCTTGATAGTAATCAAAACAGTGTTTATAAAAGTTTAAAAGATTCAGGATATATTGGAAGTCTTCATGAAACTCTTACAACAACAAACAAAAAAACAGTTTTCAGTGTGTCTGATGATGAAAATGAAGAACTGAAAGAGATGAAAATTGCTAATTATATTAGAACAAAGACCCCTGAAGAACTTATAAAAGATTTGAGCCAGATAAATCCCGGCACTGATAAAAAAGAAGACATAAAGAAAATGATTTTAAATTTAAAAGAGATAACAGAAGTGAAAGATGCTCAAACTGCCTATACACAGCTGAATGAATGGAAAAAATCAGATATTCTTAAAAATTCTTTATCTTCTCTTAAAGGTGCGAATATTGCCGGTGCTTTAGCAGAATATAAAAATTATACTCCTGAAAAGAAAAAAGAAAAATATGCAGAATTAAAGGAGCTGTACAATACTAAAATTGCGGGACTTTACAATAAAATAAACAGTGAAAATCAAAAACTTATTTCTTCAAAAGAACTTTCTTCAGCATTATCTAACTTAGATTCAAATTTCAGTTCTTGGAAAGATGAAAGTTATCTTGAAGACTCTTTAAAAAATGCAGAAAAAGTTATTGAAAAAATAGAAAGCCTTTTAAATGATAATGAACAATCTATTGATAAAGACCTTTCAACAGTTTTAAAAAATTTGGAATATAAGACTTCAGGATACAGTTATGATTATAAAAACCTATATTCATCTCTGTTTTATACAATGAGACAGGAAGAATCTTTAAAAGAACTTAAAATTTTAATGGACCAGATATATGAAAAAAATATTTATTCCAGACTTAATAAAATCAGTAAAGATGAAATAAATGTTTTTACTTATGTTCCTTTTAATATAAGTACAGATTTAAAAGATAAAAATTCATATATAAATGGCGGCTCTATTTCTACCAGAAATTCTATGGACGGATTTAAAGGAAATATTTACAGCGGATATGGAGTTTATGAAACAAAATACAATGAAAATATGAATATTGGATTTATAGCAGGAGGAGGAACATCAAATCATAAAGAGATTAAAAATGATTCTTTGGATAAAACTACAACAGAGTCAAAGATAAAAGGAACAACAGCTTATTTAGGAGGTTACAGCAGATATAACTTTAAAAATAACTATGAATGGATAACAGGGGTAGGAATTCAATACGGAAAATATGATGTAGACAGAAATCTTAAAAACAGCTATCAGAATGAGAATTTCACAGGAGAAGGGGAAACAAAATCTGTTAATTTATATTCAGGGCTTATTTATGGTTTTAATATTACTGATGACTTGAACATCAAAACAAGAGGAGTTCTTTCTTATACTTTTATTAATCAGGGAGATATAGATGAGAGTAAAAAACCTTTATCTTTAAATATCAAATCTCAGAATTATAATTATATTGACGGAGAAACAGGAATAAGCCTTATAAAAACAATAGGAGGTGTCCACTCTCGAAGCAGTATTTCAGGAGGAGTATATTATAATTTTGCTTTAATGGGAGCAGATAATGATGATTTAACAGGAAGTTTCTATGGGTCAGATTCTTCATTTAACATAAAAGGTAATAATTATAAACAGAATTCTATGAAAATGTTTTTAGATTATAATGTTTATAAAGATTCCGGATTTAATTATGGACTTGAAGGAAGTTATACAGCAAATAAAGATGAAGATAATATTACTATTGGAATAAAAGCCGGGTATTATTTTTAAGTAAAATTATAAAAAAATCTTAATATTAAAAAATATCTGCGTGGTTTATATGCTGAAACAGAATAGTTCTGCAGCAGTATAAACAGCAGATATTTTTATATTTTTAAAAATCAAGTTATAATTTATTTATAAGAAAAAATTGCAGCTTTCTTTGTATTTCAGATGCTCCTCTATTTTTTTTAGCTTTAATTTGTTCAAATGAATAAATCCTCCATTTTTAAAAAAAACTTTTTCTTCTTTGTAATTTAAAAAACTTACAAGAGATATATTTATAATTATTCCTCTTTCCAATTTAAGAAAATTTTGAATTTTTTCTTGAATTTTTTCAATTTCACAAAATTTTTTCTTTACACAGAAAATTTTATTCCCTTTGAGATGAAATTCGGTTTCTCGTGATCTGCTGGAATAGCTGATATATTCTATATCTTCAATCTTTATTATTCCTGCACGGGAACAGTCTTTTAAAAAAATATTACTGAATTCAGGTTTACATTTTCCATGAAAACATATGCTTTCATTGAGCTGATTAAAATTATCTCTTAAAATATAATCTTTTATAGTTCTGTTTATAAAGTACTTTCTCATATTAATACTATCTTCTTTACCTATTAAAAGAATAACCGGGATATTCTGATTATAATATTCTATAAGCTTTTTATCAAGGTTTTCAGTTTTTATATCAATGATTACGACATTTAAATCTATATTTTTTTTGAGTGTTTTAATATTAAAAAAATCATATGACAAAAAACTCCTCAGCTTTTTTTCAAATTCAGGTTCAACATAAATTCCTACTTTTTTCATATAGTCCCTCTTTTCATTTTTTATAAATTACACCTATAATATAAATACTACAATATTTACAAAATAATGTCAATTATAAAAATATTTGAAAATCAAATTTTATAAATTATAGAAACAGTTTCTATATTTTTGGGTAAAAATAAAAAAAGCTGAGCAAATCAATGATATTAAATCATCAATTTGCAACAGCTTCCTTTAATTTTTAACTTATATTAGAATGTATATGTCCATCCAATGTAAAATTCACCGTAGTATTTTTGATCGTCATCAGTTTTAACAGGAGAAGCTTCACTTACAGCATTACCGCTTCCGTCTTTATCCCATTCAAACATATCATATTCATAGTATCCGTCGATTGTTAAGTTTTCAGTAACTTTATATGATGCGTTTAACCATACACAGTGAGAGTTTGTATCATGTTTGTATACATATCCTTCTGCCTTATCTGATTTTTCGATATTGTTAGCAAATTCCCAACCATACATTACGCTAAGATTTAATTTCTCTCCAGAATAAATAGGAGCTGATAATCTTAATTGATGTCTGAACCAGTAATCAAGGTCATCTGCTGCTCCGTTTCCTTCTGCTAAAATAGATTCAGATTTAATATAGTATCCAACTGTTAATGGTCCATAAGTTACTGCAACTGGTGTACCTTCAAAATACCATCCGTCTGGACCGTTGTGATTATTATTTGATTGATATGCAATATCCATATTTCCAGAGAACATTCCATAAGAATATTTACCTCTTAAATAGAATCTGTCATAATTTTCTTCTTGTCTCCATCTAGCTCCAACTGAGAAGTTATCAAATGCTCTCCAAGCATCTAAATCAATTCTGTGTCCGTTTGAATGGATTCCATCATCTGTATCCATATTCCAGTTTTTTCTTGCCATTAATCCAAATGTCCAATCTTCTCCGTATGCTAATCCAACAGAGTTAGAGAACATAACTGTACCGATATCTCCTTCATCATTTCCTGAAGTTTGGTCAATTTCTAATCCTTGTCCAAAAGATGTAACTCTTAAAGCAGGTGCTGTAACTGGTTTAACTTCTTCAACAACTACAACTTCTTCTACTGCAGGCACAACTTCTTTTGCATAAGCAACTGAAGACACTAATGATAATGCTCCTAATAATAACATAACCTTTTTCATAATAACTTTCCTCCCTCGAATTTTTCTTTGAAATCTGTTAAAAACATCCTTCAAGATACCTCTATTTTAAACCAATGGGAAACCCTTGAGTCAAGTATTTTATAATATTTATAACGGTTTAACTAAAGTTTTAAAAATTTTTGTTTTAAATCTTCTTGTTTCCGGTTTTCCAAACATAAATAAATCTTCAGTGTATAAGTCACCAGCTGCTTTGTAGCCGCTTTCTTTAATTTTTGAATAAAAATCTTCAACAGCTTTTTCTTCGTTAATTTCATCAGAGGGAATGTAATATACGGCATATTCTCCATTTTGAAAAATATATTTATCAGGATACAGTTCTATTTCAGTTTTTATGATAAGTTTTAATTTTTTATATTTTTTATCTTGAGAGCATTTTTTAGAGATAACATACCCAAAAAGAAATTTTTTATACCAGTCTTTATCAAAATTGTATATTTTCAGTTTTTCATAAATTTGTTCAAGAAAAATTTCTTTCGTATAGTCTATATCATCTAAAGGTATAAAAATTGCTTTTTCTTTTTTTAGAGTTTTTATGCAAAATACTTCTTTTTCAATTCTGTCTTCTTTAAGTTCAGGTTTAGTTCCATTTATCTCAGCACTGCTCATTAAAAATTCCAGCCAGTTTTTATGACTTATCAAAGCTTTCTTTTCTCTTTCCAATGCTTGCCTCTCTTCTTCAAATTCCTTTTCTCTTTTTTTTATCATTTCCATGACAGTATTATAATCTTCAGTTTCAAAAAAACTTTTCATCTCTTTAATTTCTTTCACTGAAAATCCCATTTTTCTAAGATTTAAAATCATTTTGAAAATTTCTACTTGAATTTCACGGTAATATCTGTAATTATTGTCCATTCTTATAGACTGCACTAATCCTTCTCTATCGTAATGAAGAATTGTCTCTTTATTTACATTTAATATTTTAGCGACCTCTGAAACTGTTAATAAATTATTTTTTTTCATAAACTATTTTCCTTTCTTAATATTGGAAAAGACTCTACACAGGCGAGAAATCTGCTAGAGTCTTTTTGAGAAATTATTTCGAGAAATTATATTAAAGTTAGCACCTTTAATATGATTTTATTTTATACCAATGGGAAACCCCTGAGTCAATATTTTTTTAACTAAAATTTTGTAATATTTTTATGCTGACATCTAATATAAATAACTTAAAATAATTATGATTTAATTAATATTCTTAACCTATGCACCATATCTGATATTTTTTTGATACCTAAAACTTCAAGCTGGGTATCGACATAAAAACAGTCATCTATTATCTGCAGATTATTATTTTTAATCCAGTCTGCTAGTTTTTTTACAGAATCAGATGTTATAGTTTTTCCTGCAATCAAAATACAGGCATATGTTCCTGAACCGGAAATAAAATCAGTATTTTTATTTTTATCATTAAAAACAACGTATCCTGAACCAATAAGTTTTTTCTTATCCACAGAATGTAAATCTTTTTTTATTACATGAAAAGAAAGTTCATTTTTATTCAGAGCAGAGGGCAGAGTTTTTAAAGAAAAAGGATTTGTTCTCAAATTAATATTTTCATCAAGTTTTGTTCCTTTGATTTCAGGAATCTCTTCAATAAAAGGAACTCCTATATTCAGGTTAACTGCACTGTTTGTAAGCTCTAATTGTTCATATAAACTTTTTTCAACTATTTCAAGCCTTCTTTTTTCCTCTTTTATTTTTTCAATAACTTCTTCTATAATTTTTTTATCTTTTTTGACTTTCTCTTTAAAAGAGAGACAAGAGTTATCATTAAAGAAATCTTTTATATCTTTAAGACTAAACCCTAAATCTCTCATAATAAGAATTTTATTAATAGATATCAGCTGTTCTTTTGAATAATATCTGTATCCGTTTTCTTTTCTGACATTTGGAGATAGAAGTCCTTTTTTATCATAATATCTAAGTTTTGAAGTTGGAATTTTAAGAATTTCAGAAGTTTCTCCTATTGAAAAATACTTTTTCATCTGCTTTTCTCCCTTACACGAATTTAATAAAGTTAATATGTCTTATATTATAAACATAATTTTGGATATATTTCAACAGGTAAAAATTTATGATAAAAAACTTGACCTGTGGGTTTCCCATTAAGCTAAAATAGCACCGTATTAAGAATGATTGTTTTTTAATATTAGTTTTTTATCTTAAAAGACTCTGCAGAAACCCTCATCGTGCAGAGTCTTTTCCAATCTAAAAAAATAAAAATCAGTTAAAAAATATATTGACTTTAAACCTGGTTTAAGGTTTATAGTTTAAAAATATAAAAATTAAAAGGGATATAGGATTATGGCAAACAATAAAAGAAATGAGATTATTAATTCAGCAGTTAATTTAATTATAAAAAAGGGATATTTTAACACTTCTGTATTGGATATTACAAAAGGTGCTCAAATTTCAAAAGGGAGCTTTTACACATATTTTGAATCGAAAGATTCTATTATTTTGGAAATGATTCAAAAAAGATTTGAGGAGATTACTTTTGAACAGGAAATAATTATGAAAGCCAGTTTATCTTTTGAGAATGCTTTAAGACATCTTATTACACTGAGAATGAATTTCAGATATGAAAATATAAAAATAGAACTTGTATTTTTAAATTTAATTAGAAATACAGATATTTTAAATACAGAGTTAAAAAAAGAACTGGAAAAAATAGATAAAGAAAACATGGTGTTTATAGAAAATTTATTAAATAAGTTTTCAGGTGAAATAAATATTGAGAAAAAATATATAAACAAATATTCCCAGCTGATTAATTCAATAATAAAAGATTTAAAAAAATATAGATTTATTTCTTTGGAAGAGAAAATGGAGGGAGAAGATGATATAGAAAAAATGTATGATGAAGATTTAGAAAATGATATAGAGTTCATTTACAATGTTGTTTTAAAAATTTTAAGATAACAGGTTAATTATTTAAGCAGGAGGATTTTAATGAAAAAAATATTAGGATTATTTTTTATGCTGACAACATGTATCTTTGCCAGAGAAGTTACTCTTGAAGAAGCAATACAATTATCTGTTGATAACAGCAAAGGAATAAAAATATCAGAAAAAGATGTTCAGGCATCAAAAATAAAAGTCAGTATGGCATTTAAAAATGCTTTGCCAAGTGTTACTTATGAAGGGACTTATACTCATGGAGAATCAGAACGTGAGATGTATGGAAAAGATTGGAAAGAAGTAGATGATAAAGACGGATACAGCCAGAGCTTTACAATTTCACAGCCTATTTTTCATGGAGGAGCAATAGTAAATAATATTATAAACAGCAGAATTGAAAGAGATATATCAGAACTTATGTTTTTAGGTGAAAAAAGAGATATAAGACTTGAAACTATTCAAAATTATTCAAATATAGTGAAGTATAACAAAGATCTCAGTGTTTTATTTTCTTCTAAAAAAGAGCTGGAAGAAGATTATAAAAGACAAAAAGAAAAATTAAAATTAAGATTGATTACAAAAACAGATATGTTGAAAACAGAGTATTCTATTCTTGATATTGAAACACAGATAACACAGATTCAAAATGCAATAGCAATAGAAAAAGAAAATTTAAGAATTAAAACGGGAATACCTAAAGCAGAAGAGATTGAGGTTGTAGAATTTGATGTTCCTAAATACTTAAGTAAAAATATAGATTTTAACAAAGATATGGAACAGGCTTTAAATGAAAGTATAAATGCATTGATTGCAGAAAAGAATGTCGAATCAGCGGAGGCAAACAAGAAAATTGCCAGAGCTGATATGCTCCCTCAAGTAAATGCTTTTGCAAGTTATGGAACTTATACAGAAAATTCAAAATACGATGCAACTATAGAGGATGGAGAATGGAGAGGCGGAATCAAAATCAGCTGGAATATTTTTGAATTTGGAAAGAATTATGACAACTACAAAGTTTCAAGTATTTCAGAACAACAGGAAATGTTAAGAGAAGAAGATACTAAAGATAATATTGATGTAGATGTAAAAGAAGCTTATTTAGAACTTATAAGAATGGAAAAAGACAGAGATTCAAAAGAAAGAGCCATGGAGGCAGCTATTGAAAACTTCAGAATGGATCATGCAAGATATAACGAAGGCTTAATATCTACAGTAGATTATCTGCTGTCTGAAACACAGATGAGAGAAGCCAAAGTAAATTATAATCAGGTTGTTATTGATTATCTGTATGCATTTGAAAAATACAGATCACTGCTTATTTAGTTTGTAAAAATTTAATATTTTAATATAAAGTTTAAAATTTTAGGAGGAAAAAATGAGAAAAATAAGTTATTTAATATTGATTTTAATATTAATATTAACAGGCTGTGGAAAAAAAGAAGAAAAAGCCGAAACTAAAAATGTGAAATATGTTGTCACAGAACCTGTAACAATAAGAAAGATGAGCCAGGTTTTTAAATCTGATGCTGTATTAGAGCCTAAAAATAAGGTTGAGCACAAAACAGAACTTGGAGGAACAATAGAACAGATAATTAAAAGAAATGGAGATAAAGTTAAGAAAGGTGAAGTTATTATGAAACTTTCTGATGCTGTAACAGAATCGAATTATTTTGTTGCAAAAGCTAATCTTGATTCTTCTTTATCTTCATTTAATATTGCGAAAAAGAATTATTTTAAATTTAAAAACTTATATGACCAGCAGTTAATTTCTTATCTTGAATATGTAAGTTATGAAAATGCATATACAGATGCAAAAGGAAATTATAAAGCTGCTCAGGCATCTTTCAGAAGTGCTGAAAGTGATTATAACAAACTTTTCAGAAAAGCTGAAATAGATGGAACAGTAGGAAACCTTTTTGGAAAAGAGGGAAATGAAGTCGTTGCAGAAGAAACAATTTTTACTGTTGTTGATGACACTTCTATGGAAACTTATGTGGGATTCCCTGCTGAATGGCTGGACAAAATAACAGTAGGATATAAATTAGATGTTGAAGTGGCTGCTTTAAATGAAACTTTTGAAGGAAAGGTAATAGAAATAAATCCTATTGCTGATACAGCAACAAAAAAATATGCACTAAAAATTTCTGTGGACAATAAAGCAGAAAAAATAAAAGATGGAATGTATGCTTATGTAAATATAGCTGTTGGAGAAGAAAATACTCTTTCAATATCAGATGAGGCTATTTTCGTAAGAAACCTTTTAAGTTACATTTTTAAAGTTGAAGATGGAGTTGCTAAAAGAATAGAGGTTAAAACAGGAGCAACAAATCTTCCTTATACAGAAATCTCTTCTGAATTTATCAAAGAAGGAGATAAAGTTGTAGTAAAAGGAATATTCGGACTTGAAGAGGGAAATATTGTAGAAGAAACAACTTCATCAGCCGTGCAGACAGAAACAAAATAGTTAAGGGGGAAAAATAAATGACATTAGCAGGTTTATCAATTCGTAGACCCGTTGCCACAGCCATGGTTATGATATCAGTCATGTTCATTGGATTGATGGCAATGTTTTCTATGAAATCAGAACTGTTGCCTAATATGAACATTCCCGTTGTTACAGTAACGACAACATGGGACGGGGCTATTGCTGAGGACGTAGAAACACAAGTTACAAAAGAAATAGAAGAAATACTTCCAAATGTTGAAGGAATAGACAAAATCACTTCAACTTCAACTTTTGGAAAATCGACAATAGCAGTTGAATTTGATTATGGAATAGATGCAGATATAAAAGTTACAGAGATACAAAGAGAGATATCAAAAATATTAAATGACCTTCCTGATGATGCTGACACTCCTGTTTCTAAAAAAGTAGAGGTGGCATCAGGTAATATTACACTGGTTATGATGTTTACATCTCCTGATAAAACAGAACTTAGTACATTTGTTGAAGAATATTTAAAGCCACAATTTGAAACTCTTCCCGGAATTGGGCAGGTACAGGTATTTGGAAATCCTGAAAAGCAAGTTCAGATACAATTTGACAGTAATAAACTGGCAGCTTATAACTTATCTCCTATGGAACTTTATGAGCTGATAAGAGAATCAAGTTTAAATGTTCCTTTAGGGACAGCCAGTACAGGAACTAAAGATATAATAGTAAGATTTATGGGAGAATTAAATTATATTGATAGTTTGGAAGATATGGTTATAAAAAGCAATGGTAACAGTTTAAGACTAAAAGATGTTGCTAATGTTGTATATACTACTGAAGATCCGGAAGACGTTTCATTCCGTTCAGGAAAAGAATCTATCGCAGTTGTAGTAGAAAAATCTTCTGACGGAAGTACCATAGAACTTAATAACAGAGCATTTGAAAAATTGGAAGAATTAATTCCTATTATGCCGCCTAATACAGAATATAGTGTACTTTTGAATACTTCAAACGATATTAACAAATCAATTTCCAATGTAAGCGGAACAGCTGTTCAAGGACTTATACTTGCAACAATAGTGCTGCTTGTTTTCTTAAAAAATATAAGAGCAACTCTGCTTGTTTCAGCGGCTCTTCCTGTGGCAATCATATTTACCTTTGCATTTCTGGCTTTAAACGGAACATCTCTGAACCTTGTTTCGTTGATGGGGCTTTCAATAGGTGTAGGAATGCTTACAGATAACTCCGTTGTTGTTGTGGATAATATTTATCGTCATATGACAGAATTAAAATCTCCTGTAATGGAAGCATCTGAAAATGGAACTACAGAGGTAACAATGTCGGTTATTGCTTCTGCTTTAACAACTATGATAGTGTTTATTCCAATACTTTTTATTCCCGGAATAGCAAGAGAGATGTTCAGAGATTTATCATTCTCAATTATATTTTCAAACCTTGCAGCGATTATAGTGGCAGTTACACTTATTCCAATGCTTGCCAGCAGATTTCTTAATAATAAGATTAACATAACAAAAGAGGGTAAAATTTTTGGAACTGTAAAAGCCGAATATGTAAAACTTATAAACTGGGCTATTATAAACAGATGGAAAACCTTAGGAATCACATTAAGTATATTTGTTCTTTCAGTTTTAATTACCCCTAGATTTTTAAAAACAGAATTCATGCCTAAACAGGACCAAGGAAGATATTCAATAGTTGCAGAACTTGGAGAAGGACTTGATCTTGAAAAATCAAGAAGAATATCACAAGAGGTAGAGGAAATTGTAAAGTCAGAACCAAATACTCAAAGTTATTTCACAATTGTGCAGAAAGACAGTTTTTCTGTAAACGTTGATATTGGTAAAAAAGATACAAGAGAAACTTCTGTATTTGAAATTATTGAAAAATTAAGACCTCTTGCAGAAAAGATTCCTGATACAAGAATCAGCCTTTCAGAAGATTTTGCTACTCAAAGTCAAGAGAGAGATGTAGAGTTTGAAATAGTTGGTGCAAATTTATCTGAAATAAGAGAGATTGGTGCAAAAGTTCTTGAAAAAATGAAAAAATATCCGGGAGCTGTTGATATAAAATCTACTCTTGACCCAGGAAATGTTGAAGCAACAATCGTACTTAAAAGAGATAAGATAAGAAGTTATGATATAAGCCCTTCTGTTATTGGTCAAACATTAAATTATGCTGTTTTAGGCGGAGACAGAGCAGATACTGTAACAGTTAAAACAGGAACAGAAGAGTTAGATGTAATGGTAAGACTTCCTAAAGAGAAAAGAAATGATGTTGAACTTTTGAAAAATATAAATATAAAAATCGATTCGGGAAAATTTATAAAATTATCAGATGTTGCTGATATTGTTATGGCAGAGGGAGCTTCTGAAATAAACAAATTGGATAGAATATACAGTGTTACTATATCAGCTAATGATGGAGGAGTAGGACTTCAAGTTATTCAGGACAAATTTATTGAAGCATATAATGAAGTAGACCCTCCAAAAAGTGTAAGATACAGATGGGGTGGAGATTCTGAAAATATGAGTGACGCCTCAGAACAGCTTGGACTGGCTCTGGGAATTGCAGTCTTTTTAATCTATGCTCTTCTTGCAGCACAGTTTGAACACTTTGTACTTCCAATTATAATAATCGGTTCAATTCCGTTAGCGTTGATAGGTGTTTTATGGGGACTTGTTATTATGAATCAGGCTGTAAATATTATGGTAATGATTGGAATTATTCTGTTGGCAGGTATCGTTGTTAACAATGCCATTGTACTTATAGACTTTATTAAAATGACAAGAGAAAGAGGATCAGAAAGACAAGAGGCAATTATAGAATCATGCAGAACAAGATTAAGACCAATTCTTATGACAACTATGACAACAGTTCTTGGAATGCTGCCATTATCATTAGGAATAGGAGAAGGAGCTGAGGTTTACAGAGGAATGGCTATCACAGTTATGTGGGGACTTTCTGTTTCAACTCTTCTTACATTGATTGTTATTCCTATATTGTATACTCTTATAGAAGATATGATAGACAGTATTATCAAATTTTTGAAAAATATATATAATCGTGTTTTGAATTTACTGCCAGAATCATTAAAAAATAAGATAAATAAAAATTAAAAAGGAGCTGAGTAAAATGTCAGATAAAAGTCACAGTTATAAAATGATTTTAGTAAATATAAACGAATCTCAAAAAAGCAGACTTGAAAATTTCTTTGAAGAAATAAGATTTTATTATTATACAGTACAGAAGAAAATAGAAAGCGTGTGGGATGTAAAAATAAAACATAAAAATTCTCTTACATGGCCGGGAACAGATTGTACATTCATTTTAAGTGTTCCTGAAAAACATTTGGATAAGATGCTGAGATATTTAAAAACTTTCAGAATGTCTCTTCCTCATGGAATAATTATGACTGCAGGAATTATTCCTATGGACAGGGTTATTATAGATTTTCTTAATGAAGATATTGTACCTGATGAGGTTCTTTTAGAAAAACTTAAGAAAAAACATAAAAAATAGTTTTAGCTCCCTATGAACTGTACCTGAAATTTCAGAAAGTTTAGGGTTTTAGGTATAGTCTTTTTTATACAAGGTAAAAAAATATAGCTGCTGGGTTTTTATTCAGCAGCTATATTATATTATTTTATAAATTCATTTGTTACATCTTTTACGAAAAATCCCGGATATTTTTCATTAACAAATTTTTCTCCGTAAGTTTGTGTTTCTCTGATAAATCTTTCTACAAGTTCATAGTTTCCAAGTTGTTTTATAGCTGTTTCAACTATAAGAAGTTTCTTTATATCTGCTTTTTTATTGTTTCTCCATTAAATTCAAATTCATCTTTTGCAGAAAATGGAGCTGATACCTTCTCTATCACTTCTTCTTTGTTTCCAAAATTTAACCAGTTTTTCACCTCATTATTATTTTTCATTTCAATAAAAGCGCTGTAATACATATTTCCCTCCATTTTGCAGTTATTTATTCTTTACTAATATGAGTATATATTTTTTGTTTTCACTTGTCAACACTATATAAAAATCTGAGATAAAATTCTCGATTTTAAAAATATCTGCGTAGTTTATGCAGCGAGTTCATCGTAAAAAACGATATGTCTGAACGAAGTGAGTTTATCGTTTTTAGATGAATGAGCAATATAAACAGCTGATATTTTTTCTAAGAGAATTTTATCTCAGATTTAAATTTATTGTATATTAGTATGAATTATCGTTTACAGGTGCTCCTGCTTTTGCAATTTTAACAAGTCTGCTTGTTCCAAGTCTGTCTGCTCCAAGTTCCATAAACTTTTCTGCGTCATCAAAAGATGAAATTCCTCCGGCAGCTTTTATTTTAACATTTGCTCCAACATGTTTTTTCATAAGAGCCACATCATCAAATGTTGCTCCTCCAGTAGAAAATCCTGTGGAAGTTTTAATATATTCTGCTCCTGAATTAGTTACAATTTCACACATTTTTATTTTTTCTTCTTCAGTTAAAAGGCAAGTTTCAATTATTACTTTTAAAATTTTTCCATTGCATGCCTCATGGATTTTTCTTATATCCTCTTCAACTAAATCATATTTTTTATCTCTTAAAAGCCCCATATTGATAACCATATCAATTTCGTCAGCTCCATTTGCTATTGCATCTTTAGTTTCAAAAACTTTAACAGCAGTAGTGCTGTACCCGTTAGGGAAACCTATTACTGTACATATAGCAAGTTTATCTCCAACATATTCCTTAGCTTGTTTTACATAAGATGCAGGAATACATGCTGATGCTGTTTTATATTTCACTGCATCATCTAAAATCTCTTTTATTTCTGCCCATGTTGCAGTCTGTCCTAAAAGTGTGTGGTCAACAGCTGCAAATATTTTTTCTCTATTCATTTTAATCTCCTTCTAACTTTCAACTAAATTAATTTTTCAAGAATAGAAGTTCCTATTGTGTTTTCAGGCATTTTTACTTCAAAGTTGTCTGCAATAGTTGCTCCTATCACTGCAAAAGTAGAGGCTCTTTCAAGCTGCCCATTTCCTTCCATTGAAGGTGAATAAGCTATAAAAGGAACTCTTTCTCTTGTGTGGTCTGTTCCTGTATATGTAGGATCATTCCCATGGTCTGCTGTTATTATTAAAAGATCGTCTTCTTTTAATTTTTCTAAAAATTCTCCAAGTTTCACATCAAATTTTTCTAACTCTTCAGCATAACCTTTTGGATCTCTTCTGTGTCCCCAAAGAGCATCAAAATCAACAAGGTTTACATAGCAAAGCCCTGTAAAATCTTTGTCTGCTATCTCTATTGTCTGTTCCATTCCGTGAACAGAACTTTTTGATTTATATGCTTCTGTTATTCCCTCTGTATCAAAAATATCATTTATTTTTCCAACAGATATTACATCAAAATTATTTTCTTTTAAAGCATCAAGAGCTGTTCTTCCATATGGCTTTAAGGCATAGTCATGACGGTTGCTTGTACGTTTAAACTCTCCTTTTTTTCTTCCAACATATGGTCTTGCTATAATTCTTCCAACTTTCCATTCATCTTTCATTGTAAGCTCTCTTGCAATTTCACAGCATCTGTACAGCTCTTCAAGTCCGAAAGTTTCTTCGTTCCCACATATCTGAAGTACAGAATCTGCTGAAGTATACACAATCATATTTCCTGTTGCAATCTCTTCCTCTGCAAGTTCATCAAGAATTTCTGTTCCGCTGGCACTTTTGTTTCCTATAACTTTATGTCCTGTTCTTTTTTCAAGCTCTTCTATAAGCTCTTTTGGAAAACCTGTATCAGTAAATGTCTGAAAAGGTTTGTCTATGTTAAGCCCCATCATTTCCCAGTGACCTGTCATAGTATCTTTTCCCACACTTGTTTCATTCATTTCCATAAAATATCCTAAAGGCTTTTCAACAGAAGGAACATTTTTCATAGGATGGAGATTTGCCATTCCAAGTTTCTGTAAGTTTGGAATATTAAATTTCTCTACTGACTGAGATATATGTCCAAGTGTATCAACACCAATATCTCCAAATTTTTCAGAATCATCCATTGCTCCAATTCCAAGTGAATCTACAACTATCGTAAATATTCTTTTATATTTTTTCATTACTGTACCTCGATTTTTTTTAATTAACAGAATGTTTCAAGAGCTATTTTCATCATGTTGATAAAAGCTGTCTGTCTCTCTTCCGGTGTTGCTTTCTTTTCTGATGTGAAAGTGTCAGATATTGTTAAAAGACATGCTGCTTTTTTCCCTAAAACTTTTGCATTGTGGAAAAGAGCAAAGCTTTCCATCTCTACACAAGTGCAGCCGTGTTTTGCACTTATTTCTTTATATCCGTCAACATTGCTTTCAGTATAGAAAACATCACTTGAATGAATTCTGTCCACATGAAGAGGGATATTAAGTTTTTCAGCTGTTTCAATTATTTTCTTGTTAAGCTCTTCATCAGGATAAGTTACATCTTTATCATATCCGTTTTGAGTTTTTGCAAATGATGATTCACTCCAAGCACTTTCAGCCAATACAACATCAAAAAGATCTAATTTATCAACATAAGCTCCTGCTGAACCAACACGAACTATGTTTTCAACTCCATATTGAGTGTAAAGTTCATATGAATAAATTCCTATTGAAGGCATTCCCATTCCAGATGCCATTACTGTTATCTCTTTTCCTTTATATTCACCTGTAAAAGCAAGCATATTTCTTACTGAGTTTACAAGTCTTACATTTGTAAGAAATGTATCAGCTATAAATTTTGCTCTTAAAGGATCTCCCGGCATTAATACGTTTTTTGCTATTTCTCCTGCTTTAGCTTGATTATGTGGTGTTGGCATAATTTTTTACCTCCTCATATTATAAATCGTCGCTTGTAAATGCCATTGGCATTAATTCAACTATATTTGTTACAAGAACTTTTTCTCCTGTTCCAAGAACGATAGGAGTATCTTTTTTTAATAACTCAACTAAAACCTGTCTGCATGCTCCGCATGGAGTGATTAAAGTATTTCCCTGTCCTACTATTGCCATAGATTCAATATCATCTTGACGGTATCCTAAAGAGAATACATGGAAAAGTGCACTTCTTTCTGCACAGTTAGTAAGTCCGTAAGAGGCGTTTTCTATATTTGCTCCCATATGATATTTTCCGTCTTTAGTTTTTACACATGCTCCAACATGAAAATTTGAATATGGAGCGTAGGCATTATCCATAGCCTCATAAGCTTTTTTTAATAACTCATTATATTTTTCCATTTAATTTTTCTCCTTTTAAATATTAGAACATTGTAATTAATCCAACTATCATTGCACTAAGAACACTTACAACAAATCCTCCAATCATTGCTTTAAAAACAAGTCTTGAAAGAACTCCTCTCTTTTCTGGGCAAAGAGCTGCGATTCCTGCAATACATATTCCCATACTTGAAATATTTGCAAAACCTGCAAGAGAGATTGAAAGTATAAGAGCTGTTCTGTATTCAAGATTTTGAATTACAAGTCCAAGCTGCTGAAATGCAACAAATTCGTTTAATACAAGTTTGCTTCCTAAAAGCTGTCCTGCAAGAAGAACATCTTCTCCTGAAAGCCCCATGATAAATCCTAAAGGTGAAAATACATATGAGAATATTTTTTCCAAGCTTAAACTTTCCATTCCCACAAGTCCGCCTGCTGCTCCAAGCATTCCGTTTACAAGAGCAACAAGTCCGATTATAGCAATCAGAGATCCACCTATTGCCATTGCAGAGTTCATACCGTTCATAGCTCCCTCTGTAACAGCACCGATAAGGTTTTCATTTCCGCCTTTGTTATCCATGCTTACTTCTTCTATATCTTTTGCCATTTCTATTTCAGGGTAAATTATTTTAGAAATTGCTATACTTCCCATTGGAACAAGTGTACTTGCAATAAGAAGATATTCCATTGGTATTCCAAGAGCAACATATCCTCCGATTATTGTTGCAGACATACTTCCCATTCCTGAAACAAGAACAACCATGATTTCACTTTCTGTCATCATTCCAAGATATTTACTTATTAAGATAGGGCTTTCAGTCTGTCCAAGGAACATATTTGCAACAGCAACGAAACTTTCAACCTGTGAAGTTCCAAGAACTTTCCCAACACCTTTTCCAATAACTTTTACTATGAATCCTAAAATTCCAAGATAGTATAAAGCACCTACAAGTGAAGAAAGGAATACTATGTTTCCAAGAACCTGAGTTGCAAAGATAAATCCTGTTGGAGCTCCTGCAAAACCAAGGCTTCCAAACACAAATGATATTCCGTCTTTACCATAATCCAAAACTCTTGTTACTACATCTGAAACTTTTGATACTACCAATTTTCCTAAAGGGAATTTTACAAGTAAAAAAGCGATAACAAACTGTACTGCAACTGCTTTTATTATTATTTCTTTTTTAACTGCTTTTCTGTCTTTAGATATAAGAAACATTGCTGCAAGTATTATTACTATTCCTACAATATTTATAATAGCTCTCATATATTTTTATCTCTCCTATAATGGTCTTGGAATTATTTTCCAGATTCTTTGTCTGCTTTAATTAAATTACGAATTGCCTCAACTGTTACTTTGATTGCTGCTTCTGTGTCATGGATAACAGGATTTTCAAGTCCAAGTTTTTCTCTCTCTTGGTTTGCCACTACTAAGAAAGATGATCCGACACGAACATTTAAATAACTTCCTACGATGAATAAAGCTGCTGATTCCATTTCAGATGCTTTACATCCCATTCTTTTCCAAGCTTCCCATTTGCTTTCAAGCTCATAGCTTACTGGTTTTGTTGAAGGTTCGTGCTGTCCGTAGAAAGCATCTTTACATTGAACAACTCCAACATGGTAAGTTTCATTTAAAGATTTTGCTGCTTTTATAAGAGCGTTTGTGATGTCTAAGTCTGCAACTGCAGGAAATTCTATTGGAGCATATTCTTTGCTTGTACCTTCCATACGGATAGCACCTGTTGCAATTACTATATCTCCACCCATTATTTCTGTCTGCATTCCTCCGCAAGTTCCTACTCTTAAGAATGTATCTGCACCACATCTAACAAGTTCTTCAAGAGCGATAGATGCAGAAGGTCCTCCGATTCCTGTAGAAGTAACGCTTACTTTTACTCCATCTAAATATCCTGTATAAGTAACATATTCTCTGCTGTCTGCTACTAATTCTGCATTTTCAAAATGTCTTGCTATTTTTTCGCAACGTTTAGGGTCTCCGGGTAAAATAACATATTTACCTACCTCTCCCTGTCTTAATCCAATGTGATATTGTAAACCTTCTTCTGCATATTTCATATTCTATTCCTCCATATTTTTTATTTAGATGTCTAAGTAATTTCATATTGTCTAATAAGTTGTCTATAAAAGTATGTTATCATGCAGAGTGTTTTAATGTCAATCGTTTTTTGAAAAATCTTAACAGTTTTTTATGTTTTTTTATTTTCTGTTAACTATAATATGCCCGTATTCCACAGGAATATAGTGTTTGTTGTAGACAACAGGATTTTTGCTCTTAGTGTATACAGCTTCTCCCAAAAGATAAAATTTCTGCTTTTTTGAAAGATTGTATTTCATTGCTGAAAAATTTCCTGCCTCTGAAAAAGTAAGCTGTATAGATGAGTTTTTCGCATCTTTATACAATGTTTTTTCCAAAAATTCAAGAAGCTGATTTTTATCTGCCAAATCTATATTTTCTTCGGCTATTGTTTCAATAGGTATTATTGAAAGGGTATATGCCATTCCTTTTCCCTCTGATTTATACCATCTGTCTACAAAAACAACTGCCGGAGATTTTCTTTTTAATACCTTAGTTGTATAATCTGTTGAAGGTTCAATGCTGAACTCTATCTCTACTTCGTCGATTTTTTCTGTAAGTCCAAGATAAACAGGGTGGCTTAAAATTTCCATTCCCTTTTCTTTTTTTACATCAGACTTTATTATAAAATTTCCTTTTCCGTGAATATTTCTTACAATTCCATCTTCCTGCAAAAGAGACAAAGCCTGTCTTAATGTCATACGGCTGACTCCCATTATTTTTGCCAGTTCAGGTTCAGAGGGAAGTCTTTCTTCTTGCGAAAATTCTCCCTCTTTTATCATCTCATATAATTTATCGTAAATTGCTACGCATCTTGGAATTTTTTTATTTCCGTTCACAACTTGTCTATTTTTCTCTTCCATAATCCCTATTCCTTTTCACTAATTTTATATTATAATTTATTATATAACAATTAGACAACTTTTTTCAACAGGAAATGTTTTATAAAAATATTCTTTGCCTGTTTATGTATGAATGAGCTTGTTTTTAGACAAGTCTTTATCGTTGAATATTTTTCACACCTATGATATATTTTAATAAGAGTATATCAACGAGTATATTAATAAAACTAAGAATAAAATTTTTTTCGTAAAAAATTTTATTCTTAGTTTAAATAGTTATTATTTTGGAGGTTATTTATGGATTATCAGGAAAATAAAATGGGAACTCATAAAATAATGCCCCTGCTTTTGAGCATGTCTATTCCTCCTACAATATCAATGATGACAAGTGCCCTTTATAATATTGTAGATTCTATTTTCGTAGCCCGTCTTGGAACAGATGCCCTTGCAGCAGTATCTTTGGCTTTTCCAATTCAGATATTTATTATTGCTGTGGCAATAGGTTCAGGTGTAGGAGTAAACTCATATATTTCAAGAAAACTTGGTGAAAAAAACTTTGCTGAGGCTGACAGTGCAGCAGAACATGGAATTGTTCTTTCTGTAATACATTTTCTTATTCTTTTTGTTTTAGGATTCCTGTTTATAAAGCCATTTTTCAGAATGTTTACTGAAAATCAGGAAATCTTAAGCATGGGCTGCAGTTATGCCTATATTGTAACTTTTTTCAGTCTTGGAATTATTATGCAGATTGGAATAGAAAAAACTCTTCAGGCAACAGGAAATACTTTGACGCCTATGTTTTTACAGATAATCGGAGCAGGAACAAATATCATTCTTGACCCTATTATGATTTACGGGTATTTTGGATTTCCTCCTATGGGAGTTACAGGTGCTGCCATTGCAACAATATGCGGACAATTTGCAGCTCTTTTCTGTTCTCTTTATGTTTTGTATTTCAGAAAACAGGCTGTAAAAATTCAAATGAAAAAATTTAAATGGAACAGTAAAACTGTAAAACAGATATATAGTGTAGGTATTCCATGTTTCTTTATTATTTCAATAGGCTCTTTTCTTGTAATGGGAATTAATTTTATTCTTACGGGAATTTCTGCAATAGCTGTTTCTCTGTTTGGAATATATTATAAGCTGCAGACTTTTGTATATATGCCCACAAGCGGAATTACACAGGGAGCTATGCCTATTATGGGATATAACTATGGTGCAGGAAACAGAAAAAGACTTCTTGAAACACTTAATTATTCAATGATTATCTGTGCTGCAATTAACCTTGCAGGAACTTTTATTTTCTGGGTTTTCCCAAGAGAAATTCTTCTTCTTTTCAAAGCTTCAGATGAGATGATGACGTTGGGGATAAGTGCCCTGAAAATTATAAGCATAAGTTTTATATTTGGAAGTATCTGCTTTATATTCGCCTGTTTTCTCCAGGCTATTGGAAAAGGAATGGCGTCACTTGTAATTACCCTGTTAAGACAGCTGATTATAATTCTTCCTGCTGCCTTTGTTATGGGAAAACTTTGGGGATTGAATGGAGTATGGGCATCTTTCATAGCTGCAGAATTTTTAACATGTATATTTTCATTAATAATTTTTAAATACTATTCTAAAAAAGATAATATTCTTCAAAAATGAAATAAAATTATTTTATCGGCAGTAACAAAATAAACAAATCATAGTATTTTGGGATAAAATTTAGTATAATTTAGATAGTAAAAAAGGTTTTACATACTTAGGTTTTGTTTTAAAAACAAAGGGGTTATTATGAAGTTAATTATTGTAACAGGTCTTAGCGGAGCCGGAAAAACTACTGCATTAAAGGCACTGGAGGATTCCGGTTATTTTACAATGGATAATGTTTTGTGTCAGATAGCTATTTTTCTTATGCAGAACCTTGAAAAAGGAGAGAATAAACTTAATATTGACAGACTGGCACTTGGAATAGATAACCGTGCTATATCTTCTCCCAAAGAGTTTATGCTCCTTTTAAACTGTCTTGAAAGTTTGAAAGTTGATTATAAAATTATATTCCTTGATTCTTCTGATGATGTTATCTTAAATAGATATAATCTTACAAGAAGAAGACATCCGTTTGCTGCTCCAACTCTTCTTGAGAGTATAAGAAGAGAAAGAGAGACAATGAGCATGGTTCTTGAAAGATCAACTGTTGTTATAGACACAAGTGAGTATTCAAATAAGATGCTTTCAAACAGAATAAAAGAACTGGCAGAGGGAAAGAAAAAAGAGGCTATAAATATTCATGTGCAGTCTTTTGGATTTAAATATGGTGTTCCTTTGGATATTGACCTTATGTTTGATGTAAGAGTTCTGCCAAATCCATACTATGTGGAAGAACTGAAACTGAAAACAGGAAATGATGACGAAGTATATGATTATGTTATGAGTTTCCCAGAGTCAGAAGAACTTTACAGAAAAATGGTTGATATGATAAAGTATATGGTTCCTCTTTATATAAAAGACGGAAAACAGCATCTTTCAATAGGAATAGGATGCAGCGGAGGACAGCACAGATCAGTTGCCTTTGTTAACAGAATAGCAGAAGAGCTGTCACATTTACACAGTGTTGATGTTTATATCAGCCATAGAGAAGGAGAGCGACATCACTGGACATAAAAAAATATAATATTCCCGAACTTCCGGGAGTATATTTAATGAAAAAAAACAATAAAGTAATATATGTGGGAAAGGCGAAAAACCTTAAAAAAAGAGTGTATTCATATTTCAACAGAGAACATGAAGATGAAAAAACTATAAATCTTGTAAAAAATATTCAGGATATAGAAACTATTGTGTGCAACAGCGAGGTAGATGCTTTTGTTTTGGAAAATAACCTTATAAAAAAATATTCTCCAAAATATAATATTCTGCTGAAAGATGAAAAGACATACCCGTATATAAAATTTTCAAAAGAAAAATTTCCAAAAATAAGTATAATAAGAACTACAAGGGCACTTAATCCCAAGCAGGGAGATTATTTCGGACCATATCCCCAAGGAGCATGGCAGCTTTTAAAAACTCTTATTAAGATTTTTAAAATAAGGGACTGCAGCAAAGATATGAACAAAGAGGCTGCAAGACCATGCCTTAAATATCATATGGGAATGTGTCCCGGGCCATGTAAGTTTAAAGATATAGAAACAAGTTACAAAGAAAATGTAGACAATGCTGTAAAGGTTTTAAAGGGACAGGGACAGTCTATAATAAAAGAACTTCAGCAGAAGATGAAAGAGGCTTCTGAAAATATGGAGTTTGAAAAAGCTATAACTTACAGAGAGCAGAAAAACGAAATAGAGAGAACTATAAATAATCAGGTTACAGAATATGGACGGGATATAGATGAAGATATTTTTACTTATGTGCAGGACGGGAATATTATTTTTGTCTGTGTTCTTAATATGAGAGAGGGAAAAATTCTTGGAAAGATATCTTTTAATTTTTCCATTGAAGAAAAAGTTTCAAACAACATATTTGAAAATATAGTAAGCTCTTTTTATTCAAAACATCCTATACCGAAAAATATTATTTTTCAACCTGAATACATTGAAGAAAAAGAGATTATTGAAGAATGGCTTAAAATAAAAAGCGGAAAAAGTGTGTCAGTCCATTTTCCAAAAATCAGCGGAAGAAGAGATGAACTGCTTAATATGGCTCTTTTAAATCTTGAAAGAGATGTAATAAACTATTATGATAAAAAATCTGTTCTTGAATCAGGAATGGCAAAGCTTTATAAAGCTCTTGAGCTTAAAAATTTCCCAAGAGTTATAGAATGTTTTGATATATCAAATATTCAGGGAAAAGATGCTGTTGCCTCAATGACTGTGTCTGTTGAAGGAAAAGCATCTCCAAAAGATTACAGAAAATTTAAAATAAGATGTAAAGATACGCCTGATGATTTTGAAATGATGAGAGAGGTTATAACAAGAAGATATGGAAAGCTTGAGCCTAAAGATTTTCCAGATGCAATTCTTATAGACGGAGGAATCGGGCAGATTAATGCAGCAGGAGAGATACTTGAAAAGCTTGGAAAAAATAATATTGCCGATCTTTTGAGTATTGCAGAACGGGAAGAACTTATTTATAAATATGGAAACAATGAGCCTTATGCCTTTTCACATTCAGAAGAGGGACTAAAAATTCTTATAAGAGTGAGAGACGAGGCACACAGATTTGGTATAACATATCACAGAAAACTGAGAAGCAAAAGAGTTATAAGCAGTGAACTTGACAAAATAAAAGGAATAGGAGAGGTAAGACGTGAGAAACTTCTTAAACATTTCGGTTCTGTGAAGAAAATAAAAGAAGCATCACTTGATGACTTAAAACTTATACTTCCGGAAAAGACAGCGGTTCTTTTGTTGGAAACATTAAACAAGGGGGAATGATGAAAAAACTTTTTTATTTTTTAATATGCCTTATTCTTTTTGCAGGATGCGACAATGTTGTTCTTAGAAAAGATAAAAGCGAAAGAGTTACTTTTAATGCAGAAATACCTCATGGGAAATATACTCTATATATGTATGAACTAAGTTATCCTGAAAAACAGGAAGAGAAACTTATGTTCCTTTCAAAATTTGAAAACTTCCTTGTGAACAGAACAGAGGGAATTGAAAGAGATGTTACTTTTATTCTGCCTAAAGCATTATATGATGATGTTAATGCTGTGCTGAATGATGAGGGAATCGGAATAGAAAGAGCATTTTTTAAGTCAGCATCATTTATTGATGAAAATGATAAAAAAATTATAGACAGAGAGACAGGATTTGTAAAAACTCCGTCAAATGGAGGAGAGATACAAAAATATCTTAACAGACAGTATTACTACATTCTTTCTCTTGCAGGAAAACAAAATGAATATAAAGAGAATTTTTTCTATACAGAATATGATAAAAGAGTTATAACTTCTGAATATTTAAAAGAAAGAGAAAATCTTAAAAAAGTGTTTGCAGAAAAGAAAAAAGATTTTGTTGTAAAAGCAGAAAATGTTCAGGAACTTGAAAACTATAAAAATGATATGGTTTATCTTGTAAATTCAGATGAAAAATTTGAAAAAAATGCAGCGGAAGGTTCTGTTTCTTTAGAATCACCTGTGCTTATTGTTAACAGCAATAAATATCAGGGATATACTGTTAATGGAAACAGCGTTGTTTTCTTTAACGGAAAAGGAGAGGAGAAACTGGACTATTTCAGAAGATATGATTTTGCAACAGATATAAGAAAAATAGACAACTTCAACTATTCAAACTTTGTTGTTGATGAAGATCAGATTGAAATATCTGTTCTCCTTGGAAGAAAAAAATATATTCCTAAAAGACCTTTAAGTGCATAAAATATTCGGAGGATATAAATGGTAATTTATATAACTGTCCTGAGTTTAATCGGGATATTTATTCTGATTTTCAGAAAACAGGAAAAAGAGCATATTAATACTATGGAGAAAATTTTAAAAAATTTAAAAGAGAAAAAACTTTATGATAAAATTCCTCCTGAATTAAAAGAGCAGTATATTGAAACTCTGCATAAAATTATAAAGCAGGATTTAGAGCTGGATAACTCTATTGACGGGCTTAGAGAATACAGAAAAGAGCTTGAAGTTACATACAATGCACTTGTTGATAAATCTAAAAAACTGGAATACAGTAATCAGGTTCTTGAAACAAGGGTAACAAACCTTTCAAATATAAACTCACTGTCAAGAACAGTTCTTTCGATAGTTGAGCTTGACCATATTATAAATATAATTCTTGATGCTTATTTTGTCCTTACAGGTGCGAAAAAAGTTTCTCTTTACCTTTGGGAAGAGGGAAATCTTATCAATAAGCAGGTAAGAGGAAATGTAAGTTTTAGAGGAGAGGTTTCATATCCTGTTGAGATACTTCAAAAATTTACTTATCAGGATTATAAAAGAGTGTATGAGGAGCTAAAAAAAGGTTTTCATATTGCAGAAGATGAAATTATAGTTGCGTCACCTCTTCTTGTAAAAGGAAAAGAACTTGGAGTTATTTTTATAATTGAAGATAAAAATAAGTTTATAGGAAATGACGAAGAAACAATTTCGGCACTTACAATTCAGGTTGCCATAGCAATCAATAATGCAAAAATATACGCAGATTTGAGAGTAAAAGAGAGAATTTCTCAGGAACTTGAAGTTGCCTCAAGAATTCAGAAAACAATTCTTCCTAAAAATATCAATGATATTTTCGGGCTGCATATAGCAAACTATTTTGAACCTGCAAAAGAAGTTGGTGGAGATTATTATGATTATACTGTAAAAGATGATGAAAACCTTTCAATCACTATTGCAGACGTAAGCGGAAAAGGAGTTCCTGCAGCTTTTCTTATGGCATTGGGACGTTCTATCCTTAAGACTCTTGAAAGACAAAAACAGAGTCCTGCTGACAATCTGATTAATCTTAACCAGATTATATATCCTGATATTACAGAGGATATGTTTATCACAATGCTGCACAGCAACTTTAACTATAAAACAAAAGTTCTGACTTATTCAAACGCAGGACACAATCCTTTAATAGTTTACAGAGCAGATTCTGATAAAATAGAACTTCATTTTGTAAAAGGTGTGGCAATAGGATTTATGCCGGGATATAAATATAAACAGGGAGAAATCAAGCTTGGAAAAGGGGATATAGTTCTTTACTATACAGATGGAATTACAGAGGCTGAAAACCCTAACAAAGAGCTTTTTGGAATTGAAAGACTTAAAAAAGTTATATATGACAACAGATATAATGATGTGGACACAATAAAAGAAAATATTTTAAATGAAATAAATATTTTCAGAAGAGATTATCCGCAGGTAGACGATTTAACATTGGTTGTTATTAAAAACAACGAATAGGAAACAGCAGACAGAAAAGATAGGAGAAATATGGAAACTAAAAAATGTGCTAATGTTGGAGGGCAGGCTGTCATTGAAGGTGTAATGATGAGAAACGGTTCTCTCCTTGCAACAGCAGTAAGAAAACCAAATGGAGATATAGTATATAAGAAAACTGTATTTTCAGACAAAAGAACAAAATTTACAAAAATTCCATTTATAAGAGGAGGAGTTGTTTTATTTGATTCTCTTGTAATGGGGATAAAAGAACTTACATTTTCAGCAAACCAAAGCGAAGAAAATGAAGAGGAACAACTGTCAAATAAAGAGGCTGTGTTCACCACAGTAATATCTCTGGCACTTGGAATAGGGCTTTTTATGGTTCTTCCCTCTGTGCTTAGCAGCTTTATTTTTAAAACGAACAGATTACAGGCTAATTTTATGGAAGCTCTGCTGAGATTGGTTTTCTTCCTTATATATATATGGGGAATATCTTTTTCAAAAGATGTAAAAAGAGTTTTCCAATATCATGGAGCAGAGCATAAAACAATATTTGCTTATGAAAACGGAGAAGAGCTTAATGCAGACAATGCAGCAAAATATACAACTCTTCACCCAAGATGCGGAACAAGTTTTCTTTTAATTGTTATGCTTACAGCAATTATTGTTTTCAGTGCTATAGATTTTATTCTTCCCGTACCTCAGACTTTTCTGGGAAGAATAGGGCTTAAGATAGTTCTTCGTATCGGGCTTATGCCTCTTATTGCAGGGATATCTTATGAACTTCAAAGATATTCAAGCAATCATCTTGATAAATTGTGGGTAAGAATGCTTGCTTATCCAGGGCTTTCATTGCAGAAAATTACAACAAAAGAACCTGACAAAAGCCAGCTTGAAGTGGCTGTTGTTGCTATGAAAGCTGCTCTTGGGATGCCTGTTGACAATGCAACAGAGGTATATAAATAATGAAAAAGAAAGTTTATTCAATAGAGATAAATGAAACAGGAAAATTTATAGAGCGTCCAAACAGATTTATATGTGAGGCAGAACTTTCTGACGGAAGAAAAGTTACAGCACATGTGCATGATTCAGGAAGAATAAAAGAACTTCTTTATAAAGGAAACACGGTTTCTTTAAGAAAAGCAAAGGATATTTCTAAAAGAAAAACAGAGTGGGATTTGATTTCTGCCAAAGCAGAGGATGGAGAGGATATTCTTCTTAATTCATCTTTTCACAGATATATTTCTGAAAATATTTTAAATGATGAAGAGATTTCTCCTTTGGGGAAAGCTGATTTTGTAAAGGCAGAAGTAAAATACGGGCACAGCCGTTTAGATTATCTTGTTGAAAAAGATAATAAGAAAATATGGATAGAGGTTAAAGGTGTATCTCTTTCTGTTGATAAACATGCAGTCTTTCCTGATGCTCCAAGTGTGAGAGCGTGCAAGCATCTTGAAACTCTTATTGAGCTTAAAGAAAAAGGGGACAGAGCAGGAGTTCTTCTTTTGATTTTCAGAGATTCTGAGGATTTTTCTCCAAACTGGGAGACAGATCCTGAGTTTTCAAAACTATTTTATACAGCTATTGAAAAAGGTGTTGAAATTTATCCTGTTCAGTTAAGACTAGAAGAGGGAAATATATATTTTACAGATAAAAAAATAAAAATAGCAGGTATATAAAAAAGGTTCTTTGTTAATAGAATAATCTTGAGACAAATAAATTTTTCACTTTAACAGGAAAATTTATTTGTCTTTCTTTTTTGGCAAAAAATTAAAAAAATGGTGTCAGTACATTTGTACCAACACCAAAATTATACAGCTTATTTTTTGATTATCTTGAGTAGTTAGGAGCTTCTTTTGTTATTTGAATATCATGTGGGTGGCTTTCTTTTAATCCTGCCCCAGTGATTTTAACAAATTTTCCATTTAATTGAAGATCTCTTATTGTTGGAGTTCCGCAGTATCCCATACCTGCTCTGATTCCTCCGCAAAGTTGGAATATAACGTCTTTTAAATCTCCTCTGTAAGCTATTCTTCCTTCAATTCCTTCAGGAACTAATTTCTTAGCATCGTTTTGGAAATATCTGTCTTTTGATCCTCTCTTCATTGCTGCAAGAGATCCCATTCCAACATAAACTTTGTATCTTCTTCCTTCGTATATAACTTCTTCTCCAGGAGCTTCTTTTGTTCCTGCAAGAACTCCTCCAAGCATTACACAGTCTGCACCGCATGCAAGAGCTTTAACTATATCTCCAGAAAGTTTGATTCCTCCGTCAGCAATAACTCCGATTCCTCTGTCTTTACATACTTGGTAAACATCATTTACAGCTGTTAATTGAGGAACTCCAACCCCTGCAACAACCCTTGTTGTACAAATAGAACCAGGTCCGATTCCAACTTTAACTGCATCTACACCAGCCTCAATAAGAGCAAGTGCTGCTTCTGCTGTAACAATATTTCCCGCTACAAGTTCAATATCAGGGAAAGCATCTCTGATTTCTTTTACTCTTTTAATAACACCTGCTGAGTGTCCGTGAGCTGAGTCAACAGTAATTATATCTGCTCCTGCTTTTACTAAAGCTGCAACTCTTTCTAATGTGTCGTTTCCAACACCAACTGCTGCTCCTACTCTTAATCTTCCATGCTCATCTTTGCAGGCATTTGGATATTCAACAATTTTGTCAATATCTTTTATTGTGATTAATCCTTTTAAGTATCCTTTTTCGTCAACTATTGGAAGTTTTTCGATTCTGTTAGAAATTAAGATTTCTTTTGCCTCATCTAAGCTTGTTCCAACTGGAGCTGTGATAAGATTTTCTTTTGTCATTACATCTACAACTGGAGTTTCATAGTCTTTTCTGTATTTTAGGTCTCTGTTTGTTATGATTCCGATAAGTTTTCCATCTTCTTCAATAACAGGAAGTCCTGATATTTTATATTGTCCCATTAAGTCATCAGCATCTGCTAATGTGCAGTCTTTTGTTAATGTAATAGGATCTTTTATCATTCCGCTTTCGTTTCTCTTTACTTTGTCTACTTCTTTAGCTTGCTCTTCTATTGTCATATTTTTATGGATAAATCCTAATCCACCTTGTCTTGCAAGAGCTATTGCAAGGTCAGCCTCTGTAACAGTATCCATAGCAGCACTTAAAATAGGTACATTTAAAGTTATTTTTTTAGTTAATTGTGTCTTAAGCTGAATGTCTTGAGGTAATACATGAGATTCTGCAGGTATTAACAGTACGTCATCAAAAGTAATTGCTTCTTTAACGATTTTTCCGTTCATTGTATCCATTTTTTCTATACTCCTTTTATAAATATTTATTTTTTAATTTTTTGTTTTTATAGGTATGAAAGATATTATACCACATCTTTCGCACCTATGTCATGTCTAAAAAATAATTTTTTGCATTTTATTTTTTCAACATCATAGTATGCTTTTTTCTTAGCTTCAGCAAGAGTATCTCCCTCTGCCACAACGATTAATACTCTTCCTCCGTTAGTGTAAAGTTTACCCTCTTTTTCTTTAGTTCCCATGTGGAAAATATGAGATTCCATATCTTCATCTATAAAAATTTCTTCATTAGGAGTAGAAGAAGCCGGATATCCTTCAGATGCAAGAACAACACCTACTGTTGTCTTGTCGCTCCATTGAACTTCAGTTTCTTTTCCATCCATTATATCTAAGATAAGCTGAACTAAATCGCTTTCCATTCTTGGAAGTATAACTTCTGCCTCAGGGTCTCCAAATCTTGCGTTAAACTCGATAGTTTTTACTCCCTCTTTAGTATCCATAATTCCTGCAAAAATAAATCCTGTGAAAGGAAGCCCCTCTTTTTTAAGTCCTTCAAGTGTAGGTCTTATAATTTCATTAACACTTGCATCTATTATCTCTTTTGTAACTCTTCTTACTGGAGAATATACTCCCATTCCTCCTGTGTTTGGTCCTTTGTCACCATCAAAAACTCTTTTGTGGTCCTGTCCTACTTCAAGAGGGATTACTTTATCTTCATGTGCAAGAGCTATTAAAGAAAATTCAAATCCATCTAAATATTCTTCAATTACTACTTTGTTTCCAGGAATAGAGAATGCAATATCAAGAGCCTCCATAGCCTCTTCTATCTTCATTGCAACTGTAACACCTTTTCCTGCTTTTAGTCCGTCTTCTTTTATAACAATAGGAGCTCCATGTTTTTCAACATAAGCTTTTGCATTTTCCAAATCTTCAAATGTTTCATATGCACCAGTAGGAACATTATATTTGTTCATAATGTGTTTTGCAAAATCTTTACTGCTTTCAAGTCTTGCGACATCTTTTTTTGGCCCGAATATTTTTAATCCTTTTGCCTCAAAAGCATCTGCCACACCAAGTGCAAGAGTTGTTTCAGGTCCTACTACTGTCAGATCTATTCCTTCTTTTACAGCAAATTCTGTTAATCCTTCAATGTCATCATCTTTTATGTTAACATTTATTCCAAATTTTGCTGTTCCGGGATTCCCCGGAGCGATATATATTTTTTCTACTAGATGGCTTTGGTTAAGTTTCCATGCTAAAGCATGTTCTCTTCCCCCTTTTCCAATAACTAATACTTTCATTTAAATACTCCTTGTAATAATATGATAAAATTAGTGTTTGAAGTGTCTCATTTTTGTGAACACCATTGCTATTCCGTTAGCGTTGCACACATCTATTGATAACTGATCTTTTATAGAACCACCAGGCTGAATAATTGCTTTTACTCCATGTTTAACAGCAAGTTCTACTGTATCAGGCATTGGGAAGAAAGCATCTGATGATAAGTATGAACCAACTGATTTTTCTCCAGCCTGTTCAAGAGCTATTTTAGCAGCTCCTACTCTGTTCATTTGTCCTGCTCCAACTCCAAGAGTCTGATTTCCTTTGCTTATTACTATTGCGTTTGATTTAACGTTTTTAACAACTTTCCATCCAAATAGAAGTTCTTCAATATCTTCTGCTGTTGGTTTTGTTTCTGTTACACATACTAAATCGTCAGCTGTTACTGTTCCATAATCTATATCCTGAACAAGAAGTCCATCATTAACTCCCATTACTCTTTGTTTGTTAATTATTTCTTGATTGATATCAAGAGTCATAAGTCTTATATTTTTCTTAGTCATTAAAATTTCTAATGCTTTTTCAGTAAATGCAGGAGCAATTACTATTTCTAAAAATAGTTTGTGAAGTTCTGATGCTACATCTTCATTAACAGTATCATTAACTGCAACTATTCCTCCAAATATTGAAATTGGGTCTGCTGCATAAGCTTTGTCCCATGCTTCTCTTAATGTATCTCCAAGTCCTACTCCGCAAGGATTTGTATGTTTTACTGCAACTACAGCTTTCTTACCATCTTTAAATTCTCTTAAAATTTCAATAGCTCCATTTGCGTCTTGGATATTGTTATAAGACAACTCTTTACCGTGAAGCTGTTTTGCACCTGCTATTGAATATCCTGCCATTGGAGCACCATAGAATGCTGCTGATTGGTGAGGGTTTTCTCCATATCTTAAGTCTTGAATTTTTTCATAAGTTAATGTTAATTTTTCTGGATATTCTATTCCTAATTTGCTTGTTAAATATCCTGCTATAAGTGCATCATAAGCTGCTGTTGTTCTGAAAACTTTTGCTGCAAGTTCTTGTCTGAATTCAAGAGTTGTATCTCCGTGCTCTTTTATTTCAGAAATTACTCTTGCATAGTCTGCTGGGTCAACACACACTGTTACAAATTTGTGGTTTTTAGCAGCACTTCTTAACATGCTTGGTCCACCGATATCTATATTTTCAATTAACTCTTCATGTGTTCCGCCTTTTTTAAGAGTTTCTTTAAATGGATAAAGATTTACAACTACTAAATCGATTAATTCAATTTTATTTTCTAATAAATCTTTCATGTGCTTTTCATTATCTCTTACACAAAGAAGTCCTCCGTGTACATTTGGGTGAAGAGTTTTTACTCTTCCGTCCATCATTTCAGGGAAATGAGTGATGTCTGATATTGATAAAGTTGTAAGTCCTGCATCATCAAGAGCTTTTTTAGTTCCTCCTGTTGATATTATTTCATATCCTAAAGCTGCAAGTTCTTTTGCAAATTCTATTATTCCATTTTTATCTGAAACGCTTATTAACGCTCTTTTCATTTAATTTCTTTCCTCCTCAATTTTTTCACATAATTGTTTTAAAACCATTGGATATATTCTATGCTCAATTTTATGAATTTCCTCTTCAAGTTTTTCTAAATCCCAAGATTTATCAATCACAAGTTTTTCCTGATAGATAATTTCTCCTGAGTCTACACCTTCATCAACATAGTGTATTGTTACTCCTGTTTCAGCAGCTCCTGCTCTGAAAGCATCTCCAATCCCGTCTTTTCCGGGAAAGTTTGGAAGATATGCAGGGTGAATGTTTATAATTTTGTTTCTGTATGCATTTAAAAGCACATCAGTAATTATTTTCATATATCCTGCAAGAGCTACAAGCTCTATATTATTTTCTTTTAGTATCTCAACTATTTTTTCTTCATATGCCTGTTTGCTCCCGCATTCTTTCAATGAAACAACATAACATGGTATTCCAAGATTTTCTGCTCTTTTTATTGCAAAAGCATTTTTTTTGTCAACAATAAGAAGTTCTATTGAGCATGGAGAGTGTTGCCACTCTCTGCTCGTTTTTACTATACTCTCAAAGTTCCCTCCATTACCGGAAGCGAATACAGCTACTCTTACCATATAAGGTCTACTCCTTCACCTTCAACTATTTCTCCTAAAAGTACAGGTTTTTCTCCATTAGCTTTTAAAACTTCCATAGTTTTTTCAACTTTGTCTTCATCAACAACTATCATAAATCCAATTCCCATGTTGAAAACATTATACATATCTTCATTTGGAATTTCTCCCTGCTCAGCTAAGAATTTGAATATTGCAGGAGTGTCTATTGCTCTTGTATCAATTTTAGCCTGTAATCCTTTTGGAAGAATTCTTGGTACATTTTCATAGAATCCTCCGCCAGTGATATGGCACATTCCGTTTACTTCAACTTCGTTTAATAGAGCTTTTATTGTTTTAACATAAATTCTTGTAGGAGCAAGAAGTGTTTCTCCTAAAGTTTTTCCATTAAATATATCTGTATATCCATTTAAATCTAATTGTTTGTCTTTCATAACTACTTTTCTTACAAGAGAGAATCCGTTTGAGTGCACTCCAGAAGAAGGAAGTCCTATGATTTTATTTCCTTTTTTAACATTTGCTCCTGTTATAAGTTTGCTTTTTTCAACAACACCTACACAGAATCCTGCAAGGTCATAATCTCCTACTTCATACATATCAGGCATCTCTGCTGTTTCTCCGCCGATAAGTCCGCATTCAGAAAGAACGCATCCGTCAGCAACACCTTTTACTATCTGCTCTATTTGTTGTGGGAAGTTTTTACCAACTGCCACATAGTCAAGGAAGAATATAGGCATAGCTCCTTGTACTAATACGTCGTTTACACACATTGCAACAACGTCTTGTCCTATTGTATCGTGCTTGTCCATTTCAAAAGCAAGCATAAGTTTTGTTCCAACACCGTCTGTTCCGCTTATAAGAACAGGTTCTTTATATCCTAAAGATGATAAGTCAAACATTCCTCCAAATGCACCTAAACTGTCTATCATTCCTTTAACTTTTGTTCTGTCTACATGAGATTTTATTCTTCTCACTGATTCATATCCAGCTTCTAAGTTTACACCAGATTCCATATACTTTTTACTCATCTTTTATTTACCTTCCTTTTCCTCTTTAAAGTTTTTGTCTAATCCAAATAAATATGTTGGATAATTTTTATCGAAACATGCTGCACAGATATTATCTCCAAGTCCTTTTCTAAGTCCTTCAACAGATAAAAACGCCAGTGAATCAGCAGCTATATATTTTCTTAATTTTTCTAAATCCATTCTTGCACTGATTAAGTCTTTAAGACTTGAAGTGTCTACTCCGTAGAAACATGGAGCAATCATTGCAGGAGATGCTATTCTTACGTGAACCTCTTTAGCTCCTGCCTCTTTTAATAATTTAATTATATATTTGCTTGTAGTTCCTCTTACTATTGAGTCATCAACAAGGACTATTTTTTTACCTGCAATTACTGAAGACATAGGAGAAAGTTTCATTTTTACTCCTCTTTCTCTTTCTTTTTGTGTAGGCTGAATAAATGTTCTTCCTATATAACGGTTTTTGATTAATCCTGTTTCGTATGGAAGTCCTGAAACATCAGCATATCCAACTGCTGCAGAAAGAGAAGAGTCAGGTACTCCGATTACCATATCAGCTTCTGGACAAGGACTCTCTTCTGCAAGTATTCTTCCACATACTCTTCTTGATGTGTGAACGTTAAGTCCGTTGATTGTACTGTCTGGTCTTGAGAAGTAGATGTATTCCATTGAACACATTTTATCCTGCACATTAGTTGTGTAGAATATTGATTTCATTCCCTCTTTACCTATTTTGATTATCTCTCCGGGTTTTACACCTCTTATAAATTCTGCTCCCACAATTTCAAAAGCAACTGTTTCTGAACTTACTACATATCCGTCTCCCATTTTTGCTATTGAAAGAGGGTGCAGTCCATTTTTATCTCTTATTGCATAAATTGTACTTCCTGTCATAACTACGAAAGAAAAAGCTCCTTCAAGTTTTGCAACAGCTTTTGTAAGTTTTTCTGTAAATGTTCCAGATTCTTTTTGAATAAGGTGACATAAGATTTCACTGTCAGAAGATGATTGGAATATACTTCCTTCAAATTCAAGCTGCATTCTTAATTGATCTCCGTTTACGATTCTACCGTTATGTGCTACTGTAAAATCTCCTAAGTGTGAACGAACAAGTAAAGGCTGAATATTTTCAATTCCGGGTGCTTTATGGTCTCCCATTCTTACGTGCCCTATTGCCATATTTCCTTTTAATGCAGCTATGTTTTCTGAGTTGAAAACTTCTATAACCAGTCCGTTTCCTCTGTGTCTTAATATGTGGCCATTGTCAGAAGTTGCAATACCTGCTCCCTGCTGTCCTCTGTGTTGTAATGAATGCAGTCCATAATATGTAAGCTGAGCTGCATTTTCCACATTATAAATTCCAAATACTCCACATTCTTCATGAATTTCATCTAATATATAATCAAATTCTCTCATATTCTTCTTTTCCTCTTCCTTATTTTATACGACTTGTATGATATTAAAATTTTGCCAAAAATACAATGCCTTCTCACTTAGAGTTATAAATATTATTCTGAGATAAAATTTCTCTTGGAAAAAATATCAGCTATTTATATTGCTCATTCATCTAAAAACGATAAACTCGGCTAAAGCCTCAAACATATCGTTTTTTACGCTGAACTCGCTGCATAAATCACGCAGATATTTTTAAAATCGAGAAATTTTATCTCCAGATTAATTATTTACTATTCAAAACTATTTCTTAAAGAAATTTACTCCATTTTGGAAGATATCCTGCATCTTTTCACCATATATATTTTTAAATGTTCCATCTTCATAACGCTCTGAGTGTCCCATCTTTCCTAAGATGTGTCCATCTTTAGATGTGATTCCCTCTATTGCATAATATGAACCGTTTAAGTTATATTTTCCGTCAAGTGTAGGCTCTCCTTTTAAGTTACAGTATTGAGTTGCTACTTGACCGTTTTCAAATAATTCTTTTGCAAGCTCTTCGTTTACTACAAATTTTCCTTCTCCGTGAGAAAGAGTTATTGAATGCATATCTCCAATGTTGAATGATGATAACCAAGGAGATGAGTTTGATGCTATTCTTGTAGTTACTATTCTTGAGATGTGACGGTTAATGTCATTTCTGAATAATGTAGGTGAATTTTCACTTAATTTATCCATATCTCCATATGGTAATAATCCTGATTTAACTAATGCCTGGAATCCGTTACAGATACCTAACATAAGTCCTTCATTTGCTAAAAACTCTTTTATGCTTGCTTTAACTTTTGAATTTTGTAAAATGTTTGTTATAAATTTACCTGATCCGTCTGGCTCGTCTCCAGCACTGAATCCTCCAGGAAGTGCAACGATTTGAGCTTTTCTTATTTTTTCACTTAATTCAGTTATTGACGCTTCCATGTCTTTTACTGTTAAGTTGTTTATTACAAATATTTCAGAATCTCCTCCAGCTTTGTTAAATGCTTTTGCTGTATCATATTCTGAGTTTGTTCCTGGGAATGCTAATACTAAAACTTTTGGTTTATCATAAAGAACAGATGCTTTTTGTTTCATTTCTCCTTTTTTCTCTGTTGGAGTGAATACCTGCTCATGTTTTGCTCCAGTGTCATAAGGATATATTTTAGCATATCTTTCTTCCCAGATGTTGATTGCATCATCAATATCCATTGTTACATCATTGATTGTGATTTCTCCTGTATCATCAACTATTCCTAAGAAATCTCCGAATATTAATCTTTGCTTAGATTCAACAACTAATGCTCCTGGGAACATATCAAATAAGTCTACTTCTGTATTTTGAACATTTATTCCAAGTTTGTTTCCAAAAGACATTTTAAATAATGCTTCTGCTGTTCCACCCATTTTTACAACTGATGCTGAAACAATGTTTCCTTTTTCCATCTCTTTTCTTACATTTTTGAATACAGCTTTTACTGTGCTGTAAACTGGTGTAAAGTCTTCATTGTAATATGGTTTTACTAAATAGATATAGTTTCCTGCTGATTTAAATTCAGAAGAAACAATGTTGTCTGTTTTTTCTGTTGTAACAGCAAAAGAGATTAATGTAGGAGGAACATCAATATTTTTAAATGTTCCGCTCATACTGTCTTTTCCTCCGATTGCTGGAGTTTCAAATTCAACCTGAGCTTCTAATGCTCCAAGAAGTGCCATAAATGGTTTACCCCATCTTGTAGGCTCTTTTCCTAATCTTTCAAAATATTCTTGGAATGTAAGTCTTGCTTTTGTATAATCAGCACCAACAGCAGTTAATCTTGCTAAAGATTCTATTACTGCATATATTGCTCCTAAGTATGGAGATTTTTCAGAAATGTATGGATTGAATCCATAAGTCATAACTGATGCTGTGTTTGTAAATCCAAATGTAGGGAATTTCTGAACGCTTCCTTCACTTTCTGTTAATTGATATTTTCCTCCGTAAGGCATAAGAACTGTTGAACGTCCTACTGTTGAGTCAAACATCTCTACCATTCCTCTTTGAGATGCAACGTTCATATCTTTTAATGTTGCTGTTAATTTCTCAGCAAGTGTTCCTGTCTTATCAGATTTGAACATCTCTTGTTTTACAGGAGCTTTAACTGTTACGTCCTGCTCTTGTCTTACTCCGTTTGTATCTAAGAAACTTCTCGCTATATCAACAATTGTTTCTCCTCTGAACTTGATTACAAGATTTTCTTTTTCTGTAACTGTTGCTACAAGTCTTGTTTCAAGGTTTTCTTCTTTCATTAACTGCTCAAATTTCTCTCTGTTTTCTGGAGCTATAACAACTGCCATTCTTTCTTGAGATTCACTGATTGCAAGTTCTGTTCCGCTAAGTCCAAGATATTTTACTGATACCATATCAAGATTAACTTCAATTCCTCTTGCAAGTTCTCCGATCGCTACTGAAACTCCTCCGGCACCAAAGTCATTTGATTTTTTAATAAGTTTTGTAACTTCAGGATTTCTGAATGCTCTTTGGATTTTTCTTTCTATTGGAGCATTTCCTTTTTGAACTTCTGAAGAACATTTTGTTAAAGATGAGTCGTTGTGCTCTTTAGATGAACCTGTAGCTCCTCCGACACCGTCTCTTCCTGTTTTTCCTCCAAGAACGATTACTAAATCTCCAGGTTTTGGTTCTTCTCTTAATACATATTCTTTTTTAACTGCTCCTACAACAGCTCCAACTTCCATTCTCTTAGCTTTGTATCCGTTGTGGTAAATCTCTTTTACAAATGTTGTTGCAAGTCCGATTTGGTTTCCGTAAGAAGAATATCCTTGAGCTGCTCCTTTAGAAATTCTTACTTGAGGAAGTTTGTTTGGAAGAGTATCTTCAAGTTTTTCACAGATATCTCCTGCTCCTGTAATTCTCATTGCCTGATATACATATGCTCTTCCTGATAATGGGTCTCTTATTGCTCCACCGATACATGTACTTGCTCCTCCGAAAGGCTCAATCTCTGTTGGGTGGTTGTGAGTTTCGTTTTTAAACATAAGAAGCCATCTTTCAGTTTCTCCGTCAACATCAATATCAACTTCGATACTACATGCGTTTATCTCATCAGTAATCTCCATATCATCAAGTTTACCGATCTTTCTCATATATTTTCCGCCAAGAGTTCCCATATCCATAAGAGTCATTGGTTTTTTGTTTCCGTGAACTTCTGTTCTTAATTCTAAATATTTTTCATAAGCTTTTTGAATAGCCTCTGTCATTTCTCCTTTTTCAATTACAACACTTTTTAAGAATGTTTCAAATGTTGTATGTCTGCAGTGATCTGACCAGTAAGTATCAAGAACTTTTATTTCTGTTTCTGTTGGATCTCTGTCTTCTTCTGCAAAATATTTTTGAATATGAGCAAGGTCGTCTGTTGTCATTGCAAGTCCGTTTGCAGCAACAAAGTTTTCAAGCTCTTCTCTTGTAAGTTTTCTGAATCCTTCAAGCACTGGAACAGGCTCAACAGTAACGTCTTCGTTATTTTCAAGAACTGTTAAATCTTTTTCTCTTGTTTCAACAGGGTTAATTAAATATTTTTTGATTTTTTCTAAATCTTTTACTTCACCATAGAAAACTATTACTCTTCCGCTTTTAATTGTAACTCCGTCTTTGCTGTTTAAAAGAACAAGACACTGTTCAGCAGAGTCAGCTCTCTGATCATACTGTCCTGGAAGATTTTCAATTGCTACATAAGTTTTTCCTTCTAAGTCAATAGAATCATAAACATTGTCTGTAACAGTTTCAGCTAAAACTTTAGTTTTTAAAAGTTTTATATCCTCTTCATCACAATTAAAGATGTCGTAAACATTATATAATTCTACTCTTTCAAGACCAGTTTCATATAAGTTTTCTTTAATTTCGTTTAAGATTGAATTTCCTTCAACCTGAAATCCTTGTTTTTTAGAAACAAAAATTCTCTTATCCATTTTTCCTCCATTTATAAAAAATTTAATATTTTTGGTTATAAAGTATTATACAGCAAGTTCCTCTGCTCTTTTTATAAGAGCCTCTAAATCATCTCCTGTAAGGTTAAGGTGTCCCATTTTTCTGTCAACTTTTGCCTCACCTTTTCCATACATATAAAGTTTTTCATTTTCTTTTAACTGTGCTTTCTCTATTCTTTCTACATCTTGTCCTAAAATGTTAAGCATTACACTGTTTTTTATAAGTACAGGGTCTTCAAGATGTTTTCCGCAAAGCCCTTCAATCTGTAAATCAAATTGTGATTTATTGCATCCGTCCATAGTGTAGTGTGCACTGTTGTGAGGTCTTGGCGCCATTTCGTTTACATATATCTCTCCGTCTTTGCCACAAAAATATTCAATGGCAAGAGGTCCGACAAAATCAAGCCCTTCTATTATTTTTCTTGTAATATCTTTTACTTTTTCCTGCACTTCCTGTCCTATTCTTGCAGGTGCTATTGTTATATGAAGTATTCCGTTTTTATGAATATTTTCTACAACAGGGAAAACTCCAACTGAACCCTCTGTACTCTTTACTGCTATACATGAAAGTTCACACTGAAAATCTACCATTTTTTCTAAAATATACTCTCTGTTTTCAAGCTCTGCTGCTGCTTTTTCAAAATCTTCTCTTGTTCTAAGAACCCATTGTCCTTTTCCGTCATATCCTCCCATAGAAGTTTTTAATATTGAAGGATATCCTATTGCTTCTACAGCTTTTTCAAAGCTTTCTCTGTCTGTTACCTGTCTGAATTCCGCTGTTTTTATTCCCAGCTCATTGATACTGCTTTTTTCTCTGAATCTGTGCTGACTGATATATAAAGGTCTTCTTCCCTGAGGAATATAACCTCCGTTCTCTTCCAATATATCTATTGCTTCAGAAGGAACATTTTCAAATTCATAAGTTACTACACTTGAATTTTCAGCTATATATATCAGGCTTTCTTTATCATCATAAGGTTTTGCAAGATGTAAATCTGTTACAAGTCCTGCACAAGCTGCTTTTGAAGGCTCAAGAACCATTGTTTTGTATCCTTGCTTTTTAGCACTTTCACAAAGCATCTTTCCAAGCTGTCCTCCTCCAAGAACTGCTATACAGCTTCCTTTCTCTATAAGCATTATATCTCAACCTCGCTTGCCTCAAGAACTGCATCTCTCTGCTCTTCTCTGAATTTTTGAACTTTTGCTGCCACTTCTTCATCCATAAGTCCTATTATTTCACTTGCAAGTATTCCTGCATTTTTTGCTCCTGAATCTCCTATTGCAACTGTTCCAACAGGAATTCCTCCAGGCATTTGAACTATTGAAAGAAGTGAATCAAGTCCGCTTAAAGCTCTTGATTTTACTGGAACCCCTATAACAGGAAGAGGTGTAAGACTTGATACCATTCCAGGAAGATGTGCTGCTCCTCCTGCTCCTGCAATTATAACTTTTATTCCTCTTTCTTTTGCTGATTTTGCATATTCAAACATCAGCTCTGGTGTTCTGTGAGCTGATACGATTTTGACTTCATAATCAACTCCGAATTTTTTTAACATTTCAACAGCGTTTTCCATTGTAGGAAGATCTGATCTGCTTCCCATAATAACTCCGACTCTTGCCATTTTTCCCTTCTCCTTAATATATATTAAATTTTCAATTAACTACTATTTTGGAAGATTAATTAAAAAAGCACACTACGAAAGGTGGATAGACCCAATCTATCCACACACTTGTAGCGTGCCTGCTTTTATATTTATATTTGTTATTTCGTTAATTAACCCAATTAAACTGATTTTCTCGTTAAACTTACTGCTGAATGTCTTTTTATTCCTTTTAAAAATAAAACACATTGTCTCTCTGTCTCCTCTTTTACATAAATTATAAAGAACGAAAAATTAACCCAATTTTTCTCGAAGCAACACAGCTACAACGAAGTATATTAACATTGTTATATCTTTGATGCTTATAGTCTGCTAATTTAAGGTTTGCAGGTAGAAACTTGTCGTCCATATCACGACTATTATATAAGCGATTATTTATTTGTCTTTATATCTTAGAATAACACATTTATAAAAATATTTCAACTTTTAAATAGCGAAAAATGTAAAGTTTTGTAACAGTATATTTTGTGCTTTGTTTTTATAATTCTTTGTCTTATTTCAAAACATAAAAAAAGAGATTTAAAAACGGAAAATCTAAGAATTTCAGAATCCGCGGATTCGCAAAACGCGGTATACTGATGAAAAGAGGGAAGGGCGAGAAAATGAAAAAATTTATGGACGAAGATTTTCTGCTTCAAAATGATACGGCGAAACGATTATATCATCAGGCGGCGGAGACAATGCC
>OGZM01000516.1_pt1 | contig 47521 bp, 55 predicted proteins | sample 1576821 | NCBI WGS metagenome assembly OGZM01 (sample SAMEA3541491, study PRJEB24748) | human gut metagenome | biome: human gut; feature: human-associated habitat; material: faeces | place: China | collected 2012
TAAAATCTTTTATAATTTTTACCTCTTTAGCAGGTATTAAATTAAAATATACTAAGGCTGCTGATACAAAGATAATTACAATAGGACCTCCACCTAAATAATCTTTAATTATAGGAGTTTTATTTCCTATATAATCAAGAAGTCCTCCTATGATTATCATAATTGGAAAAGCCCCAAGCATACCAGAAGGTAATTTACCTAAAAAAACAGCAATAATTAAAATAATGGAAATAGGAATAAAATATTTCATTTCCAAACCAGCAAGTTTAAATTTTTCTTCAGTAGTACTCATAAAATCTCACTTCCTCGTATAATTAATTATTATAGTGATTTAATAATACTACACTTTTTAATCAACATCAAATTTTTTTTGTATATTTTAATCATTTTTCATGTAAATAGTATTAATATAGACACAAAATATAGATATTTGATTTTTATAATAGCTTATGGTATTATTTAATTGTAGAATTTGAGTTGAGTAAAACATAGACTTTTTTGAAATGACATTTAATTATGTTTTTGTACCTTGTTAACATTAATTAAATTAAAAAATAATTACTCAAAATGATCTTAAAGATAATTTTTATACCTTGTAAAAGCTCAAATTTTATTAAAAAAAGGAGTTAATACTCCTTTTTTATTTTGATAGATTTTAATCTTCATCAATAAATTCTGAAGCGTCACCATCTACATATCCATATTTATCTTTTATTTTATCTATATTAGTTGCAATTTCAAGTTCTTCTATTTCTACACATATTTTTTCCCATTCAGGACCATATTTTTTTTCTAATTCTTCAAGTTTTTTTAGTTCTTCATCATTTGGTGTTAATTTTTCCATTTTTTTACCCCCTTACATTAAAAATTAGTTCTTAATTTATTATATAATTTATAGAAAGCATTTACAATTAATTTTTCAAAAAAAATAAGCCCCTAAAATTGATTTTAAGAGCTTTATTTTTATATATCCATAGTTTGTGTCATTAAAAGGCGTATTCTATTTTAAAACCTAAATTAGACTGTTGAAATTCATAGTATGTTTCTAAAGCCATTTTTTCTGTTTTTATTTGAGCTGCAACCTTAATTTCTGGTTGATCTTCATCTAAATGAGTGTATATTTTCTTATCTCTATCTTTATCATAGAAAACATATCCTGACCCAACTTTAAAATTAACATCATAATCATCAAAATAATAAATATCTTTTTTGATAGCTGCTTCTAGTTTATTTGACATAATAGTAGTTTCATAATTTCCTAATAGAGATATTGTTTCTGTTACTGGAACTTCAACATTAGTATATAAAGTTCCTATAAACATATCCTTAACTTTATAGTCTTTATGTTCTCCATTCATATACCCTAAGATACTTCCTATTTCCCAATTCCAATCATTTCCATATGGTTTATAGTTATAATCTAAAGATAAATATAAGTTATCTTCATCTTCACTATTAAATTTAGCATTAGAATATCCAGCATTAAGCTTTACATTAATTTCATCATTTATTCCATATTGTACTCCAGCTATAAATCCTATATTTTTTAATTTTTCATCAATGCTTTCAAATTTTGCATTAACTCCAAAAACATCTAAACTTACTAAATACATATCTTCTGTTACTCTTTTAGTCATTCTTGAGTTATTTATAAAATCTGTAGCCACTTTATTTTGAATCCAATTTTTATTTTTTTCTAAACTATCTTTATCTATCTCTTTATTATCAAAATTAACAGATACTTTTAATAAATCTTCAATAGTTAATGGATCATCAAATTCAAAATCACTTACAACTACTTTATTTTCTTTTTTAAAAGTTTCTTCCTCTATTATCTCTTTTCTAATTTCATTAACTTTTTTCTCTACTCTTTCATCTATAATTTCTGAAATTGGCACTCTTTTGTAATTTCCATTTTCCAAAGGTACAAGAACTGTTTCTTCTGCCATTGCAAGACTACTTAGTGCTAATAATAATCCTAATATACTTGTTTTTTTCATTTTTTCCCTCCATGTTTTCTAATTATTTCACATTTTAATATCATTTCATCAACTGTAGTTACAATTACTCTAAATAAATATTTACTATGTTTTCCTATTCCAATTTTTACCTTATATTTTTTTATCATACTTTCATCTTTTAAAATACTTGTTTTATTTATAGTAAATATATTTAAAACATCTTTTTTTTTAATAGTTTTAATTCTTCTTTTCCCTAACTTTTTATATTTTTTTCTAAATCTATTCATAAATAACTCCATTTCTAAATTTGTGAAAAACTATATATAAATGCAAATGCTAAAAAAGTTACAAACACAAAGATTATTATTTTAGTGATAATTCCTAATATTTTAGTAATTTTCATTTTAGCTCCTAAATTAATTTGATTTCCTAGCATTATCAATATATATCATTCCTGATGAAGCTTTCATAGTATCTATTTCAAATGTTTCTAACCAATTATCTCTAACAGAAAAATCTAAAGTACAATGTTTTCCTGTATAGGTATATATGTATTCTCTATTTCTATATACTGGAATTTTTATTAATCTATGATCGCCTATTAAAAAAACTAACCATAAATCAGAATTTTTACCCCATACTTTGAAAAGTAACTGTCCTTTAAATTTAATTTTCTCTTCTAAAACTGGAATATCAGCAATTTCAGAAAAATATTCAGTTTCAAATGCTCTCATTCCTTCTGCCAAACCTGTTTGAGAAAATTTTTTAAATTTATCTATGTAGTCTTTTGGATATAGAACTGTATCAGTAGTACAATCACAAACTTTTTCTAATACCCCTTTATTATATGTAATTTTTTTAATTATTCTCCCATTTGGAAGATATTTTCTATATTCGCCATGAAGTAGATTATCTAAAATTGTCCATTCACTTTTAATTTTTCCTGAAGGAAAATAATTTCTACGTTCTACTACTTTTTCCATAACATTTACTTCCTTTCTTTTAAAATTCTTCAAATGAAATTAACTTATAGTTAAATTCAGCTATTTCTTTTATATAAATTTTGTATTTTTTTATATTCTTACTTGTAAAATATGGAGAATTTATTTCTTCTCTTCTTTTAAATTCTTGCCATATTTCGTCTAACTTATCTTGAAGCCATTTTTTATTTTTTTCACTTATATTTTCTAAATAATTTTCAGCATAGTCTTCTGGATCATCATATAAAGCTTGATTTTGAAGATTTTCTATTACCCAATCTACATCAATTATATCCTCGTAAGCTTCAACTTCTCCTATAAAGCCTATAAAGAAAGTTCCTTTATCATCTTGATATAGATAATCTTTATCATCAATATTATTTATAAGTGTTGATATAGCTTCCTCTATTGTGTCTACTAATTCATAATTATCATTATAATTTAAACTACAACAATAACTCATTTTAAATATCTCCCTTGTAGCATTTTTAATAAAGCTTCTTTTACTCTATTATTTTGAATATTTTCAACTTCTTTCTTTATTTCTTCATTTAAAGCTTTTATACTATATTTTTCATTTAGTAATCTAATACGCTCTTTAAATCCTTCTATATCTTCTCTTGGTATAAATATTAAATTGTTAATGCTATTTGTTCCACTTTTATTTCCTAGTATAAATAAAACTTTTTCATCAGTATCATAATTATATTTAGGCAGACTACTACTATATATTTTTAATTCTTCATCTCTAAATTCTCCTCTTGGAAAACTTTCCTCATCTTGATATGTAATTTTTGCAATAAAATCACCATCAAATACTTCTTGATATTGAAGAACTAAAAGTTCTTCAGTATTTTTAGGTGTTTCTTTAACATATTTTTCTTTTAAAGTAATTTCTCCAGGACTTACAAATGAATATTCATTTTTTCCAGTAGTACAATATTTTAGATCATAAGCAGTTGCAGTTGATATATTATGATTATATTTATTTTCACCTGTAATATTCTTATCAATAGCTATAAAATCTCTTAATTTTTCATCTATATCAAGACCTACAATAGTACATTCTTCCTTGTTATATATAACTCTATCACCTAAAGTCCAATCTCTATATTCAAATCCTTTTTCTTTTTGTTCTACCATATTAAAACTCACTCCTGAAATAATTTAAAATTCTATTTCTAATTTTGCTTTATTCTTTATTTGATCTTTTCTTATAACTCCCATATAAGAGCTATCAAATGATTTAATATGATCTCCTAGCATAAAGTATTCATCTTTTTTTAATGTATATGTTCCTTTCTTTAGAGGAAGTTCTCTTCCTAAAGAGTCATATTTAGGAAGTTTTTCTTTAACAACTATACCATTTATAATTAAATTATCATTAATTTCTACTGTATCTCCTTCTATAGCTCCTACTTTTTTTATAAATCCTTTAGTATATTTACTTAAATATCCTCTTTTTAAAAGAAAATCTACTACATCTTGATCCGCTGTAAAAATTAATGTGTCACCTTTTTTTATTTCATCAGTTGGAAGCAATTTATATATCCCAGTAGGTATTGAGGCACTTCTATTGATTGCATAGTTTTTAGTAAAATAAGAGAAAAGAGCTACAAAAACTATTATTAAAGATAGCATATTTAAAATAGAATTTCTTATTTTATTTGGTTTCTTTTTCTCAAACATTTTTGTATTCCCTCCATTTCTTATTAAATTCATCTATACTTTCGCTTTCTTTGTAAAGCTTTTCACACATTGCTTGATCTTTAGGACTTGAAGCTCCTACATAAGCAAGTTCTAATGGAGTTAAGTTAAGATCTATAACTTTTCCACCTTTAGCTTTAATATAATAGTCTTGTTTTGGAGTTGCCTTCTTATTAAAGAGATCTCCCTTTCATTTAATCCAAAGTCGTAGTAATTTTGCTCCATAATTGTTCCTGGTAATAATTCTTCATTAGGTAAGTATATTTTAGTAGGACAACTTTCAAGCAAAGAATCTTTAATACTAGAATTTACTATATCTGCTAATGATTGAGTCGCCATAATAACACTAACATTTTTCTTTCTAAGAGTTTTCAACCATTCTTTTATCTTTCCAGAGAACATTGGATTATCTAAGAATAACCAACATTCATCTAATATCATATATGTTGGTGTCATTTTCTCTATTGGAGTGTCTTCTGATGGGAATAGTTGCGTTTCTATTCTATGGAAAAGATAAGTAAGCATTGTAAATAATACTTTTGAATCAAATATATTCTCCATTTCAAATACTTGCCACAAATTATCATCAACTATATCATCTTTACTATTGTCAAAATAGTTACCATAGATTCCTTCTTTTTCATCTTTAGTATAAATTTTAAATATATTATTTAAATCGTGATCTTGAATAAGTAATAGTAGAGAAGTCATAGTTCTATCTTCTGGATCTTGAGTAGATAAGTTTGCTAATGCTTCTGTTATTTTTGATTTAACTTCTGGTGTTACATTATAATTTTCTTGTTTTAATATAGAAATAAGCCATTCTAATGCCCACTCTCTTTCAGAGTTTTTATCTATATATCTTAAAGGCTGGAATGATATACTATCTTTTCCAATTTCAAAATACTTTCCTCCAACTGCTCTTGTAAGAACTCTACTTGATCCTCCCTTGTCAAAGAAAATTACTCTTGAATTATATTTTCTGCTTTGATAAGCTAAAGTATTTAAAAATACTGATTTTCCTCCACCAGTCATTCCCAGAATTAGAGTGTGTCCTACATCTCCTACATGGTTATTAAACTTGAAAGAACTATTGTCTTGACTTTGGCAGAAAAGCAATGCTTCTTTATTTAAATGTTTATTGATTTTATTTCCGTCCCAATCCATTGTTATTGGTACTAATGAAAGTAAGTTATAAGTTGTAAAAGGCACATTTCTTTGTCCATATTCAACATTTCCAGGCATACTTGCAAAAAAATGTTCTAAACAGTTTACAGTTTCATCTACTGCTTTAAATCCTCTTTCATTAATAACTGTCATAACTTTCTTTCCATCTTCTTTTAATTGTTCTTTATCTTCATTTAAAAGAATTATATATAATGAATAATATCCAGGAGAGAAAACACCTTTTTTAACATCACTTCTTAAACTTGCTGCTTCATTTTTTTGTTCAATTGCATATTCTGAATCATTTAAAACTTGTTCATTTAAAGCCCTATCTGCCATCTGTTCCATAAATTCAGCTCTTTGAGTATTTCTAGCTTTTTCAATATCCTTAGACAATTTAATAGCTTTCTCATTAGACATATATATAAATCTACTACTCCATCTATACTCAACTCCAAGTCTTGATAACTCATCAAATACTCCACATTCATGTTCGTCTATATGTGATAAGATACTTATTACTTTTAAGTATTTATCTCCTACTTTTATATTTTTATATTCATTTTTAATATCTTTATCAGAAATATAGTCATCAATATATTGACCTTTAATATATTTAACATACTCTTGTTCTCCTGTTATACACGAACTCAAGAAAGATGTTATCTCATCTAAAGAAAGCTCATCAAACTCCAAAAATTGATCTTTTAAAAGATTTAGAATTTCACTTGTTTCTTCATTGAATTTTTTTATTATTTCTTCAGCTTGATTTTTCACATCACTTGTTATAAATATAGATCTTAATTTATTTTCTTTATCAGTTGGTGGAAAATAAGTAATGCTAAAATAGTTAATTGACTCATAATATTTTCCTGAAATATAATCTAATTTTCTTGAGTTATCTAACTCTTGCAATATTTTTTCTGGAAATTTACTATTTGGATATTCTTTTACTGAACGTCTAACACTATCAAAATTTATTATGTATCTTTCATCAAATCTTTTTAATATATCGTTAAGTTTATGTCTATGTAAAAATAGCATTTGATCTGTCTGATGATCCATATCATCACATTTATACTTATAGAATCTAGTTATTGAACCATTTTTATTTAATAGTATTTTATCTTGATAAAGATAATTCCAGACTAAAAAATTTCTTGTGCTATCTTTAAACTTAGGATCATATTCAGTTTCAGTTTTAAAAACATATAATCCCCCTAAAGTTAAAGCCATAAGAGCTAATATTCCACCCATAATTCCTCCTTATTTTTCCACTTTTTCTTCTAGTATTTCCTCAATATTCTCATTAGATATTTCTTCTGGTTGATTTTCAATTGTTTCATTTGTTGGTTGTTCTATTTTATTTTTTTCCTCTTTTTCATGGTTTGTAACATCATTTTCTATATTTTCTTTATAGTTTTGAAATTCTTTATACTTTTTTAAAAAAAGCATTATTATTATTATTAATGCTATTACAACTAAAATTTTAGAAAAAAATATTTTAGAGATAATTCCCATTATTTCTTCCATTGATTCCTCCTTATATTAACGGACGATTTGTCCGTTATTAATTAGTATGATAGATATTTTTTCTTGCACATATTCATAAAACCAGATAATGTAGTTGGATCTTTAGCATTTATTTTCCTTAGTATTAAATAAATAAAAAATACAACTACTCCAGCTATTAAGTTTTTAAACAGTAAAACACTCATTACACCTATACCTAACATTAAATAGTAAAGGTTTCTAGGTAATCCTCCTATTAAAAGAGGATCAGTAAAACTTGTTAAACATGGAATAGCTGTCGCTGATCTATCTACTCTTTCTCTTTTCATATATGCCCTCCATTTAAGATAAAATTTTCAACATCTTCTAATTTTCTTCTGCTTAAAATTTCTAATTGTACTTCATCTAAATTAAATTTATTTTTAGAATATTCTATTAATCTCTCTTTTTCTTTAGAAGAGAAGCTATTATCTGTTTCTGCTAAATATAAATCTTTTATAATATATTGATTATTCAAGCTATTATATCCATCACAAGCAACTATACTGCTTAAATATCTCTTATAATTTTTCATTTTAATTGTAATGATGATATCTATAGCCATTCCTATTTCTTCACTCATAGGAGTTCCATAAGCAGAGTTTATATACATCTCAAGCTTTTTCAAACCTCCAATACCATCATCAGCATGGATTGTAGATATTCCACCAGGGTGTCCTGAATTAAATCCAGATATTAATTCATATCCTGCTCTTCCATCTCTTATCTCTCCAAATATTACTCTTTCTGGGGAAGCTCTCATACAATATTTAAGAGCTTGTTCAGGAGTAAATATATTAGGTATCGTCTGTATTCTATTAACATTATCTGCTTTCATTTGTAATTCTTCAGTATCTTCAATAATGATTGTTCTTTGATTTTGTGATTCTATTACTTTTAGTAAAGCGTTTAAAAAAGTAGTTTTTCCTGTATCTGTTCCTCCTACTATTAATATATTCTTATGATTTAAAACTGCATTTTTACATATTTCATATGTTTCTTCATTTAAAAAATTATCATTCAAATAACTTTCTAATGTTTTTATTACAATACTTTGTTTTCTTATATTTATAGTTGGGTTAGGAACTACTGGTGGAATTGCTCCTTCTATTCTAACTTTCTGTCCATTACTTAAAATGAGTTTAGTTGAAATATTAGGGTTTCTATCTGTCAATTGTTGATTATCCAAAGTAGCAAGAATTTTCAACAAATTAGTAAGTTTATCATTATCACTTAAATTATCTTTTTTTACAAATCCAATACCTAATTTCTTAGTAAATATTTTTTTGTTAGTATTTATACATACTTCTGTTACTTCTATATCAGTATATATATTTTCATAAATATTAAGCTCTTTTAAAATTTGAGTAATATTTTTTTCTGCTACAGCATTAATATGTCCTCTCAACTACTACAGCACTTCCTTTTCTATGATTTTTTCATCTTGATCTTTATTATCTTTTAGCTCCTCTTCATGTTTTATTTTCATTATTTGAGATTTAGATTTGTTCCAAACTACATAATTTTCAACTCCAGCTAATTCTGATAATTCTTTAAAATTTTCTAACGAATATAACAAAGCTGTACAAATATTTAAAGAGTTTTCTTTATTCTCCTCATATATTTTAAGTAATTCTTTTTCTAATGGTTTAGTTATAGCTCTAATCCATTTTTTTCTATCTTTCTCTTCTTTTTCACTTTGTGCTTTCAATAAAGCTTCTAATTCTTGTTTTTTAATTAAAATTCTTTCTTCATAACTTTTCATTTTTTTAGGTTCTTTTTTATTTTTTTGTTCTTTTTCTAATATTTCTTCCATTATTTCTCCTTAAATTTCTTTAAATTGACGGACAAGTTGTCCGTCAATAATTATCTTTCATTTCCTTTTGATCTTGCTCTACTTCTTGTTGCTTTTTCTTTTGAAGTTTCCTTTGATTTAAAATTTTCTACTTTTTTTTCTACTGTTGTAACTTTTTCTTGAGTTTTAATTTCACTTAAATTTATATCTACTCCATAATTTTCTTTTAAAACTTTCAATATAAGATCTTTAGATGATGTAGTATTTTCCTTTTGTGATTCAGGAATATAACTATATATATTTGTGTTTTCCAGTAAAGCTGATAAAATAAAGTCTTTATTATTTTTCAATTCATCTGAAATATATTTAAAATTACTTCCATTGCTTTTTATTGCTTTCATTACTACTTCAGGATCATTTCTAATTTCTAGGGAAGCAAATGCTATATTTTCACTATTTTTGTTAATTGCTTTTAATATTATCTCTTTATCATTTTTTAGTGACTCTGAAGCATATTCAAGAGGAAAATCATAAGAGTAACGTTCTAAAGCTAAATTTAATAGTTCTTTATCTGATCTCATTCTTTCACTACCATATTTGAACGCTGATCCATTTTCATCAATTGCTGCCAACATAAATTCTTTATTATCTCTAGCATTTTCAGTTAAATTTGACATAAAAGTTTCATATTGAGTAAATGTTGGATCTATAAATTCTCCAAATTCACTTGATACAAGTTCTGGAGTAACTGTTCCAAATTCTTTAATAGCTGCTATTAGTACTTCTTTATTATCTTGATCTTTTGATATATATGAAAAATCATTCCAGCTATTTTTTAAAGCTTTTAATCCTAGTTCTGTATCATTTTTTAGTCTTTTGGAAGCATATTTTATTGGGCTACCAACACGTTCTATTGCTGCACTTACTACTTCTCTATCATCTTGAAGTCTTGGTGAAGCATATTGTAAAACTTCTTCTTTTTTATTTTTTATAAGTTCTAGTATTAACTTTTTATCATCTCTTAGCCTAGGTGATAAATATTTAGCTTGTTCTGACTCTTTATCTAAAATTATTCTCATCATTTCTCTATCATCACTAAAAAAATCTGTTATATTTTCCATCATCTTCTCATATTTATTAAATAAATTTTCATCTAATAAATTTTCATATGTATTTTCAATAGTTTCTACTACTAGATTTCTTACAAAATTTTTATTATTTTTAAACTTATCTGAGGCATATGCTATAAGATGAGGATTTTTTATTACTGCTTCTGTTACTATTGATTGATCCCCTCTTAATCTATCTGAAGCATATTTGAAATTTTCTTGATTTTGTTCTACTAATTTTGACATGACTTCTTTATCATCTCTTAATTTATTTAAGTATTGTAAATCTTTTTCTGGTAACAAATCTGTCTTTATATATTCTAAAACTATATCTTTATCATCTTTTAGTTTTGGATCAACTAATGAGAAAATATTTGCTTTTAAATCACTATTTAAATAATTATCTTCTGCCATATCTTTTAAAACAATATACATAAATTTCTTATCTTTTCTAAGTTCTTCAGGTATTGTCAATATTGCTTCATCAAATTCTGACTTGTAATCAGGATAGTTTCTTTCCTTACTTTTTGTATTTAACATTTCTATGTATTTTTTTCTTTCATTTTCTAATCTTTTTTCATTAAAAAATCTTCCAATACCCATACTAAATATACTTTTCTTTTCTTGATCCATTTAAACTACCTCCTCCTATATTTTCTATCTTCCCTTATTAATACTTACAAGACACATATAAAATATTCCAATAAATATACCTATAAAAATTCCAATTATTAATCCTATTGTAAAATTAAGCATTTTCCCTCCTCTTATAGATCTGCAATCCAGTTAATAAATAAGATATTAAATACACAAAATAATAAATATAACCCCAACATATTTAATTCCTCCTTACAAAAACTATATCTTCAAAGTATTCTTTGTGGACTCGTAAAAAGTGATTTAGATCTGATATTTCTGCTTGTTCTTCAATTTGATTTATTCTCATTCCTTTTAACAAGCATTTTTTTACAAATCTTATTCTATACTCAAACAATTTCAATTTTTCCCTCTCTTTCGTAAAAAATAAAAAAAGAGCCTAAAACTAAGTAGCACAAAAATGCTATCTTAATCTTAGGCTCTCCGTCTCCCAGTTTCTGGCTTTCCTTCTATATCAACAAACTAATTTTCAATAAAAATAGTTATCTAAGTAGCAATAGAGTATCTCTGTTTTCTCCTCTTACTTAGTATTTTTACCTACTTATTAGTTCATTTTTTCTTTCATTATATCATAAAAAAATTGTATAAACAATTTAATATTTCACTTTATCTTTCTTTTGTTTTTGACCTAATTCTTGATCTTTTCTCTCTTCTTGGTTTTTCTTTTTTAGATTTAATTTTTTCTACTGCTTTAACTTTTTCTTCTGTATTTTCTTTAGGTTTAAGTTCTTTTTTTTTATTTATTTCAATTTTTTTTTGTTCTTTAATATTAATTCCTATATCATTTCTAATTTTATCTTTTAAATCATTAGATAAACATTTAAAGAATTGCTCGTTATTATATAGGTTATCTAATAAAAAATCTTTATGTTTAAATAATAGTTTCGTATATCGTTCTTCATAACTCATTTTTTCTAAAATAAATATTATCCTTCTTTGAGAATTTTTCAAAATTAAATCTTCTATTACTGCATTAAGCAAAGAAACAGGAATATATCTATCAAAATAATTTTTATTTTTTTTATCTTCTACTATTCCCAAAACTCCTTCTGGAATTTTTTTAGTATTTCCTATTACTTTTTCTATATTTAATTTTTCTTTATGAAAATCATAATCTCCCAAAACACTAATAGTCCTAAATATATTAGGAAGTTCTGTAAATACACTATTTTTTAAAGTTCTAAATGTAGAAAAATAACAATCTTTTTCTTCTATTTCTCCTACTAAAAGTTTATCATAAAATTCTTTTGAACTCATTTTCAGCTTTTCATATGAACTTTTTTTTATCCCTGCTAAGTGAGGAAAGTTTTCTTTTTTAAAGATAATTTCTATAGCCTTTAATTCTTTTAAATTTTTAGAATTATTTTTCATCATTTGTTTTAATTTCTTGTTTTCCATATTTGAAAAAATTATTAAAAATTGTTTATTTAGTAACTTTTTTTCATATATCTCAAGATTATCTTTTAATTTATCAAATTCACTTATCTCTTCCATTATTCTCCTTTTATGAAAAAAGCTACCTTATTTTAAAAGGTAGCTTTTCATTTTATTTAAAATCTATTATTCTGCTAGGTCAGTTTGTTTCTTTTGGTACTTTTTTTTACAGAGCTACCAATACACTGTTTTTGCAAAAATTACTAATACAGCCCAGCTAAACTGCGTATTATCCTTTTTGCTCTCTCCTAGTTTTTGTGTAAAGCCCCCTTTCGGACTGCAATACGGTCAGGTGTAGATTGCACCTAATACTCAGCGACATTTCTGCCCTTTTCTCATTTTAATTATACCACTTTAACTTAGAAAAATCAAGACTTTCTAACAAATTGATGGTTAGTTTGATATTTTCTAACTACCTTTGGCACACCATTTTTTTTAGCATATTCACAAAGTTTTTAATGAAACCTCATTTCTTCTGTTGTAGTGTTCTTCATAAGAGACCTCACTTCATATTTTGGATTTTTGGCGATTTTCATTATATCATAGTAGGTCTCTTTTTTTTATATTTTTTGTAACATACCTATTATACTCTTACAATATTTCATCAATTGAAAAAAAGCTACCTTATTACAGGTAGCTTCTCAAAAAAATTATTTACCATTTTACCTATTAACCTGCTGGTACAGTTTGTTTCCCTTTGGAGAAGTATTGTTGTACGGCTCATTTTCTCCCTTTCAGCCTTTCATAACCCCTTATATCCCTCCAGCTATGCTACGTATATAAGTTTTATGATTTATCCCCAGTGTTTGTGCTTCATTCAGCGTTCAGGTGTAGGCACACCTAATACTTGGCTGCATTTCTGCCCCTTTCTCATTTTAATTATACCTCTTTAACTTAGAAAAATCAATGTTTTTTATCTCTTTTCTCTCAATAATCTTCTCATAATTTGATTTTTTCTTCTATTTGTGATATGATTAATATATATTTAAAGTTGTTTTTATTTTTCATATTTTTCACTTTTTTATATTTTTTCAAATATTTTTAGTCTTTACTAAGTGGGGAGTAATTCCCCATTTTTCTTTCTTGGAGGTATTTTATTGAAAATTAAGGTTTATAATTGGAGAAATGATAGTTTTTATGATTTAGAGGGAGAGATTATTAAAGAAACTTTTGATTCTAAAGGAGAGAAAGAGCTAGATTATAAGTCACCTGATGGTTCTATCTCTAAAAGAAAATATATTCAAGAGTGCTATATAGCTGAATTTCAGACAATAGATAATCAAATAATTACCTTAGAACATTTCAGAAGTTATTGGACAAGTGGAAAAGAATTTCAAGAATCTTTTAGAGAAACATTATAATCACTTTCTTTATTTTTTCTTCTATGTTATAATTAGTTATACTTCTTTAAGTTATTATTTTTTAGAATGGTTTTAATCATTTCTATTTGACGTCGTAAAAGTGGGGATTATTTCCCCATTTTTATTATTTATTTTTATTATCTTTATTTCTATGTTATAATACATTTGTAGTTTTTTTATAAAATGTTTTTACTAAATACATTAGAAAAAACAGCTTTGTGGATTAATCCAAAAAGGATAGAGAGTAAATCTCTATCCTTTTTCTATTTTAAAAAAATAAATAAAATTGACTTTTTATTATTTTAGGTATATACTTTGTATATACCTAAAAATTAAGGAGGTGCTTTTTATGTCATTAACTATATCTATTTCAAAATGGGGTAATGGACAAGGTATCAGAATCCCTAAAAGTGTACTAGAACTTTTAAATTGGAGTGATTGTGAAAAACTTGAACTTATTGCTGAAAATGATTGTATAAAAATAAAAAAAGTTGATGTAAAAAAAAGAAAAAATATTAAAGAATTATTTGAAAATTATAATGGAAATTATGAAAAAGAAAATATTGATTGGGGTGATCCAGTAGGGAAAGAAATATGGTAAAACAAGGAGATATTATAAAAGTAAACTTAAATCCGCAAGCTGGACATGAACAAGCTGGGTATAGACCTGCTGTAGTAATAAGTAATAACACATTTAACAGAATAGCGAAAATGGTAATTCTATGCCCTATAACAAATACTAAAAACAATTTTCCATTACATATACCTTTAGACACAAGAACTAAAACAACTGGTACTATCTTATGTGAACATATAAGGACAGTTGACTTAGAAGCAAGACCTTATAATTTTATAGAAAAATTACCAGAAGATATTTTAGAAAATGTTATAAATATTGTATTTGCTGAAATAGAAAAAGAAAATTAATTTAAAAAGATAGAGAATAAACTCTATCTTTTTTTATTTTCTTTCCATTTCATTCTTATACTCATCTCTATAAGTAGCCATATAAACTTCTATTAATTGAATGAAATCACCATTATTTAAATTAGTATTATTATATGGAATGGTAGCTTTTGGTATTTCTTTCCTTAAATTTCAATTATTTCTAATCAAGAAACTAAAAATTTATAGAATATCCATTACTTTCTAACCATTTTTTACTTTCTTCTTTTTCTTCAATTGTAACAAAATAAGAATTATATCTTGCTTTATGTAGTCCTATTAACATAACTTCATCTGAAGATGGAGCTACTCCGAAATATTTCTTATGGTATTTTTTAGCAGCTTCCACATCTAATTCCTTAACGAATCTTTGTCTTTCTTTTTCTATTTCCACTATATTTTTAAAATCATTCATAATTTGCCACCTTTTATCTCTCATTTCCAGTTGCTCTGGATCTACTTCTTGTTGCTCTTTCTTTTGATACTTCTTTTGGTTTAGAGTTTTCTACCTTTTTCTCTACTGTTTTAGCTTTTTCTGGAGCTTTAGTTTCCTTAGTTTCACTCTCTTTAACTTTTTCAGGTTCTATATACTTTGAAGTTTCTACTTCTTTTTTAACTTCAGAAATATTTTCTTTAGTATCTATATTTTCTTTCTCTTTTTCATTTTTTTCATATGCCATTTTAAACAAATCATCTTCTGTATATTTTACCTTTATTTCATCACTAAGAACTTCATAATTAGGCTTGTTATAATAATCATTTTTATTATGACTATATGCTTCTAAAACTACTTCTATATCATTTTTCAATCTATCTGAAATATATTCTAGGGCTACTACATTAGTTTTTATTGCTTCTCTTGCTATGTCTTTATCATCTCTTAACGTATCTGGAAGATAGACTATAGCTGTTCCATTTTCTTTTACTGCTTCTAAAGCTATCTCTTTATCTAATCTTAATTGTTCAGGTGCATAAGCAATAGCTAAACCATAAGTTTTAACAGCAGCCAACATTATTTCTTTATTATTTTTTACAGTTTCAGAAGCATATTTAATATTTTCTCCGTTATTTTTTATAGCTTCTAAAACTATTTCTGGATTTGATTTCATTTCATCTGAAATTAGATTCAATACTAAACCATTTTTTTTAACTGCTTCCATAACTATTTCAGGATCATTTCTAAGCTCTTCTGAAGCATATTCTATAGCCCAAGAAGATTCTTTTACTGCTTCTATTACAATCTCTTTATTATTTTTAAGTGCTTCTGAAGAAAATTCTAAACTTCTACCATTTTGTTTTACTGCTGCTAATACTACTTCAGGATCTTCTCTAAGCCTTTCTGAAGCAAAATTAAGAGATTTTCCGTTTTCTTTTACTGCTTCAAGCATTATCTCTTTGTCATCAGTGAATCTTTTTGAAGAAAATTCTATAGCTAGTCCGTCACTTTTTACTGCTGATAATACAACTTCTCTATCTGATACAAATTGTGGAGCGTATTCTAAATTAGAACCACAAGCTTTAACAGCTTCTAATACTACTTCTTTATCTTGTCTTATTTTTCTTGGTAATTGATCTAATTTAATTTCCGCTTCTTTTACTAATAACAATGCTATTTCTTTATCTTTAAGTTGCTCTTCTGATAATTTGTAGTAATCTATTCCTGAACCTAATTTTTTTAATATTTCTTTATCTTTATATAACTCTCTTGGGATATATTCCCCAGCAAAATAAGGCTCTTTCTCTGCTACAATTAATGCAATATCTTTATCATTTTTTAGTCTTTCTGAAGCTAAGTGGAATGATCTTGGATATTTTTCTAAATAAGCTGACATTACCTCTTTATCATCTGTAAAGCTTTCAATTAATTTTTCTAAATCTAAAGATTTATTAAAATTTTGATTAACAACTTCTAAAATAAAATCTTTATCATTTTTTAATTTATCCCCTAATTTATCTGTTATATTATTACTTTGTAATATATATGTTATCTTATCATTATCATCATAATATATCAATTGTGGTTTTTCATTGCAATATCTACAGGCTTCTAGCATAACTTCTCTATCATTTTTTAAGTTATCTGAAATATTATGATTGGTATCAAATCCTTTATAATTGTTTTTTAACACTGATAATACAAAGTCTTTGTCATTTCTTAATTTATTTCCTACTACATAAAATTCATCTATTTCACTATGTTTAAAAATTTCGTTCATTACATCTTTACTGTCTATAGCAGAATTTGCATTTGCTATAGCTTTTCTTATATTAGGTAATTCTTCGTTTTCTTTTAATAAAGTTAGCATAAAGTTTTCATTTTTTTTTATTAAATATGGAACTTTATTTTCTATAAATTCTTTAAGTTTTTCTGTTTCTTCTAAATTATTAGGATCAATTTTTTTTATTTCCTCTCTTACCATTTCTATATATTTTGGAGTTCTTTTTTTTGCTATATATTTGTCTATTTTTCCAAATGTTAAATCATAAATTCTATCTGACATTGTATATTCCATCTTAATTTCCTCCCTCTCGAATTATAGCGGACAACTTGTCCGCTATTTCTTTTATATTTTATTTTCCATTTTTATGATTTCTATATGCTCCATATCCTCCTTTAGCAGCTCCTCCTATTCCACCAAGAATAGATCCAACTTTTGCTCCTATTCCTCCAGCTTTCATACTTCCTTTAAGTCCTCCATCTATAGCTCCTTCAATTCCTCCTTTAGTAGCTCCAGCAGCAGTCTTACCAGCAGTTACAGCTCCAGCAGCAGCCTTTCCTACTTTTGATATTCCTTCTCTTGCATTTCTTACAAGTTCACTAGAATCCCCAAATGAAGTTACTCCAGATATAAGAGTTTGTGCCATCTCATTTCCTTTCATTGTCATCATTGCCATCATTCCCATAGCAGCTAACCAATAAAAACTGTTTTGAACTGGATTATTACCATATTTTATTGGCTCTTTTAAAAATTTTGCAAAATAAAACATTAAATATTGAATTACAAATATTTTCATATTGAGATTTATTAATGTTCCTATTACTTTATCTCCAACAAATCTAAGCTTTTCAAACATCATAAATGGTACTAAAACTATTGTTAAAGAACTCATAAACATATATTCAAGTATTACTAAACCAATTGTTAAACATATTCTTGCAAATACAAATAATCCTATAATAAATCCTGCAAATAATGCCCATGTAGTTGGACTAAATAAATCTACTTCTTTTAATAATTGCTCTAATGTAACATATGCTAGATGTAAAATTTTATAAGGTAATTCTGATAATTTATCTGGATTATTTGCTGTTGCTACTTTTATAAAATATTGAAATAATTCTTGGATTAAATCCATTATATCTTTGAAAAAATATATAATTGCATATAAAAATGCCCATACTTTTATTTTTTCTTTTAGAATTACAAGTGGATTACTTCCAGGTTTAGCTAATAAAAGTGCAGTTGTTAAATCATACATAAAGAACCATAATAGCAATTGTATTGCTACAGGTTGCAAAAGATTAATTGTTCCTGAAAGGTCTCTTTCAAGATCTTCTAAAATTGTGGTTATAAGTGGTTTGTCCATTTTTATCACTCCTTAGTTTTTTATTTTAAGCTCTTATAATAAAGCTTATTTCATTGACTTTTTATTAAATAAATGATAATATTAAATTAGATAGTACCTCATAGGTAGAAATGATTAAAAGTGTTGAATGATATAAGCTCTCACAAGCCGTCGTGGGAGCTTATTTCATGTTCATAAGAATTCAACACCCTTGTGGACAGAAGAATATAATCATTTCATTGGGAGGTTCAGTATGAACATCAGTATTTCTAATCCTGTTATAATTATGGACGGCGGAACTATTTTTCTATTTGTTATAGTTCTCATAATTATTATCTTAATTAAAAGAAATCAGTAGTGCTGACCTCGCACCCTATGGGGTTTTATTACATTGACTTTTCGATATATTACTGTTATAATTAAGATACCTAGAACCTGTATAGGGAACTTGAAAATAGTAAGATAATAAAATTCGTTATGAAATAAGCTTTCACTTCGGTGGAGGCTTATTTCATGTTTATTTGATTTTTTCAGTAATTTAAGTTATAATAATTTGTACACAGCCTATAAGGGTATTATGTTTGGTTTTTAATATTATTAAGCTTAGGATAAAGGCTCTCACTTGTTGGGAGCTTTTATTCTGCCCTTAAGCAAGGCAGAAATTATAGTACCCTCAGCCCTTATGGGCTTTTTTTGTTTAAAAAATAAAAAAGAGCCTAAAACTAAGTAGCACAAAAATGCTATCTTAATCTTAGGCTCTCCGTTTCCCAGTTTCTGGCTTTCCCTCTATATAAATAAATTAATTTTCAATAAAAATAGTTATCTAAGCAGCAATAGAGTATCTCTGTTTTCTCCTCTTACTTAGTACTTTTACCTACTCTTTAACTTATTTTTTCTTTTATTATATCATATCTAATTTTATTTTTTAAGCAAATATCTTAGCTTTTTATTTTGATTTTTTGATGGATAACTGTTATAATTATATTGTAAACACCCTAAAGGGTAAGTGATATGAATGATTTTAATTAAGGTTAGGATAAAGGCTCTCACTTGTTGGGAGCTTTTATTCTGCCCTTAAGCAAGGTAAAAAAAATCGTTCATTTATATTTAATTACTTACAATTAATGGAGGTATTGTAATTACTATCTTCATTCTTGCTTGGTGGTGGTGCAAAGGTAAATAATTAGTACCCTCGCCCTTATGGGCTTTACAAACCATTATGATGAAACAAAATTAAAAAGAGAATAGTAAAAACTATTCTCTTTTTTTAAAAATCAAATATATGTTTTAAAACTATCTCTTTCTCTTGTGAATATTTTATATCATATTTCTTCTTTAATTTTAAACACTTAAAAAAATTATGATATTTAGTTAAAAAATTATTTAATATTTCATCATCTTTTTCATTAAAATTCTTTATAAGAAGATCATTTCCACCAAAAAAATCATATTTATCTTGTAATATATATGGAGCTACTTCTTTTTCCCATAACTCAAAAAATTTTTTTTGTCGTCTTCTTGAATCAGATATCATAACTCGATGATAGTTTCATCTTTTAAATATAAAGGGTTTAATTCTATAATATCATCATAAGCAAATCTTATTTTATCAATAGATTTTTCTATATGAAAATGTCCACAATACCATTTTTTATACTTTAATTTATCTTCTATCTTTTGCAACCATTCTTCAGTAGAAGTATCTATCTTATCAAGATCAATAGTACTAGCTAATCTTTCTATTGGACGATATTTAAAAGGACAAGTGTGACTAAAAACTAAATCTATACTCCAGTTAGTGCTTTCTAATTGATCTTCAACATACTTTTTAATTCTATCATTAGGTTGTTCATTACTAAACCATTTCCAATTATTTGTAAGTCTATAATATTTATCTGTACTATATGCCCCTCCTATTGCCATACATTTAAGTCCATCAAAGTTATAGATTTCTCCATCTTTTGCAAAAAATATATTGTCAAATTCCTCTTCCATATATACTTTTGCTCCAAATTTTTCAACTTCTCTATATGTTGCAATAGCAAAAGGACGTTGCTCATGGTTACCATGGACACAAAATAAAGTAATTGGAAGTTTTGCAACAGAATGTTTTTTAGACCAATCTTTTATTCCACCAAAAAAGTTAAGTCCTACATCTCCAAGAATGATTATAACATCATCTTTAGTTGTATTATTTTCTTTACAAAACTTTTTTATTTCATTGAAACTTCCATGTTTATCTCCTGTTACATAAATCATATTATCACCTATTTTTACCAACCATAACCTGTTTTAGCTCTCATTTTTTTTACCTCTTCTATAGATTCTTTACTAGGTTCACTCATTTTTTTAACTTCATATTTTCTTTTAACATCATTCCAAGCGTCTATTTCTTCTTGTGCTTCTTTATTTCCTCCATCTGCTTGTTTTTGTAGTTTTGCTAATATTTCATCATATTCACTTTTAGCTGCTATATCTTGCTTTTCATATACTTTCTCTATCATTATTTCTTTATTTTTTGTACTTGTAAATTGTACTTTTTCCCCACAAGCTACTAATAATCCTGTCATCATAACTACTAATAATAATTTTTTCATAATCTCTTCCTCCTACTATTTCCTTTATATTATTTTTTAATATCCATATACTTTTTCTGTTTTTTCTTCTTTTATTATTTAATAATATGTTTCTACTTTTTTTCCATCAAATACTAAACCTATCTTTATTATATCTTTTACACCTGCATTTTTTAAAAATGTATCATATCTCATCTCTTCTATTTGCTCATATGCTTTTTTAGCTTCTTTTTTCATATCTTTTGTTTTAGCTCTTTTTAACTCAAATATATATCCAGCCCAATTTTTCATTCTTGGTCTCAATATTATATCTGCTCTGCCATCTCCTGCTTCTGGATTAGGTTTCATTTCATAAAAATCATCTAAACCATATAGAAAACCTCCAAGAAGCATTTGATATGGATTTTCATATTTAGTATTTGAATCATAGAAGCTCATAGCATTTATTACTACCTCTTCTAAAATCATTATAATACCTGATATATTTTTACTTTGAAGTGCTTTTTTCATTTCACCTATGTTATTACTTCCTCTAAATGCTATATCTACAAACATACTTTTAAAAAAACTTTGTATTTCTTTATTTGGAATCTTTACATAATGTGTATTATTATTTATACTTTCTTTTATTGTTAGATAGCCACTAAATAACATTAATTCCCATAAATGATTTGGAGAAAGCTTATTTCCAAGAGCTATATTTTGATTAAGGTATATTATTATCTCTGATCCATTTATTAACTTTTCTAAATCATCAAATACAGTTGCTTTGGAAAGTAAAAGCAGATCTTTTATCAAAATATTTCCAGATGTATTTATCCAATATTCTTTTAATTCTTTATTATCAATATAATTTAAGATACTCCAGGGATTATATACCTCTGCATTTCCAAACTTATATCCATCATACCAAGATTTTACCTCTTCAAGTTTATACTCTATCCCATACTCTTTTAAAGAATTTTCAACCTCTAACTCTGTTAAACCAAAGTATTCATCATAAGCTTTACTTAAAATAGTATTGATTTTTAGATTATTAAGATCAGAGAATATTCCTGCTTGAGCCACTCTTATTGCTCCTGTAAGAACTCCCATTCTTAAACTTGAATTAGTCTTTAAAACAGAACCATATATCTTTTTAAATAAGACAACAGCTTCATTATAATACCCATGTTCATAAGCAGATGTTAATGGAACATCATATTCATCTATTAAAACTATTACTTTTTTATTATAATAATTTTCTAAAATTTCACTTAAAAATTTTAAAGCAGTTGAATAATCAGTATCTCTTCTTTTCCAAACTTCATCAAAAAATTCAAGATTTCTTTCATTTAAATATTTTCTTATATAATTATGTTTTTCATATAAATCTGAACAAATAGTTTTCAAACTATTATATAGTTCTTCTAAAGAATTACCAATTACTTCTTTCATTGAAATAAGTATTACAGGATATTTTCCTTGTTCTGCAAATACAAGAGAATTTTTTATATATAAGTTATCAAATAATTTTCTGTTTTCTTCAGCCTCTTTTATATCAAAAAAGGTTTTAAGCATAGACATATTAAGAGTTTTTCCAAATCGCCTTGGACGACAAAATAATTTTACTTTTGCACCATCATTCAATATTTCTTCTATAAATTTTGTTTTGTCTATATAATAATAATTTTCTGTTCTAATTTCTTTAAAATCTTCTATTCCTATAGGAATTTTTTTCATTTTCCCCTCCTTTACTTTAAAAAGTATCTAACGGACAAATTGTCCGTTATTCTATCTACTATTTTCTCTATTATTTATTCTTGATCTACTTCTTATTTTATTATTTGAAACACTTTTTTTATTTAAAACTTTTTTCTTTTCTTCTCCACTTTCTATACAAGCTTTTAACATTCTTTCAAGATAACCTATTTCAGCATATTGTCCATCACTAGCTTTAACAAGATAATTTCTGAAATGAGTAGAATTTTCTTTTATTATTGTTAAATCCAATTCAAATCCATTATTTCTTGAAAACTTATCTGCAAAAGTAACTATTGTTCTAGTATTTCCATCTCTAAAAGCATGAGTTTTCCATAATTCAGCTATATCTTTTGCAAATACTTTTGCTTTATCTTCTATTGATAGTTCTTTCCAATTTGTGGTATTCATTCTTTTTAAAATACTTTTTATATTTTTTTCAATATCCTTTGGCATAAAATATCTAATAGTATCTCCACCTAAAATAGCTTCAGATTTTTCTATTGGAATAGTTCTAAATTCTCCAGCCCAAGGATATATATCACCAAATAGATACCTATGTATTTTCTTTAATGCTTCTGTATCATTTTTTCCAAAATCTTGTTCTTCTAGTTTTAGAAACTTCCAAGCTACTATTTTTACTTCCATTTCTTTTAATTTTTCAGAATCATCTATATCAAATTTGTTTATTAAAACTCCATTTTTATATACATAAGGATCTTTCATATAATCACCTTTAAATTTCTAATAACATTTTTCCTAATTCTTCATAAGAAATTTCTAAACTAATATATTTTTTAAATAATTCTTGGGTTTTTTCACTTGGTAATTTTGAACCATCAACAGTTGCCATTAAAAAAGCTTTTTCAACCTCTTTTTTTCTTTTCTCTATTTCTAATTTTTTTTCACTCTGATTCATTTTACCACCTTTTTTATTTATATTAACTATTTTCATTTTTTAATATTTTTTTTATTCTAAAAATTGTTGATCTACTAAATTTTGTGATTTTTATACACTCATCAGTAGTTATTCTTTTTTCTATCCAAAGGTCTATAGTTTTTCTTTGCTTTGTTGTCATATTATCAAAAGCATTTTCTCTCCCTACAGGTTTATTATTTTTTTTGCTTACAATTCTTCCTTTTTCATCTCTTGGAAGGGATTCATAAGCCTCTTTTTGGCGTTTTAATATAGTTTTTTTTTCTTCATTAGCCATATAATCTAAGAGTTCTAAAACTATTGGACAAATTAAATTAGATATTAAAGGGGCAGATATTCCTGCATTAAATAAAGGCATATTCAGTACTTCTAAATTAATACCTTTCTTTTGTATTAATTCAAAACTTTCTTTAATTTCTAGTTTATTTCTTCCAAGCCTATTTAATTCAGTAATTACTATTGTATCTCCTTCAGTACAATCTATAAGAAGTTTATTCCAACAATCTCTTCCTATAAAATTTTTTCCTAAAGATTTTTCTATATAAATTTCTTCTACTCCTGCTTTTTTCAGATCTTCAATTTGCCTAGTTTCATTTTGATTAAGGGATACTCTTGCATATCCTATTTTTTTTCTCATTAATATTACTCCATTAAAAAATATATATTTTATTTTTATCTTCCGTTTACTTTACTTTTGATTCGAGATCTCTTTTCTCTTATTAACTTTTCTTTTTCAGGTTTAACTTCTTTTAGTTTTATTAAATTAAATTCTTTGCTAATATCTTTTAACCATTCAGGTAATTCTCTAGTTTGCAATCTTATAATTTCTTCATTTTTAGTAATAGCAAGAGTATAAAACTTACTATTATCATAAATTTCTGCTAAATCAACTTTTGGTAAAATTATTTTTAAGTTTTCTATACTTTCATAATATCTTTTTTCTACTGTTTCACTTGGAATATCATGTCCTCCTTTTTTTACTCTTCCTGCTATTCTTTCTTTAGCTATTTCAGGACTATTTACTCCTACATAAAAAAGATGTACTTTATATCCCTTTTCTTTTACCTGATCTATAAGTTTTATAATGCTATTTCCTGTTAAAGTTGTTTCTTGGTTAAATGATATCCCTTTATCTATACAATCTTTTTTTAATTTAATCGCCATTCTTCCAGCTTTAACCTGATCTACTTCATTTTTCCAATCTCCAAAAGTTCTAACTATTTCATCAGTATTTATTCTTACTCCTAACTTTTCTTTTTCTAAAATAGGAGAATTATACAATGTTGATTTTCCAGCACCATTTACTCCTGCAAAGATAGTAAATATTTTTTTACTCATTAGAATACACCTTCAGCTATTAATTTTTCCTGCTGTATTCTTAAGATTAATTCTTGTAGTTTATAATAAAAATTTTTTTCTTCTTCTGTCTTACTAGATTTTAATAATTCTTCTATATCACTTTTTTTTAAGTTCATTATAAAATCATATAAGTTTTTTTCTTCTAAATTTATTAGTTTTTCCATAATCTACTCCTAATATTTTTTATTTCATTTTACATAACTATTATATCACTTTAGTGTCAAAAAGTCAAGTTCATGTAACAAATTAAGAAACTATTTTTTAGCTTAAATTATATTTTTATATTGATTTTTTATCTTTTTTATTTTATAATAAAAGTGAAAAGATATATAATATCTTTAGGAAACCACGTATAGTTGTCAAAAAATAAAAGGTCAGAATATTAGCCCTAATATATTTATTATTGGGGCTTTTATTCTGCTCTTGACCGAGCAGTGACAAAAATACGTGGAGGTACTTAATTATGTACATTATTATCAACAATCTTTCAATCAATGGAGGGCTTTTTATAGCTCTTGTCATTCTTGTTTGGTGGTGGTATAAAAGTAAATAATTAGTAACCTCACAACCCTACGGGGTATTTATATCTTTTCAACTTAGAATGGTAAGTTTGCTTTAGTATCTACGATTAACTAAAGGATAACCAGGAATTATAAGTAATAAAAAACATTGCCAAGAAAAAGGTACTCATCTCTTGAGTGCCTTTTTTCTTGTAAAAATATAATAGCGGACAAATTGTCCGCTATAAATTATCTTTCATTTCCATTTGATCTTGATCTACTTCTTGTTGGTTTTTCCTTTGAAGTTTCTTTTGGTTTAGTTTTTTCTTTTGTTGCTTCTATAAACTTTTCTACTGTTGGATATTTTTCTTTTAGTTCTGGACCAGCAAATTGATAAGCCCAATTACAAGTTTTAAGTGCTACTCTCATTAAATTTTCGTCATTTCTAAGTTCTTCTGAAGCATAATTTATATTAAATCCTGTTACTTGTACTGCTCTAAACATAATATCTCTATTATTTCTAATATCATCATTAGTATATTTAAATATATCAGTTCCATAATGCTTTATGCATTCTTCTATTATGTCTTTATCATTTTGAAGCCTTGGAGAAGCGTACATTACAATATCATTATTCTTTTTTATTAAAGGCATAACTAGCTCTTTATCATCTTGAATTTCTTTTGAAGCATACTTTAAATTCCAACAGTTATCTTTAAGTGCTATTTTCATTATTTCTTTATTACTTCTTATATTTTCTGAAGCATACTTAATATTTCTAGTATCTTTTTTAATAGCTTCTAATACCACTTCAGGATCATTTTTAAGTTTTTGTGAAGCATATTCAAGGGCTAAACTAAAATTTTTAATTGCTTCAACAACAATTTCTTTATTGTTTTTTAATCTATCTGATAGACGATTCAAATGTAAACCACATTGCTTAACTGCTTCCATTCCTATTTCAAAATCATCTCTAAGTTCTTCTGAAATATATCCAATAGCCCCTCCATATTGTTTTACTGCCATCATTGCTATCTCTTTATTATTTTTAAGTGCTGGTGAAGCATATTCTATAGATTTACCATTTTGCTTTATTGCTTCTTTAACTATTTCAGGATCATTTCTAAGCTCTACTGAAGCATATTCTATAGCCCAACAATTTTCTTTGACTGCTATTAAAACTACTTCAGGATCATTTTGGAGAGATGTGGAAGCATATTTCAAGTTCATACCATCTTCTTTTAAACTATTTAAAACTTCTTCTTTTTTAGTCCAATTCATATTTTTCTCCTTATCAAAAATAATTTGTACATTATTTTATTTTTTTCAATTATATAACTAAATTATATAAGAAATAGCACTATTTTACCACCCATATCCTTTATTAGCTCTTAATTTTTCTACTTCTATTATTGATTCCTCTGTTGGTTTTCTCATTCTTTCTGCTGTTTCTATTCTTATTTGTTCTTTAGCTTCCTCTTCTGCTAGTCTTTCTGCTTCCATTATCATCTTCTTAGCGTCTAATTCGCTCATTCTAGCAATTTTATTATTAAGCTGGTCTATTCCCTTCTTAGTGGCTAAAGAAGACTGTAAATTCCCTTTTGCTCCGTCTGTGAGTGCCATAAAGTTTGCCATTGATTGATTCTCTTTCTCATTTTGTTCTAATATAGTTGTAGCGGTTTTTAGATGTTCTTTCAAGTTATCATTTCTATTTTGAGATAATCTATACATCTCTTTAGCTAATTCTTTATTATCCATCTTTGCTAATCTATCTCTTGTAGCATAGATTCTATCAAAGTTACTATCTATTGTTTGAGCATTTCTCAATATAGATTTTGAATTATCATTAATTGTATTAAGATCTTTAAGTGCTTGTACAAGTTCTTGATTTTTTTCTCCTAATACTAATCCAGACCAACTTTCTAAGTTAGTAACATCATGTTGAAGTTGTTCCAACTGTTGTTGAGTTTGAATTATATTTTCAGTAGCAGTTTTAACTTCCTCTATTTTTTGAAGTATCATCATTTGATAGTTTTGCATGTTTTGTTTATGATTAGTAGGATCATAAACTATTCTAGCCCCAAAAGATTGAGAAGCTAAAATCAAACTTGAAATAATTATTATTACTTTTTTCATTATTATCACTCCTTCTTTTTATATTTAAGTTTTTAATTTTACTTTTTTATTGTTTTATGTTATAATAAATTATAAACACAACCCATTTGGGTAAAGACATATGTATAAAACTTGGATAATATAAGCCCTCATTTTTGGGGGCTTATATTATATATATCAAGTTCCCAAGTCTTGGTATATATAAAAATACATATGTCGGAGGTGTTGTTATAGGATTTCTAAAAGAACTTCTAATACAGGTGGTTGCAAGTATACTAGCTAGTATCATCTGTAACTGGATTGACAAAAATAGGAAATAACCAACACATCTCCCCCTTATGGGCTTTTTTTATTTTAAAAACAAAAAAACCTAAAACTAAGCAGCACAAAATGCTATCTTAATCTTAGGCTCTCCGTTTCCCAGTTTCTGGCTTTCCCTCTATATAAATAAATTAATTTTCAATAAAAATAGTTATCTAAGCAGCAATAGAGTATCTCTGTTTTCTCCTCTTACTTAGTACTTTTATTTACTCTCTAATCTATTTTTTCTTTTATTATATCATATCTAAGTTTAATTTTTAAGTAAATATCTTAGCTTTTTATTTTGATTTTTTGCCTGACTTATGGTACAATTTAAGCATAGAATTTGAGGTTTTTGTATCTTGCTAATTTTTTAATAGAATAAAACATACTTTGCCATTCAAAAAAGTATTTATAGGTTTTTGTACCTTGTGTAATTTTAGTTGAATAAAAGATTTTTCTAGTCCAATAACACTTTTTATACGTTTTTGTACCTTATTAAATAAAAAATTAAAGTTAAAAAATGATAGCTTATCAAATACTTTTTATACCTTGTAAATTTTGAGTATAGTAAAACCATTGATATGACTAAAGAATTAGCTATGATTTTTTTGTACCTTGTTAAAATTTAGAAGTTGAGCAACTTCTGGAATAGTCATTTTAATACCTTGTGAAATTTTAGTAGAGTAAAACAGAGCTATTATTCAAAAAGAACTACTACTAGTTTTTGAACCTTGTAATTATTTAAGTTCGCTTTTATATAGTTTTTGGACCTTGTAAACCTCAATTTCTATAAAAACACTTGTAAATCTATTAAAAATATGATATTATACTTGTACAAGGTATAAAATTTTTATAAATTTATTAAAGATGTTTTTTTTACAAGGTAGAAAAACAAAGCCAATGTGCTGGAATCACCCATTAGTATTTACTAATGGGGATTTTTCTTTTTTTGGAAAATAGTAATCTAAAATGATAAAGGGAGTTTATTACACTCCCTTCTTCTATAACTTAATCTTAAAAATCATTATATATTTACCCTCTTGAAGCTACAGCTATTACACTAACTATTGTTATTTCTCCATTAATTAATCTATAAACAACTCTATAATCATTAATTCTCATTCTATATAGATTCTTGTAGCTTTTCATAGCTTTTATATCAATATTTTGATTTTTATGGTGATAATAGTTTTTAATATTTTCTATAAACTTGTCATAGATTTTTTTATGTTTAGCAAAAAACTTATCTGCCACTTTAGTTGTTTCTAGCCCTATTTCTTCTGTAATTTTTATCATAATTCTATTGTTTCCTTTTTAACAATTTTCAAATCATCATCTGTTAAATTTTCAAGAAGTTCAAGAAGTTCTTTTTCTTCTTCTTCATCACAATATGGAACATTAGACATTCTTACCATAAAATCATTTTTTTTCTCTTCTATTTCTTTTTTTATAGCATTTCTAACAAATTCAGAGCAAGAAATGTTAAAAATTTCTGATATTTTTTTTATATCTAAAAATAGATCTTCTTCAAGTTTTAAGCTCATAGTTTTAGTCATAATTGTTTCTCCTTTCTTTTAAACAGTATTATGGTATTACCGTAATACAATTATACCATGCTAATTTTCTTTTTTCAATTCTTTTTTTACCTTAACTCTCTCAAGAACTAGAACTCATAATGACTTATTTTAAAAAAAGAGAACCATTTTTAGGTTCTCTTTCTTATTTAATAAATATTTCCTAATACATCTACAAATCTTTTTCTTAAATATGTAGTTTTAGAAAGTGTTATAATCTTTTGCTTTGAAGTTAATGAAACATTTAATATATACTCTTTAGCTTCTTTTTCATCATAAGTAGTTCCTAGTAAAGTATTTATCATACCTGCTATTTTTGTTTCTGGATTTTTATCTAACTTAAATTTTATTTGACTTAAAGAAGTTATTAAAGCAGAATTACTCTTATTAACATAGTCTATAGCTATTTTATTTTCCTTTTCATTATTAACTCCTCTAAATTTAAATCTTCCCTTAACAGTAGGAGTATTAACATCAAATATATCTCCATCATATAGAGAACAAATAAGTTTATAATCACCAGTTATATTTTTTCTTTCTAATTCTAAATTATAAATATCTTTATTTACTATATATTTATTTTTAAAGTACTTCATCATAGGATATCTAACACAAATAAATTTATAATCTTTTCCATTTGAATATACATCAAATCTATAAGTAACTACTTTTGTAACAACTACTTTACCTTTTGGATTTATATATTTATGAGATATATCAAAATAAGTATTTATTGCTTTATCTCTTAATCTTAATGATTTAACAGCAGTTCCATTATTGCGTTTACCTTGCTTTATAAATCCATTATCTTTATAATATAAATAAAATGGATTTACCTTTTCTTTTTTAGCATAATCTTTATATTCATAATATGCTTTTTTCAATTTTTTATATGTTAAAATATCTGAAGCATTTATTAACAAACTACTAGCTTTTTTAGTTTCAAATAACTTTGCAAGTTCCATATTATCTTTATCATAGATATTTTTCACTTTAGAAACAATACATTCTACTTCTTTATTATCAACTACAAATTTTTTTAGTGAATAAATTGTTTCATTAAACATTTGTCTATTTGGTTTTTTATCTACAAAATGTGAATATTTATAAGTTTTATAATCCATTATTTTCTTCTTATAATCTAACTTAAAGATTTGTTTAAAACTTTCATCATCTAATATCTCGCCTGTTTTAATATAGTAAAATTCTTTTGTTTCTGGGTTATCAATATTTCTTTTATAAAATTTCAATTTATTTAGCAATGAATGTGCAATTATCAATATTAATGCGTCTTCTGCATAATGATCATATGAAGTTGCTCTTAATCTTGGCATATTCCATATATTTCTAACATAAGTAACAAAATTATTATTTATACCTCTAACACTAACTTTTTTATTATTATCAATAAAAAATCTACTTAATAAAGTTTTTATTTCTTTTATAGCATAACGAGTATCATTTAAGTTTCTTGAAATAAAGTCGTCATAATTTTTATTCAAATTTCCTTTATACAATAATAATTCTCTTTTATTCTTTGAAATTTTCATTTCTTTTACTTGAGCTTCAAATTCTTCAAAAGTTCTATGTACATTTAAGTTATCAAAATAAGCAAATGGAGTTTTTACTCCTCTCTTTATATTTTCAGATCTCTTAACTAACATTTTATTATTATTGCTATTATCAAAAGAGATAGATATAGGAATAATATGTGCTATTTCATACTTAGATATATTATTTACTAAATCTATTAGAGGTATTACATCACCACTTAACATACATTTTTCATTTTGCTCTTTCCAAAATTTAATAAATGGAAAATATCTTTTTTCCAGATTTAAGTTTCCAAGAATTTTTCTTATTTCATTATTTTCTTTTTCTTGAGCAGCTTGACGTTTTTTTATGCTCTGTCTTTCTTCCTTTGAAGAAAATTCCTTACACATCTCAACAACAATTTCTTTTGGAGTTCCATATTCTCTTATAATTTCATTTACTACATTAATGCACTGTCCTACTGATTTTTTAACAACTGGATTAACTATCCATTCATCAATATATTTCTTCTCTATTTTTCTTTGTCCTGAAAAATCCATTTTATATGGTACTAATCCTAATTCAGTTATAACTTGCATACTATTTTTTGTAGTTTCCATCATTTCAGGAATTAAGATATCTAACAATTTCTTAGAAAAAGAATGTGTTCCTGTAAATTTATTTCTAGCAAGTTCATTTAATGCTTCATCTGGAAGATTATATTTTTCTAATAATTCTGCTAAATATTTTTTCCTATCTGAAGCTTCTTGATAATAAGTACAAATTTCAGCTATGGAGTCTATAAGATCTCTATTATCTGTTTTAAATACTTTATTTATAGATATATAAGTTTCTAATGGAGTAAATATAGCCTTCTCACTTTTATCTATTCTATATCCTGTAATAACATCTTCATCAACTCCTAAATATTTTGCTATTTTCTTCAAAGTTATATTTTTCTGATTTTTAAATAATTCTATAACACCTTTTTTTTCATCAATAGTTAATTTATCTCCATTTATTTTTAAGTTATTTAAATCATTTAAAAGATTAAATAATTCAGCACTATATGAGTGCTTAATCATACGAATTTCTTCTGGAAAATAAGTACATCTACCCATTAAACCTTGAAGCCATTCTTTTTCATTAGCCCAACCATAAGGACTCCCTTTACCTGGACCTTCATAATAAAATCTTTTTCCTTCTAAAATATTGATATACTTCTCTATAAACTCATCTGTAATCCTCTTATTTCCTAATTCTTTTTGAGTTTTTAAAATTCTTAAAGCTTCATTTTTTAAATCTTTTGTTTTAAAAATATTTTCTTTTCCTCTTATTTTACCATCTTTTTCTAAGTAATCTAATTGGACCTTACAAACATAGTTTTTCTCATTTAATTTCTCTTCATTTTTTAAAAGAATAGCTTTAGTTCCATCTTCATCATCAGAAACATCTAACAAATCATAATCTTCTGTTCCTCTTTTTTTTACAAGCTGATATAAAGCTAAAGATAATTCTCTATCATTAAGAAGTTCAAATAATCCCTTTTCTCTAAATTCATACACTTCATAATTGGTTGATGTAAAGTTATAGTCCTCACTTTCTATAAAATTAGATTGAAATAATAAATGTCTAACTCTATTAAGCCTATGAGTTCTTCTTCTTATAATTCTTCTTCTACTTCTTGCAGCTCTTCTATTTTGATTATTTTCTGGATCTGCTTCAGGAAATAATCTAATCCCAGAATTTATTATTTTATTATTTTCAGATTCAACAATTCCCCAACCTACTGTAGTAATTCCTATATTTAAACCTAATTTATATTCCATATTTGCTCCTTTATATAAAATTATTTTAAAATTTCGTTCACTAATTTTTTAAACTCCTTTTTATCTTCTTTAGTTATATCAACAAAAGGATCATATTCTTCATACGGACTATCATACATAATTCCCATAGCTAATATGTCAGCAAATACCTCTTTTTGTATATCGTTATTAGTAGAAGCAAGTTTTGAAAATCCTGTTTTTTTTATTTTTTCTAATATTTTTTTGTTAATATTTAATTTACCTTTTGTTATATTAATATGAATATAATGACCTATTTCATGCAAAAATACATATATTGGTGAAATATCATTTTTTACATTGAAAAAGAAAAAATTATAACCATAATCTTCTGGATTAAATTTTCCAAAATAATAACTTAAACTATTATAACTTTTATTTACATAATTTATAAAAGAACACTCAAATGGACAAAACTCATGGAACTTTTTATAATTTTCATACAAGAAATTTAAAATTTCATTCATTTTTTCTAATGTTAGTATGTTTGAATTTGATTGCTCAATAAAATTTTCTGTTATATTATTTCCTATAAAAATCATATGATTTAAGTAATCAAACATTCCTACTGTTAAATATATATCAGTATTAAGCACAGTACTTAAATATTTATTTTCTGCTTCTTTTTCAAGATAAATATCCATTAATTCTTCACTTGCGTTTTCTATTAAACTTTGAGATAAAAGATCTATCTTATTTAAAAATTTTTTCATATATTTATTTCTTATATTAAATTCTTGCTCTGAAATCTTATTAGCTATCAATATTAAATATTTTCCTCTTGTTACAATATCATTATTATTATTAAAAAATTCATTTATTAAGTTTTCTATATTTTTCTCCATTATTTCCTCCTTTTTTAAGATTGACGGACAATTTGTCCGTCAATAATTATCTCTTATTATTCTTTTGCATCTAAATTAATAAAGCTATTAGTATCTGCCCCTTGAACTTTTGGAAGTTGTCCATTCCATTTTTCTATTGCCATCTTTTGAAGAAGTTGTTTACTTAGACTTTGAGATTCAACAGCATTTGCTTTTGCTCTTATCTCTTTTTCTTTAAGTTCAAGTTCTGCTATTTTAACTTTATTTTCATATTCTATTAGAACTTTTTGTTGTTCAGCTTTAGCTCTTTCTACTGCCTGTTCAGCAATTTTTTTCTGTTCAATAGCTCTTTCATACTCATCACTAAAGTCGTGATTAACTATGCTTACATTACTAACTACAAGACCATAAGATAAGAAGTCATCAGCAATATCAGCATTTATAATGTCACTTATTTCAGATCTTTTAGATACAAATTCTTCTATTGTATATTTAGCAATAGTAGCTTGAACAACTTCTTTAGCTCTAGGACGAATAAATCTTTGCTCATATTTAGTGTTAAATGCTTTATATAGTTTTTCAGGATCAGCTATACTTGCTTGGACAGTTAATTCTATTTTTATAGATTGCATATCTTTAGTTGAAACTTCCATTGTTGTGTCCATTTCTTCTGTTTTTGCAAATATATATGTTTTTTCTCTTATTTCAATAAAAGTTTTAGATTGCATAAATGGAACTTTAAAATGTAATCCCTCTTCATCTACTCTGGTAATCTTTCCAAAAGTACTAACTATTGCAACTTCTCCAGTATTTACTGAATAACAGTTTATAAAAAATAATATAGCTATAAATATTCCAATTGCTCCAACTGTTGAAAATTTTAAAATTCTATTCATATCTTCTCCTTTAATATTGAGTTTTTTATTTTCTCCATTTTTTTTAGATTTTATTAAACCAAAATAAAGTTCCATAAATATTGCTGTTATTGCTCCCAGTGCTAACATTATCAGAAAATAATTATTTAAAATCCAATCTAACTGTGACTCTATATTTTTCATAGTCACTCTCCTTTTTATATTAAGTTTTTCTTTAAACCCTCTAAATTTGCTACTATCCTATTTCCTGTTTATCTATCTTAAAAAGAAATTATAAAAAGCTATTCCTAATCCTAAAAGAAAGATATTAAAAAGAATATCGTGTTTAGAGGTATATTTTGTTAAAACTTTTAATTTTCCTAATGTGAATATTTTAAAGGTTACTACTGCTAACCCCAAAAGGAATATCTGGAGTTCTATTATTGCTATTAGTGAAGATATCAAGCTTTTTATATTTAATATTCCATTATTCATTAGTAAGTTAGTTATAACAACTACAATTATTAATTTTAAATAGACAATGCTTATTTTTTTTAAAATTGTATTTTTTATTTTTAAGTTATCTCCAAAGAATAAGTCTGCAAGTAAAAAAAATAAATCATAAAAATATATTAAATATAAAGTAACATATACTATCCCTATTACTTTTAGCATATTTGCTCCTTTCATAATTTAAACATACCAATCTTTTAAATAAAAAAATAAACAAGATCTCTACTTATAAATAACATAATCACTGTTACTACTAAATTAAACAAATAAATTTTTCTTAGAATTTCTGATTGTTCTTTTTCTTCTGCTATAAATAAATTTATTCCAAAAATTATCAAACCTATGACTCCTATTATTATTACTTGATTAAGTATAGTAAGATGGATTCTTAATAATTCTAATGAATTAAACCTTTCTAAATATCCTGGTAAAAACAAAGAGTAACGAATAGTACAAACAACACTAATTACAAACACTAATATTTTTAATAGTAGATTTTTCAGTAATTTTCTTTTGATTTCATTTTTTGCTTCTTTTTTTTCTTTTTCAGAATACTCGTCAAATTGCTTATAATATTTTTTCATATTCTTTCCATAAAATTCAATAAAAAAAACCATAGCTATAATTAAAATACAATCCCAAAAAAATATTCCCATCAAAGATAATATATTTATCATTTTTTAACTCCTTTTTTATTTAGAATTTTCTATTGTTTCTTTTAACATTTTTCTTGATTTTTCTAAAAAAGCTTCATTATATCTCTTATTTACTTCGTTTTCCACTTTTTTATATTCATTTTCCATTTCTTCAATTTCACTCATACATATTTTTCTAATTTTACGTGGATTATCTTTTGAATTTATTAATTTTTCTTTTAAACTTAGCTTTTGTTCTTCAGAAATGATTTCATTCTTTTCAATCATCATAATAGTTTCAAAATCATAAATAACTTTTTTTAATTCTGCATAACTCATTTTTTCTAAAGCTTCAACATTTTTTAGTTCTATTTTTTCCAGAACATATTTTTTGGTTAAGCTACAAAAACGAAATTTCCCTAAAGGTTTTATATAAAAACATGGTAGTGAAACATAAAGAAATATAATTAGAATTATAATGAAGATTAAAATTAAGAAATAAACAAAACAATTTACTACATCAACATTTGCAAGCCACATAGACTCATTATATTTTACAAAAGCATAATACCATATCAAAAAAATATTAGTTACAAATAAACAAGTATATAAGCAATTATTTAGAATAAAATCTATAATTCTAACTAGAACTTTCATATTTTCCTTCTTTCTTTTACCATTCACAATAACATTTGCTTTCATTAAAATCTTCCAAATTTTCTTTATTCAATCCATTAAAATCTATTATCATTGCTAAACAAAACATAAATGTTAATATTAATATTATTATTGAATCTAATCTGGTATAATTTTCTACTTTTGAAAAAGCAACGAGTAAAAAAACAGTAACTAAGTACATTACAACAGGTAAAATTATTAATAAAAATATTTCTAAAACCATTTACTCCTCCCACTCTGCTATTTCCTCTAAGAATTGATCTGTATTTCCACACCCATCACATCTATAAAATGTATCTCCTTCTTGACTTACTTTATCTCTATATACGATTTTATCTGCTATTCCGTTTTTATTTATACTAGAGATTACTTCTTTAACTCTAGTTTTAACTTCAAAAACTTCAGTTCCACATTCTTTACAAATCCACATTTTATACTCCTTTTTTTAATTTTCTTTCATTTTTTCTCCTCACTAGCGGACAAATTTTTCGCAAATAATTATAAAACTTTTTCTATTCTATTTTTAGCTAAATCAAAATATTCTTTATTTATTTCTATTCCTATAAATTTTCTGTTTGTATTTCTACAAGCTACTCCTGTACTTCCACTTCCCATAGTAAAATCTAAGACTATGTCATTTTCTAAAGAATAAGTTTTAATCAAATATTCAAGAAGATTAACAGGTTTTTCTGTAGGGTGAAATGTTACACTGGGGTGAGGTTTCCTAAAAGTTAAGATACTTCTAGGAAATTTCATATTTTGATACTCTTCAGAATTATCTAATACTAAAAACTCATTATAATTATTGTTATTTTTAGATATGATTGCTTTCTTATTTTTACCTTTATTAGCATTATTTTTAGCACCTTGATATTTTTGAGGATTATATACTGGAAGTTTTTTATAAAAAACAATTATATCTTCGTGACTTCTTAAAGGCATTTTGTTTGCATTTAAAAATCCACTAGGGTGTTCTTTATTCCAGATAAGACTATACCTATACTCTTTTTCGTTTGATAGAATAAGTTTTGCTGTAAATAGACCTTGTCCAAATAATATTATTGGTGTAGTTTCCTTTCTTATCTTTTTCAAACTTTTCCACATTTCATCAAATGGAATTAAGCTATCCCATTTATTTTGTGTTTTCTGATAAGGAGGATCTGTTAATATCAAATCTACTTTTATATTTTTTTCTGCTAATTTATTTATTACTTCAAGACAATTACCTAAATAAATCTCATAATCATCATTCATTGCTACTTTCCCTTCTTATTTTTTGCTATAAAAATATATACTAAAGCAAAAAAGAATTATATATATCATTATTCTTCTTATTTCTGATATTTTAATTCTTTTTGTTTTCAATAAATATTTAATAAAACTAATATATAGATATAGAAATGCTTCCCAGATCATAATCAGGAATAAATATACAATTATTAACTTTATATCCATCTATTCTCCATATTTTCTTCTTAAAGATAACAAATAATTCTTAAAATCTACTAAATTCATTTGTGAAAGAATACGCTTGTTTTTCTTTAATATGCTTAAAGGAATATCCCTTATGATATCTAAAAATTCTTGTTTACTTTCTTTAGGTATTCCAGCATAATAATTTAAAAAATCTGTTTTTAATATCAAATCTTTTATATCATATTTAATTTCTTCTGGAGTTTGTTTATTTTTCTCATCGTTTTCATTTTCAAGAACATAATGAACTAATTTATATGAATAGTCAGTATCTTTTAGTTCTGAAAGTATTTCTTCAATTATTTTTTTATTATAAGTATTTGGAGAATCTGTAATCCAAAAATAACTTTCTATAAATTTATCATTTTTAAGCAATTGAAAATGATGACAGTAATTAAAAGCTACTAGTTCTTTTAAAATTTTCTTTAATTGAGAAATATTATCTTTTGTTGCATTAACTAATTCTTCTAAATTAGCTTCGTAAAAATCTTCCTTAGAATAGCTTAATAAATATGCTAACAATCCTTTAGCTTCCCAACTTAAATTTGGATCTTTTATTCCATTTTTTTCTAAATTCATTTTTTTACATTTAACTACAGACAAATTTCCTCCAGCATAAATATCTATCGTTTTTTATTTTATTTTTTTGTTTGACTTTATATTTTTTTTAAAATATAATTAAATTAGTAAAACTTTTATCAAAAAAAGCTTTCATTACATTTTTAATGAAGGCTTTTTTATTTAGCAACATTCTTCAACCTCACAAAATTCTTTTTAAAGCTTTTTATCGTACCAAGTCTAATACTAACACCTCTTTCTTTTTAAACACTGTTATTTTTAATTTTATAGCTTCTAAAACAAAATATAATAAATCTTATTGTTTTTAACAAATAATCTAACAGAGGAATTACTAGAAGTTATTGTTATAGAATTATCAAAAATTGTTTCATCAATTTTTAAAAGCTCTTTTTCAGTTAAAGTTACTTTATATAACCTTTCAACCGCTTTTTTTATTTTTTTTAAATTTTCCTCATAAGAAATAAATAAATTCTCTAAGTTTAAATTTTCTTCCAACTCTTCTGCTAATTCATCTTTTATTTTTTCTACATCAATATTTAAGTTATTCAGTTGCATTATTCTTCACCTAAATATCCAAGTTTTTTTAAAGTATCAACATCATTAGTTTTAACAGTAATATGAATTTCAAGCATTACTACTCCTGTTGCAACATCACATTTTTTAGAAACTTCAAATTTTTTAAAACCTTCCAGTTTACCTTTTGCTAAAGAAGCTTCAATATCATCACTAAAGCGTTTTGTAGCTTCTTTTAAATCAGTTTTATTTTTTTCTCCCATATTTTTTCTCTCTCCCATTTCACATTTTTAATCTTTAAACCTTTATTTCAAAATATTTTAGGTGTATAATATAAGTTAAATGTTCCTAAAGTAGAAAGGAGCTATAAATGCAATTTAAAAATGATAATAATGATTATATTAATGATAAATTCGTTAGTTTAAATTATAGATATCAAAAACCAAAATTTGACAATAACACTCAATCAAAGAACGGCGAAAAAGAAAATTTTAAAAATAATATTAAGGATAATGCTATTAAATATTTTAAACTTTCTATAGGTGAAAAATATGAAGTAAATCCAATAGAGATAGCTTTAAAAAAAGCTGAAAATTTTATTTATATTATTTCTCCCTATATCAATGAAGATACTATGGATCTATTAGTACAAAAAAAAGAACAAAATATTGATGTTAAATTAATATGTTCTTATAGAACCAATATTGAAAAAACTGATATTTTACATTCAGATTTAAAATCATTTCTAAAATTAACCTCAAAGCTAGACTATTCTGATTTTGATAAAAAAAGTGATAGAAAAAAATCAGAATTTTCTAAATCTGAATATGAAAAAAAAGAAAAAAATTTAAAAATTTTTTTATTAGTTTTTTATCTTCTTATTTTTTTTAGCCCTATAATTCTAGGATTGTTGTATTATTTTAATCAATTTTCTAAATTTACTTTAATTCCATTAGGATTTATTTTTGTTGGTTCTGTTATATCAGCTTCAATTTTTAAAGATAAACTAAAAGATATTAAAAAAGATATCTCTAATCTTGATAATACATTAGCTTCTGAATTAAAAAAACTTCGTGAAATAATTCCTCCTAATATAATTTGGAATAATTTTGAACCAATAATAACAAAAAATATTTACAACAGTAATTATAAAGCTGCATTAATTCATACTAAACTTTATATAATGGATTATAAAACAGACAATTATTCAGGTACTAAAGCCTTTTTAAGTTCTGCTAATTTTACTGACGCTGGATTACACCATAATCATGAATTTTTATTTGAAACTACTGATAAAAACTTAATAGTGGAGTTAAAAAATTATTTTAATTCTTTTTATAAGTCTTTTATAGAAGATCCAAATCTTTCAAAAAAAACTTTAACTAAAGAAGAACTCCATTCAGAACTATTTAAAAGAAAATATATTGATTATCCTGAAAATTATTCTGGAAAAAATCCTAATGAACAAAATTAATTAACACTTTACTTTAGGAACATTTCTTATATTTTTTAATCTTTGTATGGTTCTAATAGTAAATCTTTATTTACAAATAGACCTACTGTATAACCATTTCTTATATTTAGATCAGGTTGAACATTTAGAACTTTGTTAGCATAAGCATTACCAACATTGATTGCTTGTGTTCCTCCTCCATCAATAGCGTCATTTTTCCAAGAGTCATCATCATTATCTTCTTTAACTGCTCCAGCTCCTACACCAAGAATTGCAGACATGATAACTGAAGTAAAAACTTTTCCGAGTTTAGTATCAACTTTATCTTTTACTCCAGTTGCTCCAAGTTTATCTACCATATTCATTGATCCTATATTGATAGATTTTTGATTTGGTAATGTAATTCTATTAAAAACTGATTGCACTCTTTCTTGTCCAAAAGATACGTCTGAAGAGTTTTTTCCCATAACTCTACTTCCAGCAGGAATTAATAATACCCTTCCTGTTTTACTATCATAAATATCTGTCTTTACTACTGCTGTAAGGTCACCTGGCAATCCTGTATTTATAGCTGTTTCCAAAGTAAGTGGAATTATAGTTCCAGCTTTAACTTCATATTGTGAAATAGCTGGTTGAAGATATCTTTGTAAAACAAATTCATCGACAACAGAATTTTTAGCAAACTCTTTTTTACTTTCTTGTAAATTTGGATCTTCCTTTAGGTATTCAGGTAATGGAGGTATACTGAATCCATCATATGGATTAGTTTTTTTAGGAGTTTCCTCCTTCTCATAACTTCCTTGCCCTTGAATTAATGATAAAGAAGCTTGTTTTCTTGAATTTTCCCATGCTAATCTTTCTTGTTCCATCTGCATTTGGAGTCTTCTTAACTCATACTCTTGCTGAAGTCTTATTTTTTCTAATTCTAAATCATCTGCTTTTTCTGCTTCTAACTGGTTATTGATAATAGGATTAGATTTAACCATTTCTTCAATTTCTTCAGTTGTAGAAATTTCTTCTGACTCCTCTATTCTCTGGGAATTATTAATTTTTTTAGTTTTTTCTTTTGTATCTTTTTTATTGAAAGTAAAAAAAGAAATTCCTACTATTACAATTACTGCTCCTATAGCTATAGCAATATTTTTATAATTTATTTTTTCAGTTTTCTTGTCTTCTGGAGGAAGATTAAATATACTTTTTTTATCAGCCATATTTATTCCTCCTATCTTCTTCTTGCTTTATTTGTAATAGTTATTGTCTTTTTATGAAGAGTTAATATTCCTTCTTTAAAAGTCTTATCTATGATAAGAACTTTTTGTCCATTTTTATTTTCTTGGATTCTAAATAGACAAATTTCCATTTCATTGTCTTTTTTTATATAGAATGTTGGAACATCTTTATCCTCTAAAGAAAGAAATATATATGTTTTTTCTCCATCATCTATAATGTTTGTAGGCGACCAACTATATTTTTTATTCCATCTATAATTATGATTTATATCCTCTAAGTTACTAACACTTAAAGCTATTCTTTTGCTTTCTTCCTCTTGTTTCATAAGTTCATAATTTTGAATTAATGCTTGTTGTTGTCCTGGATAAACAAATTGAATTACAGGATTATAAGCACCATTACCATCAGAATTTAAGTTAAAATAATATGTTCTATCAGTTGTAGTTACAAACATTGTTGAAGGTGATATTACCTCTTCTGGTTTAATATATACTTGATTTTCATTGATTGTTGCTTTCCAACCAACTGGATCAGAAAGTAAAATATTTTTTATTTTTTCTCCTTCACCAAAAACAATAGCTGTAGCCATTAATGGTTCGCCATATATTTCATAGATTTTATTATCTCTATAGACAATTTTTTCATATTGTCTTTTATAAGCTTCTTTTTTTAGTGAAACTATCTTTTGCTCTTGAATTTTCTTTACAGGCTGTTTAGTTGCAGAAAAACTTAAAGAACTAGCTATTAATAATCCCACAATTATATTAGTTTTAATATTCATTTTCTCTCCTTTTATTCATAAGCGGACAAGTTGTCCGCTTACAATTTTGGTTATAAATTTATAAAAGCTCTTCTTTTTGGGAAAAATCTACAATCATTAAACCTAAAGGGTTTATATATAACATTTTTGGATCTGTTATTTCATTAAATCCTATTGTGATTATTGCACTATAATTAATTTGACTTTCTAACTCTCCATTTTTAGTGTAAGTAGATTGTTTCCATCTGATTTGATAAGTATTGTCAGAAATTTTATCTCCTGTATTAAAAGCTATTTCTACAGTTTTTCCATTTTGAGCTTTTTCAACATATTTTTCTGCTTTTAAATAATTATCAATTTTTTTAGAAGCACTTCTTGAAAGAAAAGCTAGTGACTTTTTATAGTTCTTTTCATAAATTTCAGTATTACGAGGTAGTCCTTTTGTACTATCAATAACTTCATTCAGAAAATAAATAATCTCCTGTTCACTTGCTTTTTCCTGTTGTTTTGATAGATCATTTACTTTTCCAACCACTGAATAGTTATTGCCATTTTTTTCCAAAACGAAAGTTTCTATCTTTCTCTCCGTTGCAGATTTTACAAGTCCAGCACCTAAAAATACACTAAGTACAATTAAACAAAAAGACATCTTCCTCCAATTGTTTGCATTTTTTGCCAATTTAAAGTATCTGTCTTCTGCTGGATCATTATTTTCTATTTTTAACTGCTGTTTAGGACTTTTAAAACTTTTCATAAATACACCTCTTATGCAATTAATACACCTTGTAGGAATCCAAATTGTTCTGCTAACCATTCTACATTAGCAGTTAATATTCCTGCCATACAGAACCATACAGCTGTCATTAAAGATTCTGATCTACCTTGTTTGTGCATATAAATAGCTGCTACAAAGGCTATAAGAGCGATTACCCCTCCAATTACTTTAACAATTTTGATTCCAAATTCCAATTTGTCGTAGAAAGGAAGTCCATTAGCTCCCATAACTTGAGTTGCTAATAATGCTCCTACTAAAATCATTACATCTTTGTTTGAAAATTTAATTTTTGAGCTTAAAGATTTAATATCAAAATTTAAAAATTCAATACCAGTTTTTTGTGCTATTTGTACCATTTTTTTCCTCCTTTAAATTTACTATATATAATATTCAAAATATATAGTAAAATATTTGCTCAAATATCATTTATTAATTAGAAAAGGAGCATTTTATGAGAGGTCAATCAGTTAAATATTTGCAGAAAAAAGATGTTAAGAAGATAATAAGATATTTAGAAAAAGAAAATAAGATAGTTATACTCGGTATTGTTAAATTTAGTTTAAATACTGGACTTAGAATTTCAGATGTTTTAAAACTTAAATTTGAAGATTTAGAATCTGATTTTTTAAAAGAAAAGAAAACTAAAAAAATAAAAAAAATTTTTTTTAATAACGAATGTAGAGTATCTTTAGAAAAATTAAAACAATATTATTTAAAAAAAGGTTTTAAAAATTATAATAGTGGGTATTTATTTAAATCTATTAAAAAAAATAATAAACCTATTTCTTATCAGGGAGTTAATTTCTATATAAAAAAATTAAAGGAAGAGTTAGATATAAATTATCCTTTCAATACTCATAGTTTTAGAAAAACTTGGGCTAGAACTGTATATAATAAATATGATAAAGATATTGGATTAGTAATGAAACTTTTAAATCATTCTAATCCCACTATAACACTTAGATATATTGGAATTGAAGAAGATGTTATCTCTAAGGTCTATGATGATGTTTCTTTTTAAACAAAAAAAGCACCTAGGGTGCTTTTTTGTTTAAACTTTTAATATTTCTTCTGCTTGTATTCTCTTTAATCCATGAATAGAAGTATTGTATCTTTCCTTTAAGAATTTTGTACTGTCTATTTTTTTATTTTGAAGATAAACTAATACTTCAACTTTCTGTTTATCTGTTGCTTCTTCGTTTTCAGTTGTTCCAAGAGTTTTCTTTTCACTAGGAGTAAATAATTCTTTTCCTCTTTCTTCTAACTTTAGTTTTTCATCTTTAGTTAAATCCTTATATTTATTTATAAAACCTAAAATAATTCTTGGATCTTCTAAGTGAATATTTAACTTTTCTAAAAGAGCTGCTTTTCTTATCATCAGATAAAACATTTTTTTTCTATCATTTAAATCATCATCATAACTTTTTAATTTATTTTCACTTAAAATTTTATCTCCTACAACTCTCAATTTTTCTTTTTCTGTTATAGTTAATTTTAAATATTTTTCTAAAAATCCAAGCATAACTTCCTGTTTTTCATCTAATAGATTAAGTATACGGAAAAGAGTTCCCAGCTTAATCAATTTTATTTTTCTCTCTTTTCTTTTTTTAGCATTTTCTCTCTTTTGCTTTTTTCTTAAATTTCTTATTTCTCTTTTTTTCTTTAGTATTTTTTGCCTTTCTTTAGAATCTATCTCTCCCATTCGTTACCTCTTCTTCTTTTTTCTTTCTCATCGTCAAACTCTATCCTTCCACTCTTAGCAACTTTTAATCTTGGAGAATAGTTGCTACTTCTATGACGACGAACATTAGGTATTCTAATATTATTTATTCTTAACTTATTTAGTAATTTAAATTGCACACTTAGCTCTTTACTTTTTTCATTTATTTGAGCTTTGATCTCTACATTATTTTCTCTAATTACTTGCTTTCTAAGTTCAATATCTTCAGGAGTAATTGTAAACATTTTTTCTAGCTCCTCAACTCTACTTTCTACTTTTTTCAAGTTAGCTATAGATACAACCAATCCATTTTCTTTTCTAGTTTTATAATAAGTAAGAACAGATAAATCTCTACTATATTCACCATTAGTATATTCATCTAGTATTTGTTTTCTGATATCCTCATCTGATAAATTTTCAGGTTTTAATTTTAATTTTAAATTTTCTATTTCATCTTTTAAATTTTCTATTTTTTCTTTTACTACTTTTATATATTCTTTCTTTTCATCATCAGATAGTTTAACTTTTATATCATCTACTTCTGGAGCTTTATCAAATGCTTTTTCGTAATCATTTCTAAAATTAGATAACTTAATGTTATATTCTAATATATCTAATTTACTTTCTAATTTAGAACTTTGTTCTTGAAGTTCTTTTTCTTTTTCAACTAGATTAATCTCTTTTAATTCCTTCAATTTTTTCAATATAGCATATGAATATGATAATCTACCATTTGTATCATCTTGAGTTTGTCTTAACTCTTTATATTCTGATCTTGCAGTATTTATCTCCTCTTGAACTTTTAATTTTATATCATTTTCAAGATCAAAAATTCTAAGCTCATATTCAGTAGCTTTTATTCTTTTTGAAAGTTCTAGCTTATCTTCTAAACTTCTACTTCCTTCAAATTCTTTTTTCCAAATAGCAAGTCCTAAATATTTATCTGCTATCTCTGGATCTAAACTTCTATATACTTTTTCTTTAAAATCTATATTTAATTTATTTTCTTTATACTCTTTAACTTTACTATCAATTTCAGTTTTTTGAAGTTTTAATTTTTCAATATTAGAAAGTGTATTTGTTAATATAGCTCTACTTCTTTCAGCATTTCCTACAGCTTTTGAAATATAAAAATCCTTAAATGGATTATTCCTTAAAATTTCCAAGTCTTTTAGTATTTCTTCCTTTTCAACTGAATATTTATCTCTTATATTCTCTTTCATCTTTTCAAATTTTTGCATGAAAAATTCATTTTCTCTTAAACCTAAAAAATATCTTTCTAAGTCAAACTTTTGCTGTGTGTATTCAAATTTACTTTTATCTTCTAGCTTGATATAAAGATTAGTTAATTCAACTAACTTTTCCAAGTTTTTTTGATATTCACCTTGAGTCAATATATTTAAAGCTCTTGACTCTATATCTTTAGCTGACATAGATTCAATCTGTTTAATTCTGCTTTCTTTTCTATCGATTAATATATGATTATCTAAAGATTTAGCAAAAATATTTTCTAAGTTTTCTTCAATATTTTCTTCTTCTTTTTCTAAATTTTGATTTTCCACGTCAAAATAAGAAGGAGTATATTCTCTTCCTTCTTTCTCATATAAAGCTTGATAATATCTATCTCTTGCCTTTAAATTTTCTTCCTCAAAATTTTCAGATTTCAATTTAAACTCTTTTTCTTTTATTCTTTTTATTTCTTTACAGTACTGAAAAAAATTCATATTTTTAGTTTTTTCTTCACTATCTGGAGCATAATCTATATATTCTTTTTTTAAATTAATTGGCTCTCTATCTAGCATTTCTGCCTTCAAGAAATTTCCTTCAGCTATTGCTTCTTCTCTTTGCACTTTAAGAGATTTGCAAGATACAAGATCAATTCCTTTTTCTTTTAATTTTTCATTCATCATAGTTTCTAATGTTTGACGAATATAATATAACTTTTTATATTGCTTCCATTCTACATTTTTTTTTGCTCCACCTAAAGATGGATTTTTTGAATTTGCTTGTTTAAAAAAATGTTCCTCTTTTCTCTCAATACCATCTAACTGTCTTTCACAAAACATTATGTGACAATGAATATTTCTTTTTTCTGGATCGTTACTTTGTTTAGAATGAATAGCTAATGAATATACATAACTTTCTCCAAATAATTCTTCAGCAAATTTAGTAGCTAATTCTATATTTTCTTCATCAGTTAATTCAGAAGGTAATGAAAAATCTACTGTTCTAAAAAGATTTGCGTTTACTCTTTCATAAACTTCGCTACACTCCCAAAAATATCTAGGATTATCTTGTGAAAAAGATGGCATATTAATGTTTTCTCCATACAAAAAATCATCATATTTATCTTTATTATTTTCAGGAGAATATTTTCCAATTCTTAATACATAATCGTATCTTTCAATCGGACTTCTATTCTTTGCTGGTTGAACACTTATATTAAATATAGCCACTTTTTTCACCTCCTCCTAAATACTAAAAATAAAAAAATCACTCGCAAGAGTTAGATAATGTAATTATCTCACGATAAGAGTGTCGAATAGGCACTGCTAATCGTGAAGTATCTACTTTTTATTTTAGCATTTTCATGCTGAAAATGCAATTTTAATAATAAATAATTTTTTTGTTTTACAAAAAAATACACTGAACTTTTTTAAATGTTAATTGCCTCCTGTACACAAATGCTATTATAATAAAAGTTAATTTAGATAAAACACTATCCCTTATAACAATATTAATTATAAAGTTTAATAAAATTAAAATCCTCTATTATAAAAAATAATATATATTATT
>OGZM01000517.1_pt1 | contig 47315 bp, 36 predicted proteins | sample 1576821 | NCBI WGS metagenome assembly OGZM01 (sample SAMEA3541491, study PRJEB24748) | human gut metagenome | biome: human gut; feature: human-associated habitat; material: faeces | place: China | collected 2012
CTCTTAATCTGGGACTTTATTTAAACAAATTAAAATCAGAATGGAGCAAAGCAGAAACAGAGATTCTGGACAAAATATCAGAGTGTGATTTATTAATTATTGATGATTTTGGAGCAGAGAAAGTAACTGAATGGGTATTGGAAAAAGTATTTTTTTTAATTGATGTAAGATACAGAATGAGAAAACCTTTTATTATTTCAACCAATCTTCAGTACAAAACAGATGAAAATATCTGCGAGATTCATAAAGTTTTTGGTAAAAGAATAAGGGACAGAATAAACGAGGTATGCTGTCCCATTCTTTTTAAAGGTGAGAGCAGAAGAAAATCCCCTGCTGATAAATTTGCAAAGTTGTTTTTAAAATAATATATTATCTGTTTCTTATTTTTTTAATTCAGGTTTTGCAGTTTGTTTGAAAATAAGCTGCTGTCCTGATGAAGTAGTTAAAATTAAAGTATCTTTTTGAACCTGATATTTTTCTACTTTTCCTAAAGCAGTGACAAATTCAAATTCCTGTTCCATAGCCTCTCTTGGCCCTGCCATTAAAGTACTTCCTACATGAGAAAGTTTCATGTTATCTCCTGATAAAGTATATTTACCAAAGTAGTTATTAACACCAGAGAAACCAAAGAAATTTTCTTCTGCGAAATTAATAGTTATTTTAACATCTTTAGTAGAAGTAGTTAATACATATTCTTTTCCAACAATAGTTTCAGTTGTTTTAGTTGAAAGTCCTGAACAACCTGCAAATGCAAATATCATTAACAATCCTAAAAATATTTTTTTCATAAAAAATCCTCCTAATTTTTTGACCAGCTGGTCAATTTTCTTAATAAACTCATTATAGCACATTTTTTCTTAAAATCAAGTGATTTCTCAGTAAAAAGCTTTTAATCTTTTTTTCTGTTGATAATAAAAATAATAGCAGCTGACACAGCAATTAAAACAATACTGATTACATGAGGTGCTCTCAAGCTGAAAAACATTAAATCTTCTGCTCTGAAGAAACTTACAAATATTCTGATAACACTGTAAATAATTATATAGCTGCACCATATTGTTCCTGCTGCATATTTTCTGTTTTTTAAATAAAACCAGATAAACAGAAAACCTATAAAATTAAGAATAAGCTCATAAATCATTGCAGGATGAAGAGCCATGTTTGGAAATTCCATTCCTGCAGGTGATGTTGAAGGGAAAACAAGTCCCCATGGAACTTTATCTTTAAATGCCATTTTTTCAGAAAAAGGCAGAGAATTATAATAAGCAAACCACTCATAGAATTTTGGTTTTAAAGTAAAAATAACTTTAAATGGTGTGAAAGTAGGGACACCATAAATCTCTCCGTTCATAAGATTTCCTATTCTTCCGATAGCCTGTCCCAAAAGAAGAGGAGCAGCAGCAATATCTCCCAGAAGAAGAGGATTTAGTTTTTTTATCTTTCCATAAATACATGTTCCTATAATCCCACCAAGAATTCCTCCGTGGATTGCCATCCCACCTTTCCATACAGCTATTATATCTGCAGGATAGTTAAGATAATAATCAAGATTAAAAAGAACATAGTAAAGTCTTCCTCCTATAAGTCCGGAAATCATAGCAATAAAAGCATAATTTTCTATAACTTCAGGAGCAATTCCCCTCTGCTTTCCATATTTTTTTCCAAGCTCTATTCCCAGAATAAAAGATACAGCATACATAAGTCCATAGTAAGTAATTTTTAATCTTCCTATTGAAAATAATATTGGATTCATAAATTCTCCTTTAAAAATAAATATAAATATATGTATGATTATATCATTTTATGAAAATAGTTAGAATATCTATTTAAAAAATTTCAAAAATGTTAAAAATTGACCATTTTAAACAAAATTTTAGAGTAATATGAGGAATTAAATAAAAAAATATAAAAAACATCTTGTATTATCATGCAAAATAATATAAAATGAGATGAATAAATGTTAAGCTATTCAAAACAATTTTTATTTATAATAAATTTGGGAGGAAAAAATATGTATTGTTGCGCTGCAATAGGAAATGATATTTATTGGGTCGGAGTAAACGACAGAAGAACTGAAAGATTTGAAAACTATCTTCCTTTACCTTCTGGTGTTGCTTATAACTCATACTTAATCGATGACGAAAAAGTATGTCTTATTGATACAGTTGAAGTAAGACAAAGCGGAACTTTTTTAAACAAAATTCAGGCAGTTATCGGAGACAAAAAAATCGACTACTTAGTAGTAAATCATATGGAGCCGGACCATTCAGGTTCAATGGAAGAAGTTTTAAGAGCTTATCCTGAGATAAAAGTTATAGGAAATGCTAAAACATTACAAATGATTAAAGCATTTTTCCCTTCATTCCCTGATGATATGTTCCAGCAGATTAAAGAGGGAGATATTCTTGATTTAGGAAAACACAAGTTAACATTTGCCATGGTTCCTATGGTACACTGGCCTGAGTCAATGGTTACTTACGACATAACAGAAAAAGTTTTATTCTCTAATGACGCTTTCGGAAGTTTCGGAACTCTTGACGGAGGAATGTGGGACGACGAAGTAAACTTCGATTTCTACAAAGGTGAAATGAGAAGATATTATTCTAACATTGTTGGAAAATATGGTGTACAGGTTACAAATGCCATAAAAAAACTTGGAGGACTTGAAATAAAATATATCTGTCCTTCTCACGGAATCTTATGGAGAAAAGATGTTAACAGAGTTATAAAATATTATGCTGACTGGGCACAATTTATCCCTGAGAAAAAAGGTGTAGTTATAATGTATGCATCTATGTATGGAAATACAGAGGTTATGGCAAACATGATAGCAAGAGAACTTTCTCAGCAGGGATTAAAAGAAATAAAAGTTTATGATGTTTCTAAAACAGATTCTTCATTTATTATGAGTGACATCTGGAAGTACAAAGGACTTATCATTGGTTCTTGTGCTCACAACAACGCATTATATCCAAAAATGCAGCCAATCCTTGACAAACTTCAAAACTATGGATTGAAAAACAGATATGTAGGGATCTTTGGTAACATGATGTGGAGCGGTGGAGGTGTAAGAGGAATACTTCACTTTACAGATTCTTTAGCAGGGCTTGAAGTTATTGGAAAACCAATAGAGGCTAAAGGAGCACCTACTCATGAAAATATGGAAGATTTAAAATCTCTTGCTCGTGAAATGGCTAAGAGAATACTTGAGGAAGCATAGAATTATTCTGAATTAGAATGCTGGTATTCTATACCAGCATTTTTGTATATCCGGAGGGGAATATTATGAAAAAGGGAAAACAAATTAACAAAGAGGCTTTAGTAACAGTTATACTTTACTTATTCTATTTTGGTTGGTGGTATTATTTTGCATATATGTTTACTGACAGTGATAATGTAGCTGAGTACAAATATATTTTAGGACTTCCTGAGTGGTTCTTCTATTCATGTGTTCTTGGACTTGTAGTTATAAATATATTAGTTTATGCAGCAGTAAAAATCTTTTTTAAAGATATGGATTTAGAAGATTAGGGGAGGTTTTGGACAATGCTTATTTTATTGCCTATTATAATTTATCTTTTTGCAATGCTTGGAATTGCTTGGAAAGTAAATCAGATAAAAAATAGTGAAAATGTTAATTTCACAGAAGAATATTATATAGGAAGCAGAGGAATGGGAGGATTTGTTCTTGCTATGACTATAATTGCAACTTATGTAGGAGCAAGTTCTTTTATAGGAGGACCGGGAGTTGCTTACAAACTTGGGCTTGGATGGGTGCTTCTTGCCTGCATTCAAGTGCCTACTGCTTTTCTTACTCTTGGAATTCTTGGAAAAAAACTGGCTGTTATTTCAAGAAAAATCGGCGGTGTTACAATTATCGACCTTTTAAGAGCAAGATATAAAAGTGATATTGTTGTTATTTTAAGTGCTGTTATGATGCTTATATTCTTCATTGGTTCAATAGTTGCTCAGTTTGTTGGTGGAGGAAGACTGTTTGAAAGTGTCACAGGATATGATTACAGAATAGGGCTTACTATATTTGCCATTGTTGTTATTGCATATACAACTTTCGGTGGATTCAGAGCTGTTGCCCTTACAGATGCTGTACAGGGTATGGTTATGCTGGCTGCTACAGGAGTGCTTTTCTTTGTTCTTCTTAAACAAGGAAACGGAATGGAAAACATAATGAGAAAAGTGGCTGAAGTTAACCCTGATCTTCTTACTCCTTCTTCCGGAGGAAATATTGGAAAACCATTTATTCTTTCTTTCTGGATGCTTGTTGGAATAGGAATACTTGGACTTCCTGCCACTGCTGTAAGATGTATGGGATTTAAAGATTCAAAAGCTATGCACAAAGCAATGGTAATAGGAACTTCTGTTGTTGGAATTCTTATGCTTGGAATGCACCTTGTTGGTGTTATGGGAATTGCTGTTGAACCCGGAGTAGATGTAGGAGATAAAATTATCCCTATTCTTGCATTAAAACATCTTCATCCAATTCTTGCAGGAATATTTATAGGCGGACCTCTGGCTGCTATAATGTCAACAGTGGATTCTTTCCTTATTTTAACATCAGCAACAATAGTAAAAGATTTATATCTTCATTATGTTGATAAAAATGCAAGTACAGAAAAGATTAAAAAACTTTCTCTTTTTGTTTCTTTAGGATTTGGAATATTAGTGTTTATTCTTGCACTTAATCCCCCTGAACTTCTTGTTTGGATAAACCTTTTTGCTCTTGCAGGGCAGGAAGCTGCTTTCTTCTGTCCAATAATTTTCGGGCTTTATTGGAAGAGAGCAAATGCAACAGGAGCTGCTGCATCTATGATTTTCGGAGTGGCAACATATCTTTATTTTGTAATCTGTAAAGTAAATGTTTATGGAATGCACCAGATTGTTCCGGCTATAGCTCTTACTATGCTTGTGTTTGTAATTGGTTCTCTTGCTGGAGAAAAAACAGACGACGAAACACTAAAAATATTCTTTGATATTTAATAAATAATCTAAAAGATAGTCAATAAAAAAAGATTATTGATAAAATTAAAAATAAAATTCTCGATATTAAAAATATCTGCGTAATTTATGCAGCGAAACAGAATACAGAAAACTTGACTGTGAGCAATATAAATCTGCTGATATTTTTTCTTAGAGAATTTTATTTTTATTTTATAACATCATCTAAATTTGAAAAAAATCAAAAAAAATGTTAAAATATATAATTGCAACATATAAAAAAAAGGAGGAACAATTGCAAAATTTAGCAAGTTATTATTATGATTTACTGACAAAATCAAGCAGGAAAGGAGCACTGACAACAGAAAAAAGAAAACTAAGGTTTATTTTCAGAACCATATGCTACTATCCATACTCAATAAACCTGATACGTTTTGTACAGCATCACAAATACCTTTCAGAAAAAGTTTTCACATATATGTCTTTACTAAATAAAATTTACAGGCCATATTTATGTAATATGTTTGGTTTATCCAAAAAACTTTCATCTGTGAAAGAAAATTATCAATTCATAGATAAATATTTTCCTGAAAAAATTATTCCTGAATTTTACGAAAAAGGTTCAATTCAGCTGGCAGAAATAACAGGAACAGATGAAGAGAGATTTAAAATCATTCTTTCTTTATATCCGAACTTTGATAAGGAGGGAGATATTGATTTAAAAATGGTAAATTCAGAGAATATCCCTCTTGCCACAATAACATTCAGTTTTATAAAAAATGAAGGTAAAGACACTCTTTTTATTGGAGGTATTCAAGGGCCATACAGGACAATCGACAAAGACTGCATTAAAAAAGCAACAAAAAGCATGGGAGGAATGTTCCCAAAAAGAATTTTAATGGAAGTTATATATAAAATGTGTGAATGCTTTGAAACTAATGTGGAAAAAATGTGTGTGGCAAATGATAAGCACATATATGTGACTAAAAAATATTTAAAACGGAAAAAAATCCTTGCAAACTATGATGAATTTTTAGAAACTTTAAATGCTGAAAAGTTAAAATCAGGATTATGGAAACTTCCAAAAGAACTCTTCAGAAAAGATATTTCTGAAATCCCAAGCAAGAAAAGGTCAGAATACAGAAAACGTTACAGCATTCTTGACTCTTTGGCAGAATCAATAAAAGAAAATTTTGTTTAATAAAAAAATATTAATTGAGATTTTATAGTCTTTTTCTACTAAATAAAATTATCTTAGCAGGCAATACAAGGGAGGAAATTATGGATAACTTTTTAAGTATAAAAAATAAAATAGAAGAGAGCAGAAATATATTGGTTACAGCACATGTTAATCCGGATGGAGATGCAATAGGAGCAGGACTGGCTCTTGTAAGCGGAATAGAAAAAATAAATAAGAACTGTAAAGTAAGATTTGTATTACAGGACAAAACTCCGGACAGAACAAAATTTCTGAATCTTGAAAAAAGAGCAGAGATATATAATCCTGAAGAGATTTATAATTTCGATCTGGCAGTTTGTGTAGACAGTGCCACACTTGAAAGAACAGGAACAGTAAAAAATTTAATAAAAGACAGCTTTATAATAAATATAGACCATCATATAAGCAATCCTTTATATGGAAATTTGAACTATGTGGAAGATATCTCTTCTACAAGTGAGGTTATATATAAATTTTTAAAATTCTGCAGCGCAGAAATAGATATTGATATTGCAGAATCTTTATATACAGGTCTGGTAAACGATACAGGAAACTTTAAACACAGCAATGTAACTAAAGATACTTTCCAAATGGCAGGAGATTTAGTGGCTGTTGGCGTAGACAACTCTAAAATTGTAAGAGAATTTCTTAATACAAAAAGCATGGCAGCTATAAAACTTCTTGGACAGGCTATGTACGAAATGAAATTTTATGAAGACAAAAAGCTTGTATATTTCTTCCTTTCATATGATGATATGAAAAAAATAAACGGAAGAAAAGAAGATACAGAAGAGATAGTGGAAACTATTGTATCTTATGAAAAAGCAGAGGTTTCTCTTTTCCTTAGAGAAGATATTCCCGGTGTTATAAAAGGAAGTATGAGAAGTAAATATGATGTTAATGTAAATGAAATTGCAGCAATATTCGGCGGAGGAGGACATGTAAAAGCTTCTGGTTTCACAAGTGAACTTCCTGCTGATGAAATAGTTAAAAAGGTGCTTGAAAAATTATAAAGAGATTATAAAGGATATCCCATAATGGAAGTAAAAGTAATAAGAAAATCTGTTAAAAATTTAATATTGAAAATACGTCCTGACGGAGAAATAGAAGTTGTAGTCCCAAGAAGAGTGTCTAATCTCTATATAAAAGATTTTCTGGAAAGAAAAAAAAGCTGGATTGAAAAAAAGCTGGAAGAGATAAAAAAAAGAAAAACAAAACAAATTCTGTATAATACAGGAGATAAGATATTTTATCTTGGGAAAGAATATAATTTTATTTTGCAGAAAAGCGATTCACATTATATTGAAAAAAATGAGGATACTATTACTCTTTTCACAAAAGCTCCTGATAATTTTGAGGAAAAACATATGTTAATAAATTCATGGTATAGAGAAGAGGGAAGAAGAATATTTGTTCCCATTTTGGAAAAATATTTAAAAATTACAGGAAAACAGATTGAAAAAGTCACTATAAAAACCCTTAAAAGCAACTGGGGTTCATGCAATTATAAAAGAAAAACAATAAATCTTAATTCAGAAATGATGAAAAGAGATATTAAGTTTATCGAATATGTTATTCTGCATGAGATAGCTCATTTGGAGCATCCAAATCACAGCAGAAATTTTTATGAATATATAGAAAAATTTATGCCCGATTGGAAAATAAGAAAAAAAATATAAATATAAAACTCGGACTGGTTAATGCCGGTCCTTTGCTTTTTTAAATTTTCAATTTTTTTGATTTTTTTTCTTATTTACAGTATAATAAAATTAATAGAAGATGTTATTTTATCAAATGTTTTATATAAAAGCTGTTACTTTGTAACTTAATGATATTGTTTATTTTCTGAAAAGGAGGTGGAGAAAATGTATAAAAATAATAGAAAAACGGCACTTTATTTAATTCCGTTTCTTATTTCTTTTTTATTTATTGTATTTATTCATAGTTTAAATATAAATACAAGATTTACTCCGCTGAAATCAGAAAAAGAAAGTGCAATTTTCCTTGATGATATGAAATCATCTGATAACTATATTTCTGTGAGAGTAACAAACAGAATAAGAGTAACAGATATTTTTTCCGGAAGAGACACTCTTCCTGATTTGATATGCAGATCAGAAAACAATATTATATTACATAAAACTATAAAATTACTTGGAAAAATAGTAAAAGAAAACAAATATCTTTCTATTGTTCAAAGATATAAGGCTAGAATTCTCCTTATTTAATTAAATTTTATTTTTTGTCAGAGAAACACATTACAATTAAATAAAATTTATGCAAGGAGAAAACTGTCAATGAAAAAATTATTTGTTGGAACTGACGTTGGTTCCACTACTGTAAAAATCGTTTGCCTTGATGAAGGTAATAATGTTATTTACTCAGTTTATCAAAGACACTTTTCTAATGTAAGAGAAACTTCAAAAAACCTTTTTGAAGATTTTTTCGCTTACATTGAAAAAAATTATGGAACTGATGTAAATTTTAAAATAAGTATTACTGGTTCCGGAGGACTTGGAGTTTCTAAATGGATTGATGTTGATTTTGTTCAAGAGGTTATTGCTTGTATAAAAGCCATTGAAACTGTTATACCGGAAACAGATGTTGCTATTGAGCTTGGTGGTGAAGATGCTAAGATAACATATCTGAAAAACGATATGGAGCAGAGAATGAACGGAAGCTGTGCAGGAGGAACAGGAGCTTTTGTTGACCAGATAGCCTCTCTTCTTGATACAGATGCCTCTGGGCTGAATGAACTGGCAAAAGGATATGATACGATATATCCTATTGCATCAAGATGCGGAGTTTTTGCCAAAACAGACATACAGCCTTTGGTAAATGAAGGTGTGAAAAAGGAAAATATTGCAGTTTCAGTTTTTCAGGCTGTAGTTAACCAGACTATAACAGGGCTTGCATGCGGTAAAAAAATAACAGGGAAAGTAGCCTTTCTTGGAGGGCCTCTTTTCTTTTTAAGCGAGCTTAGAAAAAGATTTATAGAAACTCTTAAACTTACTCCTGAAAACATTATTTTCCCGGAAGATTCTCAGCTTTTTGTTGCTCAGGGAGCATGTATACTTTCACAGGAAAATACAAGAGAATTTTCTTTCACAGAGCTGAAAAATAAGATTTCTGTGCTTAAAGATCAGGGACTTCCGGAAACAATGAGTCTGCCTCCTCTTTTTGCAGATGAAAATGAATATAAAGAATTTAAAGAAAGACACGACAAAGAAACTGTTGAAACAAGAGATATAGAATCATATGAAGGAAATGCTTACCTTGGAATAGATGCAGGTTCTACAACTATAAAACTTGTTCTTGTTTCTGAAAATAATGAGATTCTTTTCTCTCACTATTCTCACAACAAAGGAAACCCTTTAGATAACATTATAAACAACTTAAAAATGCTTTATTCAAAAATGTCAGATAAAGTTGTAATAAAAGGTTCTTGTGTTACAGGATATGGAGAGAACTTAATAAAAGCAGCTCTTAATGTAGATGTGGGAATTGTAGAAACAATGGCACACTACAAAGGAGCAAAATTCTTTTCCCCAAATGTAGATTTTATTCTTGATATTGGCGGACAGGATATGAAATGTTTAAAAATTAAAGATGGAATTATAACATCAATACTTCTTAATGAAGCATGTTCTTCAGGGTGCGGATCATTCCTTGAAACTTTTGCAGGAAGTCTGGGAATGTCTATTCAGGAATTTGCAGAAAAGGGAATGAAATCTAAAAATCCTTCAGACCTTGGAACAAGATGTACTGTGTTTATGAACTCTAAAGTAAAACAGGCTCAAAAAGACGGTGCTGATGTGGGAGATATCTCAACAGGACTTTCTTATTCTGTTGTAAAAAATACTTTATTTAAAGTTATAAAAATGAAAAATAAAGAGGAATTTGGAGATAAAATTGTTGTTCAAGGAGGAACATTCCTAAATAACTGTGTACTTCGTGCATTTGAGCTTATTTCTGAAAGAGAGGCAGTAAGACCAAATATTGCAGGACTTATGGGAGCTTTTGGTGCTGCTCTTATTTCAAAAGAATATGCAGAAGAAAATGCTCTTGAAAAATCTTCAATTCTTAGTCTTAATGAATTAAACAGTTTCTCTGCAGCAACTAATCTTACAAGATGCGGTATCTGTGGAAACAACTGTCTTTTGACTATACATAAATTCCAAAACGGAGAAAGATTTATTTCCGGAAACAGATGTGAAAGACCTTTGGGAAATATTCAAAAAGACAAAGCACCAAATATGTTTGAATATAAATATAACAGATTATTTAATTACAAACCTCTTGAGCCGGGACAGGCTGTAAGAGGAGAGATTGGTATTCCAAGAGTTTTAAACATTTATGACTCTTACCCATTCTGGTTTACTCTTCTGACAAAACTAGGATTCAGAGTTATAATTTCAGATGATTCATCTAAAAAAATATATGAAAAAGGAATGGATACTATATCTTCTGACTCTATCTGTTATCCTGCAAAAATGGTTCACGGACATATTATAAATCTGATAGAAAAAGGAATAAAAACTATTTTCTATCCATGTGTAATTTTTGAGGAAAAAGAAGATAAAAAAGCACAAAACCAATTTAACTGCCCGATTGTTATTTCTTATCCTGAGGTAATTAAAAACAATCTGGATATTTTAAAAGAAAAACATGTTGATATGATGATTCCTTTCTTCTCTATGGCAGACAAAGAGGTTCTTTACAAAACTGTTTACGAAGAGTTCCAAAAATTCGGAGTAAGCAGAAAAGAGGCAGAGGCTGCTGTTGATGCTGCTTGGGAAGAGAGATACAATTTCAGAAAAGATATGCAGAACAAAGCAAAAGAGGTTATGGAGTATCTTGAGAAAACAGGAAAAACAGGAATCGTTCTTTGCGGAAGACCTTACCATAATGATAAAGAGATACACCACGGAATACCAAATATTATAAATTCATTTGGAATTGCTGTTCTTACAGGGGATGCTGTAGCAAGTCTTACTTCTCTTGAAGACGGCTTAAGAGTTATTGACCAATGGACATACCACTCAAGATTATACAGAGCTGCTACTTTTGTTGGAAAACATCCAAACCTTGAGCTTGTTGAATTAAACAGTTTCAGCTGCGGACTTGATGCGGTAACAACTGACCAAGTGGAAGAGATTTTATCAAACTACGGAAAAGTTCACACACTTCTGAAAATTGACGAAGTAAGCAACATGGGTGCTGTAAAAATAAGAATAAGAAGTCTTTTAGCTGCTCTTCAAGATAAGAAAAAAGCAGTTAAAAAAATTGTTAAAAATAAAATAGAATACAGAAAAAATATATTTACAAAGAAAATGAAAGAGGAATACACTATCCTTGCTCCGCAGATGTCTCCAATCCATTTTGGATTATTGGAAGATGCTTTCTCTGCAGAAGGATATAAACTTGAAGTTCTTGAAGAAACAAAAGAGGCTCTTAATGCAGGACTTCAGTTTGTAAACAATGATGCATGTTATCCTTCTATTCTTGTTATCGGTGAGCTTATTTCAGCTTTGAAATCAGGAAAATATGATATTCACAAAACAGCTGTTCTTATCTCTCAGACAGGAGGAAGCTGCCGTGCAACAAACTATATAGGATTCCTTAAAAAAGCATTAAAAGACAGCGGATTTGCAAATGTTCCTGTCCTTTCTCTAAACTCAAAAGGATATGAGGCACAGGAAGGATTTAAAATTACTATGAAACTTGCTCATAAAACATTAATGGCTGTTTCTTACGGGGATATTCTTATGAAACTTCTATACCATGTAAGACCTTATGAGCAGATAAAAGGTATAACAAACAAAGTTTTTGAAAAATGGTATGAAGATGTAAGAGAAAATATAAGAAACGGAAAACTTTTACAGTTCAGAAGAAATCTTAACAATATTGTAAAAGAGTTTTCTGAAATTGCAGTAACAGCAGAGAAAAAAGTAAAAGTAGGAGTTGTTGGAGAGATTCTTGTAAAATTCAGTCCTTTTGCTAATAATTATCTTATAGATTTTATTGAAAGCGAAGGAGGAGAGGCTCGTACATCAAGTTTAATGAGCTTTATCAACTATTGTATTTACAGTGATAATTTCTTACAGGAAAGATTCCATGGAAAATTTGCTGCACTTCAGGCTAAAGCAGCTCTTGCTGTTACAGGTTTCTATACAGGATTTGTAAACAGAGCATTAAGCAGATGTGACAGATTCAGACAGGAAGATTTCATTGGACATATTGCAGAAAAAACATCTAAATATATTTCAATAGGACACCAGTCTGGTGAAGGTTGGTTTTTATTAGGAGAGATGATAGAACTTATTGAACATGAAGTACCTAATATTGTCTGTGTTCAGCCTTTTGGATGTCTGCCAAACCACATTACAGGAAAAGGAATGATTAAGAGATTAAAAGAATCATATTCTCACTCTAATATCGTTTCAATAGACTACGATCCTGCATACTCAGAAGTAAATCAGATTAACAGAATTAAACTTATGCTGTCTGTTGCAAAGAAAAATCTGCTGACTGAAAATATTTAATTAAAAAAAAATTAAATAATAAATAAAAGAGGCGGGGAAAAATCCTCACCTCTTTTATTTTGTACTTTTAAGACTTATTTATTTGCCATAAACCTCTTTATTGAACTCTGCTACTACTTTTAACACTTCTTCAGCAGTTGTCTGCTCAAGAACCCTTTCTACTAATTTTTCACATTCTTTTTTATCAAGTGACATGATATTTTTCTTAATTCTTGGAACTGATATAGCTGACATTGAGAAAGCATCAAGTCCCATTCCAAATAATATTGCAGTAGCGTTTTCGTCACCGGCAAATTCACCACACATAGAAATAGAAATATTTCCTGCATGAGCCCCGTCTATTGCACATTTAATAGCTTGTAAAACAGCAGGGTTGTATGAGTTGTAAAGGTGAGAAATCTGTTCGTTTCCTCTGTCTACAGCAAGTGTATACTGAGTCAGATCGTTAGTACCTATTGAGAAGAAATCACATTCTTTTGCAAAAGAAGCTGCTCTGAAACATACAGCAGGAGTTTCTACCATTATTCCAAGCTGGATATTTTCATCAAAAGCAATTCCTTCAGCTCTTAATTCTTCCATACACTCTTTTAATATTGCTCTTGATTTTCTTACTTCATCAAGAGAGATTATCATAGGAAGCATGATTTTTATATAACCAAATGCAGATGCTCTTAATAAAGCTCTGAATTGAGTTTTTAATATTTCCGGTCTGTCAAGACAAACTCTTAGAGCTCTCCATCCAAGGAAAGGATTTTCCTCTTTTGGAAGCTGCATATATGGAAGAGATTTATCTCCACCGATATCCATTGTTCTGATAGTTACAGGTTTACCTTCAAGAGCCTCTGCAACTTCTTTATAAGCTTCAAACTGCTGCTCTTCAGTTGGGAAAGCATCATTATTCATAAATAGGAACTCTGTTCTGTAAAGTCCTATTCCTTGTGCTCCGTTTCTTAAAAGTCCGGGAACATCTTTAGGAGAACCTATGTTAGCCCAAGCTCCAACTTTTATTCCGTCTTTTGAAACAGCTTCTTTATCTTTTAACTGTTTTAAAAGTTCTTTTTCAGCAAGATATTCTTCTCTCTTAGCTGTGTAAACTTTTACCTCTTCTTCTGTAGGATCTAATATAGCGATTCCTTCGATAGCGTCAACTATAATGCTTTGTCCTGTTACAACTTCACCACAGATAGTACCTGTTCCAACTACAGCAGGAATTTCAAGTGATCTTGCCATAATAGATGAGTGAGCTGTTTTTCCTCCGATTTCAGTTACAAAAGCAAGAGTATTATCTAAATCTAACTGAGCTGTATCAGAAGGAGTTAAATCCTTAGTTATTATGATAGAATCTTTTGGCAGATTTGAAAGGTCTAAGATTTCTGTACCTGTTACGTTGTAAAGCCATCTCTTACCGATATCTTTTAAGTCTGCTGCTCTTTCTCTTAAGTATGGATCTTCAAGATTAGCAAGCATTTCGCAGTATCCGTTGATTCCTTGATCAAGAGCATTTTCAGCTGTTATTTTTTCATCTTCTATAAGTTCTATAACTTCATCAAAAAGATCTTCATCTTCTAACAGAGTAATATGTCCGTCAAATATGGCAGCTTTATCCTCTCCAAGATTTTTAGCTGTTTTTTCTCTGATTGAAAGAAGCTGTTCTTTAGTAAGCTCTCTTCCACGAAGAAGTTTATCTTTTTCTATTTCTAAGTTTTTAGCTTCGTTTGTATCTATGAAAAGTTCATTTTCTTTATAAAGATAAACTTTCCCGACAGATATACCAGGAGATGCAGGTATTCCGTTTATTAATTTACCCATGTCAATACCATCCTTTTCAACAAAATAGATTAATTTTAAAAAAAAGAGAGGAATAAAGTATAAAAATATTCCTCTCTGTATAAATTAAATTAGTCTTTTAAGTTAGCAAGAAGATCTGCTAACTTTTCAGCAGCTTCAGCTTCGTCTGCTCCTTCTGTGTGAACAGTAACTTTTGCTCCCTTTTTAATTCCTAAAGATAAAAGTTTTAAAAGAGAAGTTCCTTTAACTCTTTTTCCTTCTTCGTTTTCAACTTCAACAGTTGAAGAGAATGTTTTTGCTAAACTAACAAACTCATTTCCAGGTCTAGTGTGAAGACCAGTTTCATTTGTGATTTCTACAGTTTTACTACATGCCATTTTTTTTCACCTTCCTAAAATATTAAAATTACTTTTAATCATGCTTTTATACAAATAAAAATTTAATTTAAACAGTATATATAGAATATAAGATTTTCCTCAATTTGTCAATATTTTATATGTGTTTATCAAAAAAAATTTCAAAATTTTACCACGCCGTGATTAATAAAGAACCAAATTAATTTTTATTAAAATGTCTTCTTCTCTCGTTATCAGTTAAATATTTCTTTCTTAATCTGATAAAGTTAGGAGTAACTTCTACATATTCATCTTCAGAGATATAATCTAATGCCTGCTCAAGAGTCAGTTTTCTTGGCGGAGCAAGTTTAACTGCATCATCTGTTCCTGCTGCTCTGGTATTTGTAAGTTTTTTAGTTTTACATACGTTTACAACAAGGTCATTTTCTTTACTGTGCTCTCCAACAACCATTCCTTCATAAACATTGATACCCGGATCAATAAACATCTCTCCTCTGTCTTGAAGAGCATTAAGAGCATAAGCAACAGAAACACCAGTTTCAGTAGCAATTAAAACTCCTTTCTTTCTTCCAGAGATTGGTCCTTTGAATGGTTCAAAATCATAGAAAGAGTGGTTTAAGATTCCTGAACCTTTAGTATCTGTTAAAAATTCATTTCTGTAACCGATAATTCCTCTTGAAGGTATTTTGAACTCTAAACGAGTATATCCGTCTTGTCCCGGAGTCATAGAGATAAGCTCTCCTTTTCTTCCTCCAAGTTTTTCTATAACAACTCCTGCAAATGTTTCGTCAACGTCTACAACAGCGATTTCTACAGGCTCATACATTTTTCCGTCTATTTCTTTAAAAATAACTCTTGGTTTTGATACCTGTACTTCATATCCTTCTCTTCTCATATTTTCAAGAAGTATAGATAATTGAAGTTCCCCTCTTCCTTTTACTGTAAAGGCATCTGGAGATTCAGTTGCTTCTACTCTCATACTTACGTTTTTCTGAAGTTCTTTTTGAAGTCTGTCCCAGATATTTCTTGATGTAATATATTTTCCGTCTTTTCCTGCAAAAGGTGAGTTGTTTACCATAAATGTCATAGCAAGAGTAGGCTCATCTATGCTGATTAATGGAAGTGCAGCAGGTTCATTAACATCTGCTATTGTTTCCCCGATATCAAGTCCTGAAAGCCCTGCAATAGAGATAATCTCTCCTGTAGTAGCTTCAGCTATTTCTACTCTGTTTAATCCTTCATATCCATAAAGAAGAGAAACTTTTCCTTTTACCATTTTTCCGTCTCTCTTTATTAACATAACTTCTTGGTTCTTTCTTATTTTTCCGTTATGTATTTTTCCTACTGCAAGCTGTCCTACATAGTTATCATATTCGATATTAGTGATAAGGAATTGTAAAGGCTTGTTTTCATCTCCCTCAGGATCGTCAACTTCAGTAAGGATAGTTTCAAATAAAGGAACCATGTTTTCACTAGGATCTTCAAGTTCTTTTTTAGCAAATCCTCCTTTACCAGAAGCATATAAAACAGGGAAATCTAATTGATGCTCATTTGCATTAAGTTCTAAGAACAGGTCGTAAACCATATATAAAACCTCTTCAGGTCTTGCATTTGGTCTGTCTACTTTGTTTACAACAACAATAGGTCTGTGTCCCTGCTCAAGAGCTTTTTTAAGAACATATTTTGTTTGAGGCATAGGCCCTTCAAAAGCATCAACAAGAAGTATTACAGAGTCAACCATTTTCATAATTCTCTGAACCTCTCCTCCAAAATCAGCATGGCCCGGAGTATCTACAATATTTATTTTGTAGTCTTTATACTTTACAGAGGCATTTTTAGAGAAAATTGTGATTCCTCTTTCACGTTCAATGTCGTTAGAGTCCATTACTCTTTCGCTGACTTTTTCCAATTCATGTGCACCAAACACACCGGCTTGTCTTAAAAGACAGTCAACAAGAGTTGTTTTACCGTGGTCAACATGGGCAATAATTGCAATGTTTTTAATTTTCATAAATTAATCCTTCCTTAATATATTTAATAATATTTATATCCTTTTAAACGGTTGTTTTTTATCTGGGCAAACCCTAAAAAACAATTTTCATCATAAATTCTGTATAAACCGTCTTCTTTATTATAGATTAATGTATTTCCGTTAAGAAAAAGGGTTTTGTTTTTCTCTCCTTCAACAGTAATCTTTGGATAAAGAAAATAGTTTTCAGCAGAAGTCAGAAAACTTTCATTTTCTTGGTTTTTAAGCTGTTCTATCTCTTCAAGAGCAAAACTTTTTTCAAGAGTTTCTTCTCCCACACGGGTTCTCACAAGGGACGTCATCACAGCAAAAGTTCCAAGTTTTTCTCCTATATCATAAATCAGCGAACGAATATATGTTCCCTTTGATACAGCACATCTTATTTTTGCTTTTTTCCCGTCAAAGCTTATAAGCTGAATCTCCTCTATTGTAACATCTCTTGCCTCTCTTTCAACAGTTTCTCCCTTTCTTGCAAGATCATAAAGTTTCTGCCCGTTAATCTTTATAGCAGAATACATGGGAGGAACCTGCTTTATCTTCCCTTTAAAGCTGTTTACTGTTTCAAGAAGTTCCTGCTCTGTAACAGAAAAATTTTCTTTTCTGTCTATAACAGTTCCTTCAATATCATAAGTATCTGTTTTATACCCAAGTTCAAATTCAGCAACATACTCTTTTGAGGAAGCCTCAATATCCTGAGCAAGTTTTGTAGCTTTTCCCACACAGACAAGAAGTACTCCTGTTGCCATAGGATCAAGAGTTCCTGTGTGTCCTATTTTTTTTGTTGATAAAATTTTTCTAAGTTTACGTATTACATCAAAAGATGTGATACCTTTTGGCTTATTAACATTTATAATTCCTTCCAAAAAATCAACTCCGTTCTATAAGTCAGAGTTAATTATACCATAAAAAACACGAGATTAAAATAAAAAAAGAGAGTAAGCCCTCTCTTTTTTTTATATGTGCCGTTTTAAAAAAAATAGTACAATAATCAAATAGAATATATTTTTTATTTATTGTTTTTTTCTACGTGATATCTGTTGCTTGGACTCCATAAAAGATATTGATGTATTCCCAAGTCTTCAAGAGCCTTTATTTGAGCCTTAACCTCTTTTACGTCATAAGTGATATGCCCTTTTACCCACTTAGCTGTAAAATCCTGAACCCATGGTCTTACCTGTGCACTATTATCAATATTTTCATTTCTGTTAAGTGAATCAAGTGTAGAATAATAAATTGTTTTATATGGGTTGGCATCTGGAACAGAAATTCCATAAGCTCCGTTTGTGTAGTGGCTTGGATACATCATTGGAGAAATATAATGTACATATCCGCTTACAGCCTCCCAATATTGTCCAAGTCCCATATCATCACCAAATGTTCCAACCTGTCCGTAAACATCTGCATTAAGATAAACATGAAGAGGTGTAAGCTGTTCCCATGCATATTTCAGATATTTTTGAATTGTTGCAGGTTTTGAATCTTTATTAGGATTTCTGTAATCAAGAAAAGCATCAAGCTTTCCTCCGTTTGATGCAGGGAATCTTACATAGTCAAACTGAATCTCATTAAATCCGACTTTTGCTGCCTCTTTTGCCACAGCAATATTGTATTCCCACAGATTTTTATCATGGGGAGAAACCCAGATAATTCCGTCTTTGTTTACAAAAGGTTTCCCTGTTTTCTTTTCTATAATAGCTTTGTCAGGGTTCTGCTTTGCATATACAGGATCTTTGAAAGAAACAATTCTCGCTATTGTATAAATATTGTTGTCTTTCAGTTTTTTCATAAATTTTTCAATATCTTTAATATATACTTTTGAAAAAGCCTTTGGATTATACTTTAAAATAGAATCATCCATTTTCCATAAAAGGTGTCCATTATCCTCTTTAACGTCAATTACAAAAGCATTTATATCGCTTTCTTTTGCAAGCTGTATAAGTGCGTCCATTTTTCTTTCAGATGATGCTGAGAAAATAGAAACATATATTCCCTTTACATCAATTCTCGGGTTATCAGCAAATTCAACTTTTTCAGGAAAACCAGACATTTGAAGTCCATTCCATGTTTTAGGAAGATTTGTGTGAGTGTCTGGTGTAAGATATTTTTCTAAAATCCAGCCCTCTTTTTCTTTTAAATCTTTTCTGTATTTTACACGAACCCAATGCTCATATTTTTTAGGTGTGCTGTCTGTTTTTACTTCCTCTTTTTTATTTTCTCCGCTGTCCTCAAAAATAATATTCACTTTTTCATCATCATTGACAAAAGGCTTTTCAGCAGGCTTTTTCTGCTCAGGTTTTGGCTGCTGCTTTACTTCCTCAGGTATGATTTCAATATCTTTTCTTTCTGCAACAAGAAGTCTTGTATTCTGTTTTAAAGAATCTGTAACTTTTTTTGTTTCAATAGAATCTAAAACATTTGTTTTTAATTTTACTGTATACAAAAATTCTTTCGGCGGTTCAGCTTTTACTTCTGTCTGAACAACATCATTTTTTAAATTATCCACACTTTCACTTTTACATGAAGTAAAAAGTAGTATAAAAGCAAGCAATGTAAGCATTAATAAATGTATCTTTTTTAAAAACTTCAAATTTTTCCTCCTGATTTTTTACAAAATTTAAAATTTTGTTTTTATGAACATATATCAGTATATCATATAATTCTTTTTTAAACATAAAAATTATGATAAAATTATATATAAGAAATACTAATACTAAATATCAACGGAGGAAAAGAATGTATTTAAGAAAAAAAATATTTGCTTTATTGTTTTTGGTTACAGCTGTGTTTGCTTTTGCACAGGTTAAAATAGAAAACTCTAAAGGACTTATTACAGGAAAACTTCAGAATGGAATGTCTTATTATATATATCAAAATAAGATGCCTGAAAACAGAGCATCTGTAAATGTTCTAGTAAGAGCAGGTTCTCTTCAGGAAGATGACGATCAGCTTGGAATGGCTCACCTTATTGAGCATATGTGTTTCAACGGCACAGAAAAATATGATAAAAACGAAGTTGTTAAATATTATCAGTCAATTGGTTTGAATTTTGGCGGAGATCTGAATGCACACACAGGTTTTGATGAAACTGTATATAAAATTCAGATACCAACAGATGACAAAGAAAAATTTGAAAAAGGAATAGAAGTTTTAAAAGAGATGACTTTAAAGCCTACTTTCAAACAGGAAAATATAGACAGTGAAAAAGATATAATTGTTGAAGAGTGGCGTCTTGGACAGGGACTTTCCCACAGAATAACGAAAGTTTTTCAGGAAACTCTCTTTGACGGCTCAAGATATAAAGAAAGATTTCCTATCGGAGATATGGATATAATAAAAGGAACAAAAAGAGATGTTTTAAAAAGATATTATGATAAATGGTATCACCCGGAAAATATGGCTGTTGTTATTGTAGGAGATTTTGATGTTAAGTATGCTGAAAGCATAATAAGAAAAAATTTCGACTATAAAGAAACAAGAAAATTTACTCCAAGAGAGGAATACAAATTAAAAGAACTTAATAATAACTATGTTGTTTTTAAAGACAAAGAAATGACTTATGTTCTTCTTGAAATGGTTGCAAGAGAAAACAAAAATTTTGCTGATGAAAAAGAGAGAATAAAAGATTTCTTTAAAAACGTTCTTTTTGAAAATATTCTTGATAATAAAATCAATGATGAAAGAAATTCAGGAAGAAACTTTATTTATGAAGGAAGTTATTATGGAATGGATTTATCAAAAGACAGACTTAATACTTTCTATACTGTAATAAACAAAAATAATATTAAAGAGGGTATAAAAACATCTGTGAATATAATGAAAGATTTAGCTTTTAACGGAATTTCAGAAGATGAGCTTAATCTTGAAAAACAGAATTTAAGGAGCAGTCTTGAAAACCGTAATAAAAACAAAGAAAGCATAGAAAACGAAGCTCTTGTTGCTGCAATAAGAGAAGTATTTCTTAATAAAGAAACTTTTTTAGATACTGAAGATATGCTAAAATATTACGATGAGTTTTCTAAAAATATCACTGCTGAAGATATCCGTAAAACAGCACAAAACTTTTATGAAGATAATCAGGCTGTAATTCTTTTTGCTCCTGATGATAAAAATATTTCAGTTCCGGATAAAACAGAACTGGAAAATATTATTTCTGAAACAAGAAAAGAGCCTGTGAAAAAACAGGAAGTTAAAAATCTTAACTTAAATCTTGAAAAGCCGCATATAAAAGCAGGAACAATATCTCAAATTCAGGATATGAAGGAATATAAAAAAATTGTCCTTTCAAATGGAATAGAGTTTTTATACAAACAGACAGATTTTGAAAAAGACAAAATTTATATAAAACTGTTTAAAATGGGAGGAAGTTCTGCTGATACAGATATTATGTATCTGAACTCACAATTTGCACCGGAAATAATCGGCGGTTCCGGAGCAGGAAATATTAGCTATAAAGATATAAATTCATTTATGAAAGGAAAAGAATTTTCTATTAATTTATATATAAATGATTTTGAACAGGGAGTTTTTGTTGTTTCAAACAACAAAGATTTAAAAACAGCTCTTGATTATCTCACATATACTTTAAAACACCCTGAATTTTCTGAAACATATTATAATATTACTATGGCAGGAGTAAAAGAGGCTCTTGAGAACAGAAAAAATTCCCCAAATGCAGTGTATTCTGATAAAATTGTTGAACTTGTATTTGGAAATAATATAAGAAAAAAAATAATAGAAACTGAAGATTTGCCAAAAATAAATCGTGAAAATATCATGATTGAATATAAAAATAAATTTTCTGATTTTAAAGATTTCAAAGGTGTTTTAACAGGTGCTCTTTCAGAAGAAAAAGCAAAAGAAATTTTAGAAAAATATTTTGCCTCTCTTCCTGTTAAAAAAGACAGTATATCAAAAGATGTGCAATATCTTGATATTAAATATCCTCAAGGAATTATAAAAGAAAAAGTTGTAAAAGGTGTAGACAAAAAAACAAGAGTAACATTGTATTATCCTTTGAAAGTGAAATATTCTCAGGAAAACAGCTATATGACTGAAACTTTTAAAGATATTTTAAATATAAGCCTTATAGATGAAGTGAGAGAAAAACTTGGAGGAGTATACGGAATATCTTCAAAAGCAGATTTGAGCAGATATGAAAACGGTATTTTAAAAATAGGTTTTGCAACTGACCCAAAAAGAGCAGATGAAGTGGCAGAGGCTGTGAAAAAAGAGGTTGAAAAGCTTTTAAATGGAGAAATAAAAAAAGAATCTCTTGAAAGCATAATAAAAAATTATAAAATTGTATATGAAAACAATCAAAAAGAAAACAGCTATTGGACAGCATATTTATCTGAAAAAAGCAGAAGAGGAGCTGACTATAAACCTTATACTCCAAAAGAGTTTGAAAAAAAAATGACAGAAGAAAATTTAAAAAGTTTCTTCAAAAAAATTGTTGACAAAAATAACTATATTCAAGTAATATTAATACCAGAAAGAGAAGAATAATAGCAGCAAAGATAAAATAAACATTTATTAAAAGGCAGGTGTTGAATTTGGTTGAAAAAAATAAAAATTTAGAAAATATTTTAAATTTTAACAAAAAATTTGTGGAGAATAAAGATTACGAAGCATTTGATACAACAAAATATCCTGATAAAAAAATGGTTGTTGTTTCTTGTATGGATACAAGACTTACAGAACTTCTTCCAAAAGCAATGAATGTGAGAAACGGAGATGCTAAATTTATAAAAAATGCGGGAGGAGTAATTGTTCATCCTTTCGGAAGTGCTATGAGAAGTATCATAGTTTGTGTTTATGAGTTTGATGTAAAAGAGGTATATATTGTAGGACATTTCCACTGTGGAATGAGTGGAATTGACCCAAGCAAAACTATTCAAAAAATGATAGACAGAGGTATATCAAAAGAAACAATAGACACTTTAAGCAATGCAGGTATAAAAGTCAACAAATGGCTTTATGGATTTGATTCTGTTGAAATTTCTTTAATTGAAAGTGTTGAAAAAGTGAGAAACCACCCATTAATGCCTAAAGATGTGGCTGTTCACGGTCTTTTAATAGACCCTAAAACAGGTGCTCTATTCTTAAGAATAAATGGATGGGATGCTGTGGAAGCATACAAAGCTGAAAGAAAATAAGGCTGTAATTTACCTATTATGTAAATAAAAAATAAGATTTTCTTTAAAATTATGGAAAATCTTATTTTTATTTTTTATTCCTTTTTTATTTCAATTTCAATAATTTTTCATATGCAGAAAACACATTTGATACCTGTATTTTCACACCTAAAAGAAGAGCTGATTCATCAATATTAAACTTATCATTGTGAAGAGGAGCAGTTATTCCTTTTTCAATATTTCTTACTCCAAGATTAAAAAATGCCCCGGGAACTTTTTCAAGATAATAGGCAAAATCTTCAACTCCCATGTCAGCTGTTTTTTTCAAAATAACATTTTCAGGTGTTAAAATATTTTCGCCGCTCTCTTTTATAATATCCACATATTCATCATGATTTATAAGAGCAGAGTAACTGTCTCTGAAACTTATCTCTCCTTCTGCTCCAAATCCCAAAGCTATATTTTCCACAAGAGCTGTTAATCTCTCTTTTGCTTTCTCTTTAACTTCTTTTGAAAGAGTTCTCATTGTTCCTCTGCATATAACTTCCTGAGCAACAATATTTTCTTTTTCTCCTCCTCTGATACTTCCAAAAGTAATTACAGCTGAATCTCTTGAATCGATATTTCTGCTTACAACAGACTGCACAGCAGTAATTACATGAGCTGCTGCAACAACAGCATCTATTCCTTCGCTTGGATATGCACCATGGCAGCTTTTTCCTGTAATTTTCATATCTATATATGTTGATGAAGCACACATTGCCCCATATTTTATTCCTATTTTTCCTGCATCAATAGTAGGGTCAACATGAAGCCCGAATATTGCATCTACATTTTCAAGACAGCCGTCCTGTATCATTGGAAAAGCTCCTCCTGAAGTTTCTTCTGCAGGCTGAAATAAAAATCTTACATTACATGGAAGAGTTTCACGATTTTCAGCCAGAATTTTTACAGCTCCCAAAAGAACTGCTGTATGTGCATCATGTCCGCATCCATGCATCTGTCCATGGTTTTGAGAAGAATATTCACAGCCTGTATTCTCTAAAATTGGAAGAGCATCAATATCAGCTCTTAAAGCTATTGTCACATTTTCGTTTTGTCCTTTAAGTTCAGCTGTTATTCCACTTTTTCCAATTCCTGTTTTGTATGAAACTTCTGCCTCATCTAACACTCTGCATATAATTTTTGTTGTTTCAGGAAGACCAAAATCAAGTTCCGGATGAGCATGAAGTTCTCTTCTGATATTTATAAGCCATTGATTAAATGTTTCTGAATCTTTAAAAATATTATTTAAATCCATTTTTTCCTCCTGTAAACATAAAAATTCTTTACACAGCATTTTTTGCTAATTTTAAATCAAGAATAATAAAAAGTATAATATATTTTTTATATGTAACATATTATATTTTTAAATTTTCTTTTTTTTGAAATTCGTTGTAAAATGCTCACAAATCAATAAAACAGATTGAGGTGCAGTTGCGAAGAGTAATTATATGGAGTTTCCCAACTTTGAGATGTAATGAAAGGCAAGACTGCCGAAGCGGAAAATTTTGTGGGGATAGAATTTTTCAGCTGGGTATGCAGAAAATATCTGTATGACTGTCATTGAGATTTGCAGGGTCTCAATGTTGTGCTTTCTGTTGCGTCTTTTTTAAATTTAATTTTATTTTTCAGATTATTTTTAAAACATGCCAGCAGAGAACAGTCTGCTGGTTTTTTTATTGGTAAAATTTATTTAAAAAGGAGAATTTCAACATGAGAGTAGTACTTAAATATGGTGGTTCCAGTGTAGCCACTATTGAAAAAATTCAGGCAATAGCAGATTATATTGTAAAACTTAAAGAAAGATATGATGAGATAGTTGTTGTGGCATCAGCTATGGGGAAAACAACAGATGCTCTTATAAAAATGGCAAAAGAGGTTTCAGGAAATCCAAATCAGAGGGAGCTTGATTCTCTTTTATCAACAGGAGAGCAGCAGACAGTAGCTCTGCTTTCAATGGCACTTAACTCAAAAGGACAAAAGGCAGTATCACTTACAGGATATCAGGCTAATGTAAGAACAACAGGGATACACACAAAAAGCAAAATATACAGCATTGATGCTGATAGAATAGAACACTACCTGAAAGAAGGAAATATTGTTGCTGTGGCAGGATTTCAGGGAATAAATGAAAACGGAGATATCACAACTCTTGGAAGAGGAGGATCTGACACAAGTGCAGTTGCTCTGGCAGTTTCTCTAAAATGTGAATGCAGAATATATACAGACGTAGAGGGGATTTACAGCGTTGACCCAAGACTTTATTCAAAAGCAAAATTCTTAGACAAAATTTCTTACGAAGAGATGATGGAAATGGCTCATCTTGGAGCAGGAGTAATGGAAACAAGAGCAGTAGAACTTGGAAAGAAATTTAATATACCAATTTTTGTAGGAAAAACTTTAAGTGAAACAGGAGGAACATACATAATGGAAAAAAATGCAGCTTTAGAGGAAAAGTTAGTAACAGGGATAAGCGTTACAAAAGAAGTGATAATGACAACAATTTCAAATATACCATATTCAGCAGAGAAAGTAGCATCAATATTTACAGCAGTAAATGAATGCGGACTTAACATAAATATGATTTCACAAAATATAACTAAAACAGGAACTGTTGAAATATCTTTCAGCTGCCAGTTATCAGAAAAATATCTTCTTGATCAGGTTATTGCAAAAATAAAAGAGATGTTCCCAGAAGCTGTAGCAGAATATAAAGATACTCTTGGAATGATATCAGTAGTTGGAGTGGGAATGATAAACAACTCAGGAATTGCAGGAAAATTTTTCTCAGCTTTAAGCAGAGCAGGAGTAAGTTTCTATCAGGTTACAACATCTGAAATAAGTATCTCATGCAGTATCGACAGAGATAAAATTCAAACAGCAGTAGAGGCTGCGGCAGCAGAATTCTGCTTATAATTTTAAAATAATTAATGATTATATTTTTGGGGAGGAAATAAAATGAAAGTAGCAATAGTAGGAGCAACAGGTTTAGTAGGATCAACTTTTTTAAAAGTTTTGGAAGAGAGAGATTTAGGAATAACAGAACTTTATCTTTTTGCATCAGCAAGAAGTGCAGGAAAAGAGATAATGTTCAGAGGAAAAAAATATACAGTTGAAGAGTTAACAGAATCAAGCTTTGACAGGGATATAGATATAGCTCTTTTCTCAGCCGGAGGGGATATCAGTAAAAAATTTGCTCCAATAGCAGCAGAAAAAGGGGTTCTTGTTATAGACAACTCATCTGCATGGAGAATGGATGAAAAAGTTCCTTTAATTGTGCCGGAGGTAAATTCACAAACAGCTTTTGCAAACAGCGGAATTATAGCAAATCCAAACTGTTCAACAATACAATGTATGCCTCCGTTAAAAGCTCTTGCTGAAAAATACGGACTTAGAAGAGTAATATATAATACATATCAGGCTGTATCAGGAACAGGACAAAAAGGTGTTGAGGATTTACAAAACGGATTAAAAGGAATGGAGCCAAAAACTTACCCACACCAAATTGTAAATAACTGTCTTCCTCATATAGACACTTTCCTTGAAAACGGGTATACTAAAGAAGAGGTTAAAATGATAAATGAAACAAGAAAAATTCTTGAACTTCCTAGTCTTCCTGTAACAGCTACATGTGTAAGAGTTCCAGTTATAAACTCTCACTCTGTATCAATTACAGCAGAACTTGAAAATGAATTTGATTTAGAAGAATTAAAACAGGTTCTTGCAGATTACGAAGGAATTATTCTTGTTGATAACCCTTCAAACAACGAATATCCTCTTGCTGCTGATGCAACAGGACAGGATAAAGTTCTTGTAGGAAGAGTAAGAAGAGATTTCAGTACAGACAGAAGTGTAAACTTATGGGTTGTTGCAGACAACATAAGAAAAGGTGCAGCAACAAACGCAGTTCAGATAGCTGAACTTTTTAAAGAAACAAAATAAAAAATAAAATCAGGAGGAAGAAAATGGCACTGTTTACAGGTTCAGGAGTTGCACTTATAACTCCCTTTAATGAAAAAAATGAAATAAATTTTGAAAAACTAAGAGAGCTTTTAGAATTTCATGTGGCAAATAAAACTGACGCACTGATTGTTACAGGAACAACAGGAGAAAGTTCTACAATGTCAGATGAAGAGAAACTGGCAGTAATAAAATTTTCTGTTGATGTTGTTAATGGAAGAATTCCTGTAATCGCAGGAACAGGTTCAAATGACACAAAACACGCAGTTGAGCTTAGCATCGAGGCAGAAAAACTTGGTGCTGACGGACTTCTTGTAGTAACTCCTTACTATAATAAAGGAAATGAAAGCGGAATTTATGCTCATTATAAAGCAATAGCAGACAGTGTAAAAATTCCTGTTATCCTATACAACGTACCTTCAAGAACAGGAGTAAATCTTTCTGTAAAACTTCTTAAAAAACTTGCAGAGATAGAAAATATAACTGCTCTTAAAGAGGCAAGCGGAAATATCTCTTATGCAGCACAGGTTGCAAGAGAAGTTCCTAAACTTGATCTATATTCAGGAAATGATGATATGGTTGTCCCTCTTCTTTCTCTTGGAGCAAAAGGAGTAATATCTGTATCAGCAAATATAATTCCTGAAATAACTCACAATATGGTACAGGCTTTTCTTGATAAAGATACTGACACTGCAAGAGAACTGCAGCTTAAGTATAATGACTTGGTAGATGCTTTATTTATAGAAGTAAATCCTGTTCCTATAAAAGAGGCTATGAACTTTTTAGGATATAATGTTGGAGGATGCAGACTTCCTCTTGGAGAGATGACAGAGGACAACAAAAAAACTCTTTGTCAGATAATTGAAAATCACGAGGTGGCACAATGGAAATAATTGTTCATGGAACAGGAGCAATGGGAACTATTGTTTCTCAAATGGCTGAAGAAAATGGAATCACTGTTTCCGGTTTTGCTGACGAGCTTACAAATGAAACAGGAGATGTTATTATAGATTTCTCTCATTTTTCAAGATTAGATACTCTTCTTGATTTTGCAGAGAATAAAAAAATCCCTCTTGTTATTGCAACAACAGGGTACAGCAGTGAAACAGCAGAAAAAATAGAAAGAATCTCTAAAAATATACCTGTTCTGCTTTCTTCTAACATGTCTCTTGGAATCAATCTTATGCAGGATATATTGGAAAAAATCGTTCCTGTTTTATACGGCAGCTATGATATTGAAGTTGTAGAAGCTCACCACAACAAAAAAATAGATTCTCCAAGCGGAACAGCAAAAACACTTGTAGAAACTATTGAAAAAGGGTGCAGTGATGCAATGACAAGACAATATGGAAGAGAGGGAATACACCCAAGAGAAAAAAATGAAATTGGAATCCACTCATTAAGAGGAGGAACAATCGTAGGAGAACATTCTGTTCTTTTCTGTGGAAATGATGAAGTTATAGAGATAAAACATACAGCAATGTCTAAAAAAATATTTGCCAAAGGAGCACTTGAAGCTGCTAAATTTCTGGCAGGAAAAAAAGCAGGGCTGTATTCAATGAAAGATATATTTGGAGGAAATAATAATGACTAATAATTTAAATACAGCAGAAGAAATAATTGCATTTATAAAAAATTCTACTAAAAAAACTCCTGTGAAAGCATATATAAACGGAGATTTAACAGGACTTAATACAACTGCAAAAGTTTTTAAAGGAGAGGGTTCATATGTACTAATAGGAGAATCTTCTGAAATCGAAAGAATCACAGCAGAATATGCTGATAAAATAACAGACTGCTATATAGAAAACGACAGAAGAAATTCAGGTGTCCCTACTCTTGATTACAGAAATATCAATGCAAGAATAGAGCCCGGAGCAATAATAAGAGATAAAGTTACTATTGGAAATAATGCAGTTATTATGATGGGAGCTGTTATAAACATTGGTGCTGTTATCGGTGAAAATACAATGATAGATATGGGAGCTGTTCTTGGAGGAAGAGCAACAGTTGGTAAAAACTGTCACATTGGAGCAGGAGCTGTTCTTGCAGGTGTGGTAGAACCTCCTTCAGCAACACCTGTTATTGTTGAAGATGGTGTTTTAATTGGTGCAAATGCTGTTGTAATCGAAGGAGTAAGAATTGGTGCTGGTGCTGTTGTTGGTGCTGGTGCTGTTGTTCTTGAAGATGTTCCTGCAGGTGCTGTTGTAACAGGAAACCCTGCAAGAATAATTAAAACTGTAGATGAAAAAACATTAGGAAAAACACAGCTTGTTGATGATTTAAGAAAATAAAAAAGGAAAGTGAGAAATATGGAGATAAACAGAGTAGTAAAAAAACTGCAGCCCTCTCTTATAAGAGTGTTAAAAGAGGCAGCAGAAAAATATTCAGATGTAATAGATTTAACAATAGGAGAGCCTGATATACCAACTCCTCATGAGCTTGTTGAAACAACAATGGAATATGGAAAAGCACATCAGCTTAAATATGCTCCCGCAGGAGGAACAGAAAAAGTACGTGCTCTCATAGCTGATTATTATAATGAATATTATAAAGCTGATTATAGTGCTGACAATGTTATAATAAACATAGGAGCATCAGAAGCTCTGTCTTCATGTTTCAAAACTATATTAAATCCCGGTGATGAGGTTGTTCTTGCGTCTCCTTTCTTTCCCGGATATCCTCCTATGATAGAATTGGCTTATGGAAAAACTGTAGTTATGGATATTACAAAAACAGATTTTAAGGTTACAAAAGAACTTCTTGAAAAACATGTTACTGAAAAAACAAAAGCTCTTCTTTTCAGCAATCCATGCAATCCTACAGGAAATGTAATGAGCTTGGAAGAGATGAAAATAATAGCTGATTTTACAGCTGAAAGAGATATATTTTTAATTGTTGATGAGATATACAGTTCTCTTTCATTTTATGAATTTCATTCATTTGCAGCTTTTGAAAATATAAAAGACAAACTTATTATAATAAACGGTTTTTCAAAATCTCATTCAATGACAGGATGGAGAATAGGATATACAATATGCCCTGTTCAATACAGAAAGAATTTTGTGAATACAACATTCTATACTTTAAGTTCTCCAATGACTTTATCCATGATAGGAGCAGAGACTGCACTTGAGAAATTCAGAAACAGAGAAGATCTTATGAACAAGTATAAAGAGAGAGCAGAGTTTATGGCAGAGGCTCTTGAAAAAATAGGATTTAAGGTTTTAAAACCTAAAGGGGCATTTTATCTGTTTGCTGATTATTCGCAGATTTCAAACCTTAACTCATTTGATTTTGCTGTGTCTGTTCTTGAAAAAGTTCATGTTGCTGTTGTTCCGGGAATATCTTTCGGGACAGAAAACTTTGTAAGAATTGCTCTTACTGTTGATTTGGAAAAACTTAAAAAAGCAGCAGAAAGACTAAAAAAATATATTTAAATAAAAACAAAGAGCCGCACTGATTAATTTCAGTCCGGCTTTTTATTTTTGAGAAACATTTTATAATTTTTGAAAAGAAAATTCATTTTTGAATTTCATATTTGAATTTTAAATACAAAAATAAGTTGTATTATTTTGAAAAATGTATTAGAATATAAATAAGAAACATATTTCATAAACAAAAAGGAGAATGCTATGAATGAATTACTTTTAAAAAATGGTAAAATAGTTTTAAAAGACAGCATAGTTGAAGGTGACATTCTTGTTGCTGATGGCATTATTAGAGATATTATAGAAAAAAACAGTTCTGTAAAAGCAGATACACTAGAAGCAGAAAATACTATTGATTTAGACGGAAAATATATCGTTCCGGGATTTATTGATATACACATTCACGGTTCTAACGGAGCAGATGCTATGGATGGTACAGAAGAGGCTCTTAGAACTATTTCTTCTTATGTGGCAACTAAAGGAACTACAAAATTCCTTGCTACAACACTTACAAGCTCAAAAGAAGAACTTCTAAGCATTCTTAAAATAGCAGCAGGACTGCAGAACAAAGAACTTGACGGAGCAACAATATTTGGGGTTCACATGGAAGGACCTTATTTTGATGTAGAATACAAAGGTGCTCAAAATGAAAAATATATCAAACCTGCAGCAGAAGCTGAAATTCAGGAATACCTTGATGTTAAAGAGGGACTTGTAAGACTTATGTCTTTATCTCCACACACTGAGCAATCTATTGAAACTGTAAAATTCTTAAAGAAAAACGGAGTTATTGTTTCTGTGGGACACTCATCTGCTAAATTTGATGATGTAATGAAAGCTGCAGAAAACGGATTATCACACTCTACTCACACTTTTAATGCAATGAGAGGACTTACTCACAGAGAGCCGGGAGTGGCAGGAGCAGCTCTTGTAAACGATAACATATATGCTGAAGTTATTTTTGACAAAATTCATATTCACCCTGAAGTGGTAAGACTTATGCTTAAAGCAAAAGGGACAAGCAAAGTTATCTGTATCACTGACGCAATGGCAGCAGCAGGACTTCCAGACGGAGATTACAAATTAGGTGAACTTGATGTTTATGTTAAAGGACCTGAGGCAAGACTTAAAATGAATGATGCTCTTGCAGGAAGTGTTCTTACACTTGATAAAGCATTCAGACATATCATTGAACTTGGATACTCTATAAATGATGCTGTAAGAGTTACAAGCACAAATGCTGCAACAGAATTTGGACTTAATGCAGGAATAATTGAAATAGGAAGAGAGGCAGACTTTGCTGTTCTGGATGACAGTTATAATGTGGACATGACTATCGTAAATGGAAACATTAAATTCCAGAGATAACTAAAAATCGAACTTAAAAGCCGTTATTTGATTTGACGGCTTTTTTATTTGCTGAAATAAACCATTTTAGAGTATCATTTTTTTACAGTGCCTATTTTTATATGTAATTTAGTGAACATTTTATAAAAGATACATTTTTTCTAAAATCATATTTTCAGCAATTAACAAATTTTATGCTCGTGCACTTTAACTTTTCTTGTACTGATACCGAAAGTTTGAAAATAATTCTAAAAAAAAATAAAAAAATATGGTAAAATTATTAGTAGTTTAATCTTAGATATAATAGTTAAAGTATACCCTTAAAAAACAGGGAATTTTGATTTTTACAGTCAGTGTTGGTATTCCTGAATATTTACAGGAATACTTAGAGTGATTGCAAAAAAATAGACTATTCTATATTTTTTGAGTCATCAGTTATAGGAGGAACATTGAAAGAAAAAGGAAACTTAATACTAAAAGTAAAAGAGCAGAATGAATTAATGAAATTTCTTATAGAAAATCTGCACGGCAAAAACAGAAACAACATCAAGTCTCTTTTAAAGAACAGACAGGTGCTTGTTGACAGAATCGTAATATCACAATTTAATCATCCCCTTGAGCCGGGACAGGAAGTAATGATTACAGAATCAAGACTTCTTGAAAAAGACATGAAGGGAATTAAAGTGGTTTATGAAGATGAATTTGTTATAGCTGTTGAGAAAGCAGCAGGAATTTTATCCATTGCAACAAACAAAGAAAGAGACAGAACAGCATACAACATGGTTAAAAACTATGTTAAATCAAGAAATCCTCTTGAAAAGCTGTTTATAGTCCATAGACTGGACAGAGAAACTTCCGGTGTTATGATTTTTGCAAAAACAGAGGAAATGCAGCAGATACTTCAAACAAACTGGCAGGATATGGTTTTGGAGAGGACCTATGTGGCAGTTGTTGAAGGAAGGGTTGAGAAAGACAGCGATACGATTATCTCTTATTTGAAAGAGAATTCAGCTTTTGTTACTTTCTCCAGCGAAAAGGAGATAGAGGGTTCTAAAAAGGCAATAACTCATTATACAGTTCTGAAAAGAAGCAAAGGTTTCTCACTTGTAGAAGCTAAAATAGAAACAGGAAGAAAAAATCAGATCCGTGTGCATATGCAGTCTTTAGGGCACAGCATTGTAGGGGACAAAAAATACGGAGCTGTAACTAATCCTCTTGGACGTCTTGGACTTCATGCCAAATCAATTGTATTCAAGCATCCAAAAACAGGAAAGATTCTTTCTTTCCAGACAGGGATACCTTTCAAATTTTCATCTATGTTTAAAAGATGAGTTTAACCAGGGTTTAGAAAGAGATGGTATAAAAGTTTTTTCTGATAGAGATTATCTGGTACAATCTTTCAATGACCAAGTATAAAAACTTGGTTTTTTGTTTATCTATAAAATATCATTCATCAAATAATGGGGTGAAAAAAATGCTTTCAAAAAGTTCTTTAAGTTTTAGCGACGAAATGAAACAATTCCATGAAGGAATTAACCCAAGACTTCATCATCTCTTGGGGAGCAGACTTACAAAAGAAAAGGGTACAGCAGGAGTCGAATTTAAAGTTTGGGCTCCAAATGCAAAAGAAGTAAGAGTAGTAGGAGAATTTAACAACTGGAATGGAAAGAAACATTTGATGAAATTCAACCCTCATCAGGGAGTATGGACTCTTTTTATTCCGAAACTGAAAGAGGGAGATATTTACAAATATGAAATTTTACCTAAAAAAGGAGAAAAATTTCTAAAATCAGATCCTTTTGCTTTTTTCTCTGAGCTTAGACCAAACACTGCATCTGTGATTAAAGATGTTCTTGCAGAATATCCATGGGAAGACAGTAAATGGCTGAAGGAAAGAGAAAATTGGAATTCATATGAAAAACCTATGAACATTTATGAACTCCATCTGGGTTCTTGGAAAAAAAGACCTGTTGAAAAGGAAGAGGGAAAAGAAAAAGAAGAGGACGGAAGAGGTTTTTATACCTACAAAGAAATTGCTGATAAATTATTGCCATATATTTTAGAAATGGGGTATACTCATATTGAGATCATGCCTCTTGCAGAGCATCCTCTTGATGCTTCTTGGGGATATCAGGTAACAGGATATTTCTCAATAACAAGCAGATATGGAGATCCTGATGGATTTAAATATTTTGTCAATGAATTTCACAAAGCAGGTATAGGAATTATAATGGACTGGGTTCCCGGACACTTCTGTAAGGACTCTCATGGATTATATAAATTTGACGGTTCACCTCTTTATGAATATGAAGATGACAGACGTGGTGAAAACTATGGCTGGGGAACTGCAAACTTTAATCTTGGAAGTCCTGAAGTAAGAAGTTTTCTTGTTTCAAATGCAGTATTTTTATACGAAGTATATCATATTGACGGAATAAGAGCAGATGCTATTTCCAATGTAATATATATGGAGTATGGAAAACCTGAAGTTCACGGTTTAAAAAATAAATATGGAGGAGATGAAGATTTAGAGGCTATCGAGTTCTTAAGAGAACTTAACAAAACAGTCTTTGAATATTTTAAAAATCCTCTTATGATAGCTGAAGAAGCTACTGCATGGCCTCTTGTTACAAGACCATCATATATAGGCGGACTTGGTTTCAACTATAAATGGAACATGGGTTGGATGAATGATATGCTTAAGTATATGGAACTTGATCCAATTTATAGAAAATATAATCACAATCTTATAACTTTCTCACTAATGTATAGTTTTTCTGAAAACTTCATTTTATCACTTTCACATGATGAAGTGGTACACGGTAAGAAATCACTTCTTGATAAGATGTTTGGACATTATGAGAATAAATTTGCTTCATTGAGAATGTTTTATGGATATATGTATACACACCCGGGTAAAAAACTATTATTTATGGGTGGAGAATTTGGTCAGTTTATTGAGTGGAGATTCTATGAAGAGCTTGAGTGGAAACTGCTTAAATATCCTATTCATGACAGTATGAAAGCTTATACAAGAGATTTAAACCACTTGTATAAACAGGAAAAAGCTCTTTGGGAACTTGATTGTACAAGTGATGGTTTCCAATGGATAGATCACAACAACGCAGACCAAAGCATTATATCTTACGTTAGAAAAAGTAAAGATAAAAATGATTACCTTGTAATTGTTTGCAACTTTACTCCAGTGCACTATTCTGATTTTAAGGTTGGAATCCCTAGAATCACTGATTATGAAGAGATTTTCAACAGTGACAGAGATATCTACGGAGGTTCAAATATTAGAAATATGGGAATTATTAAACCGCTGACAGCAGAAAAGCATGGAATGCCTTATTCTGTTTCTCTGGAAATTCCTCCATTATCTACAATAATCTTAAAACCTAAATTCGCTTCAAAAAAATAGTAATTTTAGTAAGTTAGTAAAAAGCAGTAAAAAAATAATTTAAATGTTCATACAAAAAAACTGAAAAACTAGGAAGGAGTAGATATTTATGAAAAAAGAAATCGTTGCAATGGTATTAGCCGGTGGACAAGGAAGCAGACTAAAACTATTAACTAAAAACAATGCAAAACCTGCTGTTCCTTTTGGTGGAAAGTACAGAATCATTGACTTCCCTTTAAGTAACTGCACAAACTCAGGAATTGACACTGTTGGAGTTCTTATCCAATATAAACCTCAAATCCTTAATAACTATATAGGTATAGGAAGAGCTTGGGACCTAGACAGAAACTTTGGAGGAATCAGCTTACTGCCTCCATATATGCAGGAAAGCGGAGGTTGGTGGTATAAAGGTACTGCTAACTCTATATACCAAAATATGGACTTTATAGATGAATATGATCCTGAATATGTTCTTATCCTGTCTGGAGACCATATTTACAAAATGGATTACAACGAAATGCTTGAATATCACAAAACTCATAATGCAGAAGCTACAATAGCAGTTTTACAAGTATCACTTGAAGAAGCATCTAGATTTGGTATTATGAACGTTGATGAAGATATGAAAATTTATGAATTCGAAGAGAAACCAGCTCAGCCAAAGAGCACACTTGCATCAATGGGAATTTATATATTCAACTGGAAAACTCTTAAAAAAGCACTTATCGAAGATGAAGCTAATGAAAATTCTTCTAACGACTTCGGTAAAGATATCATTCCTAAACTTCTTGGAGAAGGCAGCAAACTTATGGCATATCCATTTAAAGGATACTGGAAAGACGTTGGAACTATCGAAAGTTTATGGGAAGCAAACATGGACTTATTAAACAAAGATGTTGACTTTGACATCTATGATAAAAGCTGGAAAATTTATTCACAAGCACCTAACAAACCTGGACAGGTTATTGGTGACAAAGCAAAAATCAAAAACTCTCTTATTACAGAAGGATGCGTAATTAAAGGGGAAGTTGAAAACTCTGTTCTATTCTCTGGAGTAGTTGTAGAAGAGGGAGCAAAAATCAAAGACTCTGTAATTATGTGTGATACAAAAATAGGTAAAAACTCAGTGGTAGAAAAAGCTATATTTGGAAGAAAGGTTACTGTTGGAGATAACCTTGAAGTTGCCGGTAAATCAGAAATACTTCTAATTGAAGAAGACAGAATAGTAGACGAAAATATAGTTAAATAATCGAGGGGAGATGTGAAATTATGCTAAAAAATTATATCGGAATTTTAAGTGCCATTGAAAATAAAGAAAATCTTAGAAGACTTGCTGCACACAGAGCAGTAGCTTCTATCCCATTAGGTGGAAAATACAGAGTAGTTGACTTCATGCTTTCTAATATGTCAAATGCCGGAATCACTACTATCGGAATTTTCACTGACAATGATTCTCGTTCTTTAAGAGACCACGTTGGAACAGGAAGAGCTTGGGAACTTAACAGAAGACACGGTGGAATATTCATGTTCAGTTTCAACAGAAGCATGAATGCAAACTATGATGTTCAAATGCTTAAAGACAACCTTGAGTTCTTATACAAAGCTAAAGAAGAAAATGTTATTTTCTCTTCTACTTATATGATAGGAAATATAGATCTTAAAGCAGCTGTTGCTGATCACGAATCTTCAAACAGAGACATAACAGTTGTATATAAAAAAGTTAATGATGCAGATAAAAACTTCTTAAACTGCGATTCATTAATGTTTGACAATGATAAAAGAGTTGTTGATGTAGCTAAAAACTTAGGAAACAACCCTCAAGCTAACATTTGTACAGAAATCTTTATCATGAAAAAAGATACTTTATTATCTTTAATCGAAAAATGTGCTTATATAGATTATGCATATAATCTTAAAGCTGTTATATATGAAAATATTAACAAATTAGTAGTTAAAGGATTTGAATACAAAGGATACCTTGCTTGTATCAACTCTCTTCTTGCTTACTACAAAACAAACATGGATATGTTGTCAGTAGATATTACAAGAGAATTATTCTTTAACGACTCTAACCCAATTTACAGTAAATCTAAAGATTCACCTCCTACAAGATATTATGACGGTTCTGTTGTAAGCAACGCTCTTGTAGCAAACGGATGTATCATAAAAGGAACTGTAAAACACAGTATTGTTTCTAGATATACTGTTATTGAAGAGGGAGCTGAAATTGAAAACTGTATCCTGCTTCAAAACTGTACTATCAAGAGCGGAGTTAAAATTAAAAACGTTATTATAGACAAAAATGTTACCCTTGATGCCGGAACTGAGCTAAAAGGAAGTGACATCTATCCTCTTGTTATAGAGAAAGAATTTTCTGTATAATCAATGATAGCTTCAATTTAAAACATAGGAGGCACCAAAAATGAAAATACTATTTGTAGCTTCAGAAGCTGCTCCATTTCTAAAAACAGGAGGACTTGCTGATGTAGCACATTCTCTGCCAAAATCTCTAAAAAAATCTGGAGTGGATATAAGAGTAATTATTCCAAAATATGGAAAAATTTCTGATGAATTTAAGGAGCAGATGGACCATGTAGCTGAATTTACCGTTCCAGTAGGTTGGAGAAACCAATATTGCGGACTTGATCACTTAAAATATGATGGAATTGATTTTTATTTTATGGATAATGAATACTATTTCAAAAGAAACGAACCATATGGACACTATGATGATGGAGAGATTTTTGCATTTTTCTCAAGAGGTGTCTTAGAATCAATTAAACACATTGACAATTTCATACCAGATGTTATTCATTGTAATGACTGGCACACTGGAATGATTCCTGTTTTCTTGGAAGCATTCTACAGATATGATGTAAGATTCCAAAATATCAAAACTATGTATACAATACATAACCTTAGATATCAGGGAATCTTCTCTAAAACTATTTTAACTGAACTTCTTGGACTTGATTATTCATACTTCACAGAAGACAAATTAAAATATTATGATGCTGTATCATTCATGAAAGGCGGAATTGTTTACGCTGATATAGTAACAACTGTAAGTGAAACTTATGCAAACGAAATAAGAACTCCATACTACGGAGAAAATCTTGATGGTTTATTAAATGCTGTAAGCGATAAACTTTATGGAATAGTTAACGGTATCGACCACGATGCATACAATCCTAGAAGAGATAAAGATATTCCAAAAACTTTCGGACTTACAACAATGAAAAATAAATTTATAGATAAAGCTGAACTTCAAAAAGAATTAGGACTTCCTGTTAACAAAGATATCCCTGTTATCGGGCTTGTATCAAGACTTGTTAATCAGAAAGGACTAGACCTTATCAAAGGTGTTATAGAAGAAATTCTTCACCTTGACATTCAGCTTGTTATCCTTGGTACTGGTGACCAGACTTATGAAGATTTATTTGAATACTACTCACATATCTACCCTGAAAAATTATCTTCAAATATAGGTTTCAGCGACAAACTTGCAAAATTAATCTATGCAGGTGCTGACATGTTCTTAATGCCTTCATTATTTGAACCATGCGGAATCGGTCAGCTTATAGCTTTAAGATACGGAACTGTTCCTATTGTAAGAGAAACAGGAGGACTTAAAGACACTATCACACCATACAATAAATTTACTGGAGAAGGAAATGGTTTCTCTTTCACAAATTACAATGCACACGATATGCTTAATGTAATTCAGCTGGCAGCAGAAACATACAAAGACAAAAAACAATGGCTTGTTATTCAGAAAAATGGTATGAAAGCTGAAACTAGCTGGAAAGACTCAGCTAAAAAATATAATGACTTATACAAAAAGTTAGTTTAGTAGAATAAGGAGAAGTGGAACAAATTGCAGATAACAAAAGAACAAATTAAGCAGGATTATATAAAAAGACTTACATTTACATTTGCAGAAGGTGTAAATGAAGCCTCTATCGAACATAAATACATGGCTCTTGGAAAATTAATCAAAGACTATGTAACTGATGGCTGGGCTAAAACAAACAGAGAATACACACAAAGCAAGGCAAAACAAACTTATTATTTCTCAATGGAATTCTTAATAGGTAAATTATTAAATACTTACCTTATTAACCTTGGAATCAGAGATATATGCAGTGAAGCTCTTGCTGAACTTGGAATAGACCTTGATGAACTTGCTGCAATGGAACCGGATGCAGGACTTGGAAACGGAGGACTTGGAAGACTTGCTGCATGTTTTATGGACTCAATGGCATCTCTTTCTTTACCGGCTCACGGATGTGGAATCCGTTTCAAACACGGACTTTTCAAACAAAAAATAGTTAACGGTTACCAAGTTGAAAAACTTGATGACTGGTTAAAAACAGACTTTGTATGGGAAGTTAAAAAAGCAAACAGAGGAATTAATATAAACTTCGGCGGAAATGTTTACATGAAAAAAGTTGGAGACAGATTCAAGCCTGTTTATGAAAACTGTGAAGTAATCAGAGCAGTTCCTTATGACGTTCCTATTGTTGGATACCTTACAAAAAATGTTAACACATTAAGACTTTGGAGTGCTGAAGTAGATGAAAGCGATATTGACTTATCTACTTTACAACGTGGTGACTATTTAAGATATCTTGAGCATAAATATTCTGTTGAAGAGATTTCTCAGGTTTTATATCCTGATGATTCAAGTGAATCTGGAAGAAGACTAAGACTTAAACAAGAGTATTTCTTTGTAAGTGCCGGAATTCAGACAATAGTTCAAAGATTTAAGAAAACAGGAGAACATATCTCAGATTTACACAACTTTATAGCAATTCATATTAATGATACTCACCCAGCTGTTGCTGTTGCAGAGCTTATGAGAATTCTTCTTGATGAAGAAAACTTAGATTGGGACGAAGCATGGAGAATTACTACTAAAACTTGTGCATACACTAACCATACAATAATGGCTGAGGCTCTTGAAAAATGGCCAAAAGATATGTTTGCAAAACTTCTTCCAAGAATATATATGATCGTAGAAGAGATTAACAGAAGATTCTGTTTAGAAGTTTCTAAAAAATACTATGGAGACTGGAACAAAATTAATAACATGGCAATCATTCAAAACGGAAACATTAAAATGGCTAACCTTGCTATTATAGGTTCTCATTCTACAAACGGTGTTGCATGGCTTCACACTGAAATCTTAAAGCACAGAGAATTAAAAGATTTCTACGAAATGTATCCTGAAAGATTCAATAACAAAACTAACGGAATCACTCATAGAAGATGGCTTATAAAAGCAAACACAGACTTAGCAGATTTAATGCTTGAAACAATTGGTAAAGACTGGGTTGCTGAGCCATTAAAAATTAAAGAATTAATGAAATTTGTTGATGATAAAGAAGTGCTTGAAAAGTTAGCTGACATCAAACACAGAAGAAAAGTTGAGGTTGCTGAATTTGTTAAAAAATCTTACGGTGTTGAAATAGATCCTAACTCTATATATGATATTCAAGTTAAAAGACTTCACGCTTACAAGCGTCAGCTTTTAAATATCTTCAACATCATGAACTTATATAACGAATTAAAAGTTAATCCGGATATGGATATGGTTCCTAGAACATTCTTCTTTGGAGCTAAAGCTGCACCAGCTTACTATCTTGCTAAACAAATCATAAAACTTATAAACTGTGTGGCAGATAAAGTTAACAACGATCCTGAAATTAAAGGAAAAATTAAAGTTGTATTCCTACAAAACTACGGTGTTACTCTTGCTGAAAAAATTATCCCTTCCGGAGATATCAGTGAGCAGATTTCTACTGCATCAAAAGAAGCTTCTGGTACTGGAAACATGAAATTCATGATGAACGGTGCTATTACAATGGCTACTCTTGACGGAGCAAACGTAGAGATTGACCAAGCTGTTGGAAGAGATAACATTGTTGTATTCGGTCTTACTTCTGAAGAGGTTATGGACTACTACGCACACGGAGGATACAGCGCAGTTGATACATTTAACAACGATCCAAGACTTCAATTAATTATAGAACAATTAAGAAACGGATTCTTTGGTGTTGGACCTGATGAATTTGATTTAATCCTTAAAAACTTATTTGATACAAATGATGAATTCTTTGTATTCAAAGACTTTGCTTCTTATGTAGATGCTCAAAGAAGAGTAGATTCTCTATACAGAAACAGAGAAGGATGGTTAAAAATGAGTTTAATCAACATTGCAAACTCAGGAATATTCTCTTCTGATAATACTATTAAAAAGTATGCTGATGAAATATGGAATATCAAACCTCATAAAATAGCAGACTAAAATAAAAAATTAAATTTTTAATTTGCTTTGGAAAGGATTAATGATGGAATATCTTGTTTTAAACTGGAAAGACGATTTTGTAAAATTTAACTCACAAGATACAGAGTACAAGGCTCCTTATGGAGCCGTACCTTGTGGGGATAAAATATATTTTAAAATTAAGGTAAGTAAAAAAGCTATGCCTGAAAGTGTAAAACTTCACATTCAGGAAGATAATAAGGCAAATCCTAATTGCCCGCACAGAGTAGAGTATAATATGACACGGAGAGATACTCCAAAAAATACTCCTGTAAACGAAATCAGTGAGGAAAGATATCTTGAATATACATGTGTTATAGATACTCCAAGTGTTCCCAATCTTTTATTCTACTATTTTGAATTAAGACTGGCTGGTGGAATTATTAAATTCTACGGAAACAACTATGACGAGCTTGGAGGTTTTGGAAATATCTATGATTCTTTCCCAAAATCATATCAGATAACAACTTATTATAAAAACAGCAAAACTCCTGACTGGTTTAAAAAATCTATTATATACCAAATTTTTCCTGACAGATTTTTCAATGGAAATCCTGACGGAAAAGTAAACTGTCCTAAAAAAAATAGTTTTATCTATGGAAACTGGGACGATAAACCTTTATATATTAAAGGTCAGAACGGCGAAATATTACGCTGGGATTTCTTTGGAGGAAATCTTCTGGGAATTACTAAAAAACTTGACTATTTAAAAGACTTAGGTATAAATCTTATATATCTGAATCCTATATTTAAGGCAAGAAGCAATCACAGATATGATACAGGAGATTACAAAGAGATTGATTCTATGCTTGGAACTGAGGAAGATTTTAAAACATTAATTTCTGAGGCTAAAGCAAGAGGAATCAATATCATATTAGATGGAGTATTTAATCACACAGGTATGGACAGCAAATATTTTAATGCCTGCGGAACATATAATTCTATTGGAGCTTATAGTTCAGTAGGTTCTCCATATTATGATTGGTACACTTTCTATAAACATCCGACAGACTATGAATGCTGGTGGGGAGTAAAAGATCTTCCTTGTGTTAATGAACTTTCTCCTTCTTTTATGGATTACATCATAAATGATGCTGACAGTGTTGTTAACAAATGGATGAAAATGGGTATAAAAGGATGGCGTTTAGATGTTGCAGATGAACTTCCCGGACCTTTCTTAAAATCTCTTAGAAAAAAATGTCATGAAACTGATAAAGAATCTATCCTGCTTGGTGAAGTATGGGAAGATGCTACAAACAAAATCAGTTATAATGTAAGAAGAGAGTATATGTGCGGAGAAGAACTTGATTCTGTTACAAACTATCCTTTCAGAAATTATTTTCTTGATTACTTTGCTGATAAGTTTGATACAGACAAACTTGTCGGATTGTTTGAAAGAATGAAAGAAAATTATCCTAAAGAAAATTTCTATTCACTGGTAAATATTCTTGGAACTCATGACGTAGTAAGAATCCTTACTATGTCAGAAAATGTTGGAAAAACTATTCAGGATATTATTTATAAAAAAGAACTTTACAGAGAAAAAGTTATGCAGAAAGGGGGACTGCTTAGAGATTTAGAGTTTAAAATTTTAAAACTTATAATTCTTATGCAGATGACTTTCCCCGGAATTCCTATTATCTACTATGGAGATGAGGCTGGAGTTCGTGGAGGAGCAGACCCTGATAACAGACATACTTTCCCTTGGGGACATGAAGACCAGAATATACTGTCATGGTATAAAAAACTGCTTCAAATAAGAAACAATAACGATTTCTTCTCTACAGGATTTTTCAAACAGATATCTATAAACGAAGATGTTTATGGAATTGCCCGTTATTCTGATAATGGAACTGACGCTTTTGGAAAGCCTGTTGAAGCTAAAGACAAATTTGCCTTTACTTTTGTAAACAGAAATCCTGTTTTCCCATTTGAAGTAACTATAAAAACAGAAGACTATAAATATATTTTCAAAGATAAAAATACAACATCTTTAAAATCTATTTTTGATAATGAAGAAATTGTTATAAAAAATGGAGAAATTAAGTTTACTGTTGATCCTTTAGGGGCTGTGATGCTGGCAAACAAAAATCTTTAAAATTATTTGAAATAATTTTAAAATAATAAACTTTGTAATTTAATAATTTAAGAACCTTATAAAAGTATAAACTATATAAGGTTCTTATTTTTTTATTTTAATAAACTTCTTTTCATGGTAAAATTTATAATATAAATTCTATTTATTAAGGAGGACATAAAATGTATACAGCAAAAAGAATTTCAATATTTAAGTTTTTTATACTTTTTATCATAATACTAATTTTAAACGGCTGCACTACACTTAACCATTCTATTCAAGTAAGTTCATACAGTTCTCATACTGCTGCAGGAAACAAATATTTTCTTCAGGCAGATGAAAGCAAAGCAAAAAATACAACTCTTGTTTTTCAGCTGAACGAATTTGAAAAATATATTGATATGGTTCTTGCTAAAAAAGGTTTTGTAAAAGTTCGCAGTTTAAGAGAGGCTGACCAGCTTATTGTTTTCGATTATGAAATCTCTGATCCTCAAACTTATACATATTCTTATGATGAACCTGTATGGGATACTGTTTTACGTCCTTATACAAGATACAGAAAAATTGACGGAAGATACTATCCATATACTTACTGGGAAAGAGATTATGAAATGGTAGGATACAGAACAAAAGTAAGGACAAAAACAATTTTCATAAAAAATATTCAGCTGACATCTTTTAACAGAAACAAAACAAAAAGTCTCTGGCAGGTTAATGCCTCAATGACCGATGGAAGCGGCGATTTAAGATATTCTATCCCTTTCATGGTCAGAGGAATAGAAAATTATATTAATATAAACAGCGGACAAGTTATTAATATAAAAATTCCTGACAATGATGTTGAGGTTGAACTTATGAGAAAAGGTATTATTGAATCAAGTGCAATAGTACAGCAGTAATAAATATAAAGAAGTTATAAATAAGAGGAACAAAATGAAACAACTTATTCACATAGAAAAAAACGGTAAAATATACATTCAAATATATTCACAGCTGAAAGAGAAAATTGAAAAAGGGGAACTTAAAGGAAAACTTCCTCCAGTGAGAAAACTGGCAGAGCAGCTTAACATAAGTCCTTCTACAGCAGTAAGAGCTTATGATGAATTAGAAAAAAACGGTTTTGTCACAAAAAAAGAGGGAAGTGGAATATATGTAAAAAGGCTCCAGAAAAAAAAGAATATATTTCTTGAAGATCATATGGAAAGTGAAACTTTTAAATATGGATATCTTAATCCTGATTTTGAAATCGACTTTGCATCTGCTACTCCAAATGAAACTCTCATGCCTCTTGAAAGCTTAAAAAAAGCTATCAATTTTGTTTTGGACAGAGATAAGGAGTCTGCTTTTCTTTATGAGGATCCTCAGGGATATTTTTATTTAAGAAAAACTATTTCTGAAAAACTAAAAGCTGAAGAGGGAATAAATATCTCAGCAGGAAGCCTGCAGATTGTTTCAGGAGCACAACAGGGAATTGATATTATCACTCAGGCTTTATGTTTTCCAAATGATATTATTATTGTGGAAGATCCCACTTATCGTGGAGCAATAGAAAGTTTTAAAAAAGCAGGCTGTAAAATTATAAAAGTATCTATGCTTGATGATGGATTTTCCTTAAGAGAATTTGAAAAAATATTGGAAACAAAAAAAATAAAAATGTTTTACACTATGACAAACTTTCATAATCCAACAGGAATATCTACAAGCAGAACTAAAAAAATCAAATTATTGGAACTGGCTGAAAAATATAATTTCTATATTCTTGAAGACGATGGTTTATCTGATTTATATTTTGATGATACTAAACCTTCTTCTTTGAAAAGCATTGATAAGAACAACAGGGTTATTTATATTAAAAGTTATTCCAAAGCATTTATGCCCGGACTTCGTTTAGCATATATAGCTGTTCCTGATATTATGAATAATATTTTTAATAAAAATCTGTTTGTTAATATTTATCATTCGGGACTTAATCAGCGTGCCTTTCAATATCTCTTAGAAAATAAAGATTGGGATATTCATATGGAAAAAGCTCGTAATCTTTTTAGAAAAAAACAGACTGTTATGTATAAATGTTTAAAAAAAATAAACAGCATTAAATTTAAAAAGCCAAAAGGAGGTTTGTCTTTTTGGATAGAACTTCCTGAAAATATTTCCAGCAAAGCTGTTTATCTGAATATGCTTTCAAATGGAATTGGAATTTTACCGGGAATTGTTTTCTCTGAAAATAAAAATAATTTTATCAGAATAAGCTTTGCTCAGTGTGAGGAAAAAAATATTGTAAAAGGAATAGATGTTCTTAATTCTGTTATAAAGAAATTAGAAAATTAAGTTTTTAAATATATGCTCAGATATCAAAGAAAGGGACTGCAGTTAACAGTCCCTTTCTTTGAATTTTAACTCATATTTATAAATCTCTTAGGGGAGAGAATTATCCTGCCCTTAAAAAATCTTTTTTCCCTATATCTATTATACTGTAATTTTCAAAAAAAAGCAAAATATATTTTACCCTATTTGTTTTAATCTGTTTTTGTGTTACAATAAAAAGAACAAATAAAATTAGGAGAATAAAACATGGCAATTAACTCAACTAAAATGATGATTTCTGAAAGAAATCTTATAAACAATATGAACTATCTCTCTTCAAACTTTAAAAAGAAAGTGCTGGCTGTTGTAAAGTCTAATGCATACGGACATGATATAAACCTTATTACAAAATTATTATATAAAAACGGATATAAAGAATTTGCTGTAGCTCGTCTTGTTGAAGCTGAAAAAATTTTTACAGAACTAAATCATTTTGACTCTAAAATTTTAATTTTTGAAAGTATCGGCTTAGAAGCTTTGAACACTATCAAAAATACTCCTGTGTTTCATATGACTGTAAATGTTTTTGAAGAATTAGAAGAAGCTTTGAATTTTGGAATTCCTGCAGACAGAATACAAATAAAAATTGATTTTGGTTTTGGAAGAAATGGAATAGAATTAAAAGATTTAAAAAAATTAAAAGATTATATTGAAAAACATAATTTAAGTTTCTCAGGAATCTATTCTCATCTGTTTTCAGTAAATTATGAAGAAGGACTTGAACTTATAAAAAAATTTGAAGAAATTGTCAGCTATCTTGGAAAAGAAAGGTTTAAAATGATTCATCTTCAAAACAGTGCAGCTGTAGAAAACTTTGGTTCTTTAGATATAACTACTCATTTGAGAACAGGAATGCTTATTTATGGTTTACAAGAAGAAGGGTTCTTTGACAAAAATTTAAAACAAGTTTTTTCTTTGGAAGGAAAAATTGCCGGAATCAGAAATCTTGAAAACTCTAAATACCTTGCATATAATTTAAAAACAAATATTAATGCAGGTGATTGTAAATATACAGCTAAAATAAAATTTGGCTATGGGGATGGATTTTTAAAATATAATCAGGGAACAAAATGTCTTATAAATAATAAAGAGTTTGATATCACCCTTGTTACTATGGACAACACATTTATTGAAGCAGACAGCAGTGTTAAAGAGGGAGGTACTATTATTTTTTATCCAAACACTTATGCAGCTGCCTCTTCTTTAAAGATGGCAATCTATGAATTATTAACAATTATCAGTCCGAGAGTAGAGAGAGTTGTTGTTGACAAAATATAAAAAAAGAAAAAAGGGACGCGGCGTCCCCTTTTAAATTTTTTACAAAATCTTGAACTAAAAT
>OGZM01000527.1_pt1 | contig 46423 bp, 62 predicted proteins | sample 1576821 | NCBI WGS metagenome assembly OGZM01 (sample SAMEA3541491, study PRJEB24748) | human gut metagenome | biome: human gut; feature: human-associated habitat; material: faeces | place: China | collected 2012
AAAGTATCTTTTGTCATCACTCTTAGGCACGGCATTCGGCTATGTCCTGCTCAAACCCTCGGACAGCTTTCGATACCTTGCCGTTGTGGCGGCAATAGGCGGTCTGCGGTGGCTGCTCGGCGATCTTGACAAGGTTACCAAAAGCAAGGTTTTTGCTCCGCTTGTGGCATTTGTTCCAATTTTTGCAACGGGTGTTTCGTTGCTTTTCGTAAGCACAAGCACGCTGACAACCTTTGCCGATTGCGTAACCGAGGCGGTAATTGCAGGTGCGGCGGCATATTTTATCAGCACGGCATTGCACCTTGCAGGCGACAACAGAAGTTTTGAAGTTTTTTCGCAACAGGAAACCGCAAGCGTGGTTATGTCGGGGTGTATCCTGATTCTGGCTTTCGGCAGTATTGCGTGGCAGAATATCTCGCTCGGCAGAATTATTGCAATGCTAGTTATTTTGCTCTGTTCACGCTACGGCTCGGTTACGGGCGGTGCAATCAGCGGAATTTCAACAGGGGCGATTTTCAGCATTGCGTCAAGGGAGAACGGCTACATCTGCGGCGGTTTTGCATTCGGAGGACTTATGGCGGGGCTTTTTTCACAGCTCGGAAAATTGGGTTGTGCGATTGCCTTTGTAATCTCAAACGGTGTAATGTGCCTTGCGTTCGGTTCGCAGTTCGGAACACCGTCGGGTGTGCTTGTTGAAAGCCTTGCCGCAAGTGCGGTGTTTATGGTTCTTCCGAAAGAGGTCGGCAATGTGATTTCGCCCGTGTTTTCAAGCGACAAAAATACATCGCTCGGAGAGGCTCTGCGAAAAAATATTGTTATGCGACTCGACTTTGCCTCAAAGGCGGTCGGCAATGTGAAAAACGATGTTTCAAAGGTTTCGGAAAAGATGAAAAAGCTCTATTCGCCCACATTTGACGCTGTTTGTGAGGGTACAAGAAATGAAGTCTGCGAAACCTGCGGACTGAAAATGTACTGCTATGAACACAAGGGCGGTGTCACCCGTGACGATTTTGCAAGGCTTGAAGAGTGTCTTGAATCGAACGGAACAATAGGCGAAAGAGATGTTGAAAAATCTTTTGTAAAAAACTGCTGTAAAAAAGGCGAAATTGCCCGTTCAATGAACGCAAACTACCGTGAATATCAGTCGGCGCTTGAGGCACAACAAAGGATTACCGATGTGCGGAGCGTTGTTGCAGGGCAGTTTTCCGGAATCGGCGATATTCTCCACGATTTGGCTGATGAATTTCGCAACACAATGCGGTGCGATAACGAATCTGCACAACGGATAATCAGCGCCCTCACAAGCCTCGGTGCAATTGTTGAGGAGTGCATCTGCCTTGTGTCAAACGGCGGAAGAATGAGCGTGGAACTTACGCTCTCGAATAAGTCCGAAAAGCTTTCCAAGGGCGAGGTTATGCGTGAGATTTCACGCTGCTGCGGAAGAAGATTTGACCTGCCGACAATCAGCCGTGAGGGCAACAGAATCCGTATTGCAATGTGCGAAATGCCCGTGTTTGATGTTGAAATCGGAAGCGACCAGCACACCGCCGACAACGGTAAGCTCTGCGGTGACTGCATAAATTATTTCAATGACGGTTTCGGCAAAACATATGCGCTCGTGTGTGACGGTATGGGTACGGGCGGCAGAGCCGCCGTTGACGGCAATATGGCGGCGTCTGTTATGACAAGACTGCTAAGGGCGGGACTTTCAGCCGACAGCTGTTTGCAGATTGTGAACTCCGCCCTCATGGTGAAAAGTGAGGACGAATCGCTTTCAACGGTTGATGTCACAAGTATTGACCTCTACACCGGCAAAACCACTTTTAAAAAAGCAGGCGCACCCGTAACATTTGTAAAGAAAAACGGCAGGGTAACGGTTCGTGAAATGCCGTCGCTCCCTGCAGGAATTCTAAACGGTATAAAATTTTCAACCGACACGGTAAATCTGACAACGGGGGATATGATTGTTATGGTATCAGACGGTGTAATTACGGGCGATGACAAGTGGCTCGAAAAGCTTATTCGCACATGGAATGAGGGCAGTACCCAAGATCTTGCAAAGGCTGTTGTTGACGAGGCGGTAAAGCACCGTAAAGCCGACCGTGAGGACGATGTCACCGCCGTTGCAATCAGAATTACGGAGAACGGACATTGATTCAAATTAAGTTAAAAATTGAAAAACGGAAAATGCAGCGGAGTTAATCGGACACACGCACGGCGAGCCGCCGTTCCCAATTCGTGTAGATAGTTTGTAATGTTAAAAAACATTTATGCCCGAGCGTAGCATTGTTACTGTTTGTATAAACAGTAGGGGCGTTCATTGGACGCCCGCCTTGATGATACTGTTTGCTTATTCACATAATTTTTGATGTGATGAAAATTGTGCATTCAATTTTGCACGCAATGCGTGCAACCGTGTGCGTTGCACACGAACGGGCGAACACGGTTCGCCGCTACATTTTAATATCCACACAAAAACAGGCTGTACGCAATCTGTACAGCCTGTTGCTCTATGGTTTTCTTGTGCCGCAACCGCATGTTCCGACATAATTTTGATTTATTTTTCCACACTTTGGACATTGCCAAACATCGGTTTGAGCTGAAATCGGTTCAAAATTCGGCTTTTGACAACTACAGTTTGAGCAGTATCTTATGTTGGCAGGATTTGAATTTCCGCATTTCGGACACAGCCATTTTGTACTTACTTTCGTTTTTTCGCGGCTTTTTTTTGTAATATAACTGTCAAATGCTTTATTTGCCGATGCGTTTACTTTTTGAATTGCACATGCAAAAATTATTGCAATTATTTCGAGAAATGCCGCAATCATCATACCTGTGAGATTTTCATCACGGTGATGATCTATATAAGATGATACATTCATTATAAATACGATTGTTGAAACAATTTCTAGAATAATAAATATAACTATATATACCATTCGTTCAGGGTGCTTTGCGCGGAAATCGGCAATAAATTCTTCTTTGTTTTTTATTGGTTCTTCATGCTTTTCGGTATGCTGTATATTATAATTTTGATTTGCATTTTGATTAGAAAAATTATCTGATACAACATTTCCTATTTGTGCGCCGCAGTGCTGACAAAATACACTTCCGTCAGCAATTTGTTTGCCGCATTTTTGACAATACATAAATAATTCCTCCTTAAAATTACTGTGAAAATTCACAGCTTATATGAGAATTATAATGTAGATTTTCACACTTGTCAATTAAAATTCTAAAATTTCTCATAATTTTAAACTATAATTCGCAAAATATTTATAATTAAATTATTAAAGGTATGAGGTGATATTATGATTGGTGAACGCTTACAGGAACTTCGCAAAGACCACGGCGTGTCGCAGGCACAGCTTGCAGAGCTTTTGGGTGTGTCACACTATACGATATCATCATACGAATGTAACCGCAGTGATCCCGATGATAATTCAAAAATAATCATTGCAAGGCTTTTTGATGTGTCGGTTGACTATCTCATCGGTCTGATTGACGAACCGCTCTCGTTCAACCGCAACATTCGCTCTTTTTCTCTTCCGCAGTCATTTACAAAAGAGGAATGTGGCGATGTGCTTGACTATATAAAGTATCTCGAATTCAAAAAGGGTAAAATTAATGAATAAAAACACCCCTTATTCGCGTGTGCGATAAGGGGTGTTTTGGAATTGGTTGGTGTTAATGGATTTCATAAAAGAACTTGAGTAGGATATAATATGTTTGAAATTTATTATTGGGGAACGAATTAGACTTTAAAATGCAAAAAATGTTCCCCAAGGTGCATTGACTGTTGGGGAGAATTGTATTATACTTTTACAAGAGAATGTACCCTAAAGGAGAATTATAATGGCTGCAAAATACAATGAAATACAAGAGTTACTAAGAAGCCGTGCTGACCTTAATGCAGAATGTACCCTAAAGGAGAATTATAATGGCTGCAAAATACAATGAAATACAAGAGTTACTAAGAAGCCGTGCTGACCTTAATGCAAGGTTAAATTTAATGCCGTATGACGGAACTCCCGAAATTAAGGAACGAGGTAATGGAAAATATCTTTATGTGAGAAAGCGTGTTGCAGGAAAACAGACATCAACTTATGTAGGTGCATATACGGAAGAATTATATAATTTGCTCCTCCGCAATGCCAGAGAAGCCCGTGAAATCAGGAAAGAACTTCGCAGTATAGATAAACAACTTGCAAATGCGGGATATTCAGAAGATGAACTTTCTTCTGATGTTATAAACAATATTGCGTTTGCCCGTGCAAATATGAAAATGAATATATATGATCAGGCTGTCCTTGAGGGTGTTGCTACATCATTCCCACAAACTGAAGAAATCATAGATAACGGTAAAATTTCCGGTGTGACTGCAACAGATGTTCAGAAAATTTTGAATTTAAAACACGCATGGGAATTTATTTTGGATCGTGATGTAATAGCAAGTCGTTCCGACTACTATATGCTCAGCCATATAGCAAGAGTTGTTAATGAAGGATTTTTTGCGGAAGGCGGAAGAATTAGAGGAGTTCCGGTTACTATCGGAGGTTCTTCATATGTTCCACCGTTGCCTAATGAGTTGGATGTAAAAGAAAAAATCCGTGAAATTATAGAAGAAAGTGATGAAGTTATCAATACGGCAATTAAGTTGTGCCTTTATTGTATGAAAACACAAATATTTCTTGACGGTAACAAGCGTGCCTCTGTAATTTTTGCAAATCACTATCTTATTTCACACGGTGGCGGATTTCTGGTGATTCCTGAAAAGGAAGTGCCTGAATTTAAAAGACTGCTTGTAAAATACTATGAGGGTGAAGATATAACCGTAATTGCAGATTTTATGAAAAAGTATTGTTGGAAAAAGATAGAGTAAAAACCAAAAAAGAAAGTACCCGTTTGAGTACTTTCTTTTTTGGTGCGCCAACAGGGACTCGAACCCTAATAAAAATGGCTTAAAATCTGAATAAAACACCTCTTTGACGAAAGGTTGACGGATTAAAAATCAACTATTCATAAATTGTGAAATTTCTTCATCAATTCGGTGCATAAGTTTTATGTTGTTTGCTTTTTCTCTTCTCTCGGTGATATCGGTGTAGATATCTTTGGTAGTAGCTTCATTTGCGTGACCTAACAATCTTTTAGCTTGCGTTACATCTATTCCTGATTCATTTAACAAAGTTGCGTAATTGTGCCGTAAGCAATGAGCTGATATAACAGGTATGTTGCGACTGTCAGCGTATTGTTTAAGTCCTACATCTTCGCAATAAGAATCCCATATTTTTTTATAGTGCGATTCTGTTAATAATTTGTTTTGGCTATCTGTAAAGAGGTAGCCAATTTTCTTTATAGGAATAAATGATAAAAGTCGTTCAGGAACATAAATATCTCTGATACTTGTATCTGTTTTCGGTGGCTTAATAAAAGGTTTGTTGTATTTCCACGATAACGATTTATTAATATGCAAAACATTATTATCACGGTCTATATCTTCATATCTGATAGCTAACGCTTCGCCTCTACGGCAACCCGTAAGTAAAACAAATATAGCGAAAAGCCCGAATTTTTTATTAACGCTATTGCAAATGATTTTGATTTCCTCATCTGTTGCTATTCTGCGTTTTGTTGATTTCCTACCGCTCACAACAACATAGTTACAAGGATTAGTTTCAATACCGTAAACACCACACCTTATACCAAAAGAAAAAACACTTGAAAATACAGCAAGATGATTTTTCAATGTTTTTGCGGTATAACTTCTTGACATATTGTTAATACAACGCTGAATATCTACAATCTTAATATCACTCACCATATAATCATCGAAAAAATCTTCAAGCACTTTTAAAGCGTGAGTATATCCGCTTTGCGTTGAGGGTGCAAGGGTAGGTAAATACTCATCTTTGTACCTTTCAAGCAGATTGTTGAATTTTTCACTTTCGGTTTTATCTTCCTGATAAAGCAAGATTTTTTTATTTAGTTCAGCTTTTGTTTTGCCGTAAAAAGTTTTTCGTTTTCCGTTGACGGTGATAGATTTCTCATATCTTCCGTCAGCTCTTTTTTTGCTTTTTTGTTCAATAGGTTTACCACACCAACAACAAAACTTACTGTTGGTCGGAATCTCTTTCTTGCATTTCTTGCATTTTATCGTTGTTATTTTCATTTTCGGCATCTCCGTTGTTTCTTGGATAGCCGAAGTGAGCATCAACTCGTCTTGCAATGAAGAGAGTTAAAAAAGCGAAAACAATCATAACAATTGTTTCAAGCACACTTGCACAAAGTGCAGAACTTGCATCATATGGATTAGCATTCGACATTATGGATATTGATAGCGGTTTTTCAATTAGTGATAAAAACACAATGCCACCTATAACAACCACCCAAAACCATCCTGAATGTTTCTTTTCCTTTTTCATAGTTTTTTTATACTCCTTTCGGCTATACTATTATTAGTATAGCATCTGCCTTAATAATTATTATAACTACACACAACAACATTTGTCAACACGAAGGAGCAAAATTTATGAATACAAAGTCAAAGATTATAGCACTTATCAACAATATTGAGGATGAACAACTTTTGAAATTCATTTACAATCTAATAACCAAAGTAATAATTGAACATATTTAAACTGGTGTAAATCGACCAGTTTAAAAAGCAAGTTACAGGCAAATTAAAAAGGTAGGTAAGGACATTAATTTCCTTACCTACCTTTTTGGTTACCCGAAAACTTTTTTGCAATACTCTTTGAAAACTTTTCTTTGTTCGGGTGTCAACTCAAGATACTCTCTTATGATTTTTTCGTCAAGGTCATCAATATCATACTTTTCTTTAATGGTCATCACAATTGAGTCATCAGAGTCTGCATCACGGTTGCCCTCTCCGTACATAAGCCAATCATAATTGATATCGTATATACGGCACATCAACATAAGCAACGGCTCTTTCGGTTCAACTCTGCCTGTTTCGATGTTTGCAATCACATCCCTTGTTACACCTAACTGTTCAGCAAACTTCGGTTGGCTCAACTTATGTGCTGTTCGGACTTCCTTAACTCTTGCGATAAGTTTGTCATCCATCGTATTCCTCCTTTCAACTACTATTATAACATCAAAATCGTGTATGTCAACACGATAAAGCGAAAAAAATTCAAAAAAATTATTAAAAAGATGTTGACAACACGATTTTAAGGTGCTACAATAATGTTATCAACACGAAAGGGGATTGCAAAATATGGTAAATAACACGATGAATACAACATCATCTGAAAAAAAAGATAGTGCATTGGAATTTGCAAAAGTGTTAGAAGATGCCAAGAAAAGCGGTGTCAAAAATAATAAGTTTGCAATTGCACTCACAGCCTTTAAACTTGGCTGTGCATTAAAGGAAAAGGAAGAGGTGAGTAAATAATGGCACGAGAGAAAGAAACTTACCGTTCAATTCTCGACAGGCTCGATGAGAGATTTCCAAACAGGGAACTTATCTCGCAGAAAGACTTTGCGGATTTTCTCGGTAAGAGCCGATTTTTTATTTACAATAACTTTGAAGACCTTAAGGTTGTCGGAGGCTATCCCAAAACATCAATTGCTAAACTGCTTGCGAGGTGAGCCGATGTACGCATTTCTTATGTTATGTATTGTGCTTACCGTAGGTGCAGTTTTTATCTGCGACATCAAAAAATAAAGGAAGGATGAAACACACTATGACAGAAAAAGAATTTATCGACAGCCTTAATGAAGAGGCTGTTGTCATCAGCAAGGCTGAGTATGACAGATTGAAAGGCGGTGAAAACAATGGATAAGTACGGTTGCGGTAACTGCGGTCATACTTGGTATGATAACGAAGAGCCGACAAAATGTCCGAAATGCAAAGACTGGGATATATATCCTATTCTTGTATGCGAGGACTGCGGTCTTGAGGATGCAAAGGAAGATTTCCCCTACAACCGACTGTTTGACGGAATGTGTGCCGAGTGCTTTCAGAAGAGTATATCGGATATTAAGATAGTTGATTACATCGTTTGGTGTGTTCAACTTTCCCTAAAAAACAAAGGATATAGTGATGTCACTGCTTGCAAGATTGTCGATTACTCATACAGTTTAGATTTAGACTATGGAACAGATAATGTTGCAATTTTCGCTTTGTTAACTAATCTTTATAGACTCTTACACTTAGAGGGTAAATGCAGAAATGAACAGGAAGAAGCTATCTGTGAAAATGCTCGGGAATGGGCGTTTGATGATTTAGAGGCTTTCTACGATGATTGGTGGTGTGAGCATGGGCGAAAATAAACTCACAGTCGGTCAGGTTATGGAACTTGTTAAAAAATACAATTTGACCGATTGGAAAATTGACGGAGCAAGGACAGGTAAAACCATTTGTACGAACTATTACCGCAGTAATATATATAACTCGCCACTTTATTTTCACAAAGAAGTATCGTGCTTGACTACGGAAATTTACAGTACTAAACGAAAAGACGAAATACAAAACACAGTAAAATCAAGGCTTGTAATTTCAGTTTCAGGCGAATAAATAAAAAAGGAGCAAAAAAACTATGAACTTGTATGAAATGACAGAAACGGCAAAACAGCTTATGCAGTTATTCGAGGATGGCGATATTCCCGAAGATGCTGTCAATGACACTCTCGAAGGTATCGGAGTGCAGGACAAGCTCGAAGATTACTGTAAGGTAATCAAATCTTTTGAGTATGACTCAGATACCATTGACCGAGAGATTGAAAGACTCAAGTCAGCTAAGGAACGCACACAGAAAGCTATCAACAGGCTCACGAAAGCTGTTACCGAGTATCTCGCAACTACGAAGAGCCGTAAAGCAACGGCAGGTACATTTGCTTTATCACTGAGAAAATCAGAGTCGATTCAAATTACCGATGAAAGCAAAATCCCTGAAAAATTCATTGTAACCAAGACAACAGTTAAGACAACTCCCGACAAAACCGCAATTAAGAAATTTCTTAAAGAAAACGAGGAAAATGCGGTTGAAGGTGCGATGCTTGTTGTCAACGAAAATCTTCAAATTAAGTGAGGTGTGACAAGTGTCAATTTTTACTAAACTGCTTGCGATTCAAAAAGAGTTAAAAGCACCGAAATCACAGTATAACCTTTTCGGAAAATACAACTATCGCAATTGTGAAGATATCCTCGAAGCGGTAAAACCGCTTTGTGAAAAGTTTTTGGCGGTATTAACTCTCGGTGACGAGCTTATGTTAGTGGGCGACAGGTTTTACATCAAAGCAACTGCAACATTAACGGACACAGAAAACGGGGAAACCGTAAGCACGGTTGCATTTGCGAGAGAAGAACTCACTAAAAAAGGTATGGACGGTTCTCAGATAACAGGGTCAAGCTCTTCATATGCAAGAAAGTATGCACTTAACGGACTCTTTTGCATTGATGACACAAAGGACTCTGACACTCTTAATAACAGTAAAGAGTACACAGCACCACCAAAGGTGCAAAAACAGCCTACAAAGCCTGCACAGCCACCAAAACAGGCAAGTAATGTAATTATATGCCCTGTATGTGGAAAGCCTGTACAGGCAGTCAGAGCAAAAGACGGTAGCGGTTACATTCCTGCCGATGCCATTATAAAGCAGTACGGTAAATGTCCTAACTGCTTGAGGGCAGAAAGGCATCCTAATAATGCTTAACAGGGTAGTGTTACAAGGACGGACAACCCATCATCCCGAATTGACTTATACGAAGAAAGGAACGGCTATACTCCGTTTCAGCATAGCCGTGAATGGCATCAATTCAACAAGCTTTTTTGACTGTTTTATGAAAGGTAAAGATGCCGAATCTCACGAACTGATGGGCAAAGGCACAGAGGTTTTTATCGTAGGGCAACTGATGCAAAGAAGGTATAAACGGAAAAATGGCGAAAATTCGTTTAAGACGGAAGTTTTCGCTGAGGAATGTAATTATATTACTTTTTCGGATTATGACGGTACAGGGCAAAATACGGCAAGAAATGAGGTGATATACGGTGGTTGAAGGATTCATTATTTTCCCTCGATGGATGTACTCAGACGGAGTGCTGAACGGTGACCGTGACTACTGGTCGGTATGGTCTTATTTGATGTTCAATGTCAATTATTTTGACACGCAAGTCATCACCAAAAATGAAGTTTTGACAGTACATAAAGACCAAATTTTCACAACTCGAAGAAAGATTTCAGAGGCAATCGGAGTGTCCGAAACTAAGGTTGACAAGGCATTGAAACTCTTTGAGAAGGTCGGTTACATCAAAATGAAGTCGGACAGGCGAGGACGGCTTATTTCCTTGGCTTTTGAGGAATTGCGAACCAAACCGCATACAACACAGCTACAAAAAAGTGTTGATTATTGTGCTGACACACTACAACCTTTTGGCAGTCAAGAACATTGTAATGCAGACGATGAAACACCGCATAACGATGCGGAATTTGGCAGTTTTGAAACCAAAACAAAACCGAAACAAAACCAAAATAAAGCTGAAACAAAACCGAAACAAAACCAAAACGCATACACAAAAGAAATAAATAAAGAAATAAATAAGGAAAATAAAGATATATTGTCGAGCAACCTCGACACCGCAAAATCTGTTGTCGATTACCTCAACGAAAAGTGCGGAACTAAATACAAACACTCGTCAACGGAAACACAACGGTTGATTGTCGCAAGGCTCAATCAAGGTTTCAGTCTTGAGGACTTTAAGCGAGTGATTGACAACAAGGTTGCCGATTGGGGTAATGACTCGCAGATGTCAAAATTCCTCCGACCGCAAACGCTGTTCAGCAACAAGTTTGAGAGTTACCTCAATCAATCGGTTACCGTTCAGAACAAGTCGGTTGACTCTTGGCGAGATTCATCTTTTAGCATCGAGGATGTCAGCGGTTTTCATCCGTTGCCCGATTTGCCCGATTTTTAGAAAGTCAGAAAGGAATTTGGAAATGCCAACTAACTGGGATGCAGTCAACGCACAATGTCCGTTCTACTTGACGGAAACAATCAACACGATTACCTGTGAGGGAATTATCGGTCAGACCGATGTACACGGTTTTCACTTGCGAGCATTCAAAGCAGAACACAAAAACAAGTTTTGCAACCGCTGTTTTAAGCGATGCAAGTATTACATCGCATTGATTGATGAGAAATATCCCGAAGAAAAACCTTCAACGAAAAAAAGATGAAAAATCTACGATGCGTGAAATGTGGCAGAGAGTTTTACTCTGCGACAATTCAAAGATGCAAATTCAGCAAATCGGGAGCGTTAGTGTGTATGTACTGCTGTCAGCGGAAATGCAAATACGCACAACCGCATTCAAACGGAATGAGGTGTGGATACAACAATGCGAAGCAAATACAACAATCATAAAGTCCGTTGTTTGGGCGAAACCTTCGACAGTATGCTTGAGTGTGAGAGATACAAGTATCTCAAGGCTCTTGAACAGCAGAAAGTCATATCGAACCTGCGGAGGCAAGTAAAATATGTCCTCTTGCCCTCTCAGAAGGATTTTAGGACGCAAAAAACAATCGAGAGGGAAATTACATACCTTGCCGATTTCGTTTACGAGAAAGGCTCTCAGACGATTGTAGAAGATGTCAAAGGATTGCGAACCGATGTGTACAAGATTAAGCGAAAGCTGATGCTTTACTTTCACGGAATCCAAATCAAAGAAGTTACAAAGGAGATGTCAACTTGGGCGGTTTAGAAAAGAACGAATCAATATCCAAAGAACAGTTGATGTTCGAGAAGTGCAAGGGCGATGTTAAGATACCGCCATTCGATGCACTCAAGGTACAAGAAAGACTTAAAAAAAGCGTGTTTAATCGTTTTCAGTCGATAATGTCGGCATACAATCTGACAGGCATCAATTTTTACAAGTTTCTTGGTCGAGGATATCAGCTTAACCTTCCGTATCTTACGATGCAGGACATCACATACGCACTTAAAATTACACCGTCATATCTTCTCTGTATTGACGATGTTAACAGATTTGAGGAATACAGGGCAGGGTATATATCGCTCGGTGATATCTTGCACTACATATACGAAGAGAATATGATGTCTGATGTTGATTTGGCAAAGGTACTTGAATGCTCGACAACATCACTCGGTAAAGTAAGACACGATGGTGTTCTTCCTGCAAGGAAATTCATTTATAACCTTGCAAAGCAGTTTAACCTTGATATTAATAACCTTTACGGCTATTTCAAAAAATAATTTAGAAGGAGAAAAACAATGAAAAATGAATTAAGAATCACATTTGACATCAATGATAACTGTGAGGTAGAAATCCACGGTTTGTCAGGAGCAAAACTTATAATGGCTATCAACGAATTAATCATCCGCACGAAGAAAATCTCTGAGGAGTGCGGTGTTTCCAAAGATAGCACAATATTCAACAGACACATTCGGAATGTTGTTGACAGGGCATTAAATGGAGAACACTTCACCTCAGAAGAAGATGTTTCAAAAGAGATGCTTAAGGATGCTTTCACGGAATTGGTTAATGACCTTGGGGCAAAATCAAAACACGAAACCGAGGAAAGAAAGAAAAAGATTAAGAATAAGAATCCGCTCAAGAGGAATCTCAACAGAGAATCAGAACCGATTCTCATCGTCAAGAAAGTTAATGACGATAAGGCTATAAGCAACATTAAAAATATCGACTCAGAACTTGAATTGATGTCGCTGACAACCTCAGCTGTTGCCACATCTATCGTTGTTGCAAAAAAAGAGGGATATACAGGCTATACTAAAAAACTTGTTGAAGTCATCAACCATATGGCTGACGATTCTCTTTTTGATAATTTTGTAAAAGAGGTGTAGACAATGAAAAGAATGCTCAACAGGATGTCTGATACACCTGTGTATAGATATTCAACAGGATTTATAATTGCTATCTTATCAGCATTAAAGTCAACACTTATGTGGGTACTTGAGAAAGGCTCTCTGTTTCTCGGCATCACCGCTATTATAGCGGTGACTGCGATTGACAGTCCTGCTTACAGATTTATTGTGCTGTTAGCGTATATCTTTATTGCACCGATTTATGCGTTTATCTCACTTCGCAGAAAGGAGCATCGCAAATGAAAGCTAACTGGAAAGCACGCAACAAGCAGTACAATGACCGCCAAAAGGGCGAAATCTTTGATGTAGGCATTGGCTACGGTCTTGAACTTGCCTCGGTTATATTAAGTCATCATTTCGGCTTTGGTGCAAAAAGATTGTATCAGCTTAACATTGAGGCTCTTCATTACATTCACAAGATGAAGGATGATGCAGAGCAGTACACCGAAGAATACAAGGATAATGTCGAATACGGCTCAATTAAGATGCACAGAGAGTTTGAGAAGATTATGGCTCTCAAGTATCACGGCATTGATTATGGCGAAAAGCTGAGAAATACAATCGACAGCGGAAGTTATTTGAATACAGAAATTGAGGTGGATTAAATGAATAAAAAAGAAAAACCAATCTTGAACTTGCAGAAAGGCTGTCCGTTTTGTGGTAACATGAATTTAGTTTCGGGATACAACCCGACTCAGAACGAGGTAAAAATTGCTTGCAGAAGTTGTAATTATTTTATCACTTTCAAAGTAGCACCGCCTATGTATGTGCCGTATTTAGCAGAGAAAGTATGGAATTTAAGAGCCGATGAGAAAAAGCCGACAGCGGAAAATACAGAATCAACAGCGGAGGCTATCTTATCAGAACTCAAGGATATTAAGTCATATATAGCTGAACTGGCAGGATATAGTCTCGAAAAATGATAGATTCTGAAAAAATCAAAAAAGCGTTAGATGCAATGGATAACGCAGACCTGCAAAAAGAATATAACCCTATTGCAAGTCAAAAACATATGGAAATGATGTTGAAAACAGCAAGACCATATTTATACAAAAAATACAAGGAGTGGCAAAAAGAAAATGTCAAATAAAAGTTTAGGCTGTTTAACAGCAATCGCATTAGTTATTATCGCAGTTATTACTGTTCCTGTGCTGAATTTCAGCAATGACCACAAATACACCGTAACAATCACCGATAAAGAGCGTGTGACAACACAGTTTACCGAAGATAATATCGACAGCAAATATCTTATTTACGGTGAAGATGAAAACGGCAAGACTTATGTTTTCGAAGACACAGATACATTATTCAGAGGGAAATTCAACTCGTCTGATGTTTACGGTGCTCTAAAAGAGGGCGAAACCTACGAATTAACAGTTATCGGCTTTCGTGTTCACATTCTTAATTGGTACGAGAATATTATTGATTTTAAGGTGGTGAAATAATATGTATCACGGTATCAAATACAAAGGCTTACGCTATAAGCTCTTTGCCATCCTTTGGAAACGAAAAAATCGCAATTGGAAAGATTGTGCGAAAAAACGCAAGTCAATGAAAAAAGATTGGGAAAGGAAGTGTAAAAATGATTGATTGTTCTAAGACTGAGAACTATCTTGCTGAGAAAAAGAGAATGACAAAAATAACAAACACAGGTGTTTGTGAAATTAAGTGTACAAACTGCCCTTTGAACGAAAAAAATAATGGTAAAGGAAGGCTTTGTGTAGATTATGAAATGCATCATCCCGAAGAGGCTATTTCAATAGTCCAGCGGTGGAGCAATGCGCATCCGCGAAAAACATATCTTACAGAGCTCTTGAAACATTATCCAAACGCAGAGCTTAGTCACGGAGTACCAAAAATTTGTCTAAAAAAATTAGGAGTTGTTTCGGGTTGTGCAAAAACAAAAAAAGGTGACTCGTGTATTAGCTGTTATAGTTGTTGGAATCAGCATATTGAGGACGGTGAAGAGTGATGACAAGAGATAAACTTGAGAAGTATCTTGGTAATGATGTTGAAATTATCCTTTTTGACGGCACGGTAATTGAGGGTATTTTACATAAGACAGGTGAAAAAGCCTTTGAAAACAACCCTGATTTGACGATACCGAAGTTACGCTATTTTTGTACTTATGGTGATAATGTGGTTGACAGGTGTGTATTTAAGTTATCCCACATTAAAAAAATCAGCCGTATAAAGATTAAGATTGAAAAGATTGATAATACTGCACACGCTCAATGGGTAGTCAGTAAATTTGCAGATGATTTTTATCGTTGTACAAGGTGTGATTCAGTTTGGAACAGAGTTTTTGATTTTTGTCCAAGTTGTGGTGCAAAAATGAATAAGGAGTAATACAAATGAGAGAAGTTACAATAGGAGATTTTGTAGAAACAGTTTACGGTGTTAATGGTATTTTAATTGATGTAAGAAACACTCGTTATGGAACAACTGCATATATCGCTACAGCTGATGGACGAACATTTTATTGTCCTGTTAGTGCTTTAAAAGATTGTATTTATAATGGGTGATATTTAATGAAATATTATTATAAACTAATTAACAATGAAACAAATGAAATAGAGTGTTATATAAAAAGTCCTGTGTATATAATTCCTGAAAAACTTTGTGATGTATTTGAAATTAGTACACATCACGCTGTAAACTGCACAAAACAAGAATATGAGGAAGAGACATATGATGAAAATATCTGAACTAAAAACCCAACCCCGTCCGTTTTGTGGCTTTGATGCAGAAGTGGTAAAGGTCACATATCCAACAGGTTTACAAGGTTATGAAATCAATTGTATGCACGAATACAAATGTTATTTATTCTGTGCGACTGAAACGGCATATTGGGACTCAGCAGAGGATGCCGTAAGAGCGTGGAATCAGCGTGAAGAAGGTGAGTAAAACAAAATGAAAAATATTAAAATCTTGACAGCAAACGGCACAGTAAATGATTGCTTGAAAATTGAACCAAATGAACACAGCGACACAGACTTAGCTTGGCTCACTGAGTTAGCAGATAAGTTTTCTGCAGAAGAGTTACAAACAATGTATGACTCAATTAAAACACGCAGAGAGAAAGATGATGCGGAATTGTTCGTTGACAAGGCTGTCGAAAAGCAGATACCTATTTCCCCCTCAAACAAAGCCTATTGTCGCTCTTGCGGTTTTAAGCTTTCAGGAAGTGAAAATTATTGCTCAAATTGCGGTCAAAAGCTGAATTGGAAAGGGCAAGAATTTGATTTGCCTTTCGATGATTTGACCGATGAATTGAGTTTGATTGAAATCGAAACATCCGTCCCAAAAGTGCTGATATATCCGAATCTCATCTATTTCAAACAGTAAAAAAGGAGAAAAAATGATGACAAACTTTGAAAAAATAAAATCGATGAACAAAGAGCAGATGACACGTTTTATGCTTGATATTATGCTTGACACATTAAATAACAATGTTTGCGGTTATTGCGAAAATTGTGATGCTCCTTGTCTTGGAAATGAAGAAATTATTAGAAAATGGCTTGAAAGTGAGGTGGTTACGGATTGACAGCGAAAGAGATTAAGGGCGAAATAATAGATTTTGAACCGTATCGTGTGGAAAAGGAGCTTGAACAATTTAAGGATTACGATGAAAAGAACTTTTTTGCAGATTGTTATGTTAGTGACGAGTGCAAAAATCCAGACAGTTACGGAATTGTATGTGTAAAATGTGGAGAGTGCGGACGCACTTTTACAAAAGATGGAATTTTAAAGGAGAATGATAGCAAATGATGAAATCCGTAATGAAAATTATGCTTGACAAGGGAGCAAAAATGCCTAAAAAGGCACACGCAACAGATGTTGGGTATGACATCTGTTCACCGATTGATGTAGTTGTGCCTGCTCACAGAAGTGTATTCATCGACAGCGGAGTACATATTCAGATTCCGATTGATGTTGCAGGAGTGCTGATATCTAAGAGCGGATTAAATGTTAAACACAATATCACCTCAACAGGATTGATTGACCCCGATTACACAGGCTCTATCGGTGTTAAGCTGTACAATAACAGCAGTACAGATTATCGTATCACCGCAGGAGATAAGATTAGTCAGATAATGTTCATTCCATATATAACAGCCTTTTTCAAGGTGGAAGATACTCTGGATGAAACAGAAAGAGGCGATGGTGGCTTTGGCTCAACAGGTAAATAACTGCTGTTATAACTGCTCAGAGAGGCATCTGAGATGCCACAGTAATTGTGAAAAGTACAAAGCATTTAAAGAGGATGTACGGAAGAGAAATAGCTACATATGGGAGCATATCGAATCACAGAACGCTCTTGCAAGCAGTATTATAAGTCGCAATCTAAGGAAAAATAAAAATCGTAGATAAAACAAAAAGAGCATCTCATCTTGGAGATGCTCTTTTTGTTTTGCCATAGGAGGGTGAGAGTATTGCATTTATATCAAGAAGGTAGTTGTAGAAAGGCAGGACGGACAGCCTGTTAATTGTTGTTGTGTTTCAACATCCACAATTGAAACACACTGAAAGATGGTGTTGTCGAATGCCCTGCCGAAGTCACGCAAACAAGTCATCGGACAACCTCTGTCCGTCCGAGTCATCAGAAGATGACAAACAATGAAAATCACAGCAGAAAAAGGACTCCTGCTAATTTAATTATAACACATCCATCTCGAAAAGTATATGTTTGAAAGTTTATTTTTTTGAGGTTAGTATTTCAATGAAAAAAAGCACATAATGAAGTCACTCACAAGGTAACATAACGAAAGCGAAGTGATGAAATTGAACCCCGAAGTTATCGTGTCGCTTGTATCCCTTACAGGCACGGTTATTGGCTCTCTTTGCGGTGTGTTGGCAAGCAATCGTATGTCAAGCTACAGGATTTCAAAGCTTGAAGAAAAGGTTGAAAAGCACAACAATCTGATTGAGAGGACTTACAAAATCGAACAGCACAACGCTGTTGTTGACGAGGAAATTAAGGTCGCAAATCATCGCATTGATGACCTCGAAAAAATCAGCGAAAGGAAAGATTGAAAATGAAAAAGATTTTCACCAAAAATTGGGCGAAAGCTACGGCGGTCAGAGCGATTAAGACTGTTGCTCAGACTGCTGTTGCGACAGTCGGTGTATCTGCCGTGATGACAGATGTAAACTGGATTGCGGTAGGCTCGGCAAGCCTTTTAGCAGGTGTATTGTCTGTCTTGACAAGCGTTGCAGGACTGCCCGAAGTATCAGAAAGAGGGGAATAACAATGAAAGTTACTGCTATTGATGTTAGCTACTGCCAAACAGGAGTTGACTACAACAAAGTCAAGAACAGCGGTATTGACGCTGTGATTATCCGTGCGGGATTCGGTAAAGAAACCTATCAGAAAGACTCTGAATTTGAAACGCATTACAAGAACGCTAAGAAGGCAGGTCTTGCGGTCGGAGTATATTGGTACTCCTATGCTTACTCTGTTGCAGAGGCAAAGCAGGAGGCTAATGTATGCCTTGCGTGCATCAAAGGTAAAACGCTTGAATTACCTGTATATTATGACCTTGAAGAGAGCGGTCAGACAAGGCTCGGTATGTCTGCTCTGACAAACATTGCAATTGCTTTTTGTGATGCTATCAAAGCAAGTGGCTACCGTGCAGGAGTGTACAGTAATCTCAATTGGCTCAACAATTATCTCGATTACGAAAAACTCCGCAACAAGTACAGTATTTGGCTTGCTCAGTGGTCAAGTTCTCCAAGCAAGGCTTGCGATATTTGGCAGAACGCAGACAACGGCAGAATCAACGGCATTAACGGCAATGTTGACACAGATGTTATTATCAACAACAACATAATCAAAAAATCAAGCACGGGAGATGAAGAAGAAATGATTAAATACGGTTCACACAATACAGCGACACTTGCATTTAAGAAACTGTTAATTACTTTGTACAACATGAAGATTATCAAAACAAAAGTTGATAACTCAAACGGTTTTGGTAACGGCACATTGAAAGCTGTAAAAGAGGCGCAGAAAGCAGGTAACATCACAGCTAACGGTGTCGTTGATGAAAAGACAGTCAATGTTATCTATCATCTCATAAATGATTGCAATTGGTCTAAAGACAAAAAAATTGCCAATGCAAAAAAGGCTCTGTCATAATTGACAGATGCCCAAAGATACTGTATAATATGAAACACGGAAGTTTGTTTTTTTAATTTCTACTGTGGTAGATTAGTTTTTTTATCCTTTCTTCCGTAAAGATGACCTCGCTTATGTCATAGTGTGCGGGGTCATCTTGCTTGACTATCAACACGCAAAAAGTGCGTGCTGTTTAAATTGTCGTCATAATTTCCTATATTTATTTACTATGCAAAAAAGGCACACCGTTTATGGTGTGCCTTTTTTGTTTGATTTTTCTGCAATTTGCAGAAGTTTTTCAATAATTAACTTTTCGACATAAATTGGTGGGTTATGTTTTCCCGACTCCCAATCTTGCACAGTACGATACGGAATAAGCAATAAATCTGTCATTGCTCGCTGTGTCAACCCTGCCTTAATGCGTGCCTCTTTGATTGTCATCGACCTTATCAACTCCTTTCATATAACCATGTCATTCCGCAATAATTGAACAATGTTCGTCATCAACGATATCGTAGAAGTTTTCAGTATAGTTGCCTTCTGCTTTGTCTTCATCTTCGTACTTTTCAATTGCTTTGACTGCGTCTTCGTAAGTCTTGAAACAATCGATGAAGTCACCTGTTTCTCTGCAAGCTGTCCAATAGTTTTTCATAGTGTTTGCTCCTTTTTTTAAACACACATTCTTAACCAAGCGTTGTACGCTGATTTTTTACTTGCGTATTTTTTGCTTGTTTTTTTACCGTTGCAATTAGTTTTTAATGTTGCTGTACCGTCAAAGTGTACTGTGATACTTGCTGTTGCACCGCAAAAATCTTTGTAGTAGGTTGTTGCCATAATGTTTTCTCCTTTTCGTTTTTTATTTTGCGTGCCTATCGGGATTGTGACCGTCTGACCGTCCGCATTACCCGACCCGAAGGTCGGTCACTCTGCGATTTCTTAACATTCGATTCCATTAACTTTTGCGAAAGATTCACCAAACTTTTCATAATGCTTTTTTTCATATTCAGTGAAAAATTCTTGATTTTCGCATAGTGCAAGCTGTGCATCCAGTTCTTCTCTGATTTCGTCATCCATATAAGTTTCGGCAAGTTCAAAATCAACCGCTTTCCCATTCTCGCTGACAACATAGCCGTCAAGCATTGCTACATAGCTATCAATTATTTCCATTCCGTCTGGTTCAAGTTCTTCGCCTTCATCATCAAAGTTGATTTCTCTGATTCTTAATTCATCCGTTTCAATTTTTCTGCCACGCTGTTTTGATGTGCATTTTTCCTTGTTCGCATTGAAGATTTCCTTTGCCTTTTCAAGTGTTTCAACTCTTGCAATTTCTTCAAAAAATTCACCATATTTCTGCAATGCGATTTGTTCTTCGATTTCACTTTGCGAGAGATAACCGCCGTGTGTTCTGATTTCAATTCCTTTTTCAATTTCGATGATGTAATTTGTTTTCATAGTGTTTGCTCCTTTTTTTGTTTGTAGATGTTGTTCTGTGTTTTGATTTGTTGATTATAATATACTACACGAAATCCGTGTTGTCAATACTTTTTTGAAAAAACTTAAAATTTTTTCGGGTGGGATGAGGCTTATATGCTCAACCGCTTTTGTCTATCGTATTTTTCGTTAATTACTTACATTCAATACTATCAACTATTGATTTAAGCGTTGTTAATCTGCTTGAAAGATTTTCTAACGCTTCGAGGTCTGCAAATATACCGCCTAATTCGTCAAGCGTTATATACTCGTTTATCATTTCGTTTATTCTTTTTGCAAAAATTCTTGTTAATGCTGTTACATCATTCGTGTTCATACCGTTACACCCTTATTCTTTGTCGCTGATTTCATCTTCTGCCCATATATTACCGTTATATTCTATTACATATTTCGGTATGTTGTTGAATGTGCCGTCAATGATTATTTCTAATATTTCACCTTTTTGTCGGTTGCATTTATCGCCATAATACACCTCTTGCCCTAAATCATATTTTGTATTTATTGTCATACCGTTACCCCCTTATTCTTCACCTAAATAATTGTGTTGCATTTCGTTCCACTTATTTACTGCGACTCTTACACTTGTATAATCACCTGTGCAATCGCAAGCGTGGGTTGAACAACAAACAGCCCAATAGTCTTTATTATCGCCCAAAAGACCTCTTTCGGACGCAATAACAATTTTTCTATTCCCACAATGCTTACATGGTAATAATATATCTTTGTATTTTTCGGTGTAATACTTAGCCTTTTCAAACCGCTTTGCCATTACTTACTCTGCTCTCTTTCTTTTTTATAACTCAACCATAAATGAATAAGATTTTAACAAGATTGCGTCACATACAGCATTGAAATCTTCAAAACGAATATTACTGCTATGCTCGCAAATATCAGTTGCTATTTCTACAATATCATCACTTGTAATATCTTCTTTTTTTGCCATAGCAAGCATATTGCTATATTCTTCATTGTTGCCATTTGTGTACCACGCTCTTTCGATGCATAAAGCTCTTAATGCGTCGCTTGATAATCTTCTAACAACCTTATAACCGTATTTCATTTTATTACCTCTTTCTTTCTGCCCGTCCTGCCGATAGCACAGCGATTAGATGTTATGCCAAAAGTGATTGTTTTTGTGTAATTTTCTCACTTCCGAAGAGTTCACGGATTTCATCAAGACTGAATGTTTTTTTACTCTTTTTCTTGTAATCTTCGTTGTGATAATACCACGCTGTTTTCTTCTTTGAAAATCTGAATTTAAGGGTTTTCAACTGTTCACGGCAATTGTATGTATTACCTGTTACCCATACCCAATTACCGCAGATTTCAATTTCAATTCCTTGCAATTTAATAAGCTCGTTAATGATTTTTTTAAATTCTTCTGGAGTTTCTTTCACTTCTTCGGAAGTTTCGTAAACTTTGCCGTCTGCGGTTGATTTCGCATTTTTGAGGACTGCGAAGAGTTCGTCATATTCAGCATTAATCTCTTGCATTTCTTCTGTTGTTCCTCCGCAATCGGGATGATGAGCCATTGCAAGTTTCTTGTACTGCTTTTTAAGTTCTTCAAGTGTTTTTGGATTGTTAAACCATTTTGTGTTTGTCATAGTGTTTAATCTCCTTTGTTTTTTGAGGTCTTGCCCTCTGTTGTGACTTTATAATAACACGAATTTCGTGCCTTGTCAATAGCTTTTTTGAATTTTTTTGAAAAAATATTTTTTCGCTGACTGTTCGCTGACCGTTCGCCGTGTGCGGTTAGCGAATTCTTTTTTGCTTATATAGTATTTAATTTAAACATTATAGTGCAAAAGAGGTGTGACAATGTCATCAAATAAATATCCGTGGGACGAAATAGAGCAAGAGTACATAAACGGGTTGGAACAGTTTGAAATCCGCAAGAAATATGGTATGGCAGAGTCAACCCTGCGTAGGCATATAGACGAGTACGGTCTGCGTGAAAAAAGACAAAAAGTGACACAAAATGTCTACAAAAAAGCTACTGAACAAATTGAAAAACAAAAAGTCAACAAAATGACGAAACTTATTAAAGCCTCGGACAAGATGGATGACTTAATCCTTGATTTCTTGAGGAGAGAGGGCGATGAGTCAAACGGCTATGATGTTATCCCACCGATGCAAACTAAAGACCTGCAGAGCCTGTCAAGAGCGTTGAAAGATGCCGTAGAGGTCAAACAGAATCTACACGGCATTATCGGAAGACTTGAGGCTGAAAGGCTCGCACTTGAGCGTGAGAGGCTTGCACTTGAGCGTGAACGCTTGAAAGCACAGCAAGACAAGGACAACATAGAGCCGACTATGTTTGCTCTCTCAGATGAGGCAGAGAGGTACGCAGAATGACAAAGATTAACTATTTAGGTGTACCAAATGACAAGCAAAGACAATTCTTGCTTGCAAAGCAGAAATACATTGCCTACGGTGGAGCAAGAGGCGGTGGCAAGTCATTCGCTGTGAGAATGAAAGCCAAACTATTATGTGCGAGGTACGCAGGAATTAAGATACTTATTGTGCGTAGAACATATCCCGAATTGCTCAACAACCACATTAACACGCTAAGGGCAGAACTGGCAGGAATCGCCCGATACAACACGCAAGACAAGATATTTACATTTCCGAACGGCTCAACGATAAAATTCGGTTATTGTAAAAATGATGCTGACTTGCAACAATATCAGGGAGCTGAATTCGATGTAATCTTCATCGATGAGGCTTGTCTGCTCTCAGAACACCAAATTAAGGCTATTACGGCTTGCTTGCGTGGTGTAAATGATTATCCTAAGAGAATTTATTATACTTTGAACCCAGGCGGTCAGAGTCACGGTTATTTCAAACGGTTGTTCATTGACCGCAAATTTGGTCAGTATGAGCAAGCTGACGATTACTGCTTTATTCAGTCGCTTGTAACGGATAATAAAGCATTGATGGAAAGTCAACCTGAATACATTCAACAGCTTGAGGCATTGCCCCCAAAACTCCGTGATGCTTGGCTCTACGGCAGATGGGATGTCTTCGAGGGTATGTTCTTCGAGGATTTCCGCACAGAGGTTGATGTTGCAGAGGCACACAAACTTGGTCTTTCGCCTGAGGATGCCCTCAAATATGGTCGATACACAAATGTGATAGAGCCATTTGATATACCGCAAGAATGGCGAGTATATAGAGCGTATGACTTCGGTTACGGTAAGCCGTTTGCAATGCTGTACATAGCTGTAGACTATGACGGAAGAGCGTATGTTATTGATGAATATTACGGATGCACCGCAACACCGAACGAAGGGGTCAAGTGGCAACCATATAAGCAGTTTGAGATGTTGTCGGAGTATGAACATACACAGCCACAGCTTGCAGGTCGGGATATTCAAGGAGTGGCAGACCCTGCAATTTGGGACGGCTCACGGGGCGAATCCGTCAATGATGTAGCCGAAAAATACGGCATTTACTTTGACAAGGGACAAAATGACCGTGTTGCGGGGTGGATGCAGATGCATTACCGTTTTGCTTTCGATGAAGTCGGCAAGCCGATGCTTTATGTGTTCAGTAATTGCAAGCACACGATAAGGACTCTGCCTCTGCTGATGTTCGATGAAACAAAAAAAGAGGACTTAGACACAAGCCAAGAAGACCACATTGCTGATGCATTACGCTATTGGTGTATGTCAAGACCGATAGCTCCTGCACGCAAGATTGAACCGAAGATACCACAGCCGAATCCGCTGTCGGAAGATAACGAAAGGAAGAACTATTTATGGCACTAAGACGAAAAAAAAGACGAGAAGAAAAGGAACGCAGACAGGCAGAACAGCAGACAGAACTGCAGAGAACGCAGTCTGCTCCCGACAATCGCATCTTGTGGACTCAGGACGAGCGGAATCAGCTTGAACATATGCAGAACGGCTCAGAATTGCCACAGGACGGCACAACAGCTGAGCAGATAACGCAGATGTCATCTGATGACAATGCACCTACACAGGGCATTGTAGGCAGTGCTACAACAGAGTCAAAAGCCGTGCTGAATCCTGTGATAACTGAGCGTACAGTCTTACAGGCATATGACCGATTAATGCGGTACAAGACCTACAAGACAAGCCTTGATAGAAGAATTAAAGCGAATGAAGATTACTGGAAACTTCGTCAGTGGGATTACTATGACCACAATGGCAACAAGAAAAAAGGTGACAACGAGGTCGCAACAGCTTGGCTGTGGAACTGCATTGCATCTAAGCACGCAGACTTGATGGACGGTTATCCCGAATCAAACATCAGACCTAAGCGTGAAGATGATGTGGAAGAGGCTGAAAAGCTCAAGAGCATCCTGCCTGTAATCTTTGAAGAAAATGACTATGAGAATACATATTCGGAACTTGCCAACTACATACTCAAACAGGGTGTTTGTTGTGCAGGAGTCTTTTGGGACGGTACAAAACACGATGGACTCGGTGATATCTCAGTCGAAAAGATTGACATACTCAATCTGTTTTGGGAGTCAGGTGTGACCGATATACAGGATAGCAAAGAGGTGTTTCATACCTCACTTGTGGATAATGAATCGCTTGTCAAGCAGTATCCACAGCTTGAAGGAAAGCTCAACAGCCACAAGGTAATATCTGACCAGTATCGCACAGATGATGCCATTGATACAGACGGTAAGACAACCGTTGTAGATTGGTTCTACAAGGTGTCAGACAGCAACGGTAATCAGGTCTTGCATTACTGCAAGTTTGTAGAGGGTACGGTGCTTTTTGCGACCGAGAACGATGCTGAAAATTATCCAAACGGTTGGTATGACCACGGACTCTATCCCTTTGTTGTTACTCCGTTATTCCCTGTTGAGGGCAGTATTGCAGGATACGGATATACGGACATTGGCAGAGGCGACCAACACGCTATAGATGTACTTACACAGGCTATGCTTACAAATGCGAGAGTAACAAGTAAGCCGAGATATTTCATCAAGACCAATGGAGCGGTCAACGAGGCTGAGTTTGCTGACTGGAACAAAGACTTTGTACACACAACAGGTAGTTTAAACGATGACTCAATCATGCCGATTGCAACCTCACCAGTACCGACATTTGTTGTGAATATGAGGGAAAACCTCATAGCTGAGATGAAGGAAACACTTGGTAACCGTGATGTCAATAACGGTGGTAGCACTTCGGGAGTCACCGCCGCATCGGCTATTGCGACAATGCAGGAACAGAGCGGTAAGATGAGCCGTACTCATAACAAGATTATGTACACGATGCACCGCAAGATTACAAATATGGTCATCGAATTAATCCGTCAGTTTTACGATGTGCTTAGAGAATACCGCATCACAGGCAAATACGGACAAGAAAAATTCGTACAGTACAACAACGCAGGTCTCAAACCGCAGAAACAGCCGAGCATTCTCGGCAGAGATATGGGACTCAGACTTCCTTGCTTTGACATCGAGGTCACCGCACAGAAAGCCTCGCCATACACAAAAATGGAACAGAACGAACTTGCGATACAGTTGTACAACCTCGGTGTGTTCTCTCCTCAGAATGTCGATATGTCGCTTATGCTGTTACAGACAATGGACTTCGCACACAAGGATGAAATCATACAGATGATAATGCAAAACGGCACAATGTTTGATAAGTATCAGCAGTTACAGAAGATTGCATTCAACCTTGCACAGCAGGTAGATATGCAGAATGGCACGCAAATGGCTGAACAGCTTGCACAGGCGATTCTCGTTGAAAACGGAAACAATTCCGAAGAGCCGAGCGGTAATCTCTCTGTTGATGGCATTACAACAGACGATACATCCGAAAGGTCATTCATGACGAATGCAAGAGAAAAAGCACAGGCATCAACTCAGGTTAATCAGTAAGGAGAATACTATATATGCTCAAAGTTAAAGTCGATACTAAGAATTACACCGTAACAATGAGAGGTCACGCAGACTTTGCTGAAAACGGCAAGGATATCGTGTGTGCAGGGGCATCAACTCTCTTGTACACACTTGCAAACACGCTTGAGGAATTCCGCACAGCTATGACAGAATCACCATCATTTACCATCAATGGCGAGGGTGAGAAACAGCGTGTTACATACAGATGCAAGCCTAATGAGGAATACGAGCCTAATGTGCAGTTAGTTTTTATGACCGTTACAACAGGCTTTAATCTGCTTGCTGAAAACTATCCCGATAACATTAAACTGACCGTTATCTAATTCTCTCCCAACTCTCTCCCAAAGTTTCTAAGCACCCATAATTGGGTGCTTTTTTATGTCTAAAATAACATTTTGCTGATGACCGCAAAATGTTCAATTCGTAAAAATGGGTGTTTTTTACGAATTGCAAAATTTTTTATCGTTTTGAAATTGATGGTTGGAGGTGTTTGCCCTTGCAATGCTAAATTGTGAACATAGGCTCGTGACCTTAACCACAGACTTTTTATGGAAGGAGATAGCAATGGTTAAGACTATCTCAACAGCCGTTGTTACTGAACTTATGTTCCGTTGTTTCAACATTCAGCTTTTTGCTGACGGTGGCGGTGGTGCATCTGCAGGTGCATCCGCAGGAGCAGGAACAGGCGAAGGCTCAACAGGCATTGCAGGAGAAACAACAAGCACATCGCTCCCTGCCGATGGTAACAAAGGCTCTGCACCGAAGATTGTTTACGGTAAGCAGAGTGAAAGCAACACCGAAGTCGGTGCTGTTCCCGAAGAAAAGCCGAAAATGACTTTTGCCGAACTCGTTAAATCAGATGAGTGGAAAGACGATGCCCAGAAGTATATGGACAAAGCCTTCTCGAAGAGATTCAAAGAGCAGGAGTCGCTCAAGGCTGAGAACGCAAGAATGCGTGACATCCTCAACATAGCTAATGTCAGATACGGTCTTGATTCCGAATCAGAAAGCTTTCTCGATGACCTCAGCAACAGTATTCAGAACGATACGAAACTGTATGAAGATGAGGCACTTGAGGCAGGATTGCCTGTTGAAGAGTATGTCAAAGTCAAGAAAGCAGAGAGAATCCTCGAAAACAACAAGCGTGAACAGGCAGACAAAGAAAGACAGGCATTCATTAACGAACATTGCAGAAACCTTGTGAGTCAGTCGGATGCAATGAAAGAGCAGTTTCCTTCTTTCGACCTTGAAACAGAGATGAGTAATCCTCAGTTTCGCAAGCTCGTTGACCCACAGGAATTAGGCGGTATTGGTCTTTCAGTAGACAACGCTTACCGTGTGATTCATTACAAAGACATTCTCAATGCTACCGTAAACAATGCGGTCAATCAGACAGCTATCAATACTGCGAATGCCGTTAAAGCTAACAAAGAAAGACCGAGGGAAAACGGTATGAATCACCGTGCATCCGTCATTGTGAAGGATGACCCGTCACAGTTTACTCTTGATGATTTTAAGCGAATCAAGGAACAGTTTATCAGAACAGGTGTTGCTCCAAAATTCTAACAATAAAGGAGCATTATTATGTCTAATATTATGTACAATCTTATTCTCCAACTTTTTGCTGACGAAACAACATTGAACGCAAACAAAACATCCGCAAGTGGAATGTCCCCGACAATGAAGACATTCTATGATACATCCCTTCTTGAAAACGCAAGAGCAGAACTTATCTTCAATCAGTTTGGCGACAAGCAGAAGATTCACGGAAATAAGTGCGAATGGAGAAAATTCAACACATTCCCGAAGGCTCTTACACCGATTACCGAAGGTGTTACACCGACAGGACAGGCTTTCGGTATGACGAAGATTGAAGGTACAACATCACAGCACGGCGATTACACCACAATCACAGACAGACTTGAATATGAGGCATATGACCCGATTATTCAGGGCTGTACAGAAGAGATGGGTGCGTCGGCAGGTGCGACTATGGACACTCTCACGAGAAATGTCCTCATTGCAGGTAACTCTGTTATGTACTGCCCGAAGAAGGACGGCACAGTAATCTCAACAAGAGATACACTCACAGCAGATTGTGTTCTCACTCCTGCCGTTGTGAAGAAGGCTGTTACTTGGCTCAAAAAAAACAAAGCACCGAAGATTAACGGTAGCTATGTATGTCTTATTCATCCCTCGGTCGCTCATGACCTTACAGAGTCCGACGAATGGAAAGAGTACCACAAGTACAATGACACAGCACCTATCTTCAAGGGCGAAATCGGCGAACTTCACGGTTGCCGTTTTGTCGAGTCAACAGAATGTAAGATTCACGCACACAATAAACTCGGCATCGCTACATATGACACACTTTTTCTCGGTGCAAAGGCTTTCGGTATCATTGAACCTGAGAACGAGTCAATGCATATGATTATCAAGGACAAGTCGGAGATTGGCGGTCCTCTCGAACTTTACAGCACAGTCGGTTACAAATTCAGCCACGGTGCTAAGATTCTTTATGAAGAGAGAATCCTCCGTGTCGAGTCAGGTTCTTCTTACTCATCTGTTGACGAAGAAAACTGATAAGGAGATTATCTTATATGGCTACAAATTCAAATAAGAATGCAGGTCTTACAGGTAAGAAAGTTACTGTTATTCTTCCTCGTGACCCTCAGATTGAGGGTGACGGAGCAGAACAGGAATTCTTCTCGGTCAACGGTCACAATATTCTTGTGCAGACCGATGTACCTGTTGAGGTGGATGAAATCTTTGCTGAGGTTATTAATAACAAGGCAAAGGCTCGCACACAGGCGAGGGAATTCATCAAAAAGATGGCATTCAAAGACAGCAAGCCGATGGCTTGATTATGAGATTAAGAGGCGGTTTTTCCGCCTCTTTTTTGTTTTTAAGGAGATGAATATATGGACTACATTACAATAGCTGATGCAATCGATATGATTGATGCAACAGTACCAAACAACCGCACGGAAGATGAAAAGATTGCTTGGCTTGACTCTCTCGACAGAATGGTCAAGAACGAAGTTTTCGATACGCACGAAGGTTATGAAGATACAGACTTCATCGGATATGACGAGAACACATCACGCAATCAGCCGTTACTGATTCCTAAACCGTATGCAGTAGAGATTTACAAGACATTTCTTGAACTCCAAATACACCTTGTCAACAAGGAGTATGACAGATACAACGCATCCTCAGCACAGTACAGCAACCATTATGACTCTTTTGTCAATTGGTGGCATTGCAACCATATGCCGAAAGAAATTGCTCATATAACATTTTAGGCGGTGATATTATGGCTTTTAATTTTCCACAGCTTGATTCATCCTCTGCACAGCGAGAGTATCAAGAACAGTTCGCAGGATATAACCACAACATCCGCATCGGTGACACGGAATTCTATGATATGCAGAATATGACAGGCAATTACTATCCTGTGTTGTCACCGAGAGATAAGAGAGGCATTGTACAACAGTTTACCAAGCCTAAATGTATGGCAAGCCGTGATAACCTCTGCTACATTGACGGTATGTATTTATATATTGACGGCGAAAAGGTTGACCATATTATTTTGACGGACACAGATAAAACAATGGTGTCGATGGGTGCATACCTTGTTATTTTTCCTGACAAGGTCTTCATTAATACGGAAGATACATCCGACTGGGGATATCTTGATAACACGATTGAGATAGCAACAGAGGTCAACAATGTTGTATATACAATGTGTACGAAAGATGGCACTAAGTATCAATACCAAAACCCAAAAGGTGAAAACTATGTCTATGTAGGCGATGAGTCACCTAATGTCGGTGAGAAGGAAACAGTCGCAAACGGTTACAAATGGCTTGATACAAGCGGTGACACGCACTATCTGAAAGTATGGAACTCAAACACACGGATGTGGTCATCTCTCTCAACAACCTATGTGCGTATTGAGTCAACAGGCATCGGAAAAGGTTTCAAGGAAGGTGATGCCGTAACAATCAGCGGTTGTGACTCCTCTTCCTCTTCGGGTAGTGACAAAACCAAAGAACAGATTGATACTCTTAACACTTCAATGCTCATTAAATCTATTGACGAGAAGGAAAACTGGGTTGTAGTTACTGCAATACTTGATAATGTTGTCACTCAGTCTAAGGGTACGGTCAAACTTGAGCGTGTTGCTCCGATTATGGATTTCGTCATCGAATCGAACAACCGTTTGTGGGGATGCCGTTACGGTCTTAACAACGAGGGTAAAATTGTCAACGAAATCTATGCTTGCAAGCAAGGTGATTTCAAGAACTGGTTTGTTTATGCAGGTATATCAACAGACTCTTATGCTGTTTCTGTTGGCTCAGACGGTGTGTGGACAGGTGCAATTGCTTACGGTAATTATTTACTATTCTTCAAAGAAAATTGCATACACAAAGTTTACGGCTCAATGCCGAGCAATTATCAGGTAATTGAGCAGAAAGTAAGAGGTGTTCAGAAGGGTTCATCAAAGAGTCTTTGCATACTCAATGAAACTCTGTTCTATAAATCCGCAACAGATGTCTGTTACTATGACGGTTCATTACCGACAAGCATATCAAATCCTCTCGGTGCGGTTAGCTATAGCAACGCTGTCAGCGGTACTATTGGAAATAGATATTATATCTGTATGCAGGACACAAGTGGAGTATGGACTCTCTTCGTTTACGATATCACAACAGGGATGTGGCACAAAGAGGATAACATACACATAAAAGAATTTTGCAAAGTTAAGACAGACCTTTATTTCATCGATGCCGACAGTTATCAGCTTATGACCACAACAGGCAGAGGCACGGCAGAAGATGACTTTGAATGGTATGCGGAAACAGGCTCTATAGGCTACTCCTACTCCGATAACAAGTATGTAGGAAGAATGTTACTCAGAGTACAAAAACCGATTACAAGCCAAATTAGAGTGCGTATTCGCTATGACGACTCAGAGTGTTGGGAAACAGTTTCATCAATTGGCGGTCACGGCACGAAATCTTATAGCATACCTGTCCTACCTCGCAGATGTGACCATTTTGCAATTCGCATTGAAGGCAAAGGTGCTTGCAAGATTTACTCAATTTCAAAGGTATTGGAGATTGGAAGTGATGTTTAATGAATTTTATTGATTTGCCAAATATTGGCAACGGTACAGCCGAAGAACAGTTAGCACAGATACGCAGTTACATATACCGTAGCAATGAACAGTTAAACGCAACACTTGCCAATCTTTCAGTAGATAAGATGTGGGAGCAGACAGCATCGGCTCTGTCTGCATCCAATGGCGATATCGTAGAGGTAAATAAAGACCTTATGAGCCGTTATGCTACCATCCGTGACCTTGTAATTAAGACAGCTGATGTAGTGATACAGTCAGACGAAAAATTCACTTCGCAGATGAACGGTAATTATGTTGCTATATCTGACTTTGGAAAATATCTTCGTGACACAACGCTCGATATATCAGGCAGTAGTGTGGGAATTGAATATTTATACAACTATGCATCACAGCTTGAAACAGACCTTGATAATTACAAAGTCAATCAGACTTCGTATATCAAGCAAGGCTTACTTGATGAGAGCGGAGCAAGTCCGATATACGGTGTTGAAGTCGGTTTGCTCTCGGATTCTTTCGAGTATAACGGCAAGGTTATCGATACACGGTCAAATCTCAAAACAAGAATTACACCGACTGAGATGTCTTGGTGGGCAGAAAACAAAAAGCTTTTTTATCTTGATAAAGACTCAGTATATTTCCCATACGCAAAAATAACAGGTGGTAGTATCAATATCGGCAACGGCACATTTACGGTTGATAGCTACGGTAATATAAATGCAACTTCGGGTACAATCGGCGGTCTTGATATTACCGCTCTTACAGATATGGCAATGGGTATTGATATCCGCCCGAACGCTACGCTTGTTAAGAAGACAGTAACAGACGGTTACGATGTTCAAAATATTGCAGTCAATCTCACAGCAAGAAACATCAATGTCGCATCAACAAGGTGGTACACCTCGAATGACGGTGAAGTGTGGACAGAGTACACACGAACAGCAACCGCAATGAATATGAGGATTTCAACCGCAACCGCTTTTGAAAACTCATCTGTACTGTATGTCAAAGCTGAAAGTAAAGCCGACACAGGCAATACAATCTACACGGCAGTATGCTCAATTGGTTGTGTGTCAGATGGAGAAAACGGAACTTCGGTAACAATCCTCGGTTCGGCATACAAGAATAATGATGATTTTCATGTCGGTACTCCTTATGACTTGTATTTTGACTCTGAGTGTAAAAACATTATCAACAAGACAACAACAACGCTGAATAATGGCGATGCTTACCTTGTCAAAGGCTATTTGTTTGTGTGGAACAATAAAAACGGTGCTTTTATTTGCACAGGTGAAATCAAAGGTAAAGACGGTAAAGATGGCATAGATGCACAGGCTTATGAAATCTATACCGATGTATCATCAGTCAACAAGAATATTCTCGGTACATCTTGCTCCCCGTCAACAATAAACATTGAATTCCGTCAAAACTCAGGCGGTAATACACAGCTTGTAACAGCAAGCGAAATAAGAGTATGGAGAATAAACGGCAACAAATCTGTATTTTACAAGTCACAGAAAAATACAAATAATTTCTCTCTTTCGCTGTCGGGAGAATTCAACGCATATATAGCGACTTGCACGGCTATCAAAATTGAAGTCAGTTACAACAATAAAGTCTACACAAAGACAATTTCGTTGATTGTATCGGCAGAAGAAATCAAAGCTTGGGCGAAAGTAGAAAACGGTCAGACGGTTATTGACGGTTCAAAAATCTACACAGGCTCTATCACAGCCGAGAAAATAGATGTCGCATACCGCAACACGCTCGCAACAGGTGAACAGCTTACAACAGCTATCTCAAATGTTAATGACTCAATATCTGCTTGGGCAAGTAAAATCGACTCCAACACCACGGATATTGCTAACTTAACGGTTAAATCAAACGAAATCTCATCAACTGTTACGCAGAAAACAAGCACAAGCACTATTCAAAGTATTATTCGACAATCGGCAAATGCAGTTGAGTTTGCTTGGAGTGAATCGAAACTTGGCAATGTGATTAAGCTTGAAGACGGTGATATTAACTTTTATTATTTTGGCAAAAAAATGTCGAGTGTTTCAAAATACGGACAGTCTTTTTGGCGAGATAATCTGTCAATTGGTTACATTGGTGCAACTAAATGGAAAACTGCACCATCAATTAAAGGACTTGCGATTAACCTTGATAAAGCTAACGGAAAATTTATTGCTTTCGGTTACGAAAGTGGGGATGGTTATGAAACGCAATTAGCATTTGCTAAAAACAACGCAATCGGAAACGATAACGAAGGTGTATTTTGCTACGCTAATTTTTTTGGAGGTAACACATTCAACAGCGGTTGGAGTACAATACGCAGATTTTGGTTGAGAGATGTTTCTGTTGAAATGGGATTGCGTACCAAAGACAATCGAAACGGTCAGTTATACAACACGGTTACAGCAGATATACCGTATATCCGAACAATAAAATCAGGTAGTAACGGCTCAATTACTTGGACATATAGCACACTTAAAGTAGTTAATGGGTTGATTACAAGTTATTAACAAAGGAGAATTTCTATGGACAAAAACATCACAAAAACAGTAGAAGAAACCACAACAAACACACCACCAACAGCACCTGAATCAGTATTGATTATTGATTTGCAAAACAAATTATATCAGCTTGCTAACTATCCTAATCTTTCACCGACAATTATCGAAATGGCTTTTGGTGAAGTGTACAAATCTGTGCAGAACAAGGCATTAACAACTGTACAGACAGAGTATGAGAACTACCGCAAGCGAGTTGATGAATTTGAAAAGGAACAGAACCCGAAAGGAGATTAAAGCATATGGCATATGTATATCAAAAATACAACCAGTCATCAAATGCAACTAATTATCAGAACCGACAAGATGAGGCAACAAACCGATATAACGATTTCGCTCAGACAGGCTACACAACAGGGGCAGGTGGTTTTGGCGGTCAGATAAATTCTGCACAGGCTAAACTTAATCAGTTATACGGCAACAACAACCTCTCGCAGCAGTTTAAATACGGCAATCAGGGAGCATACAACAAAGCGATGAACGCTGTTGCTAATCGCAAAGCATTCAGTTATGACCTCTCAAATGATACGCTTTTTCAGCAGGCAAAAGAACAATACCAAAATATGGGCAAGGTTGCAATGGCTGATACAGTAGGTCAGGCATCTGCGATGACAGGCGGTTACGGCAACAGTTACGCAACAACTGCAGGCTCTCAGGCTTATCAAGGCTATCTGCAACAGCTTAACAATGACATCGGTAATTATTACAGTATGGCATTAAGCGGTTACAATGCCGAAACAGACAGACTTAATAACATTTACAATATGTACGCTCAAGACAGAAGTCAACAGCAGAATGAGTGGTCTAACAACTGGAATGTATATAACAATCTGTATGGCTTGTATCAGAGCGAACTGCAGAACGCACAGAGCAATGACCTCAACGCTTGGAATCAGAAAGGTACAAACCTTTACAACTCTGCTAATCTTGCGACAAATCAGTACGGTACTGCATCAAGCAATGACATCGATACTTGGAAACAGGGTGAAACATTGCGTGCAGAGCAGGCACAGCAGGAAGAAACCGAAAGAGCAAACCGTATTGAAGAGGCATACAAGAACGCACAGCTTGCCGAACAAATCAGAGCGAACAAAGCCGAAGAGGCATACAGACAGTCTGCACTTGCTGAAACAATTCGCAACAACAAAGCGACAGAAAAAATCAATACATACAAAGCACAAAACTCGTCATCATCTAAAAAAAGTGCTGAGTCTTGGTATAATGTAAACGCAAAATCAACAAGCAACAATACAACCTCTGCATACATTCAGAAGATTGACAGTGAGGCACAGTCTTTGCAGTACAGTAAATACGGCGGTGATTACACAAAAGCAATCAACAATGTGCTTGAAAAGTATATGGATAAAGCACTTACTAATCACACTCTTTCGAGTGGTGAGATTAACTATATCACTAAATATTATGGTGCTTCCGACCTTGCAAAAGAGCTTAAAAGAACGCAAAAATCTTCTACTAAATAAGGAGAAAATTTATGACTTTTCGTGATTTACTCAAAAAGAAAAATAATGATAATGACTCTCAATCGACAAGTTCGGTTGAGAGTTCTTCCGCAACTATTGACGATACACAAAGCAAAAATAAAACAATGAGAAGTACACTCGGACAGAGTGATAGAGCAAACAATAAATCAATGCTTGACTATCTTCGTACACAAGAGGCGGTTGGTCAGGAAGAAGAGGAACAGACTGACACAGCACAAGCCTCAGCAGGTGTTGACATTATGTCAAGGTACTATAATTCATCTCAGCTTGCAAACAAAAACGCACAAAATGAATTGAGCAAAAGCACCTTTGACTCAATGAAAAATAAGGTTGATAATATTGCAAAGTATTATAACGGCTCAAATAAGTTATCTGATGATATGGTGTCAGCTTATAAAACTTTATCAGATAACGGTTATAAAAGTCTTGAAGAAGTAGAAGAAAATATACTTGACGGTGATTTACCAAAAGATGTTACAAGTGCTTACAAGTATATTACTGACAATCTTAATAAAATTTCATCTACTGACCAACAGTCAACCGATACTCTTGGTGCGTTAGCAAAACAGTATGTAGCTAAACACGGCTATACAGAGGACACAGAAGATTATCAAGCTTATATTCAAAACGCAGAAGATGTTGAAAACTACTATAAAAATTCAGCAAAAGAAATTCAAAATGCAATGTCAGATTTCGATACCGAACAGGAATACAAATCTGCTGTTGCACAGGCAGAAGAAGATGCCAAAACTTCCGATGACTTACAGAAGGAATATGACGAACTGAAAAAAGAATATGATGTAGAAAGCAAGAAAAGTTTTGACAAAGAATCATATTCAGACTCTGAAATAGCGGAGTATTATAACAATATAAACGCAAAAGCAGAACAGCTTGATAACCTACAGAGAAAAATTGACCAAAAAAAGGAACTCGAAAACGAAAAGAAATACTATACTGATTTTCGTAAACAAAATCCCGAAGTGGCAAAAACTCTTGATGCTTACTACGATATGCAGTCATATGAAGAGGAACACTCCAAAGATGCATTTGATACATATAACAAGGATGCTTTAAAAGAGAAACTCGAAAAAGGCAAATCGCCGACAGACTCCTTATATACCGACGAAGAGAAAAAAGCCATCGAAACTAACTTTAATTCGCTTAAAACTCTCGATGGTTGGAATGTTGACCAAATTTATAAATACTACAAGCGAGCCAAAGACAGAGAAAAAGCCGAGAAAGAAAATGAAAATATTAAAGATTTCGCTGATAAGCACCCGATTGCAAGTACGGCTATAAGTACGCTTAATATGATTCCGTCAGCTTTTGAATCCTCACCAAAACAAGTTGCATCCGTTGTTGATAAATGGACAGGCGGTGACGGATATTATAATCCCGAGGAATCTGCCGTGTACCAAAACAATTTACTGCAACAAAAAGTCGCAAGTAATATAGATAATCCGTTTTTGCAAGGTGTGTATCAACAGGGAGTCAGCCTTGTTGATAACGCTATTCGTATGGGTATCGCATATGCAAATCCTGCTGTCGGATTATCTATGATGGGTGCAGAGGTAGCAACACAGGGATTTGATGATACTATTGAAAATGGCGGTTCAGTAGAGCAAGCACTCTTCACAGGTCTTGCTTACGCAGGTATTGAAGTGCTTACCGAAAGCGTATCACTTGGCAAGTTGAAAAGTTTCAAGAATGGCGGTGTAAAGGAATTCAAGAGCATTTTAAAGAATGCAGGAAAGCAGATTTTGACCGAGGCATCGGAAGAAGTATCTGCAACGCTCCTTGATAGTGTAGCAGATGAAATCATTAACGGTAGCTTATCTCAGCTTGAAACAGAGTATGACAGATACATTGACAGCGGTATGTCTGAAACTGAGGCAGGACAGGCAGTAATGCTGAATTACGGCGGTCAGATTATACAGGATGCGATTGGCGGTGCGTTGATGGGCGGAATTTCGGGTACTGCCGTCAATACATCTCAGTACCGAAGAAATATTAAGGCAGGAAAATCTATATCCTCTCTTGATAACATAGACACAGTTAAGAACCTTGCCAAGCATTACGGTCTTAATGATAGCGTTACCGATTATGAAAGCAACCCGACCAATGCAAAACTCGGTGCTTTGCAGAGCGAGGCATACGAAAAAGCAACAGAAAGTATGCCATCGGAAAAAGACCTTAAAAAAGTCATCAAAAAATCAAACCTTGCATCAGACGAAAAGGTTGTTGCTAATAAACTTACAAGCGGTGAAGATTTAACAAATGATGACCTTGAGAAAATCAAAAGGTCTGAAAATTTAAAGTCACTTCTCGCAAATGATGTTGTCAATCAGGCAAAGACTGCAAGATTTAATCAGCAGACTGCATTGCTTTCCGCAGATACAAAGCTGTTCACACCGAACCTCATTGAATTTGACGCTGAGAAAAGTGATGCTGATGCAAATCCTAACAAAGCCGAAATGCTCGACAAGTTTCTTTCAAAAAACGCTAAGAATATGACAATCAACACCGATACGGTTGATAAGATGAAAGATGCTTATAACGGATTAGAAGATAAAATCGAGCCTGATACTTTCGCTATGGAGTATGCGAAATTTTATAATCAGGGTGTCCGTGCGGTTGCGTTTCAGAGCTTGAATAGCACGGTATCACAGTTACCATACAATGTACAAGTATCGGCTTACGAAGATGGCTTAAATAAGTACACAACGGCACTCAAAGCTGGCAATGCTCTTTCAAAATTACAGCAGGAATGGAAAGAAAAAACAAACGGTTACGCTAAAGGTACGGTTGACACTTCCGCTCTTGAAGGTATCAAACTTAACGATGAGCAAAAAGCAACAGCTAACTATATTTCAAAGTTTGCTGACTTTGGCTTAAATGTCAAGTTATATGCCTCACAAGCTGACGAAAACGGTAATTTCTCACTTGAAAACGGTGCGTATAATTCAACTACTAACACCGTATCAATTGACCTTAACGCTAAAAGAAAAACTGTTGACCAAGCATTAAAGCAGGGTGCGATTATAGCAACATTCGGTCACGAGTTGACTCACATTGCAGAACACGCACCAACCGAATATACTGAACTTACAAAAGCAATTCGTGATACAGTCGGTACAGATATTTTTAATGCAACTGTTGATAAACACCGTTCAATTCTTGAAGATTACAACAGCAAAAGTTGGCAGAAAATGTCCGAGAGTGAAAAGAAAATTTCAGCAACAAAAGAAGCCATTGCGGAGTTTTCTTCTGACCTCGTTAATCAAAGCAAAATTCTCGAAAAAATGTCGAAAGAAAATCCATCGGCAGGTAAAAAGTTTATCAACGCAATCAAGAGTGTAATTGCTAAAATTAAAAAATTTATCACAGGCGACCGAGGAAAAACTGAGGAAGCAAGATTACTTGAATCAACCGCAAAAGATTTACAAGGCATTGTCGATAAATACGAAAAAGCTGTTATTGAAGGTCTGAAAAATCAGAACGCTAAAACCTACGCAAAAAAATCCTCAGCCGATGCAATAACCTACGATAATGACGGCAAAGTGATTCCGCTCTCAGAAAGATTTGATGGTAATGAAGATGATATTCGATACAATGTTAGTGATGATGATTTTTTATCAGATGATGAATATAATGATTTGTTTGATTTTGATTACAATGAAGAAGAGGAAAATATAGACTTTAAAAAAGCAGTTGATGAAAACCATCCTGAATTGACAATTGAGCAAATATATCATCATTCTGCAAATAATGTTAAAGAGGGTTTGCTTGCAAGTAAAGGTATCAAGCCTGATGCTAAAAAAATTAACAATATGGTTAAATCTGTAATGAGAAGCTACTACATCAATCCTAATGCCGAAATAGACTCTCTTGTTACTGAGTATGTAGACTCTTTAAACGCAGTTATTGACTCCGTACAAAACGATAATTTGGAATTTAATGAGGCTTTTAAAAAATTTGTTATGAAGTGCCGTGAAGCATTGCAATACTCGACACAGCTTGACGAACAACACGAAGCTTGGGCAAAAGAAATTCGTGATGAATTAAAAGGCACAACCTTGCTTATCCCCGACAATGCAATCGACACAATCAAAGAAAACTATGGTAGTGTCGGAAAATACCGTAAAGCCTTGTTCGGCAAGATTAATGTCAAATTAGAGCGTAACGCAAAAGGCATTAACGGCAAGGCAGTTGGTTCGTACATTGAAGATATCGGCTCTCACCTTGAAGAGTTAGGTGGCAGGTCACTTATGATAGAGGACGGCTTCGATTGGGACAGCGACAGCGGTTATCAAATGCTTGACCGTATAATGAACTATGAACTTGCACCACATTATGTATCGACATATGGCGGTAATATACAGAGTGAAAGTACAATTGATGCGTCGGCAATACAAATGGCTTTGGATACTACGGCAGAATATTTTAAATTGCAAAGCAAACAAGCCGTAACACAAAAAAATGTTGATAAACGAAAACTTAGTGAAGTGAAAAAAGCTCTCAAACAAGCACAGGAAAATCAAGAGATTTTGCGTAAAAAAATTATCGAAGAATATGAAGCAAAACTTGCAGAAAAAAATAATATTTCTATACAAATCACTGCAGGTGATTTTCTTTCAACAAGAGAGGCACTCGCACAGGCTCTTGAAACAACAACAATTAACGCATCAGAGCGAAATACCGTCAAGACCTATCAACAGGGACTTGAGCAGATGAACAAACTCAATGATAAACTTAATGAGATTGACAGCAAAATCAAGGCTATCAATGCCAAAGACAACATCTCTAAGAGCGATAAAGCAGAGATTGCATCACTTAATAAACTCAAGGCGGAAACCAAAGAAAAAATCGTAAACAAAGACAAAAGTCTATTAAAACTTGAGTCAACCGAGGCAATGCGTAACATCTTGAAGTACGAAACTTCTAAGAAGATTGCAAGCGTGCGTGAGCAGAAGAATGAGCGTATTGCTGAAATCAGAAAACAGGAAACGCAAAAACGCAGGGATGCTGTTGCGAAACTCCGTAAACAGAAGAACGATAAGATTGATGATATCATCTTAAAGAACCGTGAGAAACGCAAGGCAGATGCTGAGAAACGCAAGGATAATCAGGATTGGTCACACTCAATCAGTGAAATCAAGAAATACTCAAAAAAACTGTTAGATGCTGTCTTGCATCCGACAGAAAAAAAGTATATTCCATACGGCTTGAACGAGCCTATCAAGAGTATTACATCAACTCTTCTTGGTTCGATTAATCTCGATAACGATACTAAGATGTCAGACAATCTTAGAAAACTCTCTCAACAGCTTGAACAAGTCAACCAAAGTGATGAGCATTACGGTGATTTTTATAATGCTTACAATGAGGAAATTATCGAGGAAATAAAAGGTTTTGCCGATTACCTTGATGATAGGCTTGAAGGTGTCAAAATCAAGAAACAGACACAGGGAGAAAGCCTTATTGAAGGACTTACACACGAAGAGGCTAAGGAAATTGAACAGATTGTCAAAGATGTTTACAACGCAACAAGGGATGCTGTTAAGCAGATTGGTAGACAGGATGCTATTACTAACTATGAGTCAGGTTTAAGGATTATTAATCAGACAAGAGAACTCGGTGATGTTAAACTTAATGTAATGGACTCATTACTTGACCAGGTATTATCACCGATGCGACTTATGGCAAAGTACACAGGCTACAATGCGGATGCCGAACTTATGTATCACATCAATGCTCTTAACGAGGGTACGGAAAAGTACAATATGTTTAAGATGCTTGCCGAAAAGCCTCTCAATGATTTTATCAAAGAAAATCCGAAGGACTACGAAAGCTTTAAGAATGATGTCATCGAAATCAAATACCGTGACAATAAGAATGTTGCACAGACTACCAAAATGACAAAGTCACAGGGATTGCAGATACTGATGTCTTGGACAAGAGAACATACAGAAGACTCTCACCTCGACCATATGGAGCGAGGCGGTGTTACTCTGCTTGATGCCGAGCAGATAAGTAAAGGCAATTACGAAAAAGCATTTGCACAAAGAAAGACCATCAGAGGCATTAATTTAAGTTTCATATCGGCTGTACAGAGTCAAATGGGAAATTTTGAAAATCATTATCGTGACCTTGCTGAAACGCTTTTCAACGAGGTTTCTAACGCTTACATCAATGACACTTCTGCGGTTCTTCTTCATCGTGACATTGCAACCGAAAAATACTATATACCTTTTGCTGTTAATAAGGATTTTCTTTCAACAGAGATTGACGGTTTGAAGTACGATGCAACCATTGTAAATAAAGGTATGCTGAAATCTACGAAAAGAAACGCACCACAGGCTCTTAACATCGCAGGACTCGACAGCGTTATATCTAAGCATATAAGAGATGTCGGACAGTATTACGGTTACGCTGTGCCTATTCGCAATCTTAACAAGGCACTCAATGTTAAGATGTTTGAAACAAACGAAAACGGTAACAAGATTGCAATAGACTCCGTTAGAAATGCCCTTCGTGAAACCTTTAATTCTGATAAGCCTATTCAGTTCATCGAACAGGTAATGACCGACTTGCAGACATCAAGAAAATCAAACTCTCAGACCGAAAAAGCAATCAATAAGATTGTTAGGGCAGTCAGAGATAATATGATTACATCAGCACTCAAAGGCTCTGTATCGGTAGTTATTAAGCAGGGTGCATCATTGTACACAGCATCAAGCATTCTTTCAATGCGTTCTGTATCTGTAGGTGCAGTCAAAGGCATTCAGCAGATTGCTCGCAAAGGTGGTTGGAAACAACTTACAGATGAGATTGATGCACACACGGCAGGTCATTATATGCGTAGAATTGGCTTGTCATCGATGGAAATTGAGGCAATGAAAGACTCTTGGCTTGGTAAAAAACTGCCCACAGCACTCAACCCTGCAAAATGGATACAAGGTACAGACTGTATCACAACAGTGTTGCATTGGGTAGCAACCAAGGAAGAGGTCAGCCGACTTTATAAAGAACAGGGAAAAGCTGACCAAATAGGCTCTGATGAATATTTCGATGAGGTCACAAAGTTATATGACCAAATCCTTGAAGAAACACAGCCTATGTATGATAGCCTCCATAGAGGCGAGATACAGAAAAATTCAAACGAGTTATTGAAATCTGTATTTATGTTTAAGACTCAGCCTTTGCAGAACACAGGTATCTTATACGATGCAATTATGGATTATCAGGCGAACAAGGATAATGCAGAACTTCGAGATACAAAAAAGCAAAAGCTTGCAAAAGCAGTTTCCTCACAGATGATGTCGGCACTTACCTTCGTTGCAATGACCTTTATTGCATCCCTTGCTCTTCACAAACCTGAACGCTACAAAGATGAAAATGATGAGGTCACTCTTTCCTCTGTTCTTGAGAGGCTCGGCATCGACTGGGCGGAAACAGGATTTAGTGTTCTCGTTCCAATTGGCGGTGCTGAACTTGCATCTTTTATCGAAAATCAGATTAACGGTAAAGATTATGATTTTGCATCCGACAATGTTGTGTCAATGCTCAATGACTTTACTTCATCAATCGGTGACTTTAATCAGAATGTTGTTGTTGCTCTTGCACAAGGTAATTTTGACCTTGATAAAGCAAAAGATGCCCTATGGGGATTATCTGTCGATGGTCTTGCATTCTTCAAAGGATTCCCTTTGAAAAATTACAGCAATATCGTTAACGGTATCTTCTCTAATTTATCGGATGCAATCAGCGGTCACAGTACTTACTTTGGCTCATCGGGTGGTCGAAAAGGTAGTGAATATGCAAACTCATATGATGTACTTATTGACAATAACCCCGAAAAAGCAAAGCAACAGCTTGAAACACTCTACAATGAGAAGTATGAAGAACAGATTGCAAAAGGAGAATCTACAACCGAGGCTAAGAAAAAAGCACAGACCTCTGTCCGTACTGCACTAACTACACAGTATAAAAAAGAATATCAGAAAGCATTTCTAAATAATGACCGTGACAAAATGCAGAAAATCAGCAAGAAACTACAAAAATCAGGCTATATGAAGTGGGACGGTAAATCATTGTCAACCGTGTTAGGCGAATGGACTAAGTCGGCTCAAGAAGATTTAAGCAAATAAAAACGAATCCTGTGTGGTTAGTGTACCGCACAGGATTACCCTATAATTATTTAAAGAGGTGATTTTATGAAATCAAGAACAATGAAGTTTACGCTTGACTGCTCCAAAGTGGGTAATCAGTTATGCATAGATGGCATCAGGCAGGGCGATGCCAACTCTATTGTGTTCATTATCTCACTTGCAAATGGTATCAATTTACTTGATGTTGTTGCAGGAAAAGAGGAATCTGTTGTTGTGACAATGTACGGCAAGAAACCCGATGGCACAACAATTGTCCGTGATTGCGGAATTAATGAGGATGGTAACATCACATATACTATTCACACTCAGGATACAACTTGTGTCGGCATCGTCAGTTATCAGCTTGTTGTGACATCTACAAGAGAGAAAATACTCGCATCCCCTGTTTTCAGTACAATGGTTGAAGAACGAAATCTCTTCAAGACTTATACAGTATTGACAGCACAGCCTGATGACTGGGCAGATGGTTACGATAAGTATTATTACTATGAGAATGGCAGATTTTACAAACTGAACCGTTTCGAGAGTGAGTCTGCTCCCGAATGGGTAATCAATAAGTATTACTCAGTCAATGACAACGAAGTTGAAAGCACATCAGACTTCGATGCCCTTGCATATGCTCTTCTCAGAGCAAAGCAGTATTCGGACAGAACCGAAGAATACCTTGCAGAAGTTAAGAAGAAAGCAGATAAAAGTACCACACTCGCAGGATACGGCATCACAGATGCCCTACAAAACGCAAAAGGCACGGTAAGCACAAATAACCTTGCCGATAATTGCGTGTCCTCTAACAAACTGTCAGCGGATGTTCGGGCAAACCTTAACAGTAAAGCCGAATCAGCGAAAGTCAATCAGCAGTTATCGCTCAAAGCAGATGTATCATCCGTATACAATAAATCTGAATCTGATGCACTTCTTAAAGCCAAAGCAAACTCGGCAGATGTTGATGTATCCGTCAAAACAATCAACACAACAATTGCAAACAACCAAAAAAGTGTGAATGCAAGCCTTAAAAGCCTCAACACAGCATTAACCGACAAAGCCGATACAGATGTTGTCAATGAGGTAAAACAGCGTGCAGAGGCAAATACAACAGCAATAGGGCTTAAAGTGAGCCGTACCGACTTTAGCAACACCGTGACCAATCTCACGAATAGCATTAACGGAAAAGCTGACAGCAATTCTGTTTATTCAAAGACTGAATCTGATAGTCTGCTCGGCGAAAAAGCCGACAAGGTAGATGTTGATGATGTTAAAGCATACATTGGCTACACCGATGAAGACATAGCAGGACTTTGTGTTGATTACGAGAATAAGACATTCAAACGGCTTGCAGGAGCAGTCGGACTGTCGCAAGGTTCAGACTTTAATAAATTTACAATGTACGGCGGACGAAAAAGGTGTAATGTTTCGGATGACGGAACAATCACGGCATACTACGGCGATGAAGGCTATACGGAGGACGGCTCAAACGGTCAGGTTGTGGTTTATCAACCTGCATTTTACTATAAGGTCGTTCCGCTAAAATTGGAAAAAAACACCGATTCAGGAATCGGCTATCATCTACGGAAGGCGAACTATTATGTAAGCTCAAAGCCAAAAACAGGTTTTAAGTTACACCCTGCGTTTTATGACGAAAACGGTAACGAGATTGACTACATCCTGTATTCAGCTGATGAAGGAAGCATGTATGATGTTTCTGCAAAAGCCTATGTCAACGATAATGTTGACACCGATACAGCAATTGAAGAGGGAGATTTACTCTGTTCAGTTGCAGGAAAGAAACCAATATCAGGATTGAAAAAACCTCTCAATAAAGTAAATCTTGAAACGATGGCACAGAACAGGGGTGAAGGCTGGCACCTTGAAACAATCAAGGCAACAAGTGCGAATCAACTTCTGATGATGGTTGAGCTCGGCATAATGAGCACGCAGGAAGGCATCGGACAGGGTGTTGTTAGCATCACTGGTAACACGGCATATAACTGTTCAAGCCTGACTGGTTCGACTGCTGACCTCGGAAATGGCACAGGACAGGCAACATCAACGGTCAACGAAATCGGAGGCACTCAAACAGCTTATACAGAAAGCGGAAAAGTTTCCATTACATACAGGGGTATTGAAAATCCTTGGGGTAATATCTCTAAGCACATCAACGGTATTAATATTTGGGGTGACGGCTCTATGTGTGGCGGTCAACCGTATATTGCTGACGATTTTAATTTTTCCGAAAGTAAAAAGACCGATAATTATAAACCTGTTGGATTTACACTCTCAAATGCAAGTGGTTTTATTAACGCAATGGGTTATGGCGGTGAGAAATATGATTGGCTATTTATGCCGTCAGAAATCGGTGGAACAAGTGCTTTGCCTGTTGGCGATTACATCTATGTCGCATCAAATTTGAACGGTTATCGTATCGTCCAACAGGGCGGTGGTTGTCGTAGTAATGACTATGCGGGCTGTTTCTATCTGATTGCCAATGGTACTGTTGGTGACCGTAGTCGGGGTGCTGGTGGTCGCTTAGTGTACATTCCAACTGCTAAATCTGGCGACACACCGACTAAGTCTTACTCTGCGTCAGAGATTGATTCACTTCTTGCAACAAAATACGATTCGTCAAATATCGAACTTGGTACAGCTACTCTTACACCGTACTC
>OGZM01000537.1_pt1 | contig 45519 bp, 72 predicted proteins | sample 1576821 | NCBI WGS metagenome assembly OGZM01 (sample SAMEA3541491, study PRJEB24748) | human gut metagenome | biome: human gut; feature: human-associated habitat; material: faeces | place: China | collected 2012
GCCGCCGGTGTGACTGCCGCTGAGCCAGTTGACCACGCTTGTTTCAATGTATCTATATTCGAATTTATCTTCTCCAAAATACCCTTTAACGTATCGCCTAAAGGAATCGGTTCGCCACCACCCTTAACTTTCATTTTTAGTATGGGATCAAGCGTTATATTTTCCTTATCGATAAAAATTTTTGACATATCGCCACTTTCAGGATCAACGACTTCAATGTTAATATCCGTCGATGATGTGACCTTCGTTGATGTAGGTGTTAGCAGTACGGTCGTCGTTTTCTCATTTTCAACATCCATCACGGTCGCTTCAATCTGCTTGAAAGATTTCACGGAAACATTCCCATTCACAACTTCCATCTTATCACCGTTCGTGTTGAGTTCAATCCCGGACCCCTCGTCACCGTTAACAACAACTTTCAATTTCCGAGGGCCTATTCCATCAACATTCACAAGTAAGGTTTGGTCGTTAAGTGATGCTTGTATTAGAAATGATCCGTTATCATCCTGAAAGATTTTTCGATAATTACCCTCCTTGAATGTCACACCACTATTCGTACTTGGAATTGTCGCTATCACTAACGGCTTTTCACCGAATTCAGGTTTAACCAAAATAATCGGGGTACCTAGCTCATTCTCTGACTCAGGGATTTTTAAGTATTGATAAACCTGTTCGGTGACCAAGCAATTATGTATAACCGCATTGTTTCGATCTATCATGACTGAAACTCTGAGATTTTTATCACAGGTATCAATAAAATCATCTCTTTCAACGCCGGCGGGTAATATCACGTACCCGATCTCAATCGAATCCCCTCCGTTAAGAACAGGAATTCCTGTCACACCTTTATTAAATTTCATTGCCATGTTATAAATATCTTCTTTTTAGCATGTACTCAAAAACATCCTCGTTTATATTGAAATCAGATTTTATCATTGATGACGAATTAAACGCGTTTCCCGTTCTCCGATTCTCCAATATCGATTTACGTAATTCTTCAGTGTTCACAATATTAAAATACGAGTATCGAACAGGAACTGTTTTGTTTTGATCGATCACTGTCGTCCTTGCCCTTTCAAATCCCAAACCAACTGTGTTTGTTCGCGGATTCCGGGCCATCCTCACTTCACCAGTATCAACACCCTTAATCAAATCCCATCTCATACCTCTTTCGACCTGAATCGTTGTTACCCTGTCAATATTTGAACCTATCGTGAGGCTATTATCAACACCGGTAACGTAATACAATTCATCCGTTGCGTCAAGTCTGATAAATGTCCCGACCTTTATCCTTCTGTCACCATTAATCTGAATGGTTCCCTTTCTTGTGAAGGGTAAATACACGAATGATTCGATCAAAAACAGAAGATCATTTAATATCGCCTGTGATATGAAATCAATATCGCCTATCTGCTCCTGCCCTTTTAACGCCCCCGTGTACAAATAGATGTCTGATATTTGAAGACGTTTATTCCCGAACACTTCCGCCATCTGCGGTAAGAAAACAACCGGGATGTTTGCGGCCGTTGTTTTACCCTCCTCGCCGGTCGATGTGTCTGATGGTGTTACCTGATACCACGCGTATGATGTTGTATCATACCCAAGAGTTAGATTTAACAAATCCTTGTTTTCTATTGTGATATAGTTCGCCGAATCATTTATAACGCTTCTAATTGACTCGCCTGTAAAAGGTGGTTGTCTGACGGTAAAATTAAACATATCAATCCATGTATCACCGAATATTTCAACGAATGGTGGTTGACATATCCTGTTAAATAATTCGAGAAGGGTCCCGTCCGCACCACCCAGATCCCCGGATAAAACACGGTCATTGATGTGTTCATCAAAAAAGAACTTTATAATTGACCAAACACCCTTTAAATTTCGATTTTCATCATCTATTCCCTCAACCTTGTTCAATTTACTCAATCGCTCCCCATAACTACTAAAAACATTGCTTGATATTATCCCAAGATTTGATAATCTATTCACGACAAATCCCAGGTATTCTTTTATACTTTTCAAGCTGTAATTGAGAAAATATTGCTCAAATTGACCTGTTAGGATATTTCTCTTAAACACCCCGGAATTCTCGTCACCCATCCACATGAAACGATTATCGCTTGCTGACATAAATCGATACGAATAAAAGTAAGACCCATCTTCCGACAAAAGTTTCATGAAATCACGTCCCTTGATTGAGATCGATTTGTCAGTGTATGAGAAATTCGTCGTTACATCAACGGAATCAATCAACCCCATCATATCCCAAACGCGGTACCATGACGGGTTCTCATCTGGATCAGCGATCGGGTTAGCAAGGGTACTTAATTTCAGTACCTGACCGCTTTCATATCCAACATCATCTTTCTCAACTTGTAGCCTTTCAAATCTTATAAAAACAAGATCATTATACTGTATGTATTTCTCAAAATAATCAGCAATCAATTCATCTCGATTCCCCGTGAAATTAAACGTATTAACAGAACCTTTCTGGTTAACTGCGGTTGGATATTCAACATCAAACTCCAAACTTTTAGCGGGGTTGAGTGTTATCGAAAACGCCCCCATTGCCATGTTCTTCGATGTGTTACATGCCACAACGAGAGGTGATACATCTATCAACTCATCTAATACTTTACTATAAATCCACACACGAACATTTAAATTCACAATCTGTGCGTCAATAGATACCCGGTCGATGTGTGATATAAGTGATTCAAGTTTATAATAGCCGTCACTACTTTGTAGTATTTTCTGGTACTCATTGAAATACGCGTTGAAATTATCCTGTTTCAGATATTGATTCTTCCCGTAAATCAATTGTTTTTCAACCATCGTTTTATTCAAAGGAACCCGTACGAAAATCCCCGCTTTTATCATGGTAGGATCAGCGCCGCTCATCCACTTCAACTGTTCCTCTGGAGTGTAAGTTTTCACGATTTTCTGTCGATTTGTTAGATTCGATGACCCTGTGAAATCAAGAAAATCCTTTACGGTTAAGGGCGCACCTCCAGTTAAACCGTTATCATCATTGAATTTTGATACAAAAGTACCAACTTCTATATCCTCGCCTATTGTTATAACCACACTTTTCATACTGCCATTATTTTGAGAATATATATGGATTATCAAGATTCGCCCTTGTCACCCCCATAAGCGCCTTTGTGACAACATTATCCGCTTTCTCTATCACCTCGTCAATTTTTCTCACTTGATCCTCTCTCGCCTCAATCTCCGTTTGCATTGCAGAAACAATCGATTGACCTATTTCTTTTGCAACGTTGATCAAAAAATCTTCTCCATATTGCTTATACGCATTAAATTTTTCATCAGGCGATGTCAGATTGCGGGCTCTCTCTTCATAACCACCACCCCCTGTTGTTCTTATCCTATCAAGCCCCCCTTCCAAATCACCTGAAATATATGCCCTATATAGAGCTTCCGTGTCTGCGTGGGATAATCCGGTTAACCCTTTAAGTAAATATTTTGCACTTACTTCATTGCCTCCTGATAGTCCGGATGCCTGTGATAAATATTGTTTTAAAAATTGGGTGTTATTCAACGGATTCTCTATCATCATCCCGAGATCCCATGTGCTAGCATTCGGATTAACCATCGCAGCTGCCCTGTACGCGAGACCCCTCGCCAATGGATTTTGATTATTTCCGATATTCTGTAAACCACCAACAATCCTATTCAATTGAGGTCCTTGTATACCACTTTGAGATAACCCCCCAATAACACCGGCGATTGTATTTTGATTAAAATCACCTCTCGAACTCAACACACTTTGAGCCGCACTCTGATATGAACTTAGGAGCTCGGGTAATAGTGCAAGATTCCCGAATTGTCTTTGAGTTATTCGAGCAATCGCACTGATCGCACCCTGCGATGTTCCACCACGACCAAAACGACCAGTTGATAGCATTTGATCATATAATCCATTATCGATCCCCAAAGCTCTTTGTTGTGCGAAATTACTAATGGTTGCCTGAGCTGAATATCTTCTCCCCGTTGCACGTTGATATGCTAATCGTCTACTCAAAAATTCTTCCGACGACATACCAAGAGATAATCCTCCTTCACCTCTTTCAAGCGAAGCATTCCAAAGATCGGACAAATCCCAACCATTTATGGCGGCCAAATCCCTTGAGCCTGAAGTAACTGATGAATACCTTTTCATCGCACCCCAACCCAATCCCCCGGCAAGTGCAAGACCAATACCAACAGGGCCTGGTGCGGATAATATGCCCTTTACGCCACCTCGAAGGTTCCCCAACATCCCAATCATCCCCCCGCCACCTTGATGGGTCATTTCAACATTAAATTGCTGCTTTAATATATTGGCCGCTTCTTGTCTCCGTATTATATCCCGCGCGTCACCAGTTCTTTTTCCTTCAAGTCTCGCAATCCATTTAGCGGCATCATCTTTCGATGTAATTCCAAGCCGTCTTACAAGCTCTTCCGCCGAATTTTTAGCGTCATTCTTCGTGTTATCCGCTATCTCACGGAGTAACTTAATAAGTAAGGCGTCTCCCTGGCGATCCGCCTGTATAGACCTCAATCCACTACGATACTGTTCCCTGCTCAAATACCCTTGATCATATCGTGATCTTAGTTGAAATGCACGCTGAGTTTGATCAATCCTACTTTGCCGCTCAAATTGCCTGATTTTTTCGTTGATATTCGAACTAATATCACCACCGGAACCCAGAGCACCTGATGCCATTTCCGAGTAAAGTTCCCGCGCCCTTTTACTGGGTGACATGTCACTTTCAAGTATCTCGCGGAGACCTCTTACCTGCGCGGTATAGTAGGCCCTGTTCGCCTCAAGCCCCTTGAGGTTCGATTTATATTCCCTCGCAGAAATTGCGCCGCCCTTAAATTCAGCCTCTAATTCTTGTCTCCTTAAAGCGTTCGCTTTTTGATTTCTTGTTTCAAGTAAACGAATCTGTTCCGATATATGTCGGTTAACATCACGTAAATCCTTCGCTTGTTCACGGGCGTTTTTAGCGAATTTATCGTATAATTCAGCAGCACTCTGTCTCAGTTCTTTTACCCTTGAATCATCGACCTGAATTTTAACCCTGGCATTGTTGTCCATTTTGAGCCTCCTGCATCTTTTGTAAAAACTCTCGTGCTTCAGCTGCACGATCCTCGGGTGTTCGATCTATCTTCCTTGATTTCAGAAAATCGCATTCATTTGGTTTATACTCATCGGTATCCTGAATCTCATTAAACAATCGATCTTCCTCCCATTCTAACCGCATATTTAAAAAAGAAGATTCCCTATGTTGTTGCGACATGAAGGGAATCTTATGTTTTTCTCTATACCACCTGTCGATCGGAAATTTGAGATTCCATTTTACCATGAACTCTCTAAACTCATTCGACATGGCCGTTAAATTTTCATCAACTTCTCAATTTCATCTGCGAGGGGTTTCACATCCCGGTTAAAGGCCTCCTTGATCACCGCGAAATCTTTCAAACCCAAATCTCTGATTTCACACTTCAAATCTTCCATGAATTTAGGACACAACACCCTCAATGTCGCCTCGATATCAATAATATCTAACGCATTCATCGCACTGTTTGTTGCTGACGTAACCAAACTCGCGTACATTCCGTTGGATAACATCTGTTTGTAAACCTCAATATCCCGGTACTGTCCGACTGTGGGTAGATTGATCTCATACTCATTCTGAACAGTCGATGTCTTAACTTTAAATAAAATTTTTTCTTTCATATCTGATTTTTATTAACTCATTGTCATGGGAGTCTTGTATCGACCTGAAATATCCGTTGTTGCAATACCACCTGTTGCGACACTCCATGACATATTTTCCATGACGCAATCGCGTGCCCTCATGATGGTGTTTCCCGTTGTGTCCGTTTCTGTAACAAGACGGTTTGTCTCATCAACACCCGTTGCCTGTTTACGATACACAACAATAGAGAAAGTTAACGACATCAATGAGATGGTATTAATAACTTCGTCAACGGATCCGTATCTATTCAACATTTTCTTAAACCAGGGAGTATCAAATCCTATAAAGAAATAGTTGCTACTGAAACTACAATCAACAGCAGTCGGTACAAATTCATTGACCAATAAGTCACCGAGACCCCTAACCGGAGTTAAGGTGGTCTGTTCGGTGAACTGAACCTGTTGCATTTGACCAACAAGTTCATTATCTATATAAACTGCGGCTTGAGGTGCCCCGAAAGATTTAATCGAATCCATTTATTTAGTTTTTAAATACAAATCCGGTGAAGAATATCTTATTAATCTCATTATTAATGACAATACCGTACGTTACCCAGTAATAATCATCTTTCTTCGTCACGGTTACGTTACGATAAGAAAGAATCAGATTATCGGTATTCGAATTGGCGGTTCTTGTTAAGAGATAATTCTCCGTCCAATTTTTCAAAATACCCACACTTAATGTGTTCGCATTTACACCGTTCTCGGCACCCAGCAAATCGATCTCACTGTTCACAATCAATTCTTTATTGATCTGATCAACGATTCTCATGAATTGAATTGAGAATGATTCCCCGTTTCCTGTGAACAACACTTGATTATCCTGCAATGTGTTTATACCCTGAAGTACAACAAATTTCTGAAGACTTTCGTTATAAACAGTGACGAGCACACCTGCATCAAGAGCTTTTTTCTTATCTGTTTCAGTTAATTGATGTTTTAGTTTTGAAACCCCTATACTCTTATTTGTAACAGGGATTTGAGGCGCCTTACCTGCCGTACGACCGATAATACTGCACAGATTATACATTACACCCCACCAACGGTATCCAATTCCCAGTGCGGTGGAAGGCATACCCACGCCGCCATGAACGACACAAACATGAGATGAATTGAATCCCGGTTCATTTCCGCTACCCGCAGCTGCTTTCAGAGAAACGTCAAAATCTCCCTGATCTTCTCCCACGCCGATAAATACTTGTTTTTTAAATTTCGCCACGTTATTAACATGAGCGATTAGCGCCTTGTTCATCGCGTTGTTATAGTTTTGTGTACCATATTGATCGGTGAAAACAAAACTTTCATCCAAATTCACGATAGCAGAGAGAACATTATCAAAATATTCACTATTATACGTTTCACTACCGCCTGTTGCCGCACTGTATTTTGTAAGTACCGTTATATCCTGCTTGTTGATCTCCCCGGTACCTGTCGGTGCCGATGAACTATCCAACATAAACAATTGATTGAACGCTGAACTTGATCTGGCCCAACTGATCAATTCATTCATGTTATTAAATTCAGGTGATTCAATAATCAATCGAGGTGCCGCTGATGCCGCGGGAACTTCGTTAAATGGTACACCATCGGGTGCCAATCCCGTAAATGTTCCTCTCCAAATTTGAAAAACATACTTCGAAGGGTCAAGTGTTCCCGAAACAATTGAAAACGCGTACCCCGTCGTAAGTTCGTCGGTTGCAGCTTCTCCCGCGGAATTTAAACCATTTGCATTGAGACCCTCATCTAATGTGATTATCTTAAATACCCCACCATTAGATCCGCCCCCGGTCGCGGTAAATGTCATTGTTGCTGGTGTTGTTGAGGCTGCTCTCACGAACATAAGCTCGGAGATACCAACAGCCGCGGGGTTACTAGCATCCGGAAAAAAGAGTGCGTTTGCCAGTTGCCAGTACCATCCACCTTTAACAAAGGACCTAAAATCTTCAATATTATCGAACCTATAGATGGCATTTTTCCCGTTGGCATTTTTCCCGTTAATTCCCGCTCCGCCACCCCATTTTGCACCAAGCACACCGGTATCAATTATCAAGCACTTACCATAGTCAAGTGCACGGGGATCATTTTGCTCCCCTGCGGCGATCGTTGCGTAAGCGCCCGGCAAAGTGATTTTTTTATTATTAAAATATACTGATATTGCCATTGTATACTATTTTAAATCTAATCTTCGTGTCATAAAGATAAAAACTTTTTAGCAGTTACGGAAATTAAAACCGTTTTTTAATAGAAAATTTTTCCACTCATCGATCGTTCTACCGGGTGATTCGGGTAACATACTGTATAATGTCATCCTCGTTATGCCTGAGATGTGAAAATGATTACACATCTGAGATAAAGTGTACAATCTTTGATTCTCTTGTTGGGGTGCCATGCCTTCATGAACTACATTTCCCGTTCTTTTCTTCGCCATACTGTTTTCTCAACTAATAAATTCTGATCTTCCTCGCTTAGCACCGGATCATCGTTCTCTTGTAATATCGCCTTGCGAGTTTTTTCTTCTTGCTTCTCTTCTCGTATCCGTGTGCGTGTTTCAATTTTCGCCTCAAAACGTATACTGTCAAGATACATCTTTCTCTCTATCGATGGAATGAAATTTGATCTCTGAAGATCTAATCCCACCGTTCTTATAAATGTAGGGTAAGGGTTTAATTCCGAATTAACCAACATCTCCCTAAGTGAAAAACTCACTTTTTCATAGTCGCGTGCGAATGTATTATACGCACCCACCAATAAGCCGTACAAAGTATCAGAGATTGTCAGTGTCTCCTTGTAGTTTAAACCCACGCACATCAAATCATAATTAAAACGCTTCGAATCTCTGAAAACTTGCATCTGAGCCCCACCTGATAAGGAAATTACCTCGCTATCAGTTGCCCCGATTATATTTGTATCACCATCCACCCGGGACGGTTCACGAAGCACGATCACAGGCAAAATAGTGGTATCTTTCGGAAATTCAAGTTCAACGGTTAACATGTTTCTCGATGATTCTCTTCGAAGAAAAATCTCTTTTGCCATTAAATAAAATTCCTCAACATCACCATCTCTTTCGCCTAAATGGATGAACTGGTATAACCACGAATCTTCTTCGTTATCAAATTTATCAAAATCTTGCTTCACCCATTCTAAAAGTGCTTGCACTATACCCTTTAAGTTATATATCGGACTTATCATAACCCAAAAAAATTATCAATCGCCATCGCGACTGTCGTTTGTATATTCATATTTGAAAGAGCTTGGCCCATAAAATCATGTCTCTCAAAACCCTTATTCCACCATGATAGAGGATCACTCTTATCACTAACACGACGGAAAACATAATACCCACCTCTTTTCTCCTTGTTCGTCGACGATATATCTTTCCGAATCAAACCCGCATAAACGGATACCTTGTGTTTATATTCTTCGACGCGCTTATTCATCCTCTCTATGGTAGCTCTTTGATTCGTGCCATTAAAAGGTATCGGAAGATCCGTCTGACGTAAAGGTATCGTCGATTGTTTTGCCATCCTCTCTATCTGTTTAGGTAAAATTCCCGCGAACGCACCCGATTCTGCCAACGCCTCACTTGATGCATATCTGAATGGAATCGTCATATACCAACCACCGCCCTTTTTCATTTTCTTTTTAGGAGATTGGCTGAATCCGATCTTCTCATCAAAAGGTTCATGACCAACCTCCAACATTAAAGGTACCGGGTTTCCTTTTGAGTAATTTAATGTGAAAATGGCTTCGGTTGATGATATCCTATCGAATGACATTGCTCTTAAATAATCAACTCTCGTTGATCTAAGATTCTTATTCACAACATTCGTCCATTCTTCTGAATACCTTTGAACCAATCTATCAAGAACAAATGATGATAACGCGGACATTCTATCGGCTGTAAGTGCAAGTGATGCACCTACCTCGCTTAAATCAATATACACTGGGAGTGGTATCATAACTCACCACCTTTTATGGTTTGATTCGATTCATTCACAACAAAATTCGCTCTTCTCGCGATTGCTTGCACGGGGAGGTCTATCTTTTGTAAATTCCCGTTTTCATCCGTTTTATTGCTCGCTCTAATTTCATGAGGTAAATCAATAACGTTATACTGCACATAATGCTTATAATACACGGAAACAATATCACCCTCTTTTAATCCTGCATTAGCGTTGAAGAATAGGGTATATTCATTATTCTCGGGATCGGTGTAATAGGAGTCGGGTGTTAGATTTTGAAGTTGGCCATTCCCATCTATCACGCTTAATTGAAATAATTTAAAGGGTTGGAATGTTAACCATACAAATAACATCCCATTGAAAGCTCGAACAACACGGTTCTCAGAAAATATCCCAAACTTTTCTTTAAATGTTAATTTATCAAAAAAACTGAAGTTCAACCCCTCATCATACGTTGAAACCGCAATGGTACCAGCATTATCCATCGTCCACTCTCGGTATTTCGTATTAACATTAACACCTGTAATTAAACATATTACCTCGGTTGGATCAATATAATAATAACCAGTTCCCCCACAATAAGGACACGATGGATTCGGGTGGCCCGCATCCATTCCACAAGGACACGCAACAGCCCGTTCCTGATATATCCTATACCCTTTTTGAGTAATTGCCGCATCAAACGCACCCTTATCAAATTCAGGTGACGGATATCCCGTCGTATTAGGCGACTGCTGTAACGTGTAATTTTTGCTCATAATACCTCAAATTGTAGCCCCTTGTAAATACCCTCGATCCGTTTCACTGTTTCGGTAATTTCTTTCCCATAATTGATTAACCTCGCGTTATACCCCGCTGATGTTGCGGATGCCGTTGTTGAAATTGATTGACTCAAACCATCAATCGAAAGACTCTGACTCGCAACACCCGCAGTTCCGAGAATCAAATCACCCGCTATATTTAGCGGCCCGAAAGTTGCAAGTTTACCGATAATCCCGATTAAATCCCACGGTAAATTATCAAGATCAAATCCCGTTATGTACTGATAGTTCCAGTAATCGGGTATGTTACGAAATCTTTGAATTCCAAGTTGTGTCACAATACCCGTTAAAATAATATCCTGATTCGCCGCCATTCCACCTGACCCCGTCGGAACTATACTTATACGTCTTCCCCCAATTTGATCGGGATCCTTCGCATATGATAACCATTCAACGGGATATCTTACTTGTTCAATCGTTTTTAAAAGACCAATCAATGCAAGAGGTCTTTGAACTATATACTTCGTATTGATTATCGGGAATTGCTGGCTATAACTGTCCCAGTAATAAGAAGATGATTCGGTTATCAACTGTTTGATAATTTTCACGGAGAACCAATTTTCAACCGTTTTCTGAGCTTCCCTCACATAATATGTATAGGCTTCATCAGAGAATTTAGTGCCATTCGTCGCATTAATCTCAATACCATACAGATACAGGGTTATCACCTCCGCCGGTGAAAATAATAACCCCGTATTCTTCTTATATTTTATAGACAGTGTGAGTTTCATTACTTCACGGACATAAGTAATTCAATGATATCATCCTTCGTTCTGAATTTTCCGTCAACCATCAATTGATCTTCGCTAATTCCAAGTTGTTTAGCCATATCAATTAACTCATCTTTTTTCTTCTCTTTCAACCGTTTTAGAATTTCATTGTCTTCTGTCTCTGTATCGGGTTCAGTTTTCCCGGGTTTAGTATCAGACCCTTCTTTTTCAACTTCGGCTGATTTATTAAGAATTTCACCCAGCAACGTTGGATCGATGTGTTTTTTTAATTTCTCACAAATTCCTTTCCATAAAACAAGCTCCTCGTTGAGTTTCTGGATCTTTAAATTCAGGCCCATAATTTCATTCTTCAAAAAGCCCGTTTCTGCCTTGTATCCCGCCACTCGTTTTGAGAGTTCATTTTCAAGCATCAGTTCTGATTTTGTTTTATTTGACGGAACACCCCCTTCAATATAAATAGGTAGACCTGATGATATAGCTTTCCCGCCCAACTCGTCGGTTACATCGGCGATGCCATTAACAAACTCAATATCTTCATCAAAGATTCTAATCGTTTGATTTTTATACACTTGCGATTCTATCCTCATACTTTAAAAATTTATCGTTAATATAGATTCAGCTATAAAGGTAGAAAAAAACTTTCCATTATCAAAATAAAAGGGAGTAATTTTAATCACTCCCCCTTATAACTACCAATATTTAGCAACGAGATTATGCTTTCGGTCTCCCGATGTTGCAAATTCTCACGAATTTACCGGGAGCGTATAATACCGGCGTACCGTAGTTCAAAATGGAGAAACGTCTACTTGGAGAAGTGACCGCGTATTCCATTTTCATAGTATCGGCTAATTGCAAGTATTGGATCAAAGAATCATCCATCTTAAATACCAATGCCGAATGAGTGCCTGCGATAGAGCGGTTTCTATCACGAACCGCACCAGCGGCGGCTCCATCATACCCAGAAGCTAACGCTGCCGGGATTTGGAAAATCGGATAATAGTTCGCCGTGTTCGGATTTGCCGGGTTTGCCTCCGTACGATAAATCACAAATGCTTGTGTCGGGTACGTTGAATTGATCGCGGCGGTAAATTTCAAATCTACCGAATCAGTTGCAGTCACAGCTTGAGCCACATCGTTCAATTTCGTTAACGCACTCTCACCGTAGCGGTTTTTAGCTGCGACGGCGTATAAATACGTACCCGCATGATTCGTGAATTTCGTTTTTGAATCAGCTGCAACAATTGAAACAGCGGCTGCTACGTCTTTAACAGGTGCTGCCGGTGCCTTATCGTTTGTTGCCGGTGAATTAAATAAACGAGCCGGTTTGCTATCAAAGAACGGATCCGCCATGAAATCAATGTCACCGAACTGGGTTGCAACACTGGTAACCTGCAAACCTGCTCTCGCGTTCATCATGCTGCCTGACACTCCATTAACATTCAGAACCTTGTTTGCAGTATGATCATTCACATAATCAGTGAATACAATCGGGTTTGCGATAATCTTATCCGCGAAACCGTAACGCAAGTTGACAATCGTGTTTGTTGCTTCCTGCATCAAGAAATCCGTTAAGATACTACCATCGGCATTAACAACTGCCGGGTCAGCGTAGTAAGTGTCAAGGATACCTTCAGATGTCTTTCCGGCCATTCCGCCATAAACATCGAGAATACCTTCAACGTGCTGTTGCCAGATTCCTGAGAATTCTTCCTCGATGCAGCTACTGTCGAAATTGGTCAATGCAACATCCAAGCTTTGTAATAATAACAAAGTTTTGTTACGAACTTCGAGTTCAAACATTGAATCACCCTCTGCTGCAATCCGCACCAACGTTGCGGGATGTGTAACCTGACCGCTCACACCCAAGAATTTCGTGATGATCGGTTTGCGTCTGTATTGTGAATCAGTGAATTGAGGAGTTTCTCCCTCAAGATTAGCAATACCGACATTGTTACCGTATTTCACTAACTGATTGTATTGATGTACGGTATTATAAATTTTTTTCTTTCCGATGTTTTTCCAGAATACCAACTGTTTTTCAGTATATTCCAACACCTTGATAACGCCATCCAAAGACTCCACTTTCAAGCCACCTCCGTTATTCAGAGTGTTGGCATATTGCATACCAGTCATAAGACCGGCTTCCATCGCCTTCAGAATATCCGCAGTTAAGAACTCTCCGCGATCGATCCCCGGAGCAACTTCATTTAAACCAATTTGTTCTAACATATTTTATTTATTTATTCTGATTCAATTTAATTACTCAACAACTTCAATACCTTGTTTACCCAGGTAATCGATGGTCGATTGAGATATCATCGCGCTACCTGTTGAATAAGACATGATATCGTTCGCAAGTGATTTTTTCAAATCACCGTCCTGTGCCTTCTCAAAGCATTCAGTCATGATCCGTTTCAAAGGTTCACGGTGTATTGATTTTGAAAGAACTTTCTTTCCATCATCGGTTGTTTTAACACCAAATGATTTTTCCAGTACCGCACCCTTATCAACAGAGCGGAATGGCATTGGTTGGTCTCTTAAAACCGAAATCTCATCCTTTATTGATTTCATAATGGATTTCATTTCCCCAAAAGATTCCGAAAGATCAGAAAGGAATTCCTTTTGTGATTTATAGAAGTCCGCCTGTAATGCTTTCTCCATTTCATTGTCTTCGTCTTCTCTTTTTTTCTTTTTCTCCAACTTATCCTTTTCTTCCGCCTCTCCGGCTCTTTTTCCTTCTTCGTAATCGCGACGTTCATGTTCGCCCGATTTTTTCTCATCATAGGCGATTTCTTCTTTTTCAGTGTACTTTGATTTACTTAAAGTGGAAATCTCTCCGTTATCAATACTCTTCAAGATGTAGTCGTGTTCAAAATCCGCATCCATCAAAGCACTCACGACGGAGTCGCCACAATATTGATCCAAAGAAAGACCCCTCTTTTGCAATTCCTGCACTATCTCATTCGTAATCGGTTTCATTTCTTAAATATTTAGTTTCTAATTCTTACATTGTGCGATAAAAATAAATAATTAATTTGACAAACGAAAATTTTTCTCAATCTTTTTGACAAAATCACGGTAAACTTTCTCTGAAATTAGGCCAGATTTAAAACTTTTCGTTATTTTTTCGATTGTTTTCACCTTGTACTGGGGTTTTTTCTTGACCTTGATTCTAAACTTGGTATCCAACATTAATAGATTTCCCCGTTCATCTTCCCACTCCAAGATCACCTTGTCACCTTCGTCAAAATCTTTATCACTTTCAAATTCGTAATCGATGAAATCAGCAGATTGACGTCCCTTGATAATGTCAAAAAATGAATTCGTATTCACCGGCTGAAAAGTTAGCGCAACGTTTGTGATCAACGCCTTACTTACTTTTCGGGGATTTGTCTTATCTCTTTCGATGACCTTCCCTTCTATCGACATTCCGGGTTTGCGGGTTGACCCCGATTCAGCCATCTGAATGCACTTATCCCAGAACGCTCTCGCTTCCGGTGATTTTTTCCACAACTTCCCTTTAACAAAAAATTTATTATCTTTCACCCATGCGTCGAGAGGTTCCCCTATCCAGAAACGCGATTTATTCTCCTTCGATCGTGATGTTAGGTGATCTAAATTTAACAGCCCGCTTTTCAAAAACCTGTCCAATATAAACCCATTGGGATTCATGGATTCACCCTCATCATCCTCGCTACTATCACTTGCAACACCCTCGAAAACCATGTTATCATACCGTGAATCATCATCAGTACCAGTCGATTTTTCTTTCGACCCCTTTGCTTTCTCTATATCTATAGGAATCCAGAAATTAAATTTATCTTCCATTATCGATTTCGATTTACTTATTATCATCCCACGGTATGCTGACTAAATCTCGCATATACCTGTGTATTCTTATCCATATTAAATCCGTATGTTTTGCTGTACGAAAGATTAGTTTCCTCATTCATCTCCGTGAAAGTATATGTTTAAATTTTCAAACTCTCTTTTTTATATGTAAAAGTTTGCATGTAGATAGAATTATACGACTAACCTTTCCGTTTTTCTTGTTTTTTAGCGTTTCTCTCATCGAGTTTTTCCTTCACCCTTCTCTTGAATTCATCGTCGAATTCATCACTCTCCAATAAACGATTTAACGCGTCACTTATCTCATCAGCTTCCTCATTCGCAGATTCATTCCTGCTCTCTAATTCTTGTTGGGCGATCTGTTTCACCTCATCGGATTGCCCCGGTTTCTTGATCGCAGATTCAAGCTGGCGATCAGTGGCATTTGCAGCATATTCTTCAAGAATCGACCTCTTATCTTGAACCTTGTTTTCGGGTTGTGATGTTTGATTCCTTTCCGTCTCATCTTGTTTTGTTGAGGGTGAACCTTTTCCCTTGGGCCTCCAGCCTTTGATCGTTTTAACATATATCTTACCGCCCCAAGTTCTTTCTTCTCCAATCGTCGCGACTTTCGCCTTCTCCAAAGGTTCATCAGGGATGACGATATCAACACTGTAAAACTTGGGCCCTGATAATCCTATATCTAACACGTTACCAACTGATTCATTCCATTCCTGATAGGTGCCCTCCCTTTTTTCGGCTTTAACAAATTCAATTCTACCTCCTTTATCCTTCGCGAGAACCCTATACGGTGCTGAATTTTTATCTTTCCTTAAATACAATTCACACTGACCGTTCTTTAATATAAGTTCCCAGATTTTATCTTCAAGTGAAATATTTCCCTCAATCATAGGGATAACCCATGTTTGAGTATCGGAAGAAAATAACGAGATTAAATTCTTGGCATTGGTATTTTTTCCGCTATTTCTGAGGCGAATCGCTGCGACTTCGCGAACACTGAAATTTCCTTTAGATGATGTAAACGATGTATTACCTTCCCCATGATCTTTTTGATATATTAATTTGAATTCCGGGTCATTCTTCATCCTCGTTTCAACTTGTGCATTTCTTTCCCTGAACTCTGTTTCAACAATACGATTCACGGATTCATCGGTAAGAATCCACCCACGAGGAGTTTTCATATAGCTTCTACCTCCCCAAGTCCTGATTTCACCCATATAAGCCGCTCTTTTGGATTTTTCCATCATACTTGAAATTTCAAATGCGGGGTTCCCCGTGGAACCCCTTTTATCTTAATGTAACTGTAATCTATATTTGCTTTGTTTCAACGTGGCGAGGAAATCGTCGATCCAAGAAATCTCTCCGTTATAATCAGGGTCTCCATCAAGTATCGCTCTTAACTCTTCCGTTCTTTCAAATAGAAGGTCGACCAGTTCGATTGGATCATTCACATCAATCTGTTCACCAACAATCTCACCATCACCGAATCTTCCAAACTCTGACTGACCCGCTTCCGCGAATTTATCCTCGAAATCAGAAACTTCATACGCGAGTTCATCGAGATAAGCATGTTTTGAATTATCCTCCTCGCTCCAATGAATGTTCTTGATCCTCGTTTTCACGCCTTCGATAAAATTGAGATAATCTCTGAACAATGATTTATCCCCGGGATCTGATTTCTCTAATTCGGAAATATCTATTCCCGTCATTCGAAGTTTCCCTTCTGCCTTAATCTCTTCAACCATTGATTTGAAAAGTTCCGCGTGCTCAGAATCATCAAAACTAACGGTAACAGAAAAACCTGACTTCTCAACACGATCATCTTTTGTTTCACCATCCAATGATTCTCTCGCTATCACCCCGGCCTGTTCAACACCCATTCCTTTCTCAACATCTTTTTCACGCCAACTTTCAGGTAATTCGCTTTCAAGACCCAATTCCCTCGCTCTTTTCTTAATCCAAGACTTCACCTCATTTTTAGGCGTTGAGGATGCACCAACCAATCTGATGGCATCTTTGAGGTCTTGACTGTTTCTTATAGGGTACTTTCCATCGGGCATCGCTTCTCCTTCTTTTGCAAGTTTACCCCTCTCCTTCTCGGAGAAATATGTTTTATTCTTCGCCTTCTCAACCGCTTCCTTGAAAAACGAAGGAGTGATCTTTCCTTCCTTCAACGCTTTCGCGAGTATCTCAATCGTTTCAGGTCCCTTTGATTCTTTCTCTTCCATGCCGGTAAGTTTTTTAATATTATCTTTCATATTGAAAATAAAATCATATTTATCTAAATCTTTAAGTTCAATCCACTCAACCCCGTCATGTTCAGTGCTATCGACCATCACCGAAGGTTGCTTATCATCAGTGAACGCCCTGTAATAGTTTATTGAACTATCGCGATCCTGATAAAAACCGATAGGCGAAGGCTGAAAATTCAATTTTAACCCTGTCTCCTCCTTCAATTCGCGTTCAGCTGCATCACGGTGACTCTCACCGTAATCAACGTGACCTCCCGGGATACACCATTCACCCCCTTCATCGGACTTACCTTCCTGTATTCTATGTAAAATTAGAAGTCGGCCATCGCTATCAAAAACAAGAACATCCGAGTATTCAACAGGACCTTCCTTGCCTTTTTGAATCAACTTATTAAATGTGTCCATTGAAATACTTCCTGATTTGAAAAGTTTTTTCGATTCAAAATATCTGTCAATGTTCTCACATTCTTCCATAATCGATTCATCCTTTCTTAATTGATCCATCTCTTTCTCAATTTTCATTTTCGATTTGATCAGATCATGTACATTCTGTTTATGATAAATCATAAACTCGTTGAACTTTGATAGTCGCTTTTCCTGTTCAATAATATCACCCGAGATACTCAAATCTTCAACAATTGACTTATTCAATCTGAATGAATCCGCGAGTTCTTCTCCTTGTATCGAAATAACGTCCAAGCTTTTTAATAGTTCAATGTAACGGGCTACCTTCGCCTCATCACTTTCATTCCGTTGTCCCAGTATTTTTTTTAACCAACCCATACTATAAATTGTTATACGCTATGATTTCATTAAATAAATCTAGCTTCATATTATCATAAAATAATTCGATGTTTCTTTTAACTCTATCCTCGGAAAAACCGTCGGATGCGTATAATTCACTAAGCATTATGTCAGCTATATCTTCTTTCGATATGGAATTAAATTCGCTCAAGGGTTTCCCCTTCCAATTATAATTATACAGTTTACTTTTTCTATCGTTTATTCTTTGACGAACTATGGTCTTTACCTTCGCGTTCACGGCGTTCTCGTTATTTAGATGGTTCTCCTTTCTTATTCTGAGAACTTCTTCGAACATGGTGAATTTTGCAAGATCAAATAACGCGTTTGTTGTCGTTTTCACTTGTTCTATTGTACATTCTTTCGTTGCACCCTCCCGGATTTCTTTCAAGATCGAAAGCATATTATCGTTTATCTCCGTTTGCTTTTTCATGTAATCACTCGCCGTACCTTTCGCAAGAATCATATCCGTCAACTTATCATTCTTTTTTTCCAATCTCGCCCAATTCTGGGTAGTTTTCCTGAATACGTTGAGGAATATAATGATCATAATCGCACTCATGACCACCGTGATCCCATTATCCGCTATAAGTTTTACCAATGTACTCGTCTCTTCCATTATTGATTGCAATTATGACAAATTTTTATACGTAAAAATAAGATTTTAATTCCGTATATACAATTTTAAGTATAAAAAACTTTGTCACCAACAATAATTTTGACCTTTGCACCCGGTGCTGTTTTTCTTTTATAATCAATCGGTTGCTTGAATGACCTCGTTTCCTTGTCCCAAACATCACCTTTCATGTATCGTCGTGCCAAACAACGGCAGTTGCCGCTGACACATACATTATCGTTTCTTCTAACAACCAATGTATGGTTCTTCTCAAGTTCAACATCATAAATAAAACCTTTATAAGGTTTTATTTCTTTTTTCATAACTTTCCCGTACCTGTATTTTGAATTCAGTTCAGCGACATTCCATTGGTCATATCTGGCAAGATAATCTTTCTTCTGTTTTTTACAATGATAGATCGATTTCCCTCTATTTTTAAACGAAGGACATTTCCCCACTTTTAATAAAAGTTCACCCAAGTCATCCTTCAATTTCACCGATGATGTTGAGTATATCCTTTGAGGCTTGCACTGATACCCATCATACAAAACACCACGATGAACCGTACCATCACCTAGAAGAAACGCATCAAGAAATATTTTAATGTATTTAGGTGATAATTCTTTTATGAAATCGGGTACGTATTTTTCATGCGCGTGACCGAATGATCGAATTATATGTATCAAATCCTTGTCATTCTCCTTGTTTAAGTTAAATTCAATCCTTTCTTTTGTTACGATAACATTTTTGAATAATGCCCTGCAACATTTAATTATTTTCTCTTTCGCTTCGGATTTTTTTTGGCTTATATTAACTCTTCTCCTCGGTATCGTACGATTCTTATCACCCCACTCTGTGAAAGAGCCTTCCGACAAATAATAACCTAAAAATTCACAAAACAAATTGGTGTCATATTTTTTATTATCAATGACTATAAAGGGGGTATCAATGCCCTTCCATGAAGGAATATGCGAGAGGAATGAAAAATTATCCTTGATATCACTTTCGTTCACCAATGAAATGTGTTTTTGCCCATGTTTCCTACCTACATGAACATGGTTCGGCGTGTTGGCGAGATCGAAACATTTTGATTTCCGGTACACCATATCACCTTCATAATACTGATTAATCCACGCCACCGCCGGAACGTATTCTCCTTCTCCTGTTTCAGGATTAATTGATAAAAATAGTTCGGTTTTATCCAAATCCTTAAAAAATTTCCACCCCTTATTCGTTAACACCTCGACTTTATCATCGTAGCAGAACGGATGAACTGCCGTGATGATCGTCGGTTTCCAATCAGCCACCCTTCTACCGATATTCGTTCCGTTGCCAATTAATTCCTCGGCTGTGAATAGTTTAGGCTCGCTTCCTATTCCAGCCGTCAAATATAATCTTATACAATGACGACATGCGGCTGGGTATACGTCGAAGTAAATCAATGTGTTAGGCCCATCTCCTTCTCTCATATAAGATTGAACCCTACCCATGTTAAACACACCCTGATATTCAGTCTCCACGATTCGATTCCAATCCCTCGACCAATCATTTAGTTGATTGCTTATCTTGGCAGCTATCAACTTGGTCGTATCCCTCTCAACAATTCCTCTTTTAACACCTTCTTTGATGGTGCGTTCCTGTTCCATCCTCATCCTAAGTTCAGAATCCGAGATATAACTGGAGATATCTTTTTTCATCTTATCACCCAACCCCTTTAAATAGCCGTAAGTTCGATTACAGGCCATCTCATATTCCTCGATTTCCCTCTTGGAAGGCGTTTCATATTGTCTTCTAGCGAGGTAATCAAGAAGATCCTTGTAAGATATTTGCTTGGCCTGATAATCGCTTAATTTACCGGATAAAAGACCAAACATCCAATTCGCCCAGTACGGCGGTATCTTTTTAACGAGTGAACCGGGATCTATACCGTGTTTTTTCAAATTCTCTTTATCCTGAGATGTTAGGTGACTTGGCCCGAATATTTTCCAGACCAAGTCAGCAAACCTGAAATCCACCAATGATAATATTTCCTGTATCTGCTCGTTATTGAAAATCATAATTCTTTTTAACGATTATTTTGGTTTAATAATATCAACCATTTTCTTAACAATATCAGCGAATAGAATGTTTAACTCCTCGTTAAATATTTTCTTGGTTTCATTCTCGTATCCGTTTATAACATCAGGGAAACGAACGGGATCTTTAACCCCCGTTCGTTCCTTTTTGACAACCGGCTTAACCGTTTTTATATCTATACCGGATACCTTCTTTTCCACGATCAGGTTTATTTTTTATTCAACAATATTCTTGCGAAATCTTCTGCCTCGGATTTGCTATCAAACACATGACGTTTCGAATCATCGGTGATATATTTATAGTTCTCATCCCAAACTTTCACCTCGAATTTACCATCACCTTCTGAAATTTGAGCACCACCCTTTCCCGGGATTTCCAATTCAAATTTACCACCGCCCTTATCTTCAAATTTAAAATGCTTATTATCCTTTCTTCCCCAAGAATCAGTTAGATTCTTATAATCATCACTACCAACTTTCACGGTATCCGTCCAATTCTTCTCGCCCTTTCTTCGATACTCAACAATCAAATCACCGTTAGGTTTCGTGTCAATGATCCGACCCTCGTTACCTCCGAATAACGGTACGAATTTATCTTCCCGTGCGTTACCAGTAATCGGTGTTGCGTACATCATGTTTCCCACCTTCGTCTTTGACCCAGTTGGAGTTGTCTCACCTTCCTTGGCGAATTTCATTTCAATGCCGTTCTGAAACCGACCATCCTTACTAATCCGTGTAAGAATCATTTCCTTCCCGGCATACATAATATGATCACCAACTTTAAGTTTATCCGTAACATTTTTAGGTGTCGTTTTCTCCGGTTTTATAACAGGGTTACCTTTCGGTGTTGTCTCTTTCGTTTCGCTTTCTTTATATCCTTTCGGTTTCGGTCTCCAACCTTTCGGAGTTTTGACGTACTCTTTTCCTCCCCAAACACGGATTTCGCCAATAGCCGCTCCCTTACCGGCTTTCTCGATCGTTTCAAGTGCCTTTATGTTAATATCTTCCATAACTATTTTTCTTTAACCATCTCAACCATCTTCTTCACAAGGTCTCCGAATAGAAGGTTGAGATTTTCATTAAACATTCGTTTCGTTTTCATAGCCGTTTATGACATCAGGAAAACGAACAGGGTCTTTAACACCTGCTCGTTCCTTCTTGACGATCGGTCTGACCGTCTTTATATCAATTCCAGCCACTTTCCTTTCCATCACTTGCCTGATTTTTGATGTTTCTTTTCATTCCACATTTTATCGGAAAGTAAATCATAAAACTTTTCAATGAATGCATTTGATTTATCTGTTGATGAATCAAATGTCATTTTATCTAAGCCATCCCAAATCCGTTTTGTCGCACCCTCACCCAAATATTTATCAACAAACGCGGTGATTTTCCCCGGTGTTGTTTTTCGATTAAAAAATATCTCCGAAAATTCATCGGTAATTGACTCGGCTGTCCGGCTACTGGTAGACGATCCACCCTCACTACCAACATGTTCCTTATCTTTATTCTCCACTTCACTTTTTGCACCCTCTTTATAGCCTTTCGGCTTCGGACGCCATCCTTTCGGCGTCTTTATGTATTCCTTTCCTCGCCATGTTCTCACCTCGCCCATAACAGCACGACGTCCCATGGCCTTTTCAATTTCTTCAAGATAATTTTCATCCGTGAATTCCTGACCCATGGATTTAGCTATAAACGCTTTTCTTTTTATTTCTTCTACAAGGGCTTCGTATAACATAACCTTCTTTATTTATTTTGTTCATCTAAAGGTACGAAATAGGTACCTATTCACCAACTATTTCGCGATAAAAAATCCTGTCAAAAAACTAACACCCACGCCAATCCAGAATAATCGTTTTCGGCGTTTTATCTTGTCTTCTAGCGTGGCTTTGTTTTTTTGATATTCTAGGTTTACTGCCATCTCGTTCTCAAGCCTAAAACGATAATCGACGTTTAATTTCAAGAGGCTATCGATCTGAATATTCTTAATCTGAATAAACTTCGTTAAATCCAAGTAGCGTACCCGCAACGTATCATTCTCCTCCATGAGGAACCTCCGGTGAAGTAGGCGATGGTTGATAACCTTGACTTGCGGCATCGTTATGATAACGCAGGTATCGCCACCCACTTCAATCTTCCTTGGATAGTTCTTCTGACAGAAGCCGCACGTGCTCGTCATCAGTAAGATTGCTAAGATTGCGAAGTTTTTCATCGTATTCTTTTTTTAACCGCTCGGTTTCCCGTTTAAACTTATCAAATGATTCCGCCTCTCTCCTCTTCTGCTCCTCTATCACGCGGACCAACTCGCCACCCACGTTGTTCAAAGAATCCAACAATTTCCTGTTCTGAAACTCCTTCTCCTTCAAAAGCTCGGTGTTATCATCCTTCTGATCCCGGTTCACGTAAATGAATAACGCTATCAGAATAAAGGTCAGTACAATGACCAACCCTTTATAACTTTTTCGCTTGGTCGTCATTCTTGAAAACTTTTATCTATGAATTCACATGCACGTTCAAAAATGGGGTTACCTTTCATGCTTTTCTCCACTTCCTCGAACGGATTCGGAACACCCGCTTCAGGTTCACCCGTTTCATCATCCACGATCTGATTCATACCCTCACCCCCGAACATGGAGGCCTGTTTCTGGGTTTGGTAAACCTGATTAAGGATGATATCCTTGTTCTCATCAAACTCCCTGCCGGAATACTTACGGAACATATCCTGCATCGAAACCATACCGGCGGACAATTTTTCACTATCAAGTTTCACCTGTTTTTCTTCGTCTTCAACCTCGATACCCGTAAACGCGAACTCCATTTCTTCGTCTAACTCAGAAATCAAGAACTTATTTATGATATCCTGCAGGAAGATTAACAGGGGGTATAAACCTTTTTGCTTACTATGATCCAATCTCTCTCGCTGACCTTGTTGCCCGAATAAATTCGCCGCTTCCTTGAATTGGAATCCCAGCTCGCTCGGATCGATTCGGTACACGGAACATAGTAGCACGATCAAAAACTTGGTCCAGTTATCAAATTCCATGTCACGGTTTCCCTTCTGCAAATCCACCCACTCTAGATCAAGACCTGCGAAAATTGGGATTTTGTGGCTATTTTCGGTACCCGTCAACATCTGACGCCACTTCTGTTTGAAATCATTTAACTGGGTTTGGTTCGTATTTGGTCCGTTCATTTTTATGAACCCCTTCGGATTCGAGCCATTCTTGAAGAAATTACCGTTATATTGAACACCATTAAGGATATACGTGATAATCTCAATTAACGATTCTAGCTCACTTCTCCCGTATCCATTTTGCCAAATATCAGTTCCCACATTCCTTATCCCGAACCCAAGTTCCCACGGATAATACATGACATAAGTGTTCAACTGTTTGTTGAACACAATCTGCTGATCAAAAACTTGACAATATTTAGGTAGGTACCCTTTATACCTGTATTGATCGAATTGGTGTGCGTAATTGGGGTCGACCGTGTCGAGAAAACGAATCATACTTCCATCAATCGCTTTGAATTGATGAAGTTCCTGTCCCCGGGTTCTTGTTATTTCAAAAGCGAGTTGATCTATCGAAAGTGAATCCTGCATGATCTTTCTCACAAATGTCACGAATGAATCGGGCATTTCCCATTTATCCGTTTCACCTCCATCTTCTAGAAATCTAACGATCCTTTCAACCCTTTTCTGTTCAGCCTTCGTCATCTCCTTCATATCCTCCTTGCTGTTAAACAAGGATCTTTTCCGTCGAATGGTGAACCCTTCTTTCTGTTCATCGGTTGAAAATTTCAAAAACCGCGTGATCTGTTCAATTCGAGTTGAGATAACATTCTTCACACAATACAGGTTACCCATTCTCTGCAGGGTCTGAAACGAGATTCTACTTAGAGTCTCCTTGTACCCTCTACCCGAATACGCTATACTATCAGGTAGGAAGAAAATGGATTTATTCTGCTCGGCGGATCGAATTCTCTGCTTTTCAACATACAAACCCGCTTCAATCGCCTTTTCAATATCATCCGATGCTAATGAAGCCTGTAATTTCGAATTCAAGATGGTGGGGATTGCTTCACCCAGAGAACCCAATTCGCTGAATGACATGTTAGCGATACTCTTTATAACGCGATCATAATCGTTCGCGCTCTGACGCGATGCCGCTATTTTTCTTCCCTTTCTACTCATCTTTCTATTTATTGAATAAAACGGGTCTAACCCGTCATTGAGAAGGTTAGACCCTGAATATGTTACGCAACTGTGAACTCACGAGAAGGTACGATCACCATGGATGAGTTACCAATATTTGCCATCACCATCCATTTATACTTAACTCCCGTTCCGAGAGCGATTGATAATTGGTTAGATGTTGTCTTGTTAAATTCATTCGGAATGAAATCTTTCGTTGCTTCTACGACGTACACGGAGTAATCAGTCGCACCATCAACGGCATCCCATTCAAGATTAACCGGTGATGCCACTCCCGTGGCTGCAGCAGCGGGTGTCGCATTAACAACGGGTGCTTTTGATTCGAATGATAATACTTGACTTTTCTTAGTTGAACCGTCCTCCATCGTTACAAGGAAGAAGAAGTTTAACTTACCCGGAAGGAATGTGTTTTTCATTGAAACGGGACCGTTAATAACCGTTAATGTCGGTGAAGTGTAATTAACAGGTTTCGTTTCCGGGTACACGAAGATTTCATAGAATGATGCATTCTCAACAGCAGTCCATTCAAACTCGATATCATCACCGTATTCAACAGGATCGGTAGGTGAGGTAATTTCCATGTTTTCATCCTCCGGTACACTAACCAACGTACCCAGGAATGTATTATCCGACCATTTTTCCAAGGTTAGCTGTGCGATTTTAGCCATGTTGATGAAATCAACTTCATTGTACATACCAACTTCGATATTTATACCAGCCTGCACAATTTCAGGTGACACCTCTCTTAATTCTGTTACATAGAACTGCCGTAGTGATTTCAGTTCATTTACATCATAAAAAGCATCCGTTATGTATTTAGCTGATGCCGTTTTATCACCGTTCAAAAATTTATAAAGTATCATACTACCGTTTTTAATTCTAATTTCTCATTCTTATTGAGTGATATAAGCGTGATAAAGATACGGATTAATTTTAATAACTCAAAAATTTTGATTAGTATTAATCAATCGCCTATTCCTTCCTTCTTTTTACAAGGGTTATATTTGAATGTTTCCCTTTTCCTATTACCCGGATACCAGAGGTGAAAGCCCGTTTACGGGCCAATATCTTTACAATATTAGATATGGATTTTAATTTATTAAAATCCTATATATCTTTATAAATACCTATATTATCTTTATACCCGCTCTTTTTTACCCCATTTGCCCGCTCTTTTTTACCCCATTTGCCCGCTCTTTTTTACCCCATTTCTCCATGTACAAAAAGTTGCCCGCTCTTTTTTACCCCATTTGATTTACAACCTATTTTAGACCGTATCGAACCTCTATTTTATAAAATAAACTTTGTTTATTTGTTTGGAATAAGATAAATAAGATGTATCTTTACACAGCGAAACGATAAATCCGATTTTGTGGTTTTTCATAATATTATACCCCTGATTAATCGGATTTATCCTTTCAATAAATCAGTTTTTTAATTTTAAAATTAATATTATGGATAAAAACATCCTCATATATAATTATGATTATTCAATACTGGGGCTCACCCTTGAAGGAGAGTTTTTCATATCATCAATATTGGTCTTTCAAACATATATCAAATCAAAAAGCAAAAGGGACTTTTTACTCCAATACGAAAAAACAGCACCTTATTCATTATCTCAAATAAAACTTCTAATAAAAAAATATGCAACTATAATTTATTGGGATGGTGACTTAAAGAGATTTCGAATGGAAAATAAGAAATGGGCTCTGAGAAAATCTTTAATTGAAAGGAATGGTTTCATGCACCTAATTGTACCACCGTGGCTATTCAACATCATGAATATTTTTAAATTAAATTTCACCCAGCTATATATCATGGCGCTTGTTCTGTCCTATTTTTATGATAAAAAGAAATTTAACTGGGCGAACGAAACCATCGCTCGTAAACTAGATATGGTAAGTGGTTATTCCATAACGAAAAATATCAATAAATTACAAAACTTAGGTTTGATTGAGATAATAAGAACGAATAGAACGAATATTTTAAATGTAACTGATAAATTTTTATTTTATGAAAACAAATCTAACTGAAGAAGAAAAGCTTAAATTACAGGAGAAACTCGGTAAAAAAATCAAGCAGTATGAAACCTTGGTCGAGATGGTTCATGACCTCGGCATCGAAACCGCTGAACTTGATAATAGTGAGGAAACAGTCGCGCTCAGAAACGCATATAACGAACGAAAAAAAGAGATAGCCGGGATGCGTGCCCAGATTAAAACATTTGCCCTTCAAGCGAAAGCGATCAAGAATGAGATCGATGAAATCCAAGAGATATTAATCGGCCCCCGTCGAAAAAATCGAAGAAAATCCGAGGAAAATTGATACACTTTGTGTATCTTTACTGTTGAAAGAAACTGAGTTATTAACTGAAATTTTAAAGGAATATGAGAACGAAAATTTTTCTATTATTAATCACGATCACCCTTGTTGGGTGTAACAATAAAATGAAAATCTCTCCGGGAACATACGAAGCGGTTGCCATGGGAGGTACCCACCCTGTTAAACAGGATAGTAGTTACAGTTACAAGGCGTCTTTTGCCAAGAGCACGATAAAACTCATGGATCTTCCTAACGGAACACAAAGGGCACTCCTTTCTACGACCCTTGATATCTCTGACGGAAACTGGCTCGAAGAGGGTTATTTCGACGGACACGGTAATTTCGTGATCGGGATCTTCGACGAGAAAACCCTTGAACAGAAAAATGACACCTGCTTTTATAAAGTAAAAGAGGGCTACCTTTTACTCGAAGATAAAAAGAAAGTACTCCTACTTTCCGATTTTAGTAGAAGATTTAACGAAAAGTTCAAACCGAGTGAGGCAGGTTATATCACTGTCTATTTGTTTAAGATAAATCAATGAGATCATGAGTCAAATAACAACAACAGGGTATTATGGTAGTGGCTGGTGGTGGTACTGCCCTTTAGGTGGCAAAATCACATCGGTGAGTAATGAAGGAAATTTGATAACAGTGAACCTGTGTATTTCAAATGTTTCGATGACGGGTAATGGACGAGTTTTTATTTAGAAAAGGAGGATTAAATATGAAAGTTAAAGATTTAAGCATATCAACGAAAATTTATAGTGTTAACGAGGATGAGATAATATCAGTAAGTATTGATGCAATCAGTAAAATAAATAATAAAATTAAAATAACAATTGACGATTATTGTTATGACACAAATGAAGACGCGGAGGTAATTGAAACAATAAATGATAATTTATTCCTTAATTTTAATCAGGCGCAAGAAGAACAATCAAGATTACGGAAGAAAATAATCGAATCTAGATTTGAGGACATGTCCAAAGCTATCACCAATTATAATGCTGCTGTATTGAAGTATTTTAACAAACCGTTATCAACATTAAAAGAATCATGAAACAATTTGATTTAGAAAAAGCAAAACTTGGATACCCGGTTTGCAATGGATATAGCTGTCCCGCAAAAATAATATCTTTTGATAGCAACCTATTCCCAGGTTATCCAATCGTGGCAATAATGTCGTCCGGATCAGGGGTTGAAACACAGGGTTATTTTACCTTAAAAGGAGAATGCAGTCTTGATTTTCCTGATTCACATTTTAATCTCATGATGACTGGGAAAGAACCGGATCATATATCTAGCGATGTAGAATTAACAGAAGTTATAACAATATAGAAATTAAAACATTATGAAACCATTTGACATTGAACTAGCGAAACAGGGTAAACCTGTGTGTAACGGATATGGGATGGATGTTCGAATCCTTTGTTACGACTTGAAAGATGATAAATACCCGATTGCCGGAGCGATCACTGATCCAGAAACTAACAGAGAAACGTTACAGAAATACACCCTCGATGGTTACGTTATCGGTGATGGAGCTAACAATAACGGTGATCTATTCATGAAGCCGGAGAAGAAAGAAGGGTGGATAAACGTGTTTATAAACGCTTCTTATTTCGGTTCTAAAACAGCCGGTACAATATACCCAACAAAAGAGGAAGCGTCAAAAGATATTGATACAAAAAGTCCACATTATATCGACACTGTTAAAATAGAATGGGAGGAATGATTTATGACACAGAAAGAATTTCAGGAAAAACTAACCGAATTTCACTCTCAGTGCACTATTACATCAAACGGAAGACTTTACAGAGTGCCTGAATCACTGAAAAACGAGTTTTATCGCGTTTTAGAGGAGAGATTGCATGATATCGAACGTAATTCTTCATGCCTGATTATTCGGGGTGGTAGAAAACCACCAAGACGCGTTCATATAATCAACGTTTCAGGTCTTTCGTTCACCGGCGTGTTCTTCGTGAGAGTGAAAGATGAAAAAGGTCTGGTAACCACATCATCGACATTTAATATCTGGGTGGATGATAATACTCTTCTATCCGATCTCATGAAATGGAAAGGTCCGGGAGTGAAATAATCACTCCCGGACCCGAAACAAACAACTCACATAAAGACAAGAAGAGATCATTTAAGTTTCTTCCACCATCCGAATATCTCGTAATTATTCGATAAATTATCAGGTTCCCACCAAGTTTCCTCGATATAATTAGCCTGACGTTCGAATCCAACACGAAGATACGCGTCATAACTTTTATACCCCTTGCACCTCCAATACAGGTACTCGATCCCGTAAATGATGTAATAAAGGAGGAACGGAATGACGATAAGTGACAACATCCACCATGATGTGACATCATAAAGAAAGCATGGAAGGAAAATGATCACAGAGATTACGAAGCCTAGCTGAACGATATCCCAGTACTGTTTTATATGAGCACCTTCATGTGACATCGTTCTCCCACTCAACTTTTCCCGTTCGGTTATAACGACACCGAAAAACATCATCGTGGTAAAACCATCAAGAAAAGTAAGAATTTTCGCCAATTTAGATTTGTAATAAATTTTCATAGATTCCGTTTTAAAAATTCATGTTCACGATGGATCGACCCATGTGGGCTTTCCTCCAACTATTTTCAATATTTGGCCTTCTTTTCCGTTATTAAAAGGTAACGTAGGCCCGTATTGCCCATTATCCAATAAACATTTATCTCCATCACCGCTATGATCAAAAGATTGGGATGATGATTTCACGGTAACCGCGTGTACACCGTTCTCGGACTCAACGGAAATATCATATTCTATCGATGTGAGGGTTAACGCAGTGCCAGTATCAAAGGTGTGATCCGCACGGAGACTCAAAATATCTTCCGATACCCTTACATCGTTAATGATCCGAAGATACACATTTGATCCTATCATAATGATGTTACGGGCGTTGATCGCGGCTAACAAACCATTGTATTGTTCATCGGTAACACTCTCCGTTTTCTCGTTAATAAAATCACAAAAGAAAACCTCGTTTTTTGAAATGTGGTCGCGGAGTGTTTCGATATTAACCTTGTAATTATAAAAACCTTCCTGAACCACGAAATTCTCTTTCCCCGTGAAACTCTGCAGGGAGGGAAATTGACTTATTTTTATACCGTTAATCTCTTCCATGTTTATTTTTAATTTTTCTAAGTATTTGGCCGCTCATCACCATCGCCCGGAGAAGATCTCTCTTCAATCATCCTTCTTTTTACTTCCACTTTACAATACTCGGCGTACTCGTTGTAAGCCTCGAACTTGCCGGAATCGCTGTACATTTCTTTGCTCGTGATATGTATCATGGTTTCTATTTTTAAGCGGTTGCGAATGTTATCTGTTTAGCTGCTGCGGTCTCGGTCTATCCGTGTAATTCCCGCTCGGAATAATAGAAAACTCCCTCGTGCCTTCAGCGTGAATGATCGTGGCGTTCGTTTGGGAATAGCTGAACGAAATTCCGATATCATATTGATTTACCGGGTGTGAACCACCTGCCTGCGGGTATCTAAACATGACATTACCCGATCTTTTTAACCTTTCTAAAAGATCGCCGAAAGTCTCTGCCGGAAGCGTGCCCGTTAGTTCTTCGCCTTCTACTATGTTGGGCATTTCCACGACATAATTGAAAAAATCAACTGGTGGGTTAATTTCCCACTCCCCGTTAGCCTTTATCGTGAATATTACCCTACTCCAATCACCATTGTCAATATCAAAAACCATCTCACCATCATCTTCTAAAAAATAAACAGTGGGCATTGACCAACCACCGAATCGAATTATTTTACCATCCTCGATGCTCTTTTTTATTTCAGCCAGTTGTTCGGGCGTGTATATATAATTGTCGTCAAGGGGCTCTGGGATATCATAAACGCTTATTCCCAGCAAAGCAAGCGTTTCCACCCCGTAATTCTGACCGTCCTTGGCCACCGGGATAATCTCTGTCCCGGTTAGTTCTGTCAATTTAGTTAATTGACTTATTTTCTTTCCTGCCATAATTAATTCTGTTTTTCAAGTAAAATTACCTCGTCATCTTCCAATAACAAATCATCCCCGTCTTCCAACAGGAGGACTTGTTCATCTCCCGGATCGGGTGTTCCATCACCCTGATTCACCCGAAGACCGATTCCGAATCCAATTCCGATTGATGTCATAATCCAATTATTATATCGGATGTCGCGACAACTTTCCTTACCTGAATAGGGAGGAAAGAGCCGATGTTCGCCGAAATCAAAGCGGCCGGCAAAATAACGTCCTCGTTTTGGTTCAAGCATCTCACCGTTAACTCACCCTCACTCAAGGGGCAGATATAGAAATAAGGCAGGTCCACGTCTTTCGCTTCAACGGTTCCGTTTACCGTTTTCAGGTATGATACAGCGAATGAATGTACTCCCCCTACCACGCTGACATTTCCAGACCGTGGCACGCTTTTATTCAAGTTTTTCATCTCCGAAAATTTCCTTTATTAAAACACTAATCGTATCCGGGTTCACTCTCTCGTTCTCCCAGTATTCAATGACTTCCTCTTTAGTCCAACCGTTTCGTTCGAATTCCGCCTTCATGTAAGCGGCATCCATCTGTTCACCGTCTTTCGGTAATGTGAAAGGTTTCGCCATATCATCTAATCCAATGTTGGAAAATAGTTAGAACGAACCCTCCACCGAAACCGATGGTGTTATAAAGGTCAAACCGTTTCGCGTAAAGCATGTTACAAACCCACATGATAACAGTTGCGACCAATCCGGTAAAAGTTCCCAGGAAGGAACAGATCATGAAGGTGATCAGCATACAGAGAAAACCTTCACTTTTTAAGAAATCGATAATATACGTCATTTCACAAATCTTTTATAGTTAGCCTTATATTCCTCTTCAGTTCCCTTTCCGAGAACCGTGTTATAATACTTTTTCCAATACGCGGCTTGCCCGTCAAGGCTGGCGGGGATTGATGCCGGTTTTCTTAAGTAATGAACCCTCGCCATACAGATGGCAAGACGGTCATTACTCTCAAGGTCCTTCGCGTTAAATTCTTTCACACCCGCTATCTCGAGAATCTTCTCTTTCAAAGGGATTCTGTTATTGAGATAATTCGCGACAATATCATTGAACGTGGCGGGTTCCATCTGAAAGATTCCCAGCGCGGGGCCACCACCTATCTGTTTCCTGTACTTACCGAGATGACTTTCCTGGGCGCAGGTACCCATCAATAACTCGATGGCCTCCTCTCGGTTCACGGTCGGATAGTTCGGTAAAGATGCAATCTTCCCTAACGTGTCAGTTATAATCTCTCTTAATTCATTCGAATTCATGTTCCATGTTTTTATTAATTCACGGGAAAGTTAAGTATAAACTTTCAATTATCAAATAAAAAGTGAACCTTTTTAGGGTTCACTTTGAAAGAACTGAAGTTAAAAGCCTTTTGGGTGGGGGATTGAAAAAGTGTTGAGGAAATGTGTGGAATACCCACCCGCAAATATATGAACGCAAATTTTAATACACCGTAAAGATATTGAAAATCGGGGTTAAATCAAAATAAAAAGGGAAGAAAAAACCTTCCCTTTCACGCTAACTGATTCGCATCAGGTCACACCTTTTTATCATGAATACTGAAAACCAACTCTTTGACGTCGTAAAGATAAGAGTTTCATATCAAACAAGCAACGGGTTCTCACGTTGAAACTCCTGTTCGTGTTCTTGCAATAATACAGGTGGTTCTTACCCTTGTAAACTTTCGAGGTCGGATCATACGGTGACACAACACCGTTCATCCAACGTAGTTCTTCCAAGTAAGTGATACATTTCTCTTCCGTGTCGAAATATGTCATCAGCTCTATTATCGATTTGAATTCGTGTCCAAACATAACTCTTTCTTTTTCTTATGTCTAAAGATACACTTTGTGTATGAGATAAACAATGTTTACTTGTTGAAATTTCCTGAAATAAATCTACTAAAATTGAAAATAATCTCAAAAATAGTTTTGGAATTATAGAAAATATCTATTAGTTTTGTAATAAATTAAAAACTGAGAAAGTTCGGAGCTTTCTCAGTAGACTTAGAATATAATTTTATCAAAATGGAAACAAACGAAAGAATTCCATTCGAACACCCTAAATTTAAAGCTTTTGAAGCGAGATATCAACAAATCTTTGAAAAACTTTCGAGGTTGAAAGATAATTGCCAGCCAGAAGTTCTTCAAAATGACTCATCTCTCGCATTCAAATTACATAGTAAGTTGTATTTGCAAGAACTTGCGAGAATGATGGCGGGAAAGGAATGGTTGGAGGGAAAAATCTAAAAGAGAGGCACCAAAACGCCTCTCTAATTTTTTATCGGTTTCCACGATATTGTATATTAATACCAAATATCTATTAGTTTTGTGAAAAATATTTACAAAAGTGAGTGGTTGCCCCCACTCACTAATTTAGAATTAAATTATATTTTTATGAATAAGATACAAAGATTTATATCTTTAATTCCTATCTGTAAAGATAAAGGGTTTGAATCAGAATTCCACCGAATCATGGAATTAATTAAATTGAAAAGTATCGAAATTAATCCATCAAATTCATCATGGGAAGATTAACCCTCCCTTAACACTCCATCTTTTGAAAAGAATTGATCCGTAATTTCTATCGCAGATTTTTCCGACGAGCCTTTCGATAGATAAAATTTTATCGCATCCTCCCGTGTATAGTTAAATTTTTTGAAAGCGTCCCTCACTTCTTGCCATGTGTATACCTCGACATCTTTCCCGAATTGTGCTTTTATCGCTTTTTGAAAATCTTTATCCATATTTTAATACTTATAATTTAGGATTTGTGAATTAAACTTTCACCTTTCCCGTTGAAGATGAAATCCGTTATTGCTTTTGCATCATTTTTATGCGCACCTTTACTTAGGAGGAACTTTTCACATTGTTCCGGGGTGACCCCGTTCTTCTTGTATTCCTGCCTCACCCTTTCAAAAGTGGTGTATTTTTTTTGTTTCATATCTCATTGATTTTTAAAATAAACGGGCGAAAAGAAATAAATCCCGCCCGTTTATATTGTAATTTTCAATTATCAGAAAGATATCACTCTCATTCTTTATATTCAAGAACCTCTCGGATAGGTGATTCCTTGACCATGATTATATCCCAGTCAAGAACGGATTCCTTCCACTCCTCCTGTATGATTGAAATGGCACCATCAGGGTTCTGACTCTCAACGAGATAGTAACGTTTGTAATTCTTCCTCTTCCCGCTATCGGCCTCCTCGGAATACGCGACAGTTACATTGAAGAATTTCATCTCATCACTACCGATATCATTTTCAATGACCTCGTTAACTTTCGAACGGGCGATAGAAATGACCTCGTAATCACTAGCGTACACCTTCGCATGTTCAATCATCCGGGCTTCCGCCTCCGTGAAGGACATCGAGTCGATGAGAAAAGTGCGGGTAACACACTTTTCTTTACCGATCTCATCCACCTCCAACGTCTTGATTTTAACTTCGTAATACATAATCGGGGTTATTTTTTAAGTTTCATACCCTCTCTTTTCTCTTCCTCCTTGACGTCAACACCGTATTTCTCGGCATCTTTTTTCGTTTCATCGACCTCCTCTTCGAGAGGTGTTTGACTCAATTGTTGTTCCAACACCGTGTTAATGATCGCATCCTTGAACTGGGCGAAATTGAACTGGGATTCAAGGATTGCCTTCTTCTCCGTTACAACTTGGTTAATGATCATGTTTTTAGCGAACTCGAATCCCAGGCCGATATAATTCGCGTTACCCTGTAATTCAGCTTTTAAGCGATCTAACTCTGCTTTTTTCATAATTCTCTTTGTTTTTATGTGTTAATTATTAAGTTCATCTTCGTGAACCTTTGAAATACTGTTCTCATCCTTTTCAACCGTTGAGGGTGGACGGTTGTTCTCATCGACGATACCCTGACCCTCGCATAAAGGGCATTCGTCATCGTTACCACCGCATCGCGGGCATGTTTTATACATGGTATTGATCTTTCATGTACGCCTCCAACTCTTTCATCGATTTCGTAACCAAATCGATCAGTTCGAAAATCCGCGCCGTTGTCTTAACCTTCTCTTCTTTCTCCCTCCGTAAGAATTTCTCCCTGAATTCATCGAAAGAAATGATGGAATGTCCCGGCTCCAAGCAATGGGCGGGGTAAGGGTACCCGTTCTGAAGATTGAAGAAGGGAAGTTCCGGTAAGAACCGACAGATATTCAATCTAAGACCCGTCGACCTCTCGAAATACTTGAGGCACGCGTCAAAATCTTTCTGATTCTCGCATTGAACGTAAACGGTCTCACCCTCATCCGCTTTCACGGTGCTCGTTATCACATCGATCATGGATAAAAAATCTTTCACATCCATGTTTAGAGGTCTGTCTTTCACATCCTCGCTTGTGAGAACCTTGGCGTCCTTCACCGAGAAGAAAAACGGGTACGGACCGTTACACGTATACTGTTTCTTAACCGGGTAACCGACTTTTTTGGCACCCAGAACCACGTTCTGCAAATCTTTGGGTTCACGTAGGATTATCACCCCGCCCTGATCCACGAATTCTTTTAAACTCATCTTTTTATTTATTCTATGTTAAAAACTAAAATGTCATCTATACTTTTCAATACCGCCTCCCCTTCCGTCTTACTCTTCACGGGGACGAGAAAAGAAGTTCGTGAAGTTACGATTTTTATTTTATATCTCTCACTTTCATTTGAAATATGTGCGTATTCCACCAAGCTGTAAGAATTAATGGTCGAGATTCGAACCCTTGTATCGCCGACCTTGATAAAATAAGAATTACCTTTCATTTCACTTTATTTTATGGATTAAATTTACCATGATCACAACGATGTTTTCCGGTTCACGAAAAACCCCACACCCAGAAAGAAAAATGTCAATGCCAACCACCAAAATTCATAACGAGGTTCCTCGTAAAACATGGGTCTCACACATTGAAAACAGGCGTAAAATGACGCCAAGCTGAGAAAAATTTTTGTCTTCATAATTTTCAGTTCTTTATTTTGTTCATCTAAAGATACATAAACAAAGTGTATTCTCAAACTTTTTCATGAGAAATTATTCAAGAATTTCGTACCCGGCGAGCTTCAATGAAGTCACGGAGATGTACCATTCATTCTCGGAAGGTACGCGGATAACACCGTTTGCATCCTGGGTGGCGAGAAGTATCTTACCGTCAAAATCTCTCCTAAGCTGGTAATATCTCGTCTTCGATTCATTTTCTTCCTGATGGCACACCTTGAATTCAGCCCTTAATTCATCCCCATTCAATGACGAGATATAACGAGTCAATTCATCAACTCTTGATTTAAGAACGGCATTCTCTGCCTCCAACTCCTCGCATCGATTTCGTAAACGGGAAAGTTCACCGTATTCCTTCAATGTCGCCATCTTTTCTCTCCTTTTCAATTATCTCAATAATCGCATCCTGTCGGTATTTCACATACAGTGATACCCATATTACAATAATTAACATACAGGCAGGGAACCAATCAATTAAACCTATAATCACGTTGGCTACCATCAAAATAATCACCATGGTCATCGGCTGAACCGTCTCATAGAAGTAGTTTCTTGATATATCACTTCTTTTCATATTCATTTTTCAACGTTAATCAATTAACTTAAACACGACATTCTTCCCGTCCTTTCGAAGCATCCCCTCGCAGTGACCGATATGTCTCATAACACGCACGCATTCCGAGTACGATTTATCTTTCAGGAAACATTCCTTGCACCCATCTTTCTCAATACAAACTAAGTGAAGCCTTTTCCGTCCGAAAAGGAATTTCTCACCGATCTTTTTCTCAGGAACCATAAGTATTTCTATTTTTATCAGAGCATCCTATAATATATTATAGGATGCCGTGTTGGTGACCCATTTTAACTTTCAAATTCAACAAGGACTAGCCGATCCCGTGCAACTGATCCGTTATCGAACTTTTCGTGAATCCACATATGATTGTGACCGAAACCTATTTCGAAGTTATCCGATCTCAATGAACGACATCGTACCCGTTTTCTCACTTCTTCTTCAGTGAGTTGACCTGCGAGCGAATTCAGGATCGAGGCGTATTCCAATATCTTGTCATAATTCGATGTTTCAATTAGGCCGTTTTCAATTCGAATTTTCATAATCTCTTGTTTTTAAATTGTTATCTCATTATTTTCAACACTATAAAGATACACAATGTTTATCTATTCTCCAAATGTTTTCACGGAAAAGTTCATGTAACATGAGAAAATTATTTCACGTAATCCTCCGGTTTGTATTCCTTGCCATTATACACCATCTTCCATCCACTTTGTTTCATACTACATCCGATAGGGTAGGGTTGAACGCCATGAGTGTCGACACTCATTTCCCTGGCGAAGGAAACAGTGAAAGGAAAAGCCTTTAAATTATTCTCAGCCAATATCTTAAATCCATATTCAAGGATGGCACGAACCTCATCCCTGGTTTTCTCCTCACCCATAACCATGTACAACCTACCGGAATGAATGAAATTGTGACAATAATGACATAAAGGGACGATGTCGGTGACGGTTCCCACCCCGTTCTCATAATCGAATTCCCACATTTCATGGGCCTCTAACCTTCCCGTTTCCGTCATGAAAGCGGGTCTTCCACATGCGATACAGCAATTTCCACTCGATTGATACGCCGCCTGCCGTTTCATGTTCCACCACGATTCACCGAAAACAACCCGGGGTGCCATTCCGTGTAAGGGAGTTGGAACGTTAGGCTGGCATAATATTTCAGGTTTCAGTTTCATAATTTACCGAGTTTATCGTAGAATTTATCGATGAAATCAAACGGACCCATCTTACTCTTATCACCCAGAATGATGTAACCGAATGCGGGTATGATAAGGCTAAGTACAAGCACAACGGGTGATAGAATAACCCCCAGAAATCTAAGAAAAATAACAAGACATCTCATATCATCTAAAATTAAAAAGGTAAATCTTCGTTGTCGGGGGTGATCTCTTTCCTCATTTTATAGTTTTCAAACGTTTTAGCGAGGAGTTTATGATCCCGGTTAAGAATGTTAAACAGCTCGAATTCGGTCGACTCAACACAATCCCCGACAGGTAAAATACCGGGATTATCGTTGCCGAAATCCTTTCCCCTCTCATCCACGAAATAAGTCTTCGAGGGCCGGTGAAGATAATAGCACATGTTTTTTGTTGAGGGACGGGTACTTATGTAGCGGAATGTATGGCCGAAATCGAGGTACCTCTCACCTTCCTGCCATAACTCACATACCTCGTCAACAGAATCCTTCTTGCATTCACCCACGGAGACGTGATGCGTTTCCCTTTTCACCCAGTCTGCGTACACCTCGTCATTATCCATGTCATAGAAATAGTACAATTTCAATTTCTTCTCCTCCTTGAGGGGGATATCCAACTCATACCCGTTCTGATTCTTGTAGGACGCGAGGTAATCGGCCACGTTGTTACCGAAAACAATTTCGTTATCCAAGTTATCCTGATGTCCTTTCACGTGAACGTACGTTTTCAGCACTTTTTCAGTTCTGTTCAGTTCCGCGAGGACCTTTTCCCAGAGATCCCGGTTTTTCACCGGCCCGGCGTAACCCATCCAATTGTTCTCCAACCATGAGGGCATGTATTCCAAGACACTTTTCATGACGTATTCCGAATCCATGTAAAAGGTAGCGGAAGTCGGTTCGTTTCCCAAGTGTTGGAGGGCCATCAGGAACGCGTGAATCTCCGCCCTCCCTGTTTTCGTGTTCTCCCACCCTTTCGATAACATCAATTCCCGGCCGTCATCCCACACCATGTACACACCGCTACCACCCAGTTTATTATCCTTGAGGGTGGCAGAGCCGTCCGTCCATATTTTAACGCTTTTCATCTCTTTCAAAATTTAGATTGCAATCCTCGCAATGATAATATTCCATGTATTTGATCTTCGATGTTCTATCACTCTTACATCTCGGACACCGAGGGTGACGTTTCCGAAAAACTTCGATCACGTAACAGTAAGCGATAACCAAGATCACCCATAATGTAAACGCGACTGTTATCACGATGTGAACGACTTTCATACGGTGTACGGGTTTGGTTTTTCAACAATCAAATTAAAATTGAAAATATCAATCTTCGTGAGGTGAACCAGTCTTTTGAATTCACCCACCGTCATCGTTTCACCATGAGGATCCTGTAACATGGAAACTTTCATGGAAGTTCGTTTCCACATATAATTTCCTGTCACATTCAAAATTCGAACCTCACCGTTCCACTTGAACAGGGCATAGATGTTTCTGGGATTATTCGCTATGGTGAACAACGAACCTATCCGGCAAAACACTTTCTCTTCATCTTTCACTTCCGGGAATAGTTTGAGTAAAATCTCGCTCACCTTTCCCGGATTTTCATCGATGACTTTTTTCACCCTTTCGAGATCGACACTAACCATTTTACTTTCCATCATTTAAAATTTTTAGGGTCAACGAAATAGAGGTCCTTATCGTATATACAATCGGCGAGAAACCGCAGCTCATCACCTTTAACTTTTTCAAGGATCACGTTCGTACAGAGAGTGAGACCGGTTCCTCGACTTTCATGTGCCTCGTGAATGACGGCGATGACTCTGAAAAATTCAACCTCGCGAACGTAATCCCTGCCATCCTCCGTTTGTTCGTTACATCCCTCTTCGTCTTGGTAGAATTCGAGTGTATCGCAGGAGATGATCTCGCCGACTCTCGGTACGAAGTTCACATACCTCTCATCCAGCATCTCGCGCGAGATGATATTGCCTCTGCTATCCCGTTCTATCAGAACCGGGTAAATGTCTTGAAGAAATCTTTTTTCCATTTTCCTTGTTTTTAAGTTGTTATTCTTCATTATTTCAACACCATAAAGATACACAATGTTTATCTATTTGCCAACAAAAATCAGGAAAAATTCATGTTACGCGTCATTTTATCACGGCTTCATTCTCGACGATTCTGGTAAGTGTCATGTTTTTATGTTCACCCTCTTTTCGATGAGTCAAAACCCCGGTGGAAAATTTGACCCACCCCTTCATAATCAACAAGTTAATTTTTCTCATGTTTTCGCGATAAATACATTGTTCATCCCGAAATTTTAAACTTCGTTACCCATTACTGGTGTTACCCTGCGTGAAAGCCGATTTATATCAGTTCACATATCGTGATTGAATTACCCGTTTTAACCAGGGATGATGTATTATATTATATATAATATAATACATCATTTTCATCCAAATAAAAATGAGAGGGCGGGGAAGCCCTCTCACTGTCAAAATTAGCGCTATGATAATCATACACGTCTCACGACGATACCAGTATGATAGACACTCTAAACATATCTATATAATAGAAAAGAAAATAATCAACTAACTATATTCTTTATATGACCGATAATATCGTCAATATCAATCATCTCACTGCCATGTTCATGGTTCAACTCCGCCTTCAATCTAGCGAAGAATGCCTGACCCAGTTCATCGTCATTCCCGAACATAAACCTACACGGTTTCGGTAGATGTTTCATGTACACTAGAACCTCGCACTGGGTGTACCCGTTGAACCACCCTTTCTTCCTCGATGAGTTCATCTCAACCCCGTAAATATCTGATTTCCTGACTATTATCTTCTTCGTCATACCTTGTACCCGTTAAATTTCGTTAAAATACGTAATCGTTCATCCATTTGGCCCGTTCTGTGAACCCTCCTATCTCTCAACGGTTAATCCCACGCTCCTCATCTTATCCACCATCACACCCTCCACGGTTTCCCTCATGTTAAAAAGGGTTTCGAATTCCCATCCTTTACCCAGCCGGGTGGCCCTGTCCATTCTCTCTTTCAGATAATCCATGATGGCTTTCAGATCACTGATTGATTTCGTTTGTAATTTCTCTTCCAGTTTCATAGCTTCTTCTTTTTCGTTCTTTCAATGTCTAAAGATACACAATGTTTATTTATTCTCCAAATTTTTCTCTGAGAAAATAACGTAAATTTTGATTTTTCTCGTTTTATCTTGTCTTTCCCTTCCTTCCACCGATATTCTGATAGAATTACTCGATCGTTGACTCTTCCCTTTTCAAAGACGAGATAAAACTACTTATCATCACTTTCCTCGCCGTCCTTTTTCTTTCCCTTCATCTTGTGATACCGTTGTCTTCGATACTCCCTCATCTTCGCGGTCTTCTCGTCTTCCGGTCCCCTTTCCACCTTTCTCTGACGGTAAACCCTTTTCGTGATATCATTCACAGAAGTTATCCCCTTTTTATCCGCGTCAATTTCTTCCTTCGAAGGACCCTTTTTCAGAAGTTCCAATAGCTTGGATCTACCCTCTTCGACTTTTACGACCTCCCTCTCTTCCACGACGATAGCGTCCTCGATGGGTGATATTTCGTTGGATTGCGTCATCACCCTTCCCGCCAGTTCATCCCACGATGTGTTCCGGATTATGTCACCCGGCAGTTGGATATCCTTGCCATCGAGGAAATTCGCGTTATATCCGTTATGATCCTTGTAGTACGAGGATGCCAGTTGCCCTATGATCGTTGCCGGGTTGATTCCGGCCTTCGCCGCGACTAACCCTATCACTATCATGTTAATAGGGAGTTTCTGGAGGGCTTCTGCCACGTTATCCTGACCGTGAATCATGGCGTTTATATCGATCTTCCCGTCGACCGTCAAAAATAGCTGTTCACCTTTACATTCTTTCCGCGCCTGTTCCAGAACCTTTCGTATCTCCGTTGAGTACGAAATCTTCTCCTCCTGACTGAACTTCATCCTCCATGTGAGAAGTAACTCGTTGAGGACCTGTAATCTACCCGTTTCCGTCGCTATGAAGAAATCCTTCTTTGAATCTATGAATTTCAACTTTCTCCTCTCTATCGTTTCCCGGTTATCTTGGTAGAATACTTTCAGCAAAGTCGGTGACACCGAATACCCCTTCTTCACTTTCAAAACGTTAATGATATCATTAACGGTGTAAAACTGGGCGAACAAATCGATGATTTCATCCGCGTGTTCCACGATTGCCGGGCTGTATTTCGTTCCGAACAGACCTTTGATCTTACCTTTATGGGCGCTCATCCTTCGTATGATAGGAAGGGCGTAAGTGTTCCTATGTTGTACTGCCGCCTCCGCCTGCTCATCCGTTCCACCCTGTTTCTTGACGGATAATCTCACGTTCACTGTGTTAGTGTCGACCGAGCACTCCACACCCTGCCGGTTCGTGAAATGAAAGTACCGTTCTGGGAACGTTTCCCAGTACCGTTTCAGAAGTTCATATTCGATGTAATGTTCTTGGATTTCGTCCTTCTGACCTTTTATGTAATCAGGGAGGTTCTCCCTAATCGTCTCTCTTAATTCTTGTATCTCCATATGGTGTGTTATTCTGATTTAATAAGTAAAGATACACTTTTTACACTAACTCCCCCAATAATCCGTCGAATTTTCACGAATCCTCCTCGCTGTTATCACACACCTCTCCCACTTTTTCAAAGAAGACATGTTCATGATCATTTCTTTCCGCCGAATCACACGATCCCACCATTTCTGACGTGAACACCGCGCAAGAAGATTCTTTATCAAAAAAATAACATTTCGTGCAATCACTCCCTTTTGTACACCTTAACAACACCCGGCCTAACTCGAATATCGTACCCACTTTGAATTCTTTAACCATTGTTCTCTTCTTTTACTTCTATGAATATCACGTTCTTGCTATCTGATCTATCATTTGCTTTGCAATTGCCAAGATAATCTGACATAACATCGCATCCTATGGAATCCACGTGTCGCATAACGCATTTATCACATGTTCCTTCCACGCATTTCAGTTTAATTTTCCCGAATTGGAACACTTCGCCTACTTTATATTCTTTCATGGTTCATATCGTTTTTACTGAGTTAAACTGAAATTTTTCCTTTATACTTATCAAAAGGTGATTCTACATAAAGTTCCCATTTACCAATAAACCTATTTTTAAAGACAACCTTTGCAAATTCAATTAATTCATCGATGGAATTAAACCGTTCTGTTAAGTCTCCCACTTCCTGATATCGAAAACGAACATCAGCTTCGCAACGTGCTTTCTTATCCGTCTCCTTATCTTCTTTCGTGACAGGACGCATAAGTTTAAGAGTATAGGAATCACTAGATAGAGGAAAATCTCTTTCCCAAACATACGATGACATAGAATGTCCGGGCTCCCCTTCCACTTCCATGTAAACGCCCTGGATATCCAATGCCCCGTAATAATGTATGGCGTTGCAGCTTATTCCCCGGAATGTGCTTATGCGTAATGTAACCCTCCTTATCATGTTGGAAGGTCTCTGTCCCCAAGAGGGAATCGCATGAAGGGACTCTCCGGGGATGACTGAATCGAGTCCGCAATCATCAGTAAATACATCCGGATAAATATATTTTTCTGATACGCTCCTATTCACTATTTCTTGTAATTCCATGATTCAATTGTTTTTTAATATTCGATAAAACCTTTGGGGAAATGTTCTTCATCATCCGCCCCTGAATCTAAAATGCAGCCGTCAAGACTGTAATAAGGGATAGCTTCCCCGTAAGAGTGTAGATGTAAAGGAACTGCGTGTTCTAAAGATTTTGAACGGTAAGCGTGTATAGATCTTTGTTTCGCAAGAAATGATAGTCCCAGTTTACGTGCCTTCTTAAACGCTTTCTCGACATCTTTACAAGCCGCGATTTGCTTGTCTGTTAATTCGTGTTTGTCAATAGTATTCTTCATTTGTTTTCTACTTATTTTCTTCTTACCCATATAAGGTTTAACCATTTTCCCGGCTCTTATCTCACCACTTTGATTATCCTTGTAATTAACGTTGGCATCATTAAACACAGGTTTCGTGATGTCGAAAGGATTCCTTTGGGCTTCACAGGCTGTCATCAGCATGAATACACCCAGCGATCTTAATAAATTAGACATGATTATATTTCTTTTTAAGAACGGCCGATCTCCTTGATTTACCCAACTCACCGAAATAGAAAGACTCTAATTTCTGGCATTCCAACCATCTAGCTTTTCTTTCTTGTTTCCTCCTTTCACGACGTCTTTCTCTCCCACTTCTAAAATCATTGGGTACCAAACCCTGCTCATCCTTACAAGTTTCTTTGTTTTCCATCTTTCGCAAAATTTGTTTTTGAATACATTCCAGATATAACGCTCTTTAGCTCCCGATATGATCTTTCCTTCAATCTTTCCTCTAATTCACGCCGGCTACCTTTTACACGTAGATTCAATATACGAGTAGCTTCCTCAAGTAAAGAACGCGTGAATAGCCACGTTCTGATTAAATGATCCTTCATACCACCCCTCGACTTCACTGGTGAACATTTATCAGAACTAACACCTAACACGTGGATCTCCGTTGGATCTTTAACCAACGGAATCACGAAATGTGAATAATCAATTTTCTGTAACTGTCTCATAACTTTTAGATTTTGTTGTGAGATTCGCCCATATCAAGCAAATCTCTTGAAATTTGAAACTATCTCAACGAAATCATTTTCATCAACCCATGACCATGAACCGTAAATATCGTTCATCAATTTTTTGATCATTCTTTTAATAACCCCTTTCAAACGGTTGATCTTGCTATCCTGATCAACCCTTGCCGAAACGGCTTCATAATACCGATCGTTATCATTCATGGTGACTGCCTTCTCCAATTCGAAATCAATATGTTCTCTTTCTTCCTCCAATTCAGCTAAGCTTCTTAACTTTGAAATTATCTCGTTTTTTCTTTCAGCGTTCGTTTTCATATCTTCTTGTTTTTAGTTCGTTTGTTCTTATCTTTCAACACCATAAAGATACACAATGTTTATCTATTCTCCAACAAAAATCAGGAAAAAGTTCATGTAAAAAGATAAAAAAAGAGGAGGGAAATTCCTCCTCGATATTAAACTAAAAAATTAAAATATATGAAAGCTGAAAATCATTTCAATTCACAGGAACCCCCCGAACACGCTCGCGCGACGGTCGATCCCG